>Ga0156395_1191_pt1 | contig 36980 bp, 28 predicted proteins | sample RifOxyA3_FD_108039 | JGI IMG/M metagenome (GOLD analysis project Ga0156395, IMG submission 108039) | Deltaproteobacteria bacterium RIFOXYA12_FULL_61_11 | reverse complement strand
CGTACTTCCACTCTATCCTTGGGCGCACCAAACCCTGGGCATCCCGCCGCGACACCAGTCTCGCGAGATTGGTATAGGCCCGTTCGAAGGAAGCGCCTCGCTGATACCGTTGCAGGGAGAGCTGGTCGCAGCCCGGCAGAGACACGGTCAGGTCGTCGACGAGCAGGGCTGCCTCCAGGGCCTTGGGCCGGTCGAGGACCTGGGCATTGGTGGATACGTGGACGAAGACTTCCGGACAACGCGAGCGGAGGAGTTGCAGCTCGTCGAGGATGGTCGGGCTGGCGAAGGGTTCCCCGAGGTCGAAGTAGTGGAGCCTCCGTACCCCCAACGCTGCCACCTGGGCCAGTACCTTGCGCAAACCCTCGAGTCCGAGATCAAGGTGCCCCGCCCTGGTTTCGAGAATACGGCGGCGGGGGCAGGAAAGGCAGGCCAGGGGGCAGCGGACCGTGTTTTCGACCATCAGCCCGGCGGGCGCAGAAGCAGGCCGAGCCAGCTCGGCAAGAGCGCGAGCCCGTGGGACGGTGCGGCGTTCGCAGCAGGTGGCGCATTGCGAGATCGGCAGGCGGCCTTCGGCCAGGGTTTGGCGGAAGCGGGTCGCCACGGGTCCGGAGAGAATCTCGAGCAAGCCCTGGGGTTCCAAACTACCCAACCGACCATTACCCCGGTAATCGGCGCAATTGCAAGAAACGCTGAGATCCGTGTTGATCGCCAGGCTGTACTCGCTCTCGCCGCGCAAGGACCTGCAGAGGAACCCCGCCTTGGACAGCCTTGCCGTACCTTCGTGCCAGCAACGGAGCGCGCGCAGCGCATTGACCCGAGCAAGTCGATAGAGGAAGGCATCATTTGGCGAGGATCCGGGACGTAGCGTGGGCATGTTCCTGCTCGTTCCGTCGAAGCGGGCGTATCGTACCTCAGGCTCGGCAAGAACAACAAGCCGGGAAACCGCGACGATCCGCGCACCCCAACGCCTTGGAGTAAATATAATATATTGAAATTATTTGTATCATTCTGCCTTGTCCCCACCGGCCCAGAGGTCTTGCAAGAAATTATTTCCCATTCAACAATCGACATGCTACGGAGGCGGCAGTTTGGATGTGGGAGTGATCCAGGGGTGGCAGTCGGGCTTTTGTTCGTCTACATCTTGGCCAGTGGTTTCCTCCTCCTCTTCGGCCTCAATTGTTATCTCATGCTGGGGTTGTTCCTGCGCCGCTATGATACCTGCGCGCACGGCTGCAGCGTCGATCTCGGCGAGGTGCTCCCTACCGAGCAATGGCCGAAGGTCGCCGTGCAATTACCGATCTACAACGAGCGTCACGTGGTCGCCCGCTCGATCAAAGCAGCGGCAGGACTCGATTATCCGCTCGACCGGCTCGAGATCCAGGTGCTTGATGATTCCACGGACGAGACCTCGGCCATTGTCGCCGAGACCATTCGCGAGCTCCAGGAACAGCGCCCCGAGCTTCGCATTTTCCACATCACCAGGGTCAAGAGGGACAACTTCAAGGCAGGAGCCCTGAAGCACGGCATGGCCCAGAGCGATGCCGAGTATTTTGCCATCTTCGACGCCGATTTCACGCCTCTGCCCGGGTTCCTGCGGCACACCCTCCAGCCCTTCCTCGCCGATCCGACGGTTGGCTTCGTCCAGGCGCGCTGGGGTCATATCAATGAAGGGGATTCCCTGCTCACCCGGGCCATCGCCATCGGTATCGATGGCCACTTCGTCATCGAACAGTCGGCCAGAGCTTGGAACGGCCTGATGCTCAACTTCAACGGCACTGCCGGTGTATTCCGGGGCAGTGCGGTGCGCGCCGCCGGGAATTGGGAAGGCGATACCCTCACCGAGGACATGGACCTATCCTACCGGCTCCAGCTCGCCGGGTATCGCGGTCGTTTCGTCTTCGACGAGGTTGTTCCCGGCGAGATTCCCAATGACATTAGTAATTTCAAAGCTCAGCAGTTCCGGTGGGCCAAGGGCAGCATCCAGACCGCGCGCAAGATCCTGCCGCGCGTCCTGACCTCGTCGCTGCCTCTGTTCGTCAAGTTCCAGGCCGCGATGCATCTCCTCCACTACTTGATCCACCCCGCGATGCTGACCCTTGCGCTCCTGGCCTTGCCCGTGCTTACCCATTTCGGTGATCGCGCCCTCGGATGGGTTGTGATCCCGGTGGCCTTCCTCCTGGTCCTCTCGCTCTTCGCTCCCTCGCTCATGTACCTGACCGCCATCCGGTTTTCCGGCAGGCGGTCCAATCCTCTTATCATTCCCCTCTTGACCGTCCTGGGGGTAGGGCTGGCCCTGGAAAACACCCGCGCTGTGGTCGAGGCGATCCTCGGCCGCAAGTCCCCTTTCATCCGTACCCCCAAGGCCGGGGATCTGGGCAAAAAGGTCAGTTACCGCAGCAACTTCAGTCACATCCAGTTCGTCGAGCTGGCCTTGGGTCTGTACTGCATCCTCTCCTTCGTAGTGTACCTGCAATACGCCCAATACATCATCACTCCCTTCATCGGCATCTATGCCGCGGGCTTCCTCTTCGTCTCGACCCGGGCCATCTCCGACTACCTGCTGCACGGCGGCGAGACGAGAGGGCGTTTCTCGTTGATTCATCCCCGGCGATCCCTCCCTACCACCTCGAAGCCTAAATAAGGGCCGCACAGCCGCGATGCCCTATCAAACCATCGTCACCCACAACGACTTCGACGGCATGGCTTCTGCTGCCTTGTGTTGTGTCGCCTTTGGTCTCGATCGAGTCCTCTATACCCACCCCAATGCGGTCAGCAATGCCACCATCGCCATCGGTGAGCAGGACATCGTCTGTGACCTACCTTGCCCGCTCAGCTTCGCCCTCTGGTTTGATCACCACGAGGGCAACTTGCAGGACGTGCTCCTGCGAGGGGGTGATCCGACCTCCCTCAAGGGTAAGTTCCTGCCGGAGAAGAGCTGCGCCCAGGTCATCCTCGGCTATTGCGCGGAACAAGGGCTCGCCTTGCCCGAGCATTTGCACGAACTGGTGGTCGCGACCAATATCATCGACAGCTTTGATTACACCTCGGTGGAGGAGTGGCGCAGGGAGAACCCCGCGCACATCCTGGACCGGGCCATCAAAGCGGATAAAGATCCCCGAAGGTCTTGGCAGTTCCTCAAGTTTTTGACCCTACAACTGCGTGGGCATTCGTTGGCCGAGGTAGCTCTCGAACAGGAGGTCCAGAACGAATACCAGGCTTATCTCCGCGAGGAGAAACTCATGCTCGAACTGTTGCGCGAGTGCGTGACCTTCCACCCGGAAGACCGCGAGCACCAGTTGGTGCTGATCGATCTGACCCGCTATCAGCGCCAGGGACCCCTGGTCAAGAACTTGGCCATGATCGATCACCCCGAGGCCATGGCCATGCTGCTCATCAAGAACCAATTCCAGTACGGGATCAAGACCACGAACCTCATCTTCAGCATGTCCCTCTCGATCAAGGCGAACAACCTGCAGCACAGCAAGAATTGCGCGGCCATTTTCCAGGAACTCGCACTCGGCGACGGGCATCCCGGCGCCGCGGGCGGGAGACGAACCTTTTCCTCCCGGGTGGAACTCGAGAACAGCAAGTGGGAGATCTGTACCGCGATCTGCAAACGCTTCCTGGCCCAATGAACCTGAGCGAGGCTCAGGACAACGGCACGATCCTGGCAACCCGGCCTCCTGAACGACGTCGCAGGAGTACGCAATGGCCACCATCGCTCGCCTCGTTGCCTTGTCCTTCCTGGCAGTAGCCTGCTCGAGCGAGCCTCCCACCGACGGGGGTGAGCCCGAACCGATTCGGCTTATCGAATTCGCTTCTTTGAACGGAGCCGCGGTGCAGCTCGAACCGAGCGGGGACGAGTCTGCTGTGGCAAAGACCTTCTCCACCGTCGCACGCATCATTGATGGCGATACCCTGGTGCTCGACACCCTGGTGGGAGAAGAACGGGTCCGCCTCCTGGGCCTCGACGCTCCGGAATTGGACGGTGAGGAATGTCACGCGACCGAGGCCGCGAGGGCTCTCGAAGCCCTGGTCGTGGGACGACAAGTCGAGGTGGTGCCGGATGCCACCCAGGACACGCGCGATCGTTACGACCGCCTCCTCGCTTATCTCTATCGCGAGGACGGCCTGTTCGTGAACCTCGCCCTGGTCGCCGGAGGCCACGCGAAGACCTATGTGTATCGCACCACGCCCTGCAGTCTCCACACCGAGTTGAGTCAGGCGGAGCAAGCGGCAAGGCAGAGCGGGCGAGGGCTCTGGGCCCCAACGGGATGTGCGGGGGAACCCTAGGCCGGGGCTCCACCCGAGTTCGCGGGGACGACGACAAAGTAACCATTCAGTCTTGGGGGGGCGAGGGGTCCTGTCGCCTCACACCCCCACCATGCTCATCCTTGCGCGTGGCGGGGGTCCCCCGTCGGCGCCACCCCTACGGGGTTACAGGAACAATCAGCAATCCCCCCAAGACTGAACTTATACACGACAAAGGCTTCGCTCGTTGACAATTCCTCCCCGAGCCGCTAGGTCTTCGGACCACGGCGGTGGTACGGGTGGAACCATGTCAGGTGAGGTAAGAACCAGGCTCGAGATCGATCTCACTGCCCTTGCCGCCAATGCCAGTGCCCTGCAAACCTATGTTGGTCCTTCCACCGGCTTGATCGCCGTGGTCAAAGACAACGCCTACGGTCACGGCTTGGTGCCCTCGGCCACGTCTCTTGCACGGGCAGGCGCAGCGCTCTTGGCGGTCTCGGCCGTTTCCGAAGCCCGTGTTCTTGAAAAGGCCTTACCCCAGGCCACGGTGCTCCTGCTCAACGACCTCGATCCCGAACTCGTGGACTTGGTCGGCAGCGAGGTCCACCTGACCTCGACCTCGCCCCAACTCCTGCCCCGTCTCCATGATCGCGCCGTGGCCCTCGGCACCTCGGTGCCCGTCCATCTGAAGATCGACACCGGCATGAACCGCCTCGGGTTCCCGGCGACCGAACTCGTGGAGGTACTCAGGTTTGCGACCTCGCACAAGGGGTTGGCCGTGGTCGGGCTGTGTACCCACCTGCCCGATTATGGCACCGTCGCCGCCCGGGCCCAACTGGAGATCTTCTCCGAGGTGGTTCGGACAGCCCGCTCGATCCTCGGTCCCGCGTTGCGTTATGTACACGCGGCCAACTCCGGGGTCCTCTTGCACCATCCGGAAGCCCATCACACGCACGTCCGCCCCGGTATTGCCCTGTACGGCATAGAACCGGGCGGAGGTTCGCGCCTGGGTTTACGCCCCGTCATGTCGCTGTGTGCGCCCATCGTCCAGGTCCGTCCCGTGGCAGCCGGCCGGAGCATCGGGTATCGCCGAGCCTTCACCGCCGACCACGACCTCCTGGTAGGTGTGGTCCCGATCGGGTACGGACACGGGTTCCTGCGCTCCTTCGGCCCGGGAGGCACCGCCCTCGTCGGGGGGCGGCTCGTACCCGTGGTCGGAGATATTTCCATGGACATGCTCTGTCTCGACCTGACCACCTTGCCCGACCCTCGTCCCGGTCAAGAGGCGGTCTTGTTCGGCCGATCCGAGGATCCCTCCCTGCGGGTCGAGGCCCTGGCCCTTCGCAGCGGTCTCATCCCTTATGAAATCATGACCGGGATGTCCGCCCAACTCCCCCGATGCTACCACGGGGCAGCATGAACTACCTGTTGGCCCCGATCGCCGCTCTCGGGCGTGTCATCATCACCTTCATCACCGAGACGGGCAGCATCCTGATCCTGTTGTTCCTCGCCCTGCGCAACAGCCTGCGACGCCCCTACCGCTTCAAGCTCATCCTCGAGCAGATGGAGTTCATCGGAGTCAATTCGATGGGCATCATCACCCTGACCGGCTTCTTCACCGGCGCCGTTTTCGCCCTCCAGACGGGCAAGGTCTTCCGCCTCTTCAACGCCGAGGGATACACCGGCATGGTCGTGGGTATTTCGCTCGTCCGGGAGTTGGCTCCGGTGCTGACCAGTCTGATGGTCGCCGCCAGAGCTGGTTCAGCCATCGCCGCAAAGCTCGGGACCATGAGGGTGACCCATCAGATCGACGCCCTCATGGTCATGGCGGTGGACCCGGTCAATTACCTGATCGTACCGCGCTTCATCGCCACGACCTTGGTCATGCCGGTGCTGACCGCCTATTTCGATTTCATCGGTATCCTTGGCAGCTACGTGGTCGGCGTGGTCCTCTTGGGGATCAACGAGGGCATTTTCGTGTACCGGATCGAGTGGATGGTCGACGTGGGGGATATTTCCCACGGACTCATCAAGTCCTCGGTCTTCGGTGCCTTGATCGCGATCATCAGTTGCCACAAAGGTTTCTATTCCGGCGGCGGCGCCGAGGGTGTGGGCCGCTCGACCACCGAAGCGGTGGTGCTCTCCTCCATTTCGATCTTTGTCGCGGACTACGTCATCACCGCCCTGGTCATCTGAGAGGTAGAGCAGTGATCGATGTCCAAGACCTACACAAATCTTTCAAACAGCAAGTTGTTCTCGACGGTGCCAGCATTTTTTTTGCCGAGGGGAAAATCACCACCATCCTCGGCGGCAGCGGCAGCGGCAAGTCGGTCTTGGTCAAACACATCATCGGGCTCCTGCGTCCCGACAGCGGCACCATCGTGGTTGACGGCCAGGACCTCGAGACTCTGGACGACCGCGAATTGCTCCAGGTGCGCAAGAAGTTCGGCTACTTGTTCCAGGACTCGGCGCTGTTCGATTTCATGAACGTCTTCGATAACATCTCTTTCCCCCTGTTCGAGCACACGCGGCTCAAACGCTCCGAGGTCCAGCACGTGGTAGCCGAGAAACTGCGCCTGGTCGGCCTAGCCGGCATCGAGAAGAAGATGCCTTCGGAACTCAGCGGCGGGATGAAGAAGAGAGTCGCCCTGGCCCGGGCCGTGGCCCTGGACCCGAAGATCATCATCTACGACGAACCGACCACCGGCCTCGATCCGGTGATGACCGACACGGTCAACGACCTCATCGCGACGACCCAGGAGGCCTTGGGGATCACCACCATCGTCATCAGCCACGACATTCGCTCCTCCCTGCGCATCTCCGATTTTCTCGGGTTACTCAATGAGGGGAAAATTGTTGAATTCGGCACCCCCGAGAAGGTACAAGAGAGTGAACACCCGATGATGCGGCTCTTCCTGGCCGGAATCGAGAGGGCACCCGTGAGCAAGTCATGACTCTGAGTACCACCGAGTTCAAGGTCGGCCTCTTCTTCTTCTCGGTCTTCGGTATCGTGTTCTGGATGATCTCCCGGGTCGACGACACGCCCGAGACCTCTGGCGGCTGGAAGATCCACTCCGTGCTCTTCGAGGATGCCACCGGGTTGTTGGACAAAACCCCGGTTGAGACCGCCGGTATCCGCGTCGGTTTCATCAAGGCTATCGACCTCGAGGGTGCGAAAGCCCGCGTGACCCTGGCCCTCGACCCCAAAGTGATCATCTACCAAGATGCCTCGGTGACCATCCGCGACCGCGGTATCCTGGGTGAGAAATACCTCAATATCCTCCCGGGCACTAAGAGCAGGGGCGTCCTGCCCGACCAGGACACCATCCGCAACGCGGAATCTTCCTCCCCCATGGCCAAAGCGTTCGAGAAGTTTGAGAGCATTGCCGGGTACATCGAGAGCATCACCGCCAACCTGGATACCATCTTGCGGGAGGACATCAGCCGTGAGGCGATCAAGACCCTGCTCGCCAACCTCGAGGTGATCACCCAGGCCGTGCACAAGGTGGTGCTGAGCATGGACCGGACCATCGTCAACAGCGACCGCAAATTCGACAGCATCACCACCTCGCTCGACATCCTCTCCAAAGACCTTATCGAACTCTTCCACGAGACCACGCCGAAAATCACCAGGACCATGGAGAACGTCGAGACGATCTCCAACCAGGGCAGCGAGTTGGTGAAGACCGGTAGCGCCGATCTCGCCGCCATCTCCGAGCGGGTACGGCTCATCGCCGAGAAGGTCGAGGGGTTGGTCGACCGCATCAGCGAGGGCAAGGGCACTGCGGGTAAGCTGCTGAGCGACGAAGAGATTGGCTTGGAGTTGACCGAGGCCATCCGCGGGGTCAACGAATACCTCGACCGAGGACGCAAGCTCTCCACCTCGATCGGGTATCGCGGCGAATTCCTGGGCGACGAACAAGAGATCCAGAATATCGTCCAGATCACGTTGCAACCTCGCCCGGACAAGTATTTCCTCCTCGAGTTCGTGGACTCTCCGTCCTTCGGGGATCTCAAGGTGACCCAGACCGAATGGGAACTGGAGGGCAGTGATGAGCCCACCCGATTGATCGAACGGACCTCGGACGACGACCTGACCTTCTCCCTGCAGTTCTGCAAGACCCTCTATGACATGACCTTCCGCTTCGGCCTGCTCCGCTCCGAGGGCGGGATCGCCCTCGATTACCATCTCCTCGACAAACGCTTGACCCTGACCTTCGAGGCCTTCGATTTCACCCGTACGGACCGTCCTCACCTGCGTTCGTTGCTCACCTTCAACCTCTACCGGCAACTGCTACTGGCCGCGGGTATCGACGACCTGATCAACTCCAACTCCGACAAACATATGTTCTACAATGCATTCTTAGGCCTCGGCCTCCGCTTCACCGACGACGACCTGAAGACCGTCCTGACCTCACTCCCGACCCCGAGCATGTAGCTACCCCCTTCACCGCATCCATGGTTCCTCGCCACCAAGGTTGGAAAGGTCAGCTCTCAGCTCAAGGACCGCACTCTCGTCAGGACCTCGAGGCGGGTTAAGATGCCCTGCTCGACCAAGCGCAACAAGAGGTCGGCGAATTCTTGTTGCAGGGTTTCGGTCTCGGGGGAGGTGCTGAAAGGAAGTTCTTGCCCCGGGAAGCGATCTTCGAGGAATTCCTGCAACTCGTCTTTGGCGATCAGCTCGAGGCCCACGTCCCACATGGCCCTGATCTTTTCGATCACTTTGACCCGGAAAGGATTTTCGACGGCTAAGAGGATACGCTTCCGGCGCCGGTGCCGGACGAGGCGCAGCGGGAGGACGAGGTGCCGGCACATGATCTTGAGCGGTACGACCTTGAACAATTCCTGGCTTATGGTGGTGAGTTCGTCTTCTTTGACCATCTCGAGCTGGTAGAGCTTGGCCACAAAGGAGAGGAATTCCGTCTCTTCGAGGTAGCCCCCTTCGAGCAAGAAGGGCTTGATCCTGTGCGGTGCGACCTTCTGTTCCAAGAAGATGAAGCGGTGCAGAGACTCATCGAGTACCCCTCGCTTCAAGAGATAGGCTCCGAGTACGGATGGATCGAGCATGGTCAATTCCTGCGCAAGGCGGTTGCCTCGGTTTCGACGAGGACTCCTTTCTCGAGGAGGACTTCGAGTAGCCGATGGTATTCTTCCAGGAGATTGCTGAACTCCTCTTCTTCGGGGCGCGGGTGGTGTCGGAGTTGATCGACAAGTCCCTGGAGCGATCCCCGTACCGCTGCCAGCAACTGGGGATTGTACCGTCTGCGCTCAGGCCCTGCGACGTCGAGCTGGCTGACCTCGTCGATCCCCATGGCCTTGATCATCTGGAAGGAGGCGGAGGGGCCTGCGCCCAGATCGGTCATACTGCTGCCACCCTCGTAATAGGTAGAGACGAGCTGGTTCAGGTCCTGTTCACGGAGGAGATAGGGCTGGAGCTTCATCCCCGATTCCCGCTCGACCGCCTGGTACATGAGATCTTGCTCTGGTTCGAAGAGTGCGAGCTTGAGGAGCACTTCTTCTCCCTCGTCGACCATCCCGAACGGAAAGACCCGGTAGCGCCGGACGATCGAGGGGTGGAGGACCTTGAGGAACTCTTCTTTGATCGTCACATCGTCGATGTGGATCCTGGGAATATCGTGGTACAGGCTTTTTGCCTCGAGCAACACGTCCTCGGAGATCAGACCGAGCCTCACCAGAACATTGCCGAGACTCTCGTCCCAGTGTGCGGCGACTTCGCGGGCCTGGTCGAGGTCGGCTTCAGTCAGAATACCGACCTCGACCAGAATGGTCTCGAATCCGGGGATCGCGCTCATGTCTCATGCCTGCTAGAGGCTCCGAAGGTCCGAGTGTACTCGCCACCACGTACCCTGTCCAGTTCGGGCTTACCGGCACGAGTTGCTCTGAACCCGACGAAGCAACTCTAGGCAGAGCCCCGCGAACATGGTATGGAGCGACTTCCTGAGCGAAGTAGGACAGAGCCGTCCATGTCGGAGCAACCCCTCGATTCTTTCACCCCCCACCTACCTCGACCCGGCCACGGGGACCACGGCTTGCGGAAGCAACTCTTCGATTCGACTGAACGGACCGATAAGATCATGCTTCTCGAGCGCATCACCGACATGCTCGAGCGAGGCGAAGAGAACGAGTATCACTATCGGCTCCTGATATCTCTCAACACACCCGAGGCAGCCCAGCTCCTGTGTCGCAAGGCCCGGTTCGCCCTGGATTCGCACGTGCGGGTGCGCTATCTCGAACTCCTGGCCCATTTCATCGGCAACCAACTGGTAACCCGGACGCTCGTGCGTTGTATGGACGACGAGCACGAAGAAGTCCGGCATCAAGCGCTTCGATCGATCGCTCGCTCTGGATCCTATCGAGCCACTGTCTATCTTTTGCACCTGCTCGACCAAGCCCAGGGCCCAACTCTGACCTTGTGCCTGCGCTGCCTGGGTTACGTGGGTGGCCGCTTTTGCTGCCGCAAGCTCATCGCACTCTATCCGGACCTTTCCCCACTCGACCGCAGAGAGGTCCTCCTGGCCCTTGCCCGTTTGCGTTCCAGAGAACCTCTCGAACTGGTCTTGGAGGTCGCGGAGGGACCCGATCCCGGACTCATTCCGGCAGCGCTTCATTGCGCCGGAGCGATCTGTCTGAAAGAGGAGGTTCCCCGGCTCCGGAGGCTCAAGGACCAGTATCCCGATCTTTTTCACAAGCGCCTTGCGACCCTCGCCATTGAACGAGCCCTCGAACACAGCGCCCTCGACCTGACCATCTTCATCCGTCGTTTCCTCGAGGCGGAGGAACTCTGCCGCCACGAGGACCAACTCAAGGTCCTGCGCCTGTTCCCCGAGGCAGAGCTCTGCAGTCTCTTCGAACAGTTCCTGCATAATGACGTAAGCCCCCGGGTCAAACGCAATCTCTTGCACATCCTGCGGCTCACCCAGAGCTGTCACCAACCCCTGCGGGTCTTCTTTCAACAGGAACAAGACCCTGCACTCCGCCTCGAGGCTCTCCAGGTACTCGACCTCATGCGGGTGCATGAGTATTTACCCTTCTATAGAAGTCTCCTCGCGCTGACCTCCGGGGCTCTGCAACGAGCCGCCATGCTCGCCCTGTCCAAACTCGAGGACAAAGACCTCGACCTCTTCTTCCTGGACCTCCTCGCTCAACCGGGAGAAAGCAGCACCCGCTTGGAGAGTTTGCGCGTGCTCAAGACCAGGGCCAAGACGGACTCGCTCACCGTGGAGCACCTCGAACGGCTGGATCAGGTCCTGCGAACGATCCTGGACGATCCGGAAGAAGATCCGTTGGTGCGTTCTCGCGCGGCTTGGCTCGTGGGAGAGTTGCGTCGCATCGACATCCTCCCCTCGGTGCTCGACTTCCTCAAGGAGGACGTTCCCTATAAACACTGGGGCTATTGGACCTTGGCCCAGATCGAGGACGAACGAGGAAGGCACCAACTCTTCGAACAGCTCGGTAGGAGCGAGTTCCTCGTCCAAGCTCTCGCCTTGCTCGATTGCGTCCAAGAGGCCAGGCTCTCCCTGGGGCTCCCCCTGTTGCGTGACCTCTACCACCGCTTCGACGATCCACGGCTCCGCTTTCGAGTGATCCAGCTCTGTCGGTTGTGTCCCGATCCCGAGGTTGTCGATTTCCTCCTCGAGCTGGCCCGTTCCTCCCAGTACCACCAGGTCCACATCCTCGAGAGCCTGATGACGTGCAGGCAGGTGGACGATCGTCGTTCTTCTACCATCCTCGAACGCCTTCCCCTGGAGCCCGAGCTCCGTGCCTCTCTCTTGCCCTCGCTGGGCCACCTGCCTCCTCACCGTGAACTCCTCGAACTCCTGCTCCATGAACCTGGGCCGACCCCCGAGGTCCTGGATCGCGTACTCACTTCCTGGACCCTCAGCTCGCCCTCGGCGGTCCGGATTATGCTCGTAGGTGTGCGTTCCCGCATCCGGCCGAGCAGGACCTGGGAGATTCTCGACGACCACCTTTTCCGCCTCGTTTGGTCTGACCTCGACGATGGTTCCGAGCCGCCGGAAAGTTCGCTCCCCCTTGCCCTGTCTCAACCCGCGCAAGGCCTCTGGGCCTTCTTCGAACACGCCGACGGAGATCCCCTCACCCGAGCCCAAGCGCTGCGCCGGACCATCCACCTCGTCCTCGAAGAACGCTTCCTCGGACCGATCGGCCGAGAGGATACACCTGCGCCGGAGCCTACCCTCGCGCCGATCGAGCGTCTCTATCGCAATGACTACCTGATCTCTTGGATAGAACGTCACCGTGGGAGTTTGCTCGACCTAGTCCTCGCGACCCCCTTGACCGGACTCGAAGAGCTGCGCGACTACCTCCACGACAGCGCGGACCTTCTCTTGTCCGAACTGTGCGCCGACCTCTCACCTTCACCGACCGACCGCAGGGAGCCCTGGCGTTCCCTGACCCGTTGGGCAATTACTGCGACCATCTTCGGCCAGGATCTTCAACTCGGTGACCAACTCCTCCCTGCGCTGCTCCCCGAATTGCCGAACGAGGTCGAATTCCTGCGTTCCTTACTCCAGCTCGAACACTGCCTCTTCCTTCCTGAACTCCCGGAACCTGCTCAATTGCCCGAGTTACGCCGCCACGCCCTCCTTATTCTCTCCAAGCTCGGACGCAGCTTGTCATAATCCTCGCCCTGGGATACTAAGGTCGCAGTGGCCCCTGTGCTCACCGAACCTGCCCCTTGTCGACCCCAACAGCATGAATAAGTATCACAGATACATGAGGGTATTTTTGGCACCGATTCTGCAGTAATACCCTTTGAGTTTCGGGAGGTTTGGCCGTGTTGACATGCCGCGTAAAAAATGATAGGAAAGCATTTGATCCTATCTCTCCCGAGAGACGCGCGATGAACGGAAGGATCGGCCTTGTCGTGATCGCAGTTCTGTGGGTTGGTTTCGCCCAGGCCCAGACCACAGCGCCTGCCGCACCGGCCGCACCGGCTCAGGACCCCATCAGCCTGAAACCTTCGATCGGAGTAGGTCTTGAACGGTCCTTCAAATCAAACAATTTCAATGCGTCCCCTGGTCTCGGGGTGAGCACCACCCTCAAGACCGGTAGCGGGTATGATCTCAAGGTTTCGACCAGTTGGACCTTCACGTATCAGGAATATCTGGCAGAAGACCCGACCCCCTCGACCCCCGACCAGAGGGATTTCAAGAATGCTTTCAAAGGCAGTCTCAAGCTCGGCGTGACCGACCTGATCAGTCTCAGCCTCGGCGGTTCGATCAGTTTCTTCCGTATCAACTCGTTCGATGAGGTTCCCTATACGTGGACCGATACCAATGCCTTCAACCTCAATACCAGCACCTCGATCCAGGCCCTCGAGAATCTCTCCATCGACGTGAGGGTCGCCTACACGGCCTTGGACTGGATCAACACCCAGCTCGACGCCGAACCGATCGGCGAGGGATCCCCGACCGGGAAGGATAGTATCGAATTCATCGGTGATCGAGGGGTGATAAGCCAATCCATTTTCGCCGACCCCGGTTTTGGCGGGTATTCCGGCGATTCGACCTATGTCCAGGCTTCCCAGGTCGTACCGGCCACGGGTTCGGTCATCGATCACGTCCTCGACTTCAGCCCGAGCGCCTCGTTCGATCTTCCGGATGGAACCTCCTTGAGCGGGGGCTACACCCTGACCAAGCGCATCTCGGACAACATCAAGCGCGACAAGTGGGGCAACACGTTCGATGCCGGTGTCAGCAAGGGTTTCTGGGAGGGTGGTTCGACCGATCTCGGCTACTCCCTCTCGGTCACCAACTTCGACAACATCGAGGCCGACGATACGTACTTCCGCCGCGATTTCTATCACGAGTTCAGCGTCGAACTCGGTCAAGAATTGCACACGAACCTGAGTGTCAGCACCGGGTTCTTGTGGCACCTCAACTTCAGCAACATGGACGGCAGGAACTACAACGAGCAGACGATGTACCTCAGTCTCTCGTCGTCCTTCTAAGGTGTGGAGGAAGCAGTGAGCACGAAGACGTTCACCAGCATGAGCTTGATCCTGGTCCTCTTCCTTTCCGCCTGCGCGGTTTTCAAGAAGGACCAGAAGCTCGACAACCCGGTGGTCCGCCAGGTCAACAAGGCCGGCGGCGCGGGGAGCATCAAACCCGACTTCGCGCCCAAGAACATCGTCGGCAATTTCCGCTACGAAGAGAATCAGATCGTTGGTCAGGCTTCGCCCAAGCTCTTTGTTGAGGCTTCCTTCTTTGATGCGGCCGAGACCAACCCCATGTTCTCCCCAGGAGCCGATCTCACCAAGTTCAGCTTCCATTCTGTTGGACCGACCATCCAGTTCTACGAGGCCGAGGAGAAAACCGTCCGCACCGAGATCAAACACATCGACACCACCGCCCTGCCTTCGAACGCCATCAGCGACTACGCCCTGGCGGACGACGAAGAGACCGAGCCCGAACTCCTCGCCGATGGCGAGCCCACCAATGACCCGAGCAACCCGGACCCTTCGAATGATCCGGGCAATCCGGAGCCCAGCAATGATCCCAGCAACCCGGACCCTTCGAACGACCCGAGTAACCCGGATCCTTCGAACGACCCGAGCAATCCGGAGCCGACCAATGATCCGAGCAATCCGGAGCCGACCGATGACCCGACTCCTCCCACGAGCAAAGAAATGGTGCCGATCGAAGGTAGCCAGGTCCAGATCAGCGAACAGGTGAACAAGAAGAATATGGTCTATTACCTGACCCCGGGCAATGCCGCGGACCTCCTACCCTCGGTTAAGCGCAAGCACGGTGAAGGCACCTATCAAATGGTCAGGGTCTTCGAAAATGGTTCTGCTCTTCCCGCCTTTGCCCAGTCTTTCGCCTTCCCCAGGGCAGCGGTGAAGCTGACCAGCGAGAATGGGAAGGGAGGAACGCTCTCCCTCACCAACGGCGAAGACTTCAAACTGACCTGGGAACCGGGACCCGATCCTGAGAGCATTATCACCATCACCATCGAGATCCGCAAGACGCACAACGAGAAGCCCATGCTCCTGGGCAGATTGGTGATCTATGCCAAGGACACGGGGGAGGTTGCACTTAAGGCCTCCGAGTTCAGCAGTATTCCCGACGGCGAAGGGATTGCCTCCATCAGCAGGACCATGACCGGGAATTTCCAGCTCAGCGGAGAAGGAGCCGGCTTCGTCAATTACAAGAGCTCCTACCGCACCCTGCTCAAGAGCAAGAAGGGCGATCCTGAGAAGAAGAAGTGAGAGGAAGCGAGGTCTTCGATCCCTGCACCATCGCGTAAGCTGTGTAAGGCACTCGTAACGTTCAATCTCCCCGCGACCACCTTCCCCTGCAGCCCCGGTACTCTATCAGCTCCCTCGAGCAGCGCTGCGCAGATCTCGGCGGCCGTAGCCGTGGGCTGGACGCTCCACAACAAGGCCGCTGCTCCACTGACGAAGGCGGCGGCCTGCGAGGTCCCGCTCAATTCACCGTAGTAGCGCCCCTCCACCCCGGACAAGGTGCTGCGGATTTCGTAACCGGGCGCGGCGATATCCACACTCACGGCACCGTAATTGCTTAGGCTCCAGAGTTCATCTCGATTGTTGCCGGCAGCGACCACCAGGCAGGTTTTGCAGGGGAAGCTGGCCGGGTAGTAAGGAAAGGCTTCGAGGTCGTGGTTGCGGTTCCCTGCGGCGAACACGAAAACCGTTTCGGGATGGTCGTCGAGGAAGGCACCAACCTGAGAACTCGACGGTATCCCCCCCCAACTGTTATTGATCACGCGGGCCCCCATCTCGATCGCGTAGTGCAAGGCTCGGAGGTAGTGGGCATCATCCGTTACAGCCCCCAGCTCCTCACTGCTCCCATAGCGGTCGAACACTTTGAGTGGCAGGAGCCGTACCCGCGGAACGACCCCGGCGATACCGATACCATTGTTCACTCCTGCACCGATGATACCCGCGACGTGCGTGCCGTGCCCTACCCGATCGGTCAAGTCCGCATTGTTCTCCAAGAAGTTCCAACCATGGAGATCATCGATCAGGCCGTTGCCATCATCGTCGAGACCATTGCCCGCCTGCTCGTCTTGATTCTCCCAGAGCGAGCCATTGAGATCAGGATGTTCGAAGAACAAACCGGAATCGAGCAGCGCCACAAGCACCGGCTTCCCGGACCAAGCATCGGGCCAAGCGTAAATGATGCGAATATCGCTGCCGATGATCCCATCCACCACCCCGACGTCTTGACCGAGGTTGTAGAGTCCCCATTGCTCCAGGTTGGTGAAGGCGGGGTCGTCTGGTAGAATGAAGCTCGGGGTGGTTCCAGAAGACCCTCCCCCCGTGCATCCCCCATCGAGGAGAAGGAACGTAGGAACCAGAAGACCGAGGAGTGTGCTGCGCATGGTGTTCTCCCTCCCCTTTGACCTAGCAGGTCACCTGCATTGAAACCAGATTTTTTTGGTCAATACCTGGTCGATCGAGGCATCGTCACCCCCGAGGAACTCCAGAAAGCCATTCAACTCCAGCGCAGCTTCAACCTCTCGGTCGGCGAATATGCCATGAAACAAGGGTTGCTCCAACTCACCGATGTCAATCGTATTCTCACGTATCAGAAATCGAGCGGCAAACGCTTCGGGGAGCTCGCGGTCGACCTCGGTCTCCTCACCGAGTCCCAGGTCGAGGAGCTCCTTGAGCACCAACGTCGCGAACACCTCTTCATTGGACAAGCGCTGGTCAGTATTGACGTCTTATCCAAGGAAAGCCTCGAGAACGAGCTCGAACAATTCACGGCAGGTAAACGTCTCGAGGAGCGTCAACGGCAACAATTACCCGCAGATCTTCCCAACCGTACGATCTGGATGGCCCTCTTCGATCTGGTCGAACGCTATGTCATCCGCGTGACGAGGATCTACACCCGCAAAGAGCGGTGGGTGCTGGGACCACAGGAGGACCTCCTGGAACTCGGGGCCTGTATTTCTTTCACCGGCGCCCTGAGCTTCGTTCTGAGGCTCGGCACCACGAGAACCTTTGCCCTCAACGCTGCTCGCAACTTCCTCGAGGATCCTGCTTTGTCCGAAACAAACCCCCTAGTTCAGGACAACCTCGCCGAGCTCACCAATGTACTCTGTGGTGCGCTGGCGACTCGCATGAGCGCGATGGGGCTCGAAACCGAGATGAGCGTACCCTCGTTCGGGCTCCATTTTCCCCCCGTGCAAGGAGCTGCGATACGACTCCACCTTCACTTCTCAACCCCTTATGGTCGTCTCAGCCTTACCGTGCTGAGTTGAGTACTCCCCACCTCCTATGGCCAAACAGCATTGTTGCTCAATTCGTTAGAATGGCCCCAAGTATGCAGACACCCACCCTTGGAATGATGATTCGAGGCTACATGCGACACCTCTGCCTCATCCTCCTGGTCCTGGTTGGCGCTTGCAACCGCCAACTCGGTGATCAGCGCCAGGCTGCCCTGAAGCTGGAGACCCGCGGCGGCATCGGCACCTTCACCTTCCCCGCCGCCGACCAAGCCCGGCCGTACACCTTACTCGTGTACAATCCCACCACTGACAAGAAACCCTTTGACTTCTCGCTCGAATTTTCCTTCCTGCCCAAGGAAGAGGCGAGCTCGGCCTCCTCGAAAATCAACCTGGGTACTGCGCCTCGCCGCCGTTCCTCGGCCGGGAAAGGCACTATCGAATATGTACTCGACGATCCTCAGGCTCACGGCTACGACGAAGGAGCGACCTACCGTCTCCACGTTCCGGAAAAAGACCATCAGCGCGAGATAGAAGCAACGGCCCTCACGGTACTGGATCATGCCGCTTTCTTGGTGGAAACCACCCTGCTCGACGAATCAGCGGAACGTAAAATCCGAGCGGTGGCCAAGGTCTTCGACGAAGTCATCTACCCGCGGGCAACCGCCCTGTTCGGAACCCCCTCGGACATCAACGGCGACGAGAAAATCGCAGTTCTCTTCACCAGCTTCCACAACCGCAACCTGGGCGGTTTCTTCAATCACATCGATCTCCTGCCCGAGAACGCGGACAATCCCGACCATCACCCCAACCTCCAGGAAATCCTTTATCTCACGCTTGAACGCAGCGAGGCCGATCTGCTCGAGAACCTCGCCCACGAGTTGCAACATCTCCTCTTCTTCTCGTCCAAATACATGACCAACGAGGATGGAACCTATCGCCTCAAGTTGGATATCCCCTACGAAGAGCGCGGCATCAACGAGGGACTCAGCCACTTCGCCGAGGACGTGCTCGGGTATGGCTGCAACCTGCCCGGCTTGGTCCGCTACTACCTCGAGGGTTTCGATGGGGCTTCCCTGCAATACGAGAGCGACGAGGATCTAGAAGAGGCCCTGGTCGCCCGGGCCGGTAACTACCTGTTCATCCGCTACCTCTTCGATCGGCTGGGAGGTGGCCGCTTCGAGAGCGACCACTCCTTGACCAACGCTCCGGCCAAAGAATTCTTCTCCTCCCTCGCGGCCAGCCGCAAAGTCGGTTACCGTCACCTAGCGGAAACCTTCTCGGCGATTTCCGGGACCAAGACCGATCTCGCGGACCTGATCGCCGATTTCTTCACCGCGATGACCTATTATGGCTCCAGCGAGAGCTACAATCCCCGGTTCCAATTCGCCGAACCCCTCACCGATCCGGTCAGCGGATTGCTCACCGGCGTGCCCCGACCTGGGCACCACACCCTGGGGAGCGGAGGCAAGGGGGTCGAACTCGAACCGGTACGTCGGCTTGCCCTCACCACCGCTACGCGAGGAACCCTCTCGTCGCTCGGCGCAAGGACCTATCGTGTGACCGTGCCCGCCGGTGAAAGCGCCACCATGCAACTGCGTGCTGGTAAAGAGTCCAAACTTTCCTATATAGTCCTCAAAGACCACTGATCCCCGACAACGACCATGGACAATTCGCTGCGACTCCTCGGAAGAACCGACAAACATCAGCTCGGGGGGGGGCACCAACTCCTCTTCGCTCCCCCTCATCCCGTCCATCTTCACCACCTCGGTTTCTGGGATCTCCTCACGTACGACATTCACCACCTCTCACAGGTGTTTTGCATCGACGTGTTCGATGCCGGCTCGCCCTGCTCTCCGTTGAGCCTACGACAGTACTCGCGACACTGGCATCCCCATCGTCTCCGCGCGCGCTACCACCTCCCCGGAGAAGCGCTCCACCTCCTCGAAGATCGCTTCGTCGATTCCGAGGACACCGCCTGGTCGGAACTGACCCTGGTCAATCGAGGCGACCGACCGCGTTCCCTGATCCTGGCCCAATGGGGGAAGCAGGACCTCGGGAAGGAGTCCTGCACCATGTGGCGTAACGAGTATGGACTAACCCTGGAGCGCGAAGTACCTGGGCGCCTGGACAACCGCCGCCGTTTGCGTTTCACCGTGTTCTGCGAGTATCCCACTAGGAGTCTTGTCCGGCACAGTCGATTGGGTCTCTCCCAACCTTGGTGGCACACCAGCCCCTTTCTCGAGACCGGCTGTTCACCAACCTGCGAGAGTCCAGAGACCCTGGATCTGACCTCGGTCGACGGGAGCGTCTACTACCTCAATACCGTGCAACTCGAACTTCTCCCTGGCACCAGCCGGACCCTACGTTTCGGCGCCGACTTCTCGGCCAACCGCTTCGCCAAGACCTTGCCGACCGCGACTCCCAAAGCCCTGAGCCATGCCTCGGAAGCGGCCGAGACCACCACCCGGAATTGGCAGGAATTCTTCGCCAACTTCCCGCGCTTCTCCTGCAATAACCCCTATTTCGAACACCACTTCCGCTACCGGATCTATTGTCTCAAGCTGTTGCTTAATCCGGGAGGCGTGGGCAATCACCGCTACCCGGCCGTGGCCGAGGGCATCGGCTTCTTCCATGCCCCGATTTCCTACAGCACCCAAGCCATTGTGCGCGATCTCCGCTGGCATCGCGACCCCGAGCTGGCCCGAGGGATGGTGTCGAATTTCCTCGAACAGCAGCGCGAGGACGGTTCCTACCCCGGCCGCATCTACCAGGACACCTTGCGCCACAGCGACTTCTACCTTGCTGATTGGGGCGAAACCGTGCTCTGCCTCCACGAACGAGCGCCCGATCAAGCCTTCCTCGCCAAGGCCTTGCCTTCATTGATCGCCTACCACGGTTACTGCGAGCGGGTGAGGGACAGTGTCGGCAGCGGACTGTGCGACGTCCTCAATCACTTCGAGACCGGTCAGGAATTCTCCCCCCGCTACATCGCGATAGCCCCGGACGCGGACCGCGAAGACTGGCAGGACACCTTGTCGATGAAGGGTGTGGATGCCTCGGTCTACCACTATAAATTGGCCTCGGCGATCGCCGTCATCGCTCGTCTGCTCGGCCAGAACGACGTGGCCACCACCTTCGCGGGAAAAGCCGATTTGACCCGTCAGGCCATCCGCGAGCGCATGTGGGTGGCCCGCACCGGCAGTTTTCACGATCTCGGCGCAGACCTCTGCCCGACCACGGTTATGGCCGCAACCAATTTCTACCCTTACTTCACGGACCTCGTGGGGAGCGAGCACGTGGCCGGCCTCGAGAGCAACCTGTTCGATCCTCGGAAATTCTGGACTCCCTGGCCGGTGCCGACCCTCTCGATTGACGATCCCTACTTCTCGGCCGAGGGCTATTGGAAGGGGAAACGGCGCTACTGCCCATGGAACGGAAGGGTCTGGCCAATGACCAACAGCCACCTTTGTGAGGCCCTTGCCCACGTCGCCATGACCCTCGATCCCCGGTTGACCCCTCGGCTCGAGCATCTCCTAGAACGCTTCCTGACCATGATGTGTTACGATGGCGACCCGCGTCGGCCGAACTGCTTTGAGCACTACAACCCGCTCACCGGTACCGCTTGTCTCTACCGCGGCGTGGACGACTATCTCCACAGTTGGATCGTGGACCTCTTGATCAAGTACGTGGTCGGTTTCCGACCGGATCTCGACGGCGGTTTCTCGATCGAATCCCTCTGTCCCTCCGTGTCCGAGTGGCGGCTCTCCGATCTCCCCTGGCGGGATCACGTGCTCACTCTGGAGCGTAGCGGGGGCCGCACCACCCTGCGCCTCGATGGACGCTCGCACGCCGTTTTCCAGAAGGGGTATCACTGGCGGGAATGATCGATCCCCGACCTTTACCTCAGCCGGCGAATTCGGCCCTGTCCTCTTCGAACAGCTTGGTCACGAACTCGTCGAAATGTTCTGAGGAGAGGTAATGATAGGACATGAGCAATTCGAAACCGAGCACGCCACTGCCGAGATGGGCGACCCGGACTTGGCCGGAGTAGAGCGGCAAGCGATAGTAATAGATGACGGCCTGGACGATGTCTCCTCCTTGCAACCCGGGATCGCCGGCGAAACGGCAGGAGAACCCCTCATAGGAAAAATCGACCATGATCCCGTGCAATTCCTGCGCGCTCTCGGTGCGCAACTCGGCCCGGAAGGCGGGCTGACGCTCCAGACCGAAGCGTTGCGAGGTCCTCTTCTCGAAACTGGGCATGCGCTCCTCCCTGGGACCGGAACGATCGGGGCCGACCTTCGGCGACGACCTCCCATGATGTCCCCGGGCCTGGTCCAGGTCAATGGGAAACAACAGGGTAATGTCCCTTCAGTCTTGGGTTGGGGTAAGGGGTCCTGTCGCCTCTCACACCGACGCCGCTGCATCCTGCGCGGCGCATGGAGGTCCGCATCCTTGCGGTCGCCCCCACCATGCTCATGCTTGCGCGTGGTGGGGGTCCCCCGTCGGCGCCACCCCAAGGTGGTGATAAATAACCTGCAATTCACTCCAAGACTGAAGGAATACAAGGTGATCATCCCTCTTCGGGTTCCACAAGTATTACACCCCCCGGTTCATCTTGGGTCTTACCGCGCTCGAACAAGAAGAGTTGCGTAGCACCGTAACAGCGGCGATCGACCCTTATCCCCTCGGGCAACGATTTCATCGGAGGTGGAGAGGTACGAGAGGTCTCGAGTACGAACACCCCCCCCGCACGCAACCTGGGTCCCGTGAGGACGTCCTCGACGAGGCCCTCGAGCCAGGTCAGGTCATAGGGGGGGTCGGACAGGATGAGGTCTGCCGATTCTCTATCGCGCTTGAGGAAGGCTGCCACATCTTGGGGGTAGATTTTGTACCGTTCGGGACCGAGACCGAGCGAGGTCGCCATGCGTTCAATCATTGCCCCGCTGCGTTGATCGACAAACCGGCACCGTGCGGCTCCCCGGCTGAGCGCCTCGAACCCGAGCAAACCCGTCCCGCTGAAGAGATCGAGAACTTCTTTCTCCCCTACCCACTGTCCGAGGATACTGAACAGGGCCTCGCGAACCCGGTCCGAGGTGGGGCGGAGCCAACGGCATTCGCGGGGCAACTGCACTCGTCTGCCTTTATAGCTCCCAGCGATGATGCGCATTCCGGGACCTCGCGGTTCAGAAGAGCTGGACCTTGATGCCCTGCTCTTTGAACAGGCGCATGAACTCGGCGCGTACTTGTTTGAGATCGTTCTCGTCCAAGGTGGTGCCGAGTTTCTTGCTGAGCGTCTCCAGGCTTGCGACCAATCGATCGTAGGTGCTCAAACGGACTTGTAGGGCCTCAGCCAGCGTGCGCAGTTCGCGGAGAGAAGCGACGAGTTCTGGTCGTTCTCCTCCGCCGAGTTGGTCGAGGACGGTGTCGAGCCGGGCGAGCGTCGCCGTCAACCTGCCGCGGTCTTCCACGAGATACAGGTTCAAGGCAGTATCCGCTTTGGTCGTCACCGCGAGCAGGGGGGATTGCAGCGCATCCATCAGGGCGATGGCGCGGCGTTCGAGTTGCTGCACGCTCTTCCCGAGTTGGGCCAGGCTCGCGAGGGTTTGGTTCAACCCCTCTCCGTTGAGAGTCTCGACCACCCCCTGCAGACTCGAGACCATAACGTTCCGGTCATCGCTGGCGTCAGTTCCGAGCAGAGCCCCGAGAGCGTCCATGGCTCCGGACAATGTCTTGGGATCGACGGCCTGGAGCAGGTCTCCAAGGGCATCGACCACCTCGCTGACTTCGTGGACATCCTCGACCTCGGTCAGACGGTCCCCGGATTGCAACAGCCGGCCGGGCAAAGCCCCGCGTTCCAGGGCCACCACTTTCTCGCCGAGCAGACTCCTGGCCACAATACGGCAGCGCACCGTATCGGTCAGGCTCCAGCGTTCTCCGACCTCGATGTCGATGGCAGCGTGTTGCTCTTCGGGTTCGACCCTGGCAACGCGGCCGACCTTGACCCCGGCCAGGCGGACGTCAGCACCTTCGACCAGACCTCTCGCATCTGCGACCTCGATCCGATAACTTCGAGAGGAGCCGAGGGTACCGAGAGCACCGATACTGTAAAGGAGATAGACGAGAGCCAGACCGGCGAGACCGAGAAGCGCCACGACTCCGAGGAGGTTCCGCGTTCCTTCTTTCATCCATCCTCCTGGCGCTTGTCCAAGGCGCGAACCACCGCGCTCTCATAAGCCGCCGTGTTGAAATCTCCTTTATCGAGCCATTCCACACCTGAACGCTGTAAGAAGTCGAGTTCTTCGGCCTCCAAATGTTTTCCGGTGATGGCGATCACCGGCAGTTCTTTGAAACGTTCATCCTCGCGCAGGGTACGGATCAACTCGAAGCCGGAGATACGTGGCATCATGATGTCCACACACACCAGATCAACACTATGTCGTTCGAGAATCTCCTTTGCGTCCAATCCATTGTAAGCAAGATGGACCCTATAGCCGAGGCGGAAGAGAATTCTGGAATAGGCCTTGATGATGCGCTGGTCGTCATCGACCAGGAGCACGGAAACGTCGCCTCCGATACTCTGGAGGAGGATGCGTCGGACCTGATAGAAATCCAGAGGCCGCAGTAGCACTTCTCGGACCGTACTCTTGCCGAGAGAATTGGCTTGCCCTTCATCGGCGGCCAGAGCCACGACCTCGAGGTTTTCTCCTCGCAACAGTTTGAGCATGCTCTTGAAGGTGGGGAATTCCATGCCCAGGTCGGCGAAGACCACCAGAGGTCGGAAGCGGTGCAGCACCTGGAGGAACTCCCGTCCGTCGCGGTGGTGGACCATTTCCAAGCCGAGTTGATCGGCAACCGTCCGGATCATTTCGGGCCCAGTGGGATCATCGTCCAGCACCACGACGGTACGTTCCGGTTCCAGGCGTTCGTAGCGTTCCCAAACCTCTTCGTCCGAACCCGTCGCGGGATCGAGCTGTGCGGGCAGCCGAACAGTGAAGGTAGAGCCTTTGCCCGGAGTGCTATCGACCTCGATGGTGCCTCCGAGCATGGTGGTCAACTTCTTGGCGATGGCGAGACCCAACCCCGTACCACCAACCTGAGCTTCTCCGACTTGACTGAACACCTCGAACAATTTTTCGCAATCTGCAGCCGAAATACCTCGACCAGTATCGCTCACCAGAAGTTCGAGCGTATCGCCGTCCAAGTGCGCCCTGACCTCGATATGACCAGCAGGGGTGAATTTGACCGCGTTGCTGAGGAGGTTGATGGCGATCTGGCGAACTTTTTTGTAATCGGTAGAGAGAATGAACTGCTCACCCTCGGCCCGGACTTCGGCCGTAACCTCGTGGTCCACCAAGAGACCTCCGAGAACGTGGCGGAGGTCCTCGACCAACTCGGAGAGGGTGAACAGATCGACGCTGACATCGATCTTCCCAGCCTCGATCTTGGAGAGATCGAGTAAATTGCTGATCAGGGACAACAGGTGGCTCGCATTACGCCGAGTGTGCTCCAGGTATCCCAGTTGCCGTTCGCTAATGCTCCCTGCGAGTTGACGCAAGAGGATCTCGTTGTACCCGATGATCACGCTCAGCGGTGTACGTAGTTCGTGCGAGACGTTCGAGAGGAACTCGGACTTGAGATCGCTCAAGCGCCTCAGTCGGTCGATCTCCGAACGTAATTGCCGACAACGCTCTCCGAGGTCTACGATGACGCGAGAGCAGATGGCACTCCGATGGGATCCGACGCTATCGAGGCCATCGGATCCCAACCCCATACAGGACCACGGGGCCTCGCGAGGAATGATCCGGTCCGCCTCCCCGTTGGCCAAGACGTCGAGAGCTGCCGGGAGAGTAGCTTCGGCACAGGCGAGATAGACGTGGGGACGGCAGGGCGCCGTGACGAAATGCTGGAGCATGCTTTTCCAAAGAGACTCGTCCATGGTCGTGTCCAGGATGACCAGTTCCAGCCGTTCGGCTCGCAGCAGGTCCTCGAGGTCGTCCTCCGGTCCCACCACCAGAACGTTCCGAGCGTCGCTCAGGAGTATATCGTTGACGAGCTGTTCCCGACCCTCTCCCCAGACGATCACGATAGAACGTTGTGCCATGGCCTCGGGCTGGTCGTGGTGGACGAGCAGCCTATCTAGCCTCTCGCGTGGACCTTTGTCAACGCGGCCAGCCGGTCCCGGGTCAGGATTCCCGTTTCATTGCTAGATCGGTATACTGGTGCCCTATCCCCGGATGATGGAACCACTATGGACCGACCCTCGACCTGGAAAGGTTTGAACATCGCCCACCGAGGTGCTTCGACCTTGGCGCCGGAGAATACCCTGACGGCTTTTCACCTCGCCGTGGTCTGTGGCGCGGATATGATCGAACTCGATGTGCAGCGTACCATCGACGGTGAGCTCGTGGTCTTCCACGATCACCATGTGTCGCGCTTGACCAACGGACATGGATTGGTAGTACGCCAAACTCTCGCCAACCTGCGTCGCCTGTCGATTCGCTGTGAACAGATCCCGACCCTCCAGGAGGTGCTCGAGCGTTTCAGCGGACACCTCGGCCTCAATATCGAGCTCAAGGCTCGGGGTACTGCCGCTGCAGTAGCAGCCTTGCTAGCGCGATGGCCCAGCCCTGCGCGAAGAGACGAAGTTCCTCCCTACCTCGTCAGCTCCTTCCTCTATACCGAACTCCGCGATCCGGTCTTGCGGGCCAGTGGACTTCCTCTGGCCGTACTCACCTCGAAGGTCACCCGAACGACGCTTGCCGTCGCAACCGAACTGGGGGCCTGGTCGGTGAATTGTAGCCTTCGTGCTCTCGAACCGACCACCGTGGATCGAGTTCATGCCGCAGGTTTCCGTTTGTTGGTCTATACGGTCAACGAGCCCGCCGACCTCCAGCGTTGTATGGACCTCGGTGTGGACGGTCTCTTCACCGATCATCCCGAACGGCTGCGTTCTCTCCAGAACACTCCACCTTGACACCCCTGCGTCACCTACCCGACACCGTAACCGCCACCGAGATGCAGATTACCAGTGATTACAGGGAGTTGCATTTTTCCGTCTCCTGGAACACTTCTCGTAAGCATTTCTCCGGCATTGATAGTTCTCACGGGTGACCATGAACCTCAGCGCCACACGCCTGGCCCTCTATCAAGACATCCTCGCGGTACCCACTCGACCACGCATCGTCGAGCATGACACCGGCGATTTCGAGCAGCTCGTTCTCGCTCCCCGATCGACTAGGCAACAAGAGAAGATCCAAGCTCCGGATCGTCCCCCCTTGTTCCGAGAGGAACAAGAGCCGAGGAGTGCCGCCTTCTCGGAAGTCGCTCCTGCTGCCACCGCTCTTGCCCTTACACCGGCTCCACTACCGGAGATCGGGGGTGTGTCCATGGTCTCCAGGGTATATGGTCGGCCGGGCTTCCCGGGCGCAGTGCCTCCATCCCCGGCGAGGGAGAAAGGTCAACACGTCTCGATCAGAATCTGACTTGCCGTTTCTCGGGAAGAAGCCGATAGTAGCCGTCATTGATCTCAACGAGCTATCCTATGCGCCGCCTCCGAGTCCTTCCCCCATCCTTCCCCTCGGTGACGCCTCATCTCGCGCTCGAAGGCCTGCCGGGAACCACCTGGCAAGTCCTCTGTGGTGATCCGGGACACTATCGCTGCGGATTCTATTCGCCGGCCGCGACCAAGATCGAAGACCTCGAGTACTTGGAACGGCACTCCTGCCCCGAGATCTTCCTCCTGCTGACAGGTTCCCTCATGCTTCTCCTCGACGAGGGCGCAGAAGAACGGCTGGTGCCCTTGCCCCTGCACCGGCCCATCCTGGTCACGACCTGGCATGCAGGTTTTTGCCCCGACGGTGCCCATACCGGAACCGCCTTCGTGGTCGAACGCGACCGCTTCACCACCTGGTACCGCGAGAGGAAACCCTCCCCAGGTCGGAGTTGAGGGTCGTTCCACCCACGCCTACAGTGAAGTTCCTTGCCCGATAGTGCCCTCTGGACGTTCATGGTACACTTGGGAAATCCTTTCCGAGCTCCGAGGAACGCCTGCAGAGAGGGCCAATGCGGCGGACCGACAACAATACCATCCTCCTGGCGAGCACCGAACTCGCTGATCAGACGCTCGTCAGGCAGGTCGCCAAGCAACTCGACCTGCGTCTGGTTTCCAGCTTGGACAGTCGTGCGGCCGCGGCCTCGCTCATGACCACTCCCCCCGACCTCCTCATTCTCGACCTCGACATCCTCCTGCAGGACGGGGGCAGTTTACAAAAGCTGCTGCGGAGCGATCAGAACTTCGCCTCCCTACCGATCGTAGCCATTTCCGGCAACAGGGTACACGATCTGACTGGTCTCGTTTCCCCTTTCCGCCAGATCATCAAAATCGAACGTCCCTTCTATGATACGGAGCTCAGTAAGATCCTCCTGGACCTCTTGAGGTCGAGGACCGTCGCACCTACCTCGTCGCCACCCGCGCTTGCGACCCCCTTGCCGGTCCGAGCTCAACGAGCGGCCACGCTTCCTCCGCTCGAACTCGAGACCCTCCTGGCCCGACATGGGCAACTGCTCGATCGCTACAGGGCCTGGCTCACTTCTTTGGCGCTCGTCGAACTCCCCCGGGATAGCAACGATCTCCATTTGGCCATCAGTCGCGACCAGGGACTCTCCCACAGCATCCTGCTCGCCGGTAACACCCGTTATTTCCGGCGTGGCGAACCAACTGAGGCCACCACCATCGCTCAGGTCCTTCCTCGCCTCGGAACCTTCGACCTCGGTTCGATCATCCTCTTTCACGAACTCGTGCAAGCAAGCGCAGCCTTACCGATAGCTCTCGATCAAGTGCGGTTCTGGCGGCATTGCCTTTTCGTGGCGAACCTACTACCCGATGTCTACCGTCTGGTCCAACCTCCGAACGTCGAGGGATCTACCGATCTCGAGTTGTTCGCCGCCGCCCTGCTGCACGACCTCGGTATTCTGCTCATGGCCTTACGTCTTGACCGTGCGTATCTGGAGGTTTATCGGCAATCCGGAACCGAGGGGCAAGATCTCCCGGCCTTGGAACGGGCTCATTTTAACCAGACTCACTGCGACCTCGGGGTCCTGGCAGCCCAACGCTGGGGTTTGCCCAGGATTTTCCAGGTGGTGTGCTACTATCACCACAACCATCGGGATTATCCGGGGGCGACCTACCGTTCCCTGCTCAAAGCCATAGCACTCTGTGACAGCCTTGCCGATTTCGCCGAAGCATCGCTCGTACCTGCCAACCGAGGTACTCTCGAACACCTGACCGCCTCGATCTCCGAGGATCCCTTTCTGCGAAGAATTACGGAAACCTTGCTCCCCGTTGCCCAACGCCGCACGAAGGCGATGACTCTATTTTTCGGGGAGGACCGCTAGAGAGGACCGCTAGAGAGGACCGCTAGAGAGGACCGCTAGGGACGAGGCCGCATCATTCGAGCTCGACCTCATAACTGATGGCAAGTTCGATCTGAGAGAGATAGTAGTTTTCGGGCACTATCACGCTGACATAGCGCCCGATGATCTTGCGAACCCGTAAGAGGACCGGTGCTGCCAGGGTTTCACCATCCACGGCAATCAACCGGATCACCAGACTTTCCTTGATCGGACGCTGTCCCAAGGTCAGGGTAATATCCGTGGTGACGACGGCCTCTCCGAGTTTGCTCAACGAATCATCGAAATCGACCCGGTTGAGGTTGATATCGATCAAATCCACAACCTGAGCCATATACGCTGGATCATCATCGGCGATACCGGGGGCACCCAGGCACGTCTTGATCATCTCTTTGTAACCCCGCCCGGTTTCATTCTCTACATTGAGTTTGGGTTTTTCCAACGCCAGCAACTGCTGGTCGTAGAGGGTAGGATCACCGAGGTCGTTGAAAATGATCCCGGTGATACTGACAGGTTGCCGGCCCTTGAGGCGCTGGAGATTGTCGTAGACAGTACCAGCGGTGATCGACCGTCTATTCTCGGTCTTCTCCGCCTCGAGCAGACCATCGGGGAAACACACCTCGAGGTAGCCCAAGCGTTCGCCTCCACCGACATCGGTATCCTTACCCAGGGGAAAATCCTCACTATATTCGCTGCGATAGCAGACATCATTCTCGTCAGCCAGGAAGACAATCGCCAACGCTGCCCCTTCCCTGAAAAAGGCATCCAATTCGGATACGGTCGCCTCGGTCCCCTTATCACGGGCTTCGAGCACATCGGTAACGGCTTTGTTCAACGAGTACAGGCTCGCCTCACCACCATCAGGGTCACCTCCGATGAAATGGGTGAAATTGTCAGAGAAGGCTGCCCTTAGCAAGTTGGTAGTGGCGAAATCCTGTTTGCGCAACACCGAAGCAGTAGTTCCGTTGTGGAAAAGGCGTCCGGCCCAGGGCGCTTTGCTGTGGGCTAAGAGCATGGCCAACTGGTAATCGACCGTGTTGTTATCGTCCAGGGTGGCAAGGAAAGACCCCAAGAACTCGGCCACGCCGGTGGCGACATAGTTCATCGAGCCGGAGGTGTCGATAACGAACAGTACATCCAGCGCGATCACCGGATGCGGTGGTATAGTCTCGGTCTCTTGGACCTCGAGTTGGATCGGTCGTACTTCGATGGAGAAGGTTTGGTCGACCACATTCTCGCCATCGCTGACCGAGAGGGTGATACTGTCGTAGGTACCCGACTGACCGGTCTGGGGTATCCAGGAGAAGGTTCTGGTCTCTTGGTCGAACGTCGCGCCTTCGGGTAGTCCGGAAACCGTAAAGGTCAGCGGGGCTCCTTCTGGATCACTTGCCGATACACGGAACGACACCAATTCCTGGAGGTCCACACTGCGGTCGGGAAGGGCGATCAGCACCGGTGGATCGTCGAATTCGGGATTGAGGTCGAGAGAAAGGACGTCCAGGGTGAGGTCCGAGGTTCCGGTCACCCCCTCGGCCGTGGCAGAGACGGGAATGAAGTGCTGCCCGAGCTCTTCCGAGGTAGGCTCCCATGTGATTTTGCCCGTTACTGGATCAATGCTCATCCCAGGGGGAGCCCCTGGACCGAGAGAGAAGACCGGGTCGACCTCGAGAGCTCCGAGCCGGACCTGGCATTCGAACAGGTGTCCGACCTCGATGTCGCCCAGGCAGTCCAATCGCGGCGTGAGGGCACCGGTCAGGGCAACGGTTCCCATTTCATCTCCGGGATCCTCAGGTTCGTCCTCCCCGTCAGGTTGCTCCGCATCCTGCGAGGCGTCGCCTTCCGAGTTTCCCTCCTTCGGATCCTCAGCGGGAGTTCCTCCTCGGTCCTCCAGGGCGTCCGCACTCTCGTCACCCTCGGTGACGAGGTCGACCTGGCCGTTATCCTCACGTGCCACGAAGCTTGGATCCTCACTGCAACCAAGAGCAGCCAAGAGCCCAAGCAGGACCAACACCACGGGAACAGCGAAACGGTACATGATCAGTCCTCCAGGTTTGGTGGACGAGTCGGAACGAGGTTCATACAGGACTGTACTGTCAAGGTAGGTTGGCGGTCAATGCCTGATGATCGGGCGGGTTGCCCAGGGGAGGGGGAGAACACGGGAGCGGGTCACTGATTGGTATCGGGATCGATCACGACTGGTGGATCCTCGGGTTCATCCACCGGTTCTTCGACCGGGGGCTCGGTCGGCTCCTCGTCCTCTCCGTCTTCTTCGGGGTCCTCTCCCGTTTTCCCGGCATCGGCAGGTTTATTACCGGTCTGCTGACCGGCCTCTGCGGGTTTGTTGCCGAGCTGGGTGTCGTCCTCGACCTTGTCGCCCTCGAAGGCCCGGGCTGCACGTTTGCCTTCCTTGTCGACCTCTTCGAGGGACTTGATTTTGATCACGGGCTTCATCATCCATTCGCCCTGGCCGGTCACGTGGATCGATTTCTCGGCATCGAAGTCGAGCGTGAGGATGAGCTTCTCACCTTCTTTAATCTCGAACTTGCCGATGATCTTGACACCGCTCTTGTCACCGCTCGGCACGGTCAAGTCATGGGTCTCGTCCCCGACTTGGACGTAATGACCCTCGTCCTCAAGGATGAACCGGATTTGGTGATACCGGCCCAGCGGCAGTTCGCCACCGCCCAGGGCCGCGGTCACGTCGTCCCGGAGTTGCAGCAGGTCGTACTCTTTGGTTTCGTCGACGAGAATGATCCGGCCGGCGTGGTTGGCGTTTTGCTCGGTTTCACGCTCGGTCTCGCCCAGTTCTTCACCCTCTCCGACTTCATCCTCTTCCTCGTCTTCAGCATCGTCATCGGCGTTGGCGTTCTTCTCTATTTCACCCTCACCGACATCACCGCTACCATCGGCCTGGCCGTGCTCGCCGCCCTTACCGGTGCCGGGCCCAACATCCTCTGTCTCCTCTTCTTCGGCTTCATCAGCGGTACCGTCCTCGGTCTCTTCTTCATCGGCCGTCTCGTCTTCGCCCTCGGCCGCATCGCCGCTCTGATCCCCGCCTTGATCACCGGCACCCTCGGGTTGTCCCGGAGCGAGGAAATAGGCGGTCGGAGTCTCTGCCTCGACCTCGGGATCAGGTAAACCCTCGAAACCGGCTTTGAGCAACTCGACCCGTTTGACCCGGATCATGACCTTCTGCACGTCTTGTCCGTTGACCTTCAGCGGGGCATCGGTCAAGAGCATGGCAAAGTTGTTGCCTTCACCGGAGACGAGCACTTGGGCTGCTTGGTCTTTGGTCATAATGCCCGTGGAGGCGAAGGCCGGGGATTTCACCACCGTGGTGATTTGTTCGATCTGTTGCGTGGACATCTGTTCGACGTTTTGGATACCCAGATCAGCCAGGATGGCAGCAGCATCCGCCTCCGCCTGCTGTTCCCTTGCCTGATCATCAAGTTGTTGGTCCTGGGTCTGGTCTCCGGTATTCACCTCATCGGTGTCTTCGCTCGTGCATCCCAGCGTCAGAGCTAGTAATGCCGTCAAGAGAATGATCGCTTTCATTTCCCACCTCCAAAAACAAGTAACCTTCTCGGGGTCGCCCCCTCTACCACGGAGCAACAGTACGCCAAGCAGGTAGCGAAATACAAGGTCAAAAGTCCCTTTTCTCGAACTTTCCGTGTACCTCAGTACACAATATTTCTCCCGATCTACAGGCGCCATCAAGGCATAATATATATTTAATGCATTAATACCAATCTATTAGAATTCACTCCAACACGATCGTTAATGACGGTTGATAATGTAAAATCCGATTGTCAGTTACCGCTCACGAGTCTTCGATGAGGGCAAAGAGGATGGAAGCATGAGAAGAACCGCTAGGAGAATGCTCGGGAGCGAGGGAAATAGCTCACTTGGTAGGATGATCGCAGGAGGAAAGGGGCTTCAACGAGAGGACAGGTTCAGCCCTTGTCGCGTAGGTTTGCCTGGGCAGCGGCCAAACGGGCGATGGGCACGCGGAACGGCGAGCAGCTCACATAGTTGAGGCCGAGCTTGTGGCAGAACTCGACCGAGGCGGGATCGCCGCCCTGCTCACCGCAGATCCCGACCTTGAGGTCCTTGCGGGTTGCCCGGCCCTTGGTGACGGCCATGGTCATGAGTTGCCCGACGCCCTCGAAATCGATGGTCTGGAAGGGATCCACGCGTAAGACTTTCTTGTCCAGATAATCCTGCAGGAACCCACCCATATCGTCGCGGCTGTAACCGTAGGTCATCTGGGTCAGGTCGTTGGTGCCGAAGCTGAAGAACTCGGCCGTCTTGGCCATGTCATCGGCGGTCAGGCAGGCCCGTGGAATCTCGATCATGGTGCCGTACTTGAAGGGAATATCTTTTACGCCGGTCTTGGCCTTGACCTCGGCCATGACCCGGTCGACGATCGGTTTCTGCAGGTCGAGTTCGACCACATCACCGGTGACCGGCACCATCAGTTCGACGTGGGGGTGCTTACCTTCCTGAATCAATTCCGCAGCACCCTCGAGCATCGCCCTGATCTGCATTTCGCTGATCTCGGGGTAGGTGATGGCCAAGCGCACTCCGCGGTGCCCCATCATGGGATTGGACTCGTGCAGCGCATCGCCGCGCTTTTTCACGTCCTCCAAGGGAATATGCAGGGACTTCGCCAATTCCGCCTGTTTCTCGGGGCTCTGCGGCACGAACTCGTGCAGGGGCGGGTCGAGCAGGCGGAAGGTGACCGGCAGCGGGTCCATGACCTCCATGGTCGCCTTCACGTCGCGCTTGACGAAGGGATAGAGTTCCGTGAGTGCCTGTTTGCGCTCCTCCTCGGTGTTGGAGAGGATCATTTTACGCAGGTAGAAGAGCGGCTCCTCGCTGCCCTTGCCGTAGAACATGTGTTCGGTGCGGAACAGGCCGATGCCTTCGGCGCCGTAGTTGCGGGCCCGGCGAGAATCTTCCACCGTCTCCGCGTTGGTCCGCACACCCAACTTGCGGTGCTTGTCGACGATCTTCATGAACTCGACGAAGAGCGGGTTCTCGGTGGCGCTGATCATGTTCAACTGGCCTTCGTAGACGTGGCCGCGGGTCCCGTTAAGGGTGAACCAATCGCCCTCGCCGAAGGTCTTGCCGCCGACCGTGACCTTTTTCTGGTGCACGTCGATATTCAGGGCCGTGCACCCGACCACGCAGCACTTGCCCCAACCCCGCGCTACGAGCGCGGCGTGGCTGGTCATGCCGCCGCGGGCTGTGAGAATGGCCTCGGCCGCGCGCATGCCCTCGACGTCCTCGGGGTTGGTTTCTTCGCGGACCAGGATGACCTTCTTGCCCTTTTTGACCCAAGCGACCGCGTCGGCAGCGGTGAAGACGAGCTGACCGTTCGCCCCGCCGGGACCGGCCGGGAGGCCTTTTGCCAAGCAGGTGGCTCGCTGTTCGGCCGCCGGATCCACCAAGGGATGGAGCAGTTCGTCGAGCTGATTGGGGGCAACGCGCATCACGGCTTCTTTCTCGTCGATCAGCTTCTCGGCGAGCATGTCCATGGCCATGTTCAGCGCCGCGGTACCGGTGCGCTTGCCGACCCGGCATTGCAACATCCACAGCCGCCCTTCCTGGATGGTGAATTCAATGTCCTGCATGTCGGTGAAGTGCTTCTCGAGCTTGCGCTGGATGGTGTCGAGTTCTTGGTAGACCTTGGGCATGGCCGTCTCGAGCGACGGCAGGGCTTTGTTATACTCGCTCTTGGTCGATTCGTTGAGCGGGTTGGGGGTGCGGATGCCCGCCACCACGTCCTCGCCCTGCGCGTTGGGCAGCCACTCTCCAAAGAACTTGTTCTCGCCGTTGGCCGGATTGCGCGTGAAGGCCACGCCGGTGGCCGAGGTGTCGCCCATGTTGCCAAAGACCATGGCCTGGACGTTCACCGCGGTACCCCATTCCTCGGGAATACCCTCGATGCGCCGGTACGACACCGCACGCTTGCCGTTCCAGGATTGGAACACGGCACCGATGCCGCCCCAGAGTTGATCCTTCGGATTATCGGGGAAGTCCTTGCCCAGAACCTCCTTCACCCTCGCCTTGAAACGCGCGCAGAGGTCCTTGAGGTCGTCGACGGTGAGATCCGTATCGTTATGATACCCCTTTGCCTTCTTTACCTCGTGGAGCATCTGGTCGAGTTGTTGGCGGATACCTTTGCCCTCGGTCGGTTCGATCCCGGCCGCCTTTTCCATGACCACGTCGCTGTACATCATGATCAAGCGGCGATAGGCATCGAAGACGAAGCGCGGATTGTTGGTCTTCTTCACCAACCCCGGGATGGTGGCCGAGCAGAGGCCAACATTGAGCACGGTTTCCATCATGCCTGGCATGGATTTGCGAGCGCCGGAGCGCACCGACACCAGCAGCGGGTTGGCGGCATCGCCGAAGGTGGTGCTCATGGTCTTCTCGACCTTGCGCAGCGCTTCCTCGACCGTGGTTTTCAGGGTCGAGGGATATGTCTTGTTGTTTGCGTAATAATAGGTGCAGACTTCGGTGGTGAGGGTGAAACCGGCGGGTACGGGAATACCGAGGTTGGCCATCTCTGCCAACCCTGCACCCTTGCCACCGAGCTCATTCTTCATCTTGCCGTTGCCCTCGGTCTTCTCGACCCCGAACAGGTAGACATACTTACTCATCGTGTACTCCTCGCGTGAAATGCCAGGACAGCCCGGCGGAGAATGCTCCGTGCCGGACTCCTTTCCTGGGATCGGCATACACCCCGAGCCGAGAAGGTGCAAGAACTTTTTCACACCAGCCAAGAATGTGCCGATGCGCTCTCAGACTATCCGGAGGTCCTTTTCCTGCAAGGATACAAGCACTCGATCGAGAACGAGGACCGCACCGGTAGAGACCCACGCGCCGATGATGAAGTAGCGCGTGAAGACGGCCGGGAGGAACCACGGGGTATTCGGCAGGGGCAGTAGCCAATTCCCCAGGACATACACCAAACCAAGGAGCGCAGTGACGCCAAGGAAGGCTAACGCAGAGCGGTGGCTGAAGGGAATATGGTCCCGGGCGCCGGGAAGCCTCGGCCGCAGTAGACCCAACGCAGTGCCAGCGAACGCCCCGTTGATCGCGCACACCACGAGGTTCGCGTGGCCCCAGGCCACGAGGGAGGCTAGCAGGATCAAGCCGGCGACAAGGCCAACGCGGAAATGCCGCGGACGAAGCGACCACCACTTGTGCACGTGGTCTTCGCTGGACACGACGAGGGCGAGCAGGACTGCTCCAAGAGCGAACCCAACCGCGACGTCGAACGGGAAATGCACCCCCAGCCAGATCCGGGAAAGCCCTATACCCAAGGCCAGCAGGAAGGCCGCAGGTCGCGCTCCTCGCCACTTCGACCTCCATGCAAGATAACCCCACATCAAGACCGCGAACTGCGCGTGCCCGCTGGGCAGGCCATAGCCGCGCTCGGTGATCAGCCCGACAGCCGGATCGAGCTGGAAGGGCCGTGGTTGCTGCCACCACAGCTTGAGGGCGGTGTTCACATAGGCCGAGGCGAAGAAGGCGAGGGCGAGGGTCGCCCCGCGGCGGCGGGACCACACCCACCACAGGAGCGGCAATACAAGGAGGTACGCTCGCTCATTGCCGAGCATGGTCAGGCCGAGCATGAGCCGGTCCACAAGGGGGTGCCGGTACTGCTGCAGCCAACGGATCTGCTCAAGACCTTGGAGGAAAAAGCTGTCCAGGAGGTCGGTACCGGTCATTATTGATGGACTCGCTCGGCTGCATGGAAGCGGCCCGAGCATAGCACGTCACGCGACGACGTACACCCCCGAAGGTCTGGAAAGAGGAATGCCTTCAGTCTTGGTGGTAGGGTAAGGGGTCCTGTCACCTCTCACCCCCACCATGCTCATCCTTGCGCGTGGCGGGGGACCCCCGTCGGTGCCACCCCAACGTGGTGAAGAACAACCTTCAATCCATCCCAAGACTGTATGGATACGGAAAGAGTACGCTTGGATAAGGAGGAGGACCACCCGGACCTTACTCGTGGATATCGAGCCGTGATCTGTTCCAAGCCAGACCCAAACCGAGCGCGAGGA
>Ga0156395_1112_pt2 | contig 37325 bp, 36 predicted proteins | sample RifOxyA3_FD_108039 | JGI IMG/M metagenome (GOLD analysis project Ga0156395, IMG submission 108039) | Deltaproteobacteria bacterium RIFOXYA12_FULL_61_11 | reverse complement strand
AATTTTTCCTGCAAGCTCTCAGGCTGTTGTGAAGAGGAGTGCGCTAGGTGTGAGGTCAGAGAGAAGGTGAAGGGAGGGCCGGGTCTTCGCTGCTGTCTGGCTCTTCGGGAACACTGGGGGGGGGCGAAGTGGGGGGAACAGTCGGTGAGGCATCGGCAGTAATTGAGAGATCGCCGGTATACCCCTCGGGGACGAAATGCACGGTGCGCATTTCGATCGTGAGTCCGGCAATCACGATCACGTTCACCGACACCGGGGAGGTGATTTTCTGGACCTTGACCCCGAAGTGGACCTCTCCGTACTTGTCGGTGAGGATGTCGAAGGGAGTGCACACCTCGGTTTCGACGGCATCGCGAATCCAGACGAACTGATGTCCCCCCCGGGGGATGTCGTTGGCCAGGAGATACGGAGAGGCCGCGCAGGTCGCCTTGGGACGTTTGCGATCATAGACTTGACCGACGCCCTCTGGGGAGAAAATGCGCAGGCGCACCTGGTTGAGAGGGCGTAACGTGGTGGCGCCGAGAGCCTCGGTCTGGCTGGTGCGGTTTCCTAATACTCTGAGCTTGAAGACTTTTGTGATCTCCGTTTTGGGCGGTACTACCGTGAGTTCATCAAAGCCGGTGAACTCCAGTTTGACGTCGGCTCCGGGGTGATCGACGCTGCCGCAGCCCACGGTGACCAGCAAAAGGGCAATGGGGAGGCGTGAGGTCATAAGGCCGCCTCGGTGTCTTCATCTTCTTCAATTTCTTCGTCGGTATCGTCACTGGCATCACTGGTGTCGGTGACCTGCTGATCGAGCAGGGAGAGATCGCAGCCGGTACCGGAGGTTCCGGTGCCGGTGGTCAGGACGTTCTCGTGAAGGGCGAAGGTATCCGAGATCATCACGCAGCCTTTCTTGCTGGTCGAACCGATGGAACTATCGATGGTGAAGAGGTAGGTGCCGCTGAAGGGGAAGCGCGCCGAGAACTCGATCATACCGAAGGCATCGGTATAGGGCTTGAAACTGGTGATCGGTTTTCCGTTGTCGAAATTGAGCAACCGGCCGTAATCATCGTAGACCTTGATCTTGGACTTCCCGACTTTTTTCCCGTTATCCGGGATGTCGATGGTGAGGGCGGTGTCGTTAGCCGGGACGAGGGTTTCGGTTTTGTCGCTGTTCCGGGAGAGCCTGTAGAGCAGGATCTGGAAGAAGAGTCGCATCTCTGTGCCGTTCTGTCCGAAGAAACGAGTATTCGAAGGAAGAATATAGCTGATCTGGTATTCGCCGGCAGTGATGGCATCACACGTGGTCAGTAGGAGAGGCAGGACCAGTACGAGAAACCGCAGGGCTGCTCGGGGATTGGTCGCGGTAGTTGGATAAAACCGATGAGGACCGATGAGGTCGGGTTCGTTCTTGGGGGTCGGACGTTGCAAGCGCTCTCCTCGTATGCTATACACACTGCCGTTCTCTTCTGTGCTGTTCTACCAACACGAAAGGAACAAATCAACAGTGACCCTACGTCCCTGGTTAGCCGTCACCTGCCTTCTCCTAGCCATCCCTGCGCCGAGCCTCGCCAGGTCCCTGTACCAGGAACCGGAAATCCGATCGTTGCATACCCGGCTCCGAGCACCGATCGAATTCTGGAAACGGGTATATGCGGTGTATGATCGGAATGACATCCTCATCCATGATGCGCGTCGCCTCGAAGTCGTCTACGAGGTCCTCTCTTTCCCCATCAATGCCCGGTTGGAGCGCATCGCCCTGGAACGCGTGGTCGAGCGCCGGCTCGAGTATTATCGGGAGCTACTGGCTTCCCTCGCAGGTAAGAAGCTCGCTTTTGACTATCTTACCGGTGAGCAAATCCGTCTCGTCGGGTTGCTCGCCGGAGCGGCCGATCCCGTGAGGATCGAAGCAGCAAGGAATAATCTTCGTTGGCAGAGAGGGTTGCGCGAGGGGGTGGCTCGAGCGGTCGAACGTTCGGCCGTCTATCGCAAGATCATGGTGCCTCTCCTGCGCGCTCAGCATGTACCCGAGGAGTTGGTCAACCTCGTCTTCGTAGAATCGATGTTCGATCCGACGGCGGTGTCCCCTGCAGGAGCGGTCGGACTGTGGCAGATTACTCGCACGGGAGCGAGCGGGTTGCTCAGGGTCGACCATCGTGTCGACGAACGCCGTCACCCTCTCAAATCCACCAAAGCGGCAGCAGGTATTCTCGCGAGGAATTACCGACAGCTCGGTTCGTGGCCGCTCGCAATAACCGCCTACAATACCGGAGTCGGAGGTTTGCGCGACGCTGCTCGTTCAGCCGGGAGCAGGGATCTTGCCGAGATCATCGAACGAGCTACTGCACCGGCCTTTGGTTTCGCCTCCCGCAATTTCTACGCCGAGTTTGTTGCCATCGACCAGGTGTATCGCGAACGGGCGCAGTATTTCGGTCCCCTGGCACAATCGGGAAGCAAGGGGTTTCCTGCCGGGCTGTTCGCCTTCGAGCAGGCGCTTCCCTCTACCTCCCCCCTCACTGACTGAACCCTCGAGGTTCCTTCCCCGGTCTGACAGTCCGAGAACCTACTCTGACTGAGGGGAGTCGCACGTGCCGGGTGGCGAAGTGTCCTCTCCCTTGCCGCGGCCCCGCTCGTCGCTGAGCTTGACGAAGGTGCGTCAAGGGGTTGGCGATCGGGCCCCGGAGGGGGACGGAATTCTTGCAACCTGATTGAATTTTCACATTCTGTTGATCTGGCAGGAATTTTGGAAGCGTGGTCCCCCGCCTGGAGCAGGTCCTGCGTGATGGCTCCAGCCACAAGAGGGGCGAGAGACAGAAGGTTGCCGGTCGATCGCCATCTCTGGACGTAGAGCTGCGGATGAACCACAGGATCGAGGAGTAGCCGCCATGAGCGAGAGTTTATTCGCAACCGTGTCGGGTTGTCAGAGTCTGGAGGCCAATCTCGAGATTCTTGCCAACAACCTCGCCAATGCACAGACCACTGGTTTCAAGCGAGACAACCTGACCTTCGAGAGCATGCTGCCCCGCGATACCGATCAGCATCAGGAGAGTTTCGAAAAACTCTTCTCTCTCAAGGCGCCGATCGATGACACGGTCTACAATTCACTCATCACCAAATACACGGATCACACCCCGGGCCCGATCAAGGCCACCAACGTAAAGACCGATTTGGCGCTTGAGGGACGAGGTTTCTTCAAGGTGAAAGTAGGAGACGAGATCCAGTACACCCGGGACGGCAGTCTCACCCTGGACGCCAAAGGCATGTTGGTGACCCGGGAGGGGCATCCGGTACTCGGCAGGAGCGGAGAGATCAGGATCACGGATCCCGATTTCATCCTCGCGGAGAACGGGGAGGTGCTGCAACACGGCAAGCCCACCGACATGCTCGAGCTGGCCGATTTCCCCGGGGAGCATCCCCCATTGCTCAAAATCGGGGCCAATCGCTTCGTCCTCACCAATGAGGAGGTACGGGCCCAGGCTCCCAAGGAAACCCGCATTTTGCAGGGAAGATTGGAGGGCTCCAATGTCCAGACCGCGCGCAGCATGACCGAGCTGATTGCCGTGAGCAGGCTCTATGAGGCCTATAACAGGACCTTGCAGAACTACGACAAGATCAATTCGAGGGCAGTGGTCCAGATCGCGAAGGTCTGAGGTCCGAGCCCAGGGACCGAATCGAGAACCGCAACCACGAGAGGTGCGTATGATCAGGGCCTTGTTCACCGCCGCTACCGGCATGGAAGCCCAACAGCTCAAGATCGACAACATTGCCAACAACTTGGCCAACGTGAATACAGTGGGCTACAAGAAGAGCCGCGAGAATTTCGAAGACCTGATGTATCAGAATATCAAGTTGCCGGGGAAGATGACCACGGACCAGACCCGTGCTCCGGTCGGGATTCAGATCGGGCATGGTACCCGGACCGTAGCGTTGGAAAAGGTCTTCAGTCAGGGTTCACTGCGAGATACGAAGCAGGAGCTGGACCTCGCTATCGAAGGCAACGGGTTTTTCCAACTCAAGCGCCCGAACGGAGAATTGGCCTACACCAGGGCAGGCATCTTCCACCGCACCAACGACGGTTCCGTGGTCGATCCCAGCGGGTTGCCCCTCGATCCTCCGATCATCATTCCCAACGATGCGGTCAAGGTGAACATCGGCGATGACGGCACCGTGACCGTACTCTCCTCGGATACCAACACCGAGCTCAATGTCGGCCGCATCGAGCTGGTCAATTTCATCAATCCGAGCGGGTTGCAGGCCGAGGGGAAGAACCTCTACGCTCCGACCGAAGCCTCGGGCCAGCCCATTACCGGGATCCCGGGCAATGATGGTCTTGGCACCCTCGCCCAGGGTTTTGTCGAGAGCGCCAACGTCAACGTGGCCGAAGAATTGATCAACATGATCCTGGCGCAGCGGGCCTACGAGATCTCGTCCAAGGTCATCCAGACCTCGGACCAGATGATCCAGAACTCGAACGTGCTCAGGTGAAGGGGGTAGGGTGATGACGACGAAGATCCTCGGAATCTTGCTGATGGGCGGGGTGGTGTTCTGTCCGCTCGCCTCGGTCGAGGCTGCGAGCTTGACCCGCGAACACCTCCAGCGTCAGATCTTCGAGACCCTTGCCGAGAACCCTCAGTTCCGGCAGGTCGTAGAAGGTGGCAAGGTCATGTTCTCGTTGATCAACCCGACCAATGTGATCGAGGTGCCGGGAGAAACCTTCACCACCGAACTGGTGTGCCCCGCCAACACCGATTTTCTCGGTCGGTTTGCGGTCGAGGTGCGCATTTTCGTCGGGGAGCAACTCTACCGCAAAGTGTGGGCCTCGGTGCAAGTCGATCTGTTCAAGGGAGTGTATTTCGCCCGGAAGCCGCTGCGCAAAGGTGAGTCGTTGGCCGCCTCCAACCTCGAGCTGCGAGTCGTCAACATCGCCGAGTTGGCAGGTGGCACCCTTATGGCCGGCGATGACCTGGCCGGCATGCAGGTCAGCCGCTCGATCCCAGCGGGGGCCTCGATTACCCGAGACATGCTCGAGACAACGGCGCTGGCAAGACGGGGCGAGGTGGTCTCCCTACTGGTGCGTAACGCCACGGTCACGGTCAGTTGTAAAGGGATCTTGCTCGAAGATGGCTATCTGGATCAGCCGGTCAGGGTCCAGAACATCGATTCCAAAAAGATCGTCCATGGCCGGTTGGTCAGCGCCGGGCTCGTCCTGGTGAACCTGTGACCGCGAGGAGAGGTGTCGTCATGCACGTGTTGCTCCCCATTTTTCTGGCCAGCGCCTTGTTGCTCGGCTGTGGCTCGTCCAAGAAGGACGCCGTCGACGCCGGTCCGCCGATCATGCCCAAACCCAAGACGGATCTGGGCAAGGAAGAAGACCCGAACGGCTCTCTCTGGAGAGGCGAGGGTTCGGTGGGATCTTTCTTCCTCGACACCAAGGCCAATCGGGTCGGGGATATCCTCACCGTGATCGTGCAGGAAGAGGCGTCGGCCACCAACAAAGCCTCGACCGATCTCGGCAAGCAGGCCGAGGTCGAGAACGATATCTCGGCCATGGCCGGGTTCAGCAATGTGTGGAACCATCTGCCGTGGAGCACGGCCAAGAATCTCTCCCCGAACGTTTCCGCCACGTCTCGCAACGATTTCCGAGGGAACGGCGCCACCTCCCGCAGCGAGAACCTCGAGGCCCGTATTTCGGTCATGATCGTCGAGATCCTGCCGACCGGCAATTATTCGATCGAGGGGCAACGCGAGGTCGCGGTCAACAGCGAGAAGCAGATCCTCAAGCTCAAGGGGGTCGTGAGGCCGCAAGACATCCGTATCGACAATACGGTGCTGTCGTCGTTCATCGCCGACGCGCGGATCGAATACACCGGCCGTGGGGTCATCTCCGACAAGCAACAGCCGGGGTGGCTCGCCCGAGTTATGGATTGGCTGTGGCCGTTCTGATCAGGAGGAGCTCTACGATGAAGAGGTTCGTCTGTACACTGGTGCTCGCCATCCTCCTCGGTTCCACGGCAGGGGCGGTCCGGATCAAGGACATCTCCGCCTTCAAGGGGGTGAGGGTCAACGAGCTTATCGGCTATGGGTTGGTGGTCGGTCTCAACGGCACCGGGGATCGCGAACAGACCGAGTTCACCGTGCAGTCTTTGACCAGCATGCTCGGCAAACTCGGCATCGGAGTCGATCCCGCGCTGGTGAAGGTGCGGAACGTCGCTGCGGTGCTGGTTACCGCCAAACTGCCTCCGTTCGCCAAGATCGGCAGCAAGGTCGATGTCCTCGTTTCGTCGATCGGCGATGCCCGCAGCTTGCAAGGCGGAACCCTGGTGCTCACGCCGCTCAAGGGGCCGAACCAGAAGATCTATGGTATTGCCCAGGGGCCGGTGTTGGTCGGCGGATATGGAGCTGGCGGCGCCAACACCATGACGCAGCGGAACCACGTTACCGTGGGTAAGATCACCAATGGGGGGGTCATCGAACGCGAAGTGTCCTTCGATTTCAATGACCGGAAATCCCTCGAACTGGTCCTCAATGTTCCGGACTTCACCACGATCAAGCGCGTCGCCGACGTGATCAATGGTTCGGTGGAACTCGGGGTGGCTCTGGCTAAGGATTCGGGTTCTATCGCCATCAACGTGCCGGAAACCTATTTCCAGAAGGTCGTGGAGTTGGTGGCGCGGATCGAGAACCTCGACGTCACGCCGGATGCTATGGCCAAGGTCGTGCTCAACGAGCGCACCGGGACGTTGATCATCGGTGAGAACGTGCGGATCAGCACGATCGCGATTTCCCACGGTAACCTGACCATTTCCATCGCCGAGCAACCGGAGGTCTCGCAGCCCAACCCCCTGGCCCAGGGAAAGACGACGGTGACGCAAAGCACCCAGGTCAAGGTCGAGCAGGAGGGCAGCGAGAACCAGCTCATGGTCGTCCCCATGGGCGTGACCATCGGGGATGTAGTCAAAGCCCTCAACGCCTTGGGCGTGAGTCCGAGGGACATGATCGCTATCTTCCAGTCGATCAAGGCCGCCGGTGCTCTCCAGGCCGATCTGGAAATCATCTGAGGACCTGAGCATGATCCACGACGCCGCTTCGTTCGACAGCCTCGCCGGCCAGGCTCGGTCGCAAGAGTTGGAAACCCGACTGGCCCGGCATAGCGAAGGAGCCGCCGAAGGTACTCTCGAGGCCACCGAGTTGCGCAAGGCAGCCAAGGAGTTCGAGCAGATGGTCTATGGCATGATGATGAAATCGATGCGTCAGGCCATGCCGTCCGACGGGTTCCTCGGCAAGAGCTACGGGGAGGATGTCTTCACCTCCATGCTTGACGGCGAATACGTCAAGAACCTGTCAATAGGCGGGGAGCAGGGGCTCGCCGAGATGATCTACCGCCAGTTCGTGGACCTGGGAATGCTGCGCGGCGGGTGTTCCGAGAAAACTCAACTACCTTGTCGCGGCAGGGTTTCCTCGGAATTTGGGCCCCGTGTGGATCCCCTCGATGGGAGCGATCGTCACCATGACGGTATGGACCTTGCTGTTCCTGCGGGGACTCCGATCCGGGCGGCCTTGTCCGGCCGGGTCGTCTTCGCGGGTGAACGGGAGGGCTACGGGAGAATGATCATCGTCGAACACGGGGATGACGTGCGCACGGTCTATGCCCACAATAAGGAGAACTTCGTCGGCAAGGGCGACGAGGTGCAACAGGGGCAGGTGCTCGGGACCGTTGGTTCGAGCGGCCGTTCGACTGGTCCACACCTGCACTTCGAGGTGAGACGGGCCGATGCCCCGGTTGATCCCCGCACGGTCCTGGGGATGCAGGTAACGGTGCAGAGGTGAAGTGGCGATGAAGTTGCTCGAGCACATCCAGACGCACGACCTGACGACACAGCACGGCGGAGCCGCCGCGAGGGTTCGCAAGGCCGAGGGAGGGATCGGCGGGGGAAAATCCGGGGAGAGGGTCCTGCCGACCGACGAGGTCAGCCTCTCCGACGATGTGAGGTTGTTCGAGCAATTGAAGGCCAAGGCGAAGGGCGTCGCGGAGGTCAGGGACGACCTCGTGGCCTCGCTCCGCCAACGCCTTGCAGCGGGCGAGTACCGGGTGGATACCGCCCTCCTCGCCGAGAAACTTCTCGAGGGCCGCTGAGGCAAGAGGGAGATCATCGTGGATGACGTGAGCGGGGAATTGATCGTCGTGTTGCAGCGGCAACTCGACCATTACAAGCACCTCCTGGCCTTGCTGCAGGAAGAGCGAGAACGCATGGTCGGCATGGAGGTCGAGCGCTTGCGTGTGCTCGCGGGAGAGAAAGAGCAGGTCATCGTACGGTTGGCCGTCCTCGAGGAAAGCCGCAAGACCCTGGTTGCGCGGTTGGCCGAGAGTTTTTCTCAAGAGAGTTCCACGTTCACCATGACTAGGTTGGCCGAACTCATGGCTGAACCCCTGGCTTCGAGGGTCCGTGCGCTCCAGTCCACCATGCGGTCCTTGGTCCAGACGGTGAGCGAACTGAATACCCTCAACGGTGGCTTGGCCGGTCTGACCCTGCGCAGCCTAGAACAATCGCGGCGCTCCCTCGAACGGCACAATCGTACCACGACCTACACGGGCAAGGGGGGGCTGTCCCCCAGGAAGCTGACCGGTAGCGTCATGCATATGGACGTGTGATATGAGCAGCGGCATCCTTACCACGATGAACACCGGGTTGTCCGGCATTCGAGCCAACCGCAAGGCGCTCGAGGTGACCGGTGCCAACATCGCCAACATGAACACCGAGGGTTACACCAAGCAGCGGGTCATGTTCGCTCCGAACCCCGGCGGCGGGCCGGGCTCCGGCTATGGCGTTTGTGTTGACGATATAGTTAGAGATTTCAACAGGTTCACCGAGAACCAAATGACCCAGACCTCTGAGCATCTGGGAACCCTCGAAGAAGAGAAGAAGTTCCTCGGGTATGTCGAGGATGCCTTCCAGGAGACCGAGGACGCCGGGTTGGCCTTCGCCCTGAACAGCTTCTTCAACTCCGTCAGTTCGATGGCGTCGAATCCTGCCAACCTCAACGAGCGCTACAACGTGGTCATCCAGACCGAGCGTCTCGGACAGGAGTTCCAACGCGTGGACAAGTGGTTGCGCGATCTAGCCGCGGATACCAACAAAGAGGCCAGCGCCCTGATCGACGATCTCAACATCCACCTCACGACCCTGTCCGAGATCAACGAGAAGATCCGCCGCTACGAAGGCACCGGGACGCCGGTCAACGAGCTCTACGACGAGCGGACCAACACCATCCGGAAGATCTCCGAGATGGTCAACACCGATATCATCGAGAACGAACACGATTTCCAGGTCCTCATCGGCAACACCTCGGTCGTGACCAACAACGAGGTTTCCCGCTTCGAGGCCCGGGTCGACAACATGGGCAACATCAGGATGTTCATCGCCTCGGACCGCGGCGGGGTCGGGGTCGACGTCACCGACCGGATCGTCGAGGGGCGCTTCAAGGGTTTGATGGACGTCAGGGACAAGTTCATCCCCGACTACCTCGACCAACTCAACCACCTCGCCTATACCCTGGTACAAGAAGTCAACCGGGTACACCAACAGGGAGTCGGCCTCGACGGTATCGCGGGCCGGGATTTCTTCAACGCCATCGGTTCCTCGGCCGAGGAGCGGTCCATGGCAGCGGCCAACATCAGCATCAACCCGCAGTTGGCCGACAACCCGATCCGCATCGCCTCGTCCAGCGACCCCGACGAGATCCCGTACAACAACGAGGTCGCGGTAGCCCTGGCGGACATGGCCAACAAGACCATCAGCGGCCTCAATGACCAAACCTTTATCTCGGCGTACGGGACCTTGCTCGAGAAGATCGGTCTCGATGCCCGCGGAGTGTATACCGATCACCAGATACATAGTGATTTCTACACGCAACTGGAAGTGCGGCGGCAGGGCGAATCCGGTGTCAGCATCGACGAGGAGGCGACCAAGTTGATGATCTACCAGAAGGCCTTCGAGGCCTGCGCGCGGGTGATCAATGTTTCCGCCGAACTCCTAGAACTCATAGTCAATCTTGGGTGACGTATCATGGCCACACTCTATAACGTGACCTTCTCCTCCAGTTACCTGCGGGCGATGAATTCCATCGGCAAGGCGCGGACGGATCTCGACAAGATCCAACAGAATATTTCCACCGGCAAGAAGATCCACCGGCCTTCCGACGGACCCTTGGAGTGGTACCGCGTGTTCTCCCTCCGCAATCAGGTGATCGCGGCCGACCAGTACCAGAAGAACATCGAGACCGGTCGTTCTCAGCTCTCGATCACCGAGAATACCCTGCAAGCGATCGAGAACTCGGTGATGCGGCTCAAGGAGCTGACTCTCCAAGCGAACTCCGGGATCTTGAACACGAATGACAAGACCATGATCATTGAGGAGATTCGCACGCTCCGGAAGCAGATTGTCGAGATGGGCAATACCCGCTTCGAGGGCAAGTTCATCTTCGGCGGCTATCGTACGGATGTGCAGCCCTTCTCCCTCATCCCCGAAGACGTCAATTATCAGGCGCCGGTGATTTACAACGGCAATGATGGGGAGATCAAGGTCCTGGTGAGCGATAAAACCCAGGACGCGTTCATCGAACGCAGCGGCGTGCCGGCTTCGGCGCCCCCGGGGGCCCTGGTCGATATCCTGCCGGGCGGAGTCCTCCTCAACGGCGTGGCCCTCGATCCCGCGGACATGGTCGACGCCAGCTCCTACGCAGCGTATGGGGACGAAAACAACAGCGCAATTGCGGTCGCCGCCGCCCTGAACCGGCAATCTATCGCGACCGGGGTAGTGGCCTCGGTCGAGCCGAACAAGGTCGATCTGCCCGACGAATACCGCACCGGGGTTCTCACCGCGAGCCTTACCGGTGGTGCGGACCTGCGCCTCAACGGGGTCAACCTCGTCGGCCGGGTGGACAATATCAACGACTTGATCAACCTGGTGAACGAGAGCACGGGAACGCACGGCGTGGTGGCCTCGGCTCAGGGGAACAAGCTGGTGCTCAGCGCGTATGATGGGCGCAATATCACCCTGGAAGGTTCGGCCGCGGGCAGGGCGATCGCCGGGTGCGACTCGCTGGGGGATCAGGTCTGGCGTTCGACGGTCAAGTTGAACGCTTACTCCCACGTCAACGGTGAGTTGGGGACTGCCGGTATGGTCGCGGGAGACACCCTCGCCGCCGGGGACCTGACCATCAACGGGGTGAGCATCCTCTCAGGCGGGGGCGGTCCGCCGGTCGCGCCCGCGACCACCTCAACGCTTGCCGAGCTCCTGGCCACGATCAATGCCTATACCGACCAGACGGGGGTCAGCGCTGTGCTGAACCAAGCCGGTGACGGGGCAGTGCTGATCGATCGGACCGGTCGGGACATGTTGGTCGAAGCCAGCGCGACCGGCGCGAGGATCGGCGGTCTCACCGAGGGAGTGGTCAAGTACCAGGCCATCAACGGCACCGGATTCTATTTCCAGGAGACCGTGCCCAATCAGGCGCTCGACGGGCTCGGCTTCACCGATGGGCTGATCTCGGTGGTGCGAAATCTCAGCGCGACGGTGAAGATCAACTCCAATGGAGAAGAATTGTTCACCGGGGTCGGGCTCAAGGACGGGGTCAATATCTACGACACGATCAACGGGATCATCTATGGTCTGCGTGAGGAGGGAACGGTGAAGGTCGAGGGGAGCAAGGCGTTCGACCTCGCCGCGGTCCCGCTCACGCTGTCGGGACAGGAATTCCAGATCAACGGCCAGCCCATCACTTCGGCCACCTTGCCCGGTGGGGTGATCGGAGATCTCGACGACCTCGTCCAGGCCGTCAACGATTCCTTGCCGCCGACGGCAGGTATCACCGCCACGGTCAACCAGGACGGCACGCGGATCTGCCTCCTCGCCGATCCGGGGATCGACGTTCATATCTCGGTGGACAGTCCCAACGCCGAGGCCACGGGTTTCTACCAGGGAGAGCAGTATCACCAACCCGACTTCCTCGGGAACTCCCTCGAGAAGCTGGACCGTTTCTTCAACCAAGTCATTCAGGTGCGGGGCGTGATCGGCTCGCGCATGGCCTCGCTTGAGACGACGAAGAAGAATCTGGAATACGAGGGCGACAAGCACCTCGAGAGCATCTCGGCCCTCGAGGATACGGATATGATCGAAGCGGCGGCGATGTTGGCTCAACAGCAGAGTCTGTTCCAGACCATTCTTGCCGCGACCGCGAAGATCCTCCAACCTTCCCTGCTTGATTTCCTTCGGTGATATTGCTACGTTGCGTTCGTTTTCGAAAAAGATGAACAGCCACCACAGGACGGGGTGACATGCTTGTACTGACCAGGAAGGAAGGAGAGTGCATCAGGATCGACCACGAAATCCTGATCAGGATCCACAATATCGGGAAGAATAGGGTACGGGTGGCCATCGACGCACCGCCGAACGTACCGATCTATCGCGAAGAGGTGTATCTGCGCATCGTCGAGGAGAACAAACAGGCCTCCCAAAGCGATGTCCTGGATGCGGCCAGAACAGCGGAAGTCTACGCGGGGATCGGCCTGCAGAGCGCCAAGACCTCGTTGTCGCGGCCGGACCGGGAGGGAAGCGATCATGAAGAGGATTGAAACGACGAGGTTCGGTACCATCGAGATCGATGAGAGCAATCTGGTCACCTTTCCCCGGGGGCTGCTCGGGTTCTCTCGGGTCAAGGAGTACTGTCTCGTCGACCACGACAAGAACGGGACCTTGCGCTGGCTCCAAGCCAGCGGTATTCCGGAGCTCGCTTTCCTGGTGGCCGAGCCGCGGGTCTTCTTCACCGATTATGAGTTCGTGATACGCGAGGACTACTTTCCGATCATCGACCTCAAGCAGGAAGACCACGAGACCCTCGTTACCCTGGTCATCCTCTCCGTGCACGAGGGGGGCAAACGCATCACCGCCAACCTCCAGGCTCCCATCGTGTTCAATGGCAGGAACAAACGGGCGGTGCAGGTCATCTGCGACGAACCCCATCTCCAGGCCCAGCACCAGGTCTATCCGTTACCCGGGCAGGAACAATCTCTGCCCGAGCGCGCCCCCCGCGAAGCAGTAGAACATCCCTGAAGCTGTTCGTTTCGGATCATCCAGGGAGCCGCAACGAACGGCCGTCCTCGGGATCGAAGAGGTGGATCTTCGTGGCGCAGGGCGCCACGTAGACTCTCTCGCCGAGGTGTTTGCAGGTCGAGCCCGGACCTCTCGCCACCAGGGGCGTCGGAGTAGGACCGAGGGGCGTGGAGAGGTGCAGGAAGGTCTCGGCCCCCAGCGCCTCGATCAGCTCAACGGTGCCAGGCAACCCGCTCTCGGGGACGAGTTCCAGGTGTTCGGGCCGGATACCGACCAGGACTTCTCGTCCACTCCCCCTCTGGGTGACGGTGGCTGGATCCAGCGGTAGACGCACGTTGCCGAGACACAAACTTTGTTCCTCGATCCGAGCGGGCAAGAAGTTCATCTGGCCGATAAAGCCGGCGACGAAGCGGTTGGCAGGGCGTTCGTAGAGTTCAAGGGGCGTTCCTGTCTGTTGGATACGCCCCCGGTCGAGCACCGTGATGCGTTGCCCCAGGGTCATGGCCTCGACTTGGTCATGGGTCACGTAGACCGTGGTCGTGCATAGGCGGAGGTGGAGCCGACCGATCTCGGCCCGCATCTGGACGCGCAGTTTTGCATCCAGGTTCGAGAGCGGCTCGTCGAAGAGGAACACGGCGGGTTCGCGGATGATGGCCCGTCCCATGGCCACGCGTTGACGCTGCCCGCCGGAGAGGGCCTTGGGTTTTCGGTCGAGCAGGTCCTCTATGCCCAGGATCTCGGCCACGTCGTGGACCCGGCGTTCGCGCTCGGCACGCGGTACCTTCCGCAGTTTCAAGGCGAAGGCAAGGTTGTCGGCCACGCTCATGTGCGGGTAGAGGGCATAGTTCTGGAAGACCATGGCAATGTCGCGATCCTTGGGCGGTACGGTGCTGACGTCGCGGTCACCGATCACGATCCTCCCGGAGTCGAGTTCCTCCAGGCCGGCGATGAGCCGAAGGATCGTCGATTTCCCGCACCCCGAGGGGCCGACTAGGATGTGGAATTCTCCATCCGAGATGTCGAGGGACAGGTCCCGCAAGACCTCGACCTCTCCGAAGTGTTTTCCGATCGCTTCCAAACACAGCTTGGCCATGGGGTCTCCGAGCTCGTGGCAAGGGGTTCAAGCACAACCGGTGGAGCCGAAACCGCCGCCGCCTCTCGCGGTATCCTGGAGGGTCTCGGTCGGGCGGAGTTGCGCCCGGAGCACCGGCGCTACCACCAACTGGGCGATGCGCTCTCCCGGTTGAATGGTTTGTGGAGCGTTGTCCAGGTTGATCAGCAGGACCTTGAGCTCCCCGCGATAGTCGGAATCGATGGTCCCCGGGGCATTGAGCACGGTCAAGCCACGGCCGAGGGCAAGACCGCTGCGCGGTCTGACCTGGAGTTCGAAGCCCGAGGGAATTTCCAGGGCCAGGCCCGTGGGTAGGGCAGCCCTCTGGCCTGGGGCGAGGACGAGCGGGACGTCGAGCAGGGCGCGGACATCCATGCCCGAAGCTCCCGCAGTGGCGTACTCGGGGAGCTGTGCTCGCCGGTCCAGGATGCGCACGTTGATCGTCAGTTCGGCTGTGAGCACGAGGGCCTCCTCAATAGCCGGTTGGATGGTCGATGAAGGAAACCCGGAGCGGGAACTGGGCGGCGAGGTGTCTCATCAAGGCTTTGATCCCGAAGGTCTCGGAGAGGTAATGACCGAGGCAGAGGAGGTTGAGGCCGAGATCCTCGGCATCTTGGGAGAGGTGATGCCCGGTCTCGCCGGTGAGGAGGAGATCGACCTTTTGGAGCCACGCTTCCTGGAGCATGTCGGTGGGGATAGCCCCGCTCACGGCGGCCACCGTTCGAATGAGGCGGGGACCGAACCCGATGAGGGCGAAATGGGGGGTGAGCTTGGCCCGTACGACGGCCAAGAGGTTCTCGAGGGGGATCGGGGTCGGGTACTCGGCCGAGAAACCGAGGGCGGTCCCCTTGTACTGGCCGAACTCCCGGCCGTCGTTTAGATCCAACAGGTTGAGCAATTGGCGATTGTTGCCGAGTTCGGGGTGCAGGTCGAGGGGGAGGTGGGCTGCGTAGAGGGAGATCCCGTGACCGAGCAGGTGTCCAACTCGCCGGCGGAGCAGGCGGGTCAGGAGTACGGGTTGGTTCCAGAAGAGCCCGTGGTGGACGACGAGGAGGTCGACGTCGGTCTCGGTAGCGCGCTGGAAGACTTGCAGATTGGCATCGACCGCGAAGGCGACGTGGTTGACCTCGCCACGGCCTTCGACCTGGAGCCCGTTCTGCGAGCTGTCGGCGTATTCGTCGATGCGCAAGAGCGTGTCGAGATAGGAGGTCAGGGTCTGGAGCTGCATCGGCAGGCCTCGAAGGGAGCGTCCACCCCCGCGATGTGGCGCGTGAGCTGCCCAGAGCTCGGCCGCGGGCAGCGGAGCGCCGTTGCAGGGGGCATCATTCTATGGTAGGGTCGCGTCCTTGGCAACGGTATTCGTGCGGGAACGGCATGGAGGGAACCATCTTTCGCAGCTCCCTCGAGCGGTTCTCGGCCGTGGTGCGAGGCCATAAGCTCGGCGTGGTCTGCAATTATGCCTCGGTCGGCCCCGGGTTCCGGCACCTCGTCGATCTCCTGCGCGGTCATGGACACGAGGTGGTCGCGGTCTTCAGCCCGCAACATGGTTTCCGCGGGGAGCAACAAGCCAACATGATCGAGTCCGAGGATGGCCGGGACGGCCGGACCGGCTTGCCCGTCTACAGCTTGTACGGCTCCACCAGAACGCCCCGGGCAGAAACCTTGGCAGGAGTCGAATTGTTGGTGGGCGATCTGTGCGACGTCGGTTGTCGCATCTACACCTATGTGTCGACCTTGCTCAACTGTTTGGCCGCGACCTCGGCTCTCGGCAAGAAGCTCGTGGTCCTGGACCGGCCCAATCCGATCTCCGGGACCGCGGTAGAGGGGACCGGCCTGCAGCCCGGGCTGCGCTCCTTCGTCGGGATGGTCCCGACCGTGCTCCGGCACGGTATGACCATGGGGGAGTTGCTCCTTCTCGGCAAGGAGGCTCACGGGTTTCGCGGGGAGCTGGAGGTCGTCGGCATGGAAGGCTGGGACCGCTCTGCCTACCTCGACGAACTCGGGCTCCCGTGGGTCTATCCTTCTCCGAACATGCCGACCGTGGATACCGCGGTCGTGTTCCCGGGGGGCTGTCTGCTCGAGGGGACGAACCTCAGCGAGGGTCGGGGCACGACCAGACCCTTCGAGTTGGTCGGTGCTCCCTATCTCGAGGCTCCGGCCTTGGTCGAGCGCTTGGAGCGGGCGGAGCTCCCCGGAGTGGTTTTCCGCGAGGCCTGGTTCAGACCTACTTTCGACAAACATGCCGGTACCCTCTGTGCCGGCGTGCAACTCCACGTGACCGATCGCAGAGGTTTCAAGCCCGTCCTCACCTTCCTCTGGCTCCTGCGCGAGGTGCTCGCCGCCCACGGGAAGGCCTTTTCCTGGCTACCGCCGCCCTATGAATACGTCCAGGATCGTATGCCCTTTGATATCCTGGTCGGCGATGCGCGCGTACGGCCGATGCTGGAACGAGGAGCGCCGCTCGACGAGCTGCGAGGGTTGCTCGAGGAAGCTGTGGCCGAGTTCTTGCCCCGCCGGCGCCCTTTCCTGTTGTACGGAGAATCGTTTCCCGAGGTGGAACCATGTTGAGCGAGCCGTTGCTTGGGGACGAAGTTGTCGCCAGAGCCGCGCTGGATGCCGGCTTGCGGGGCGCCTATTCCTATCCAGGGACTCCGGCCACCGAACTCCTCGAGTACCTGCAGGGCAGTGCCGAGGTCGCGAAGGGCGAGGTCCATGCGAGTTGGAGCGCGAACGAGAAGGTAGCCCTGGAGGAGGCTCTCGGACATTCCCTCGCCGGGTACCGAGCTCTGGTGGCGATGAAACACGTCGGTCTCAACGTGGCCCTCGATCCCTTCGTCAGTTCGGCCCTGACCGGCAGCAATGGAGGCTTCTTGGTGGTCGTGGCCGATGATCCGGGGATGCACAGCTCGCAGAACGAACAGGACAGCCGGGTATTGGCGGAATTCGCGGGCATCCCCTGTCTCGAGCCCGCGGAACACCAGGAACTCTATGAGGCGGTGCAGGAAGGTTTTTCTCTGTCGGAGGACTTCAGAGTGCCGGTGATGCTGCGGCTGACGACCAGGCTCGCCCACTGTCGGGCTCAAGTACATCGCAGGGAACCCCAACCGCCTCGTGCCAGACGGCCCTTGCCCGAACGCTTCGAGGATTGGATCCTGCTCCCGGTCAATGCCCGTCGTCGCCTGGGCCGTTTGCTCGAAACCCGGGAGAAGCTGATGGCCCATTTCGATGAGCGTGCCGTCTCCGAGGTGCAGGAGGGAGTTCCCGGTCCGCTCGGGGTGATCGCCGCGGGCCTTGGGTACGCCTATTTCCGAGAACACTATCCCGACCCGGGTTCCTGCCCGCCCCATCTGCACGTGCGGCGCTATCCGCTCGCACCCGGAGCGTTGCGCGCACTCGCCAGGAAGGTCGACGAAGTGCTCGTCCTCGAAGACGGTTCACCGTATGTGGAGAGAGCTCTCAGCGGCTTGTTGGCCGACCCGAGGGTGCGTGTCCGCGGTAAGCTCAGCGGGGATCTGCCGAGGACCGGTGAACTTACCCCGGAGTTGGTGGGTCGGGCTCTCGGCTTCGAGGGGGTTCCCTCGAGGGGACCCTCGATGCCCTTGCCCGGACGGCCTCCTTCGTTGTGCAAAGGCTGCGGTCACGCTGACCTCTTCAAGGCCCTGACCGAGGTTCGCCGAGAATTTCCCGGTCTCTTCGTCACCGGCGATATCGGCTGCTACACCCTCGGAGCCCTGCCCCCCTATCAGGCCCTGCAGACCTGCGTGGCGATGGGCGCCAGCATCGGCATGGCCAGAGGAATGGCCGATGCCGGAGTCCTGCCGGTTGTGGCCGTGCTCGGGGAGTCCACCTTCGCCCATTCCGGCATTCCGGCCCTGCTCTCCGCGCTCCGCGGCCAGGTCCCCATGACCGTGATCATCCTGGACAACGCTGCCGTGGCCATGACCGGCGGACAGCAAAGCCTGCTCTCGGGCGAGGCCCTGCTGAACCTGCTGGCCGGGCTGGGCGTCGATCCCGAACACCTACATAGCCTGCTGCCCCGGCCTCAAGACCATGCCGCCAACGTCGAGGTGTTGAGAAAAGCCTTGAGACACCAAGGGTTGTCCGTCGTGGTGGCGGCGAGGGAGTGTCTCCAGGCCGCGCGCCGGCGGAAGAGGGGGCTGGCATGAACGAGACGATCGAGCTCATCCTGTGCGGTGTCGGAGGTCAAGGTATCCTCAGCGTGGCGCAGGTGCTGACCCTGACTGCCGCCGAGCACGGACTGGCCTGCAAGCAGTCGGAAGTCCACGGCATGTCCCAGCGCGGCGGGACGGTGCAGGCGCATGTCCGGCTCGCGAGGGGGATTATTCACAGTCCACTGATACCCGCCGGCCGGGCCGAGCTGGTGGTCGGCCTCGAACCCCTCGAGACGTTGCGGCACCTGCATTTCCTGAAGCCGGGAGGTACGGTGGTGAGCAGTACCGTGACCGTGGAGAACCTGGCAGAATATCCCGAGCGCGACCTCGTCCTGGCCGAGTTGGAGCGCTGGCCCCGGCATAGCCTCCTCGACGCCGAAGCCCTCGCCCGGGAAGCCGGAAATCCCCGGACCCAGAGCACCGTCCTCGTCGGGGCGGTCAGTCCCTTCCTGCCCTTCGACGTGCCCTTGTATCTGGACGTGCTCGAACGGATGTTCGGGTCGAAAGGTCAAGCGCTGGTCGAGGCCAACCGTGCGGCTTTCGCGTTGGGCAGGCAGCACAGCCTCGAGGTCTTGTCGGAACTGCGCTGAACCCTCTGCCGGAGACCATCAGGAACCCCATGCAGGCTGAGCAGCAGAGGTCGACCAGCCCCACGGTACAGATGTGGACCGATGGGGGCTGTCTCGGCAACCCGGGTCCGGGAGGGTACGGGGTGGTGCTGCGCTACGGGGAGCACTATCGGGAACTCTTCGCCGGGTATCGCCTGACCACCAACAATCGCATGGAGGTGATGGCCTTGATCGCCGGTCTAGAGGCGCTCAAGCGTCCCTGCCTCGTCGAGGCGACCTCGGATTCCCGCTATCTCGTCGATGCCCTCGAACGCGGTTGGCTCGAAGGCTGGCAGCGGAACGGTTGGAAGCGAGCCGACAAGAAGGCCGTGCTCAACCAGGATCTCTGGCTGCGGTTGCTCGGCCAACTCGAAAAACACCGGGTGCGGCTGCACTGGGTCCGCGGGCATACCGGCGAACCCGACAACGAGCGTTGCGACGAGCTCACCCACCTGGCCGTCACGGACGGAGAGCTCGCGATCGATCAGGGGTACGAGGCCGGAGTCCCGGCAGGGGCGACCTGATGCCCGATTTCAAGGTCAGACCCGAGAAGGTTGCCGAGTTATTGGAACGCATGGACCGTCTCGGCGTGCGGGAGGAGGATCTCGAGGAGCAGTTCGTGCGTTCGTCGGGGCCCGGGGGCCAGCACGTCAACAAGACCTCCACCTGCGTGGTCCTGCGCCACCTGCCCACCGGGATCGTGGTCAAGGCCCAGCGCGAGCGTTCGCAGGCCATCAACCGCTTCCTGGCGAGACGGACCTTGCTCGACCGACTCGAGGCCGCGACCGGGCTCCCGGCGAACCGAAAGCTGGAAATCCTGAGAGTGCGGCGGCAGAAGGATCGCCGCCGGCGCCGCCATGGGGAGGGGGAGTGACCTCCAGGGCTTGATCGGGTAGGCTTCTTGCGTTTTCGTGATGATACAGACTGCAGTCTACAGCACTCAGAAGGGGGTTTTCTCGTGCGCCTTGAAAATTTTGTACACCGCTCTGAGCGTCGCGGTCAGTTGTTGCAGGTCCGGTGGAAGTTCGACGTCCCCGATGCTCTTCATGAGGTAGGTGATATGAGCTGGGTTGATCCCACTGAGCACCAGACCCAAGTTATCGGTGATCAAGGACATGAGCGCCTCGATGGTCTGACCGAGCGACCCATGGAACAGGGTGTGCCCCCGCAGCACCAGAGCATAGATATAGAGACTTTCGACGAGGCGCTCCTTGTTGTTGAAACGCAGGTCGGATCGTCTCAAGTGCTCCGCGTATTCCTCGGCGAGGGTTTCCGGCATGGCCGCGGAGAGTTCGTTCAAGAGGCCGATCGGATCTTCGTATTCCTCCACGCGGGTCGTCGACAAGTGGGTCGATCGGACGGAGGTAGCTCGTTTCGCATTGTGGAGAAGTTCAGAAAGTACGTAGCGTATCGGGGAAGTTTTGAGCAGTTGGGAGAGCGTCGTAGACTGGACCGACTTTCCGTGAGCTACGAGCATGCCGAGCAATTCTCGAGCAAGTTCCGGGGTCAAGTCGCAGCCTACACGTTGCCGGGAAGTTCCGTTGAGAAACACAACGTACGACCCTTCACTGCTGTACTCGAGCGAAATGCGGTTGTCCGCGGCGTCGGAAAAGACGGTATCGGGAATTCCGAAGGGAAAATCGGCGATCTCCTTCTCGACGAAGGCTACCTGAGAAAAATCGAGCCATGGCAGGTAGGTTTTCAAGGCATCGCCTTGACCCGGGGTATACAACTTCCAGCTTGCTATCGTGTCTGGTTGCTCTGGGAGGGTCGCAGTGCGGAGCAGTTCCATGACCTTGGGAAGGTAGGCGAATTCGGTCTCGTCCGATTGTTGCGAGGGGGCCGGTCGGTCCATGGCGGCCTGCACGACGCGGAGCAAGAGTGTGCGGGTCTTCTCGGTGATGGGCATGGTTGCCTCGACGTAGTCCCTCCAGTCCGATACTCTGATGAAGGTGACCGCGCTCCCCTCAATGGCACCCTGCCAATACGAGAAATACAGGTGCAGACGATGGTCATCCTCGACGTCTTTCAGTTGCAGCGAGACGTTCCACCCTCTGTTCGAGGTTGTGAGCCTCTCGAGGGCATAGGTATCGGGAGAGAACCAGGGAACCGATGCTCGGACGAAGGCCGCGGCTTCCTCGGTAGAGGAGGTCTCCTGGCTATACCCCGTCGTGGTGGCCACGAGAATCAACGCGCAACCCCAGAAAAATACCTTGGGAATATTCATGAAGACCTCCTCGAGGAACCTCTGCGTTGCCGCTTCCACCCGTCTATGACCGTGGGTTTCGCCATGGTGCTGCATGCTTGCTCAAGCAAAAGAGGGGCCGCATAAACATAACAATGTCTTGCTGTAACTGGTGGGTGCGAATACGTGGTGAAACGTACTCTTGTGTATGGAAATTTAGATTTTTTTACGAGCATGAGGTGTTGGTATTCGGTACGGGAATCTTGGTAGTAGATCCCTGGTCAGAGAGGTCGGATATGTTTTCCCTGGCAGTTGGTCTCTCCTCTTCCTCTCGAGTCCATCTTGGAGAGCCTCAATCTCCGGACCCAGCAGTAACCGCGTACAGCCGTAGCATTTCTCCTTGGTACACCAGGGATATGTCGGCCCGTTTCTCCTGGAGGTGCAACAACTCCTTCCAGTAGTCGGGACCTGCATCCATAACCAGCAAGTATTGCACCCCGAAACGCCGGATCACCGTTCTTGCAGTCATCCAGCCCTCCGCCGGGGGGATTATTACCGAACAACCGGTATGATAGGCCACCGCGTAGGGATACCAAGCCATGACAACGGCATCTTCATGCAAGTAGGAACGGAACGCACCAAGCTGTGCGAATTCTCTGCTGCATCGCAGGTCCACCAAGCCATGCTCGAGAGTTTTGCCAATGCAACCGAGCACGAAGATCAGGGGGAGCACCACCCTGGCCCTTCTCTGATCCCAGTGAGGTCGCCGGAGTACAATCCAGGACAAGATCCGGTCGAAGCCCTCCATGGCCAGGATGATGAGGAAGGGCCACAGGACGATGGAGGAGTGGATACTCGATCCCATCCAGGATTGCAGGGGGGTGACTACAGCGTGGAAGATGACGAGCAGGATCGCGTATACCATCACTGGCTGCCACCTGAAGCCGATGCTCGGGTTCCGGAAGACCTCACGTGCGCCGGCTATTGAGAAGGGAAGCAGCAGCACGTAAGTGGTCATGAGTACCAAGTGATAGAGGCTCCAACAGGCTGCCTGCAATCGACCGAGTAGGTCATGCCAGGTATAGGTGACAAGGTAGGCCGGCAGCTCCAGAGAGGTAGTGTAGGAATACATCTCCATGAAATCTTTTATTAATATTGGCTGCAATCCCGCCGGGGAGAGCGGCGTACCGAAGGTCGTGTACTGGCGGACGAACCAGGGCGCCATGACCAGGAGGTAGCCCCCCAGATTCAGGAATAACGCCGCCAACAACCTGGCCCTTAGGGAATATCCCCGTCCACTGGTGTGCTGCCGAACCAGGACCAGCAAGCTACTCACGAGGAACAGGAAACCATCTACCCTCGTAAGGTGAGCTAGCCCTGCGAAACAACCAGCCCCCAGGACCGACCAGAGGGAATCCCGCAGGAGCATCCTGGAGGAGAAATACAGGCTGGCCACCCCGCACCACAGAAAGGGCATGAAGGTGGAGGGTTGGGTCCAGAGCGCGTTATGGGGTCCTGCCAGTAAGGCAAGGAGAGAGACGAGCAACCTCTTCCTACGCGAAGCCAGGAAAATTCCGCTCAGTACGTAGCAGAGGAGGGGGGTCAGTGCGGCCAGGATCGTGAACGGAATTCGAGTTCCTCCGTAGCCTTGATGGAGCAAGGCTCCTGCCGATGCCAGGAAGGAACTCAGGGGCATCCAGTAGTCGTGACTGGCGGTCGGCAACTCTGTTGGTTCACTGTAAAAATAGGTGATGGCTCGATCAGTGAGTCCCCTGCCCTCGGATATTCGCAACCCGTTCAAGGAGTAATAGAAGGCATCTTCATAGGAGGGATGCTCCACGTAGAGGGCAAGTCCTGTAGATAGACCTGCTCCAAGCAGGAGTATCCACCACCAGTCTTGGTGATGCTCCCTCGAGGATCGGGACAACCATTGTGCCTGGGGTTTCATGGACTCGTTCCCGCCTCTTGGTCGATAGACTATGAATTCATTACAAAAAAGAGGGCGGCTACTGCTGCGCGGGTTCCCCGCGGAGGAGGGCGGCGACGAGCAGGAGGTCTTTCCAGACCAAGCCCTTCATCTTCGGGTTGCGCAGCAGGTAGGCGGGATGGAAGGTCGGAACGAGTATCGTGGGACCGACCCAGAAGATTTTTCCGCGAATACGGGTGATCGGTGCCGAGGTCCCGAGCAGGGTCTGCGCGGCGAATCTGCCCAGGGTGAGCAGGACCCGGGGTTTGAGCAGGGGGAGCTGCCGGCGCAGGTACGGCGCACAGGCCGAGACCTCTGGCGGGGCGGGATCTCGATTGTCCGGGGGTCTGCACTTGAGGATGTTGGTGATGTACACCTCGTTCCTCGCCAAGCCGATGGCTCCGAGCATCTCGTCGAGCAACCGGCCGGCGCGGCCGACGAAGGGTTCTCCCTTGAGGTCTTCTTCCCTGCCTGGAGCTTCACCGACCAGGACGAGGGCTGCGCTTGGAGAACCTGTCCCGAAGACGAGCTTGGTGCGGGTCGAGGCCAGGCCGCAACGCCGACAATCGCCGAGCTCCTGGTGCAGCGCGCGGAGCCCCTCGGCAGGATCGTCCGAAGGGTCCGGTTCCCAGGTGAAGGGCTCAGCGGGGAGGGACGCGACCGAGGTTGTCGGCGATGATGGTGGCACTGTCACCGTGGTCGCCGGTGAGGGAGGTGCGAAGTTGGGAGCGGGTTGCCGGAGCGAGACCTGGGGGACGGCGGTGTTCCCCGAGCGTACTCGGGGGTAATGGCTGAGGCCCCAACTGCGAAGGCCGTAAAGGTACCACTCCAGGGTGGCGAGCGGGTTGGGGGCTGGTTCGGTCATGGTGCTCAGGCCAGCAGGAGTGACCGGGCCTGACTCTCGAGGAGGTCGAGTTCCTCGTCGCTCGCGGCTTCGAGGTAGACCCGAACAAGAGGCTCGGTGCCGGCTTCTCTGAACAGGATCCAAGCAGGACCTTCGAGCTGGATCTTTATACCGTCCAGGGAGCGCACCTCGAGTACCTTCCTGGATCCGAGAGAGTTCGGTAGGTTCCTCAAGCGCTCGCGCACGTTGGCAAGGATCGTCGGGGTGATGGAGACATCGAGCCGGCGGCAGCGCACCGAGCCGTAAGTGGCGTAGAGCTCACCGAGGAGCTTCTTCAGGCCGTGACCCCTCTGACACACCATTTCGAGGGTGAGCAGGCAACCGAGCAACCCATCTTTTTCGGGGAGATGGTCCCGGATGCTGATACCGCCGCTCTCCTCGCCGCCGAGGAGGATCTGATCCTTGTTGATCAGGTCTCCAATGTACTTGAAGCCTACCGGGGTCTCGAACAGAGGGATCCCCGCCGCTTCGGCGATGCGGTCGAGGAGGTGCGTCGTGGCCACGGTCCTGGCTACTCCCAGACCCGCCGGTCGAGGACGGGTTTCGAGCAGATAGTCGAGGATCATGGCCAGGAGGTAATTGGGTTGGATCCACTCGCCGTCGAGGTCGAGCACTCCGAAGCGGTCGGCGTCGCAATCGAGGGCCAGCCCAAGGCTGTGTTCGTCGCTCTCGCGCAATTCTTCGACCATCTCGTAGAGATTGGCGGCAGAGGGCTCGGGAGCGCGGCCACCGAAGTAGGGATCGCGATAATTATGCAGGGTTTTGACCTTGATGCCTTCCTGGGCCAACAGCGGGCTGAGATAGGTGCGACCCGCACCCCACAGGGGGTCGCATAACACCGAGAGGCCGGAGCGGGTGATGGTTTCGAAATTGATCAAGCCTTTGAGATGGTGAAAATATTCCGGCCGAGGGTCGATGGGGGTGCAGAGCGCCGGTTTCCCGGAGACCAGGTGGTAGTCCCGACCGCTGCGCAACAGGGTTTGGACGGTTTCCTCTATCTTACTGGTGGTTTCCGGCAGGGCCGGCCCCCCCCAGGAAGGGGTGAACTTGATGCCGTTGTACTCGGGTTGGTTGTGACTGGCGGTGAAGTTGATGCCCCCATCGAGGTGTTGCGAACGCACGACCCAGGAGATCACCGGGGCAGGAGTTTCACCGGTGGAATACAATACTTTGATGTTATTTGCGGTGGCGACGGTTCGGGCCAGTTCGGCAAGCTGCTCGCCGAGGAAACGGGAATCGTGGCCGATGTAGATCCCGTTCGCGGTAGTGCCCATGTCCTTGAGGTAGTCGCAAATACCCTGCACCACCACGGCGATGTTGCGGTAGGTGAAATCCTTTGCCAAGATACCGCGCCAGCCCGAGGTTCCGAAGCGAATGGTGTCCATGATGCCTCACGTGCAGGGGCGCGGCGCGCGCGAACAAAGCGTGCGGAGCCTAGTCGATGCCCGGGGGCCTGTCAAGCGCCGAGGAAGATGCAGTGCGTCACGGTCTGGGGGCGAGGGCCACGGGCTCCGGGGTTCGTTCGAGTTCGGCCTGGAGGGCGAGGTCGCCGGTGACGATCCCCGAGGCGAGGAGCCAGCGCCGTTCGGAAGGATCGTTTCTGGCCAATTCGACGTTCCAGACCAGTCCTCGGTAGGGCATTGCCTCGATCACCTCGAGGCTGGCAAAACTCCCGTCGGCGAGCAATAAGCGATCGCCGCGGTGGAGTTCCTTGGCCTGGAGCAGGCCGCGCTCGGTGAGCATGGGGTGGGTCGAGGTGACCCCGAGCCGAGGACCTCCAGCGGGGGTCAGCCACAGCACCGGTAGCCGTTCCGGACCTGCCACGATGTTGACGATCAGGTGAGCTTCGCCGGTGTGGTCGAGCAGGAGCTGGCCTTGGCGCAAGCGTTCGACCGGCAATTCGCTCCCGTCGGCCAGCCGGATAGGGGTACCCTCGACGAAACAACCGGTGTTGTTGCGATAGTTGACCACGTAGGGGATCGGTTCTCCGCAGCACTCCTTCTTGTACTTGCACCACCCGCCGTCGGCGTTCTTGATGCTGTTCGCGCAGCACCCATAGCCCGAAGAACAACCACGGGTACCGGGATAATAGAAGGTAGCATCGCGTGGGGCTTTGGTCAGGCAGTGCTGGCGGCAGACCGCATCCTGGGGCAGGAGATAGGTGTCGCAGTCGCTGCCGCTGGTCGGCTGCTTCTCGCTGACCGACCCGGCGCAGGCCGAGAGGCAACTGTCGGCCGTGGAATAAGCACCGCTGGGATCCTCGGCGCAGTTGCAACCAGAACACTTGTAGCGCATGGCCGGGGGCGGGGAGCAGTTCTGTTGACAGGCGGTCAGGTCCGAGTAGGTGCCGCTGCTGCCCTGGACGCACTGGTAGTTGCTCGAACAGGTCCATTTCGGCGGGGGGGCGCAGGCGGTTGAGCAGGCGCCAACGCTGCTATAGGGACCGCTGCTGCCTTCGACGCACTGGTAGGTAGAGGAACAGGTCCAGCGCGAGACGGGAGGGGGTTGGCAATCGGTCTGGCAGGCCGAGAGCGTCGAATACTCTCCGCCGGCGGCCTGAGCACAAGTGTAATCGCTGCGACAGTCGTAGCGGGGTTGGCAGGAGGTCTCGCACCAGGCCAGGGTGGAATAAGTGCCCGAAGCATCCTCGATGCAGCGGAAGTCCGAGGTGCAGGAATACGAGGGAGCCGGTTTGCACAGTTCGGTACAGTCGCTGAGCGTGCCATAACGGCCCGAAGGATCCTCGACGCATTGGTAGCCGGCGGTGCAGGTATAGCGCGGGGGCCGTTGGCAGGCCTCGGTGCAGGTCTCGAGGGTCGAGAAATCGCCCTCGCGGCCGACCACGCACTGATAGGCATTGTCGCAGGTCCAGGCCGGAGGATAGCATTCCTCTTCGCACGCGGTGGTCGTCGCGTAGACCCCGTCGGGATCCTGCTCGCAGGAATAGCTGCTCGAACAGGTCCAGCGCGGAGGCCTGCAGGCCGTGGCACAGTCCTGGGCCGAGGTGAACTCGCCGGCGTAGTCGAAGACGCAGGTGTAGTCGGCACTGCAGGTCCAGAGCGGTAGGACCGCGTCGGTGAATTCCGTGCCGCTGGTCGCGAGCCCCTCCTCGCCGCCGCCGCCCTGTTCGATGCCGGTGGTGGAGGCAGCGAACTCCGAGAGGTCGAAGGTTGCAACTCCGGCCTGTTCGGCCCCGGTCAGGGCCCGGTCGAGCATGGCCAAGGGAATGGTCAGAGCCAGAGAGCTGGTCGCACCGGTATCGACGGCGGCCATTTCGGCTGGGATCGAACGCACGAATCCGTCGACCTGGCCATAGGCGACGTTATGGGCGGCATCGTCGGAGAACTGTTCGGGTTCGTCGGTCAGCAGCTTGAGGAGGTCGTTCTGCAGGGCCCCTGTATACTCGTCGTAGTCGAGGAAGGTCCGACCTCGGGGATCCAACACGGCGCGGCTGGAATAGAAGATCAACCCCTCGGAGAAAGCGGAGCGCTCGGCGCGCTGTTCGGCGTTTTCTTCCATGAGGTCTCCCAGGGCACGCTGGACATCGCCCCCCCCGATGATGAACACCGGCGTGATCTGGTTGAGGAAGAAGTTGAGGTTCTTGACCGGTTCGTCGCTGCATTTGCCGTTCAGGTTGGCGTCGAGACAGATAAAGACCAGTACCGGGGTCGGGGAGGTGAGAGCCTTGGGAATGGCCAGGTCGAATTCGAGGGCCTGGGTACCTGCCTCGGAGGTGATGGCCTTGGCCTCTCGCAGGTCCACCGAGGTGTAGGTCCAGCGGCCCCCGTCATGGGATTCCACGGTCAGGAGCAGGGGTTTGTCGCTGCGTACGGCGGCGAGGAGGTCTTGTTCGCCGAGGTGGTTGACCGGATCGCGGCGGAGCGTCAGGGTGAGGGGGACGGTGTCGACCTCGGTCGGGTCTATGGAGGCGAAGAAATCGTCCTCGCCCTGCCGGGTGAAGAGATCCTCGAACGAGCTGATCTGCCGGATCAGGCCGCTCTCGGAACGGTCGATATAGGCCTCGGGCAGGTCGTAGCGACCTTCTAGGACCACCTCGGCATGTTGGGGACCTCCCGTCGCCATCACGGGAGGGGCGGCGGGTTGGCTCGGTTCCACTACCTCGTAGTCGTTCTGCTTCATGCAGGCGACGAGGGCCAGGAAGGGCAAGAGGCCGAGGGTGAAACGATGTTGGGTGGTCATGGGTTTTCCTCCAAGAGCACGGGTCGGTCGGGCAGCATTTCGAGGTTGATCGTGACCAATACTAGCACAGATCTCGAGTTCGACGCAGCGGGCGGAGAGGATGCGCATAGGTGGTTGTACTCCGTCACGTCGAGGGAGTTCACGGTCTTCTTACGGCAAAGAAACCCCGTAGAGCGGCACGGCCACCCCATACTCGAGGGCAGGAGGGACGTCGCAGTCCGCGGTGACGGCTTGGTGGACGAACCGCGGGGGCAGCGAGAGTTCCTCCAGCCACGTCCGTTCCACCAGGATGATGTGCACCGGTGCGGTCATGGCCATGCTGGCCCCACAGGCCCCGGGAGCCTCGTCCTCCACCTCGATCCGTAAGCGGGAACCCTCGAGGGAGAGGTCGGTGATCGTGGTGCTGTAGCCGCCCGAGGGTTTCTCGCCCATGGCGGTGACGATCACGAGATGAGTGTCGAAGTCGACCGCCGGGCGGGTCGCGGAGGGTCCGTTGTCGGTCAAGTCCGACCACAGGGCGGCGAAGTCGGCTTCGTTGTCGATGACGCGGTCCTGGGCGGTCGTGAGACCCGAATAGAAAGGCTTCAATAGAGTATCGAAATCGAGGGCTTGCGTGGGCGGCAGATCCACGCCATAGGCGGGTTGGGCGATGCCGTAATCGGGAGTGACCACCCCGTAGTCGGGTTGCGGGGTGATGACGCCGTATTCGGGTACGGCCACGCCGTAGTCGGGTTGGTCGATGGGGGCCGGCGCTGCATACTCGGCGCGAGGTGTCGGGGAGGTGGGATCATCGCCGTCCTGGACCGGCATTCCAGGCTGTGCAGGTTGGTCAGCGGAGGTTTGACAGCACTGGGCGAATAAAGCAGGGGCGATGGTCGAGGGATCGGCCGCGCAGTCGACCTGGGCGCAGGTCTGTTGGAGTTGGGCAGGGGTGAGCGGGAGGTCCGAGGTATTGCGGTTCGGGTCCGTAGTGACCTGGGAATCTCCGCTGCATCCGGCCAAGGTGAGCATCACCGCGGCGGTGGTCGTCGCCACTTTGCGCGTGAAGGTCGGCGGCGACGCGGCCTCTCTCGCCAGTTCGACCACTCGGTGGTAACAGTACGGGTCATCCCCGACCTGTCCGGTGAAGGCCGTGGCCACGCAGGTCGCTCCTCCGCGGCAACGGACGGCGTGGTCGCAGCGTTTGCAGTACCCGTGGAGTTGGCGTTTGCGGAACTTGCGGTTCCAGGCGAAGCGGTCGGGATCGTGCCAGATCGAGGCCAGACTCTCCTCGCGGATGCTGCCCTCGCGATAGGGGTCGTTCTCTCCGCGCAAAGCCTGGATCGAGAGGCAGCCCTTGATGCCGCCGTCGCTCTCGATGCCGATGACGCGCATACCGGCCTGACACCCGGCCCAGACTCCCGGCCGGCCGTCGGCGCTCGTACCGCGGATGCAACTCTCGTGGGGACCGAAATACCCTATAGAATCACCTACATCGACGCGGGTCCCCCCGCGTCGGCTGAGTTCGGCGATCAGGGGGACGAGCTCCAGGTAATCCTCGGGTACGAGGGTCAGGTCCCGGTGCTTGGCCAGGTTTCCCATGGGCTTGCCGAGCTGTAACCGCCAGATCGCGGCCCCTTGGTCCTTTGCGAGCCGGTACAGGTAATCGAGGTAGTCGAGGTTGAGGGTGTGCAGGGTGGTGATGATCGCCGTGGACACGCCGGCCCCGCGCAGGGTTTGGAGCGCGGCGAGGGCTCGTTGGAACGATCCCTTCGCTCTGATCTCGTCGTGGACCTCCGGGGGGCCGTCGATGCTCACGGCCACGTTGGCCAAGCCTGCCTCGCGGACTTCCGCGGCCAGGGCCTCGGTCATGGTGAGCCCATTGGTGACCATGTTGACGGCCATGCCCGAGGAACGTATGCGGCGCGCGATGAGCGGCCAGTCGGGCCGCAACGTCGGTTCGCCGCCCGAGAGGGTGATCAAACGACAACCCAGGAGCGATAGGTCGTCGACCAGGCCGAGGCACTCAGCCGTGGTCAGCTCATCGGGCCGGGCCGTACCCGCCGAGGAGCCGCAATGGCCGCAGCGCAGGTTGCACGCCAGGGTCAGTTCCCAGACACAGAGTTCGGGTCGGTAGGGAGAATAGAGAGAGGTCGCCATGAGGAGACTCCTGGATCGGGTAGGATGGTGCGCACTGTGGCACAACGAACGCGCAGAGGCAAGAGGGGGCAGGTTGAGACGCGGAGGAGAGGGCTCAGGGTTTCGTCGGTTGCGGAGCTGCCGCCGGGGCCAGCTTGGCCAGCTCGGCGTCGATGATCTCTTTGAAACCGCTCAGGGATTTGGAACCCGTGATGAGCTTGTTGTTGATGATGATGGTCGGAGTGGCGTTGATACCGGCGCGATCGGCCTCGGCGCGGTCGGCTTCGATCGCGGCGAGGTGTTTCTTCTGCTCGAGACAGGCGCTGAAGGCCGCGACGTCGAGCTGGAGGGTCGTGGCGTATTTCACGAGGTCAGCGGTCTCGAGGGCGCCGTTCGATTCGAAGAGTTGGTCACTGTACTCCCAGTATTTGTTCTGATCCTCGGCGCAGTGGGAGGCCAGGGCTGCTTGTTCCGAGGCGGGGTGGATCTTGGTGAGAGGCAGATCCTTGAAGACCAGTTTGATCTTGCCGGGATATTGCTCCAGCACCTTCTTGAGGATGCTCGCCATGCGGCGGCAGAAAGGACACTCGAAGTCCGAGAATTCGATGATGGTGATCGGCGCGTCGGCCGGACCGAGGACGGGATCGCCCTCAATGGAAACCTGGACCTCGGGATAGGGCGGAGGAGCGAGGCGGAGTTCGATCTTGTGCAAGGCTTTGAGGTCCTCGACTTCTTTCCGTTCGAGGGTGACGCGCTTGCGTTCCGAGAGGTATTCGCGGACCTTCTGCTTCTTCTCTTCCTCGGTACCCTTGAGGGTCGGGTTATCCTTGACGTTCTGGTAGAAACCCTCGACCTCCTCGTCGGCCACCGTGATCTTGTCCTTGAGCCGGTCGTTGAGGAACTGCTCCCTGTCCTTCCCCTCTTTCTTGGCCTCTTGGGTGATCACCCGTTCGTCGATGATCTGTTCGAGGATGTCCTTCTTGATCTGATAGATCTGGTAGAAACGCTGGTACAGGTCGGCATCGGTGTTGATGCTGCGCACGAGATCCTGTTCCGTGATGGTATCGCCGTCTATCACGGCGAGGACGTCGGCCGATGGGGCTTGGGACGGTTGATCGGCGGGGTTCGATGGTTTCCCGGGTTGTTGTTTGCAACCGAGGAAGGCGACGAGAACAACTAGACCAAGACACGTTTTCAACATGAACCACCTCTGTAAAGACAGGTTGAAGGATAAGATCAGAGCACTGCCAGGCGGTTGACCAGGCGGGTGATCGTCTCTTTGGTCTTTCTCGGCACGTCGATGAACTTCACTCCCATGCCGGGTTTTGTCGATTGTTCTGGCGGGTTGATCCAGATGACCTCGCCGCGGATCTCGATCGGAGCGCTCGGTTGGTCGGGATGAAAGACGAGTTCGAGCATGGTGCCGGGAGGGAGGGGGGTCGGAGTAATGATGAAGATGCCGCTGTTGCTGAGATTCTCGGTGTACTCGAAGAGGAAGTTGTCGTGCTGACGGAAATCGACCCGCAGACGCACGGGAATGCGGGTGTCGCGGCGGAGTTCGTCGAGTTTGCTCGGCATACTGACCTCTCGTCCCTCGAAGCCTAGAGTCGTCATAACGCATGCTTCGGCAGCATTCCTAGGTCAAGAGAAGAGGCCTGTCAAGCGAAGAAAACCCAGGGGTCGTCGATCCTAGCACTTGAGTTCGTTGAGAATAAAATGCAGGGGGGAAAATAGTATTGTGTTTTTTCATGGGCTTTGCTACGATCCTCAAACCATTGATTTTCCAGCTTGGTCCTCGTCCACGGAGCAGGGAAATGCGGTTTCGAAGTATGCTTCCAATCCTCGCACTGTTCTGCCTCTCGTGTGCCTCGAGGACTTTTCATATCGCTTCGGAACCCATCACCGCCAAAGTGTATTATCAGACGTTCAAGACTGCGAAATTCAAGGGGTATTCTCCCGTTTCCTTCAGCGTCGAGAAAGATGATATCGGTCCCTCGAGCAAGATCGTGGTCGAGACTGACGGATACAAACGCAAAGAAGTCAATGTCGGGGGCTTCGACGGCACGGACATCTATTTAATGGTCAAGCTGGAAGCCGAACTCGATCCGCGTTTCGCCCCCCCTCCCGCCGCCGGGCTCGAAGGCAAGCTCGAGACGTCGCCGATCACCGCGCAAGAACCTCTGCTCCCGCCCGAACCATCCCCCGTGGTCCCTCCGGTCGCGAAGGTTCCCGCGCCCGAAAGAACTTCCACGCCGACGTCCAAGCCGGGAACTCTAGAAGCTCCAGCCCCCCCTGCCGAGAATAAGAGCGGTGGAGACGCTACCTCGCCGGTTACTGCAGAGGCCGCGCCGGGACCTTCCCCCGGCGTCGAGGTGGTTGCAGACGACCCCAGCGGAGATGCCCCTCCTCTCCAGGGTCTCGAGGCCGAGAACGAACGCTTGCGGCAGGAACTCGACCAACTCAAACACGAAACCCGGGAGGAGGGCGAGGGGGTTGATATCCGAAGTATCAACCGGGCGATGCAACACATTCTGAGGGCCCAGCGTTTGATCCAGATGGATCGCCTCGACGAGGCCCTGGTCGAAACCTTCAAGGCGCTCTCGATCAGCGAGAAACTCGCCTCTGCGTATGCGATGCAAGGTTCTATCTACTATCTGAAAAAAGATTATCCTTCTTGTATGGCGGCGTGGCAACAGGCCTTCGAATTGGATCCCTCCAACCTCGAGGTCTACGACATGCTCAAGTTCATGAAGTCCAAGTTCGGGATGTAGGCGGCAGCACATGAGCACACGGATCATCGTCCCTTTGTTGCTGCTGCTGGCCGGCGGAGCTTTCGCTCAGCTCGACTTCAACTTCGAGAAGGAGTTGCTCTACGAGAAGCGGCTCGAAGAACGGGTCAACAAAGCGCTGGCCACCTTCCTCGCTCCTACGGATTTCATCCTCATCGCCGACGTCAAATTGACCGAGAGCGAAACGGATCAACGCCCGGGATCCTTGAAACTGAGGGAGAGCACGAGCGAGTTGCGCAGCCTCGACCTGAAGTTGCCCGGGGTACTCGATCTGCCGCTCCCCGGCTTCGAACAACAAAGAGAAGAGGATGGCAGGGCGAACGTCAAGGGCGCGGGAGGGGAACCCCAAGCCCTCGAGCGCATCATCCTCACGCTGTTCCTCGACAAGGACGTCCCCGATACCAAGACCGAGGTCATACAGGCCATTGCCATAAAAACCGCCCAACTCGACCTCAACCGCGGCGATGAGCTGAACATGCGCATCATCGACTTCGGAGGCGGGGAGGTCGAGGCGTCCTCTGTTGCACAGCAGACCCCGACTCCGGTGACGGAGAAGACGCAGGGGAGGAGCGCAGCCCTGGACGAGATGCTCGCCGGGGACCGCACCTTGTTGTATCTCCTCGGCGGCTTAGTCCTCCTCGTCCTGGTCCTCTTCGTCCTCCTCCTACTCAAAGGGAGGAAGACCGAGTACTCGTATATGCCCCACTATCCCCAGCCCACACCCATGCTCCAGGCCTATCCCCAGCCCATGTACCAGGAGCCCCGACCCGCGCCGATCAATCAGAACAAGCAGTCCTCCGAATCATCAGAAACCGCGGGCAAGCCGTCCACGGCCCAAACGTCCGACAAGCAGGTTCCTCGGTACGATTTCGATTTCGAACGGCGCAAGCAGGACGTGATCAATATGATGTTCAGTCGTCCCGAGGCCGTGTGTGCGGTCGCCGAGGACGTCTTGCGAGAGGACGGAGGCTTGCGCTCCCTGGCCGCGCTGATCAGGGTCTTCGGCGTCGATACGGCCAAGAGCTTGTTCCAGGCTCTCGATGCCGCGGTGGTGAATCGCATCTTCTCCTACTACGTTACGGTGGAGGGGTGGAATGATGACGAACCCGCCGTAGCCCTCGCGCGCTTCAGCGATCTCCTGCGCAATCACCGGCTCCAGAACGTCCTCGACGAGGCCGCGGTCGGGCCTTTTGGTTTCGTGCGGAAGATGTCCGACGAGCAGATCTCTTATCTGGTCAAGGGAGAGGGAGTGCCGGTCCTGGCTTTGTTCCTGGCCCACCTCTCGCCGCAACGTTCGGCCAAGGTGCTCGCTCAGATGGACGAGAGGATGGCCAGCGCCGTGGTGGCCGAAATAGGCAATCTCAAGTATGTCGACGTGGACGTGATCAACGCGGTCGGCAGGCGGCTGGCCGAGAAGTCGATGACCATGCCCCGCTTCGATTTCTATCCCGGTGCGGGCATCGACACTCTGGTCCAGATCCTGGACAACCTTGAGCCGAGTTACGAACGCTCGCTGCTGGCGTCGCTCAGCGAACAAGATAGTCGGGTAGCCCTCGATCTGAAGAAGGCGTACTTCACGTTTGAGGACCTGACGCTCGTCTCCAAGGAACCCCTCAAAGAAGTCATCAAGCAGATTCCGCGTAGTGTCCTCGCTACCTCGTTGGTCGGGGTGAAGGAAGAACTGTTGCGTAAGATCCTCGGCGTGTTGCCCGAACGCAGAGCGGAGATGCTCAAGTTCGAGATCGACAAGTTGTCCACTACCGCGGCCAAAGACGTGGTCAAGGCCCAGAAGATGATCGTGGCCAAGATCAGGGATATGATCAAGAACGGTGAATTCGATCTCTCCAAGGCCATGCGCGGTGAGGAAAAACCGGAGGGCGCCGAGACTTCGTCCGGCGATTCCGGCGAGGCCTCGTCCGGGTCGTGAGCGGACGCATGATCCGACCGCTGCTGGTGTTCCTGCTCCTGCCTCTCGGGGTAAGCGCGTACCAGAACAGGGTTGACCTCCTGCCGGGGTACAGCGCGTCGTTCTACAATGATGTCGGGTTGAGCACCATCGACGGCATCTACGGCCCGATCTGGCTCGCGTATTTCGAATACGACGGAGGCAATCGGCTCAACCTCGTCGCCGAGTTCGCCGTGACCAGACCCGAGGTCCTCGGCGACAGCGGTACCTTCGATGACGAGTACTATTTCCTCGATGCCGGTCTGGGCTTCAAGTACTATCCCCGCTTGCGCGACCGGACCGATTTCCGGCAACTCGGTGACACCTCGGTCCTGATCACGTCCCATTATTCCCTGAACCCCTTCGTCGGTATGTTGGCCAACGCCGAGGTCTTCCTCGAGGACAGTCACCGGCGGAGACAGCTCCTCGCCCGGTATCCCGACAATCCCAACGTCTTCATGCGCGGCAACCGTCTCTTTCTCGGCGCGAACCTGGTGACCGGGACCGACTGGGTCCTGGGGCCCTCCTGGGGACTGACCTTCCTGTTGCGCTACCAGACGATAAAATCCCTCTACAAGGTGAACAGCTCGGACCTGCTGGTCATGGGGTTGTCTTTGCACGCTGGGGTCTATTACAACTTCTGAACGGTCACTGGAAGTCCGACTCGTTGAAATCGTAAGGATCTTGGGTTTTCCCGGGTGCGGGTTGACCGTCGTTCGCTTGGGGAGGGGGAGCCTGGGTGGGAGGTTCGGTGGCCGGTTGCTGGTCGACCGCGCCGGCATCCTGGCCCTGAGCCGTATCGGCCGCATAGGGATCCATTCCCCCTTCGGGCTCGTTCCCCGGGACCGGGGCGGTTTGGCCTGCCTGGCCGGCTTGGACCGCGTCCAGGCGGGCGGTTAACGTGTCGATTTGTTTTCCGAGGAGGTCGAGGCGTTCTTTGACTTCGGCAAGCTCGAGATTGACCATCTCGATGCGTTTGACGTGGACGTCGATGCGATTGTTTAGGTCCTCGACACCGCCCCCTGCTGGTGGATTCGGCGGAGTCGTTCCTCGCTGCAGCGTGCAGGAGAGAGCGAGAACGGTCAGGACCGCGAGGATGGTATACCGGGTCAGCATAGGCCCACCTTCTCTCGAAGGAATTTATCCAAGCGCAGGTTGATCAGTTCGGGATGTTCGACCAGAGCAGCATGGGACCCCTTGCGGATGACCAGCAACTCCGAGCCGCGGATGAGTTTGTGCATCTTCCGCGAGAGGTAGAGCGGGGTGAAATAGTCCTTCTCGGCAGCCACGATCAGCGTCGGTTGGGTGATCTGGGACAGGTGCGAGAAGGAGGTGTGCGAGTTCATGAACTTGGCCATGTGCAGGAAGATGCGGGGGTCCATGCGGCGCAGGTGATCGAAGTAGGGCTCCATGTCCTCACGAGGACAGTACTGCGGGTTGATCATCGAGGTCAGGCGCGCGCCATGGTAGAGCAGGGTGGTGTTCATCAGAGGGCGCAGCAGGGGGCGGCTGTCGACCCGGGAACCGAGGTGGAAGAGCACCGGGAAGAAGCGTTCTATCAGGTCATTGCCGAAGAAGGTCTTCATCGGGGTGCCGTAGGTGCCGAGCATGGGTACGAGCGCTCGGCAACGGTCCGGAGCCTGGCGGGAGCATTCCAGGATAACCTGCACCCCCATGCTGTGACCGAGCAAGACCGCCTGTGGCAGGTCGAGGTGATCGAGCAAGGCGAGGAGATCCTTGACGTTGTCGGACATGGTCAGGGCGGTGAGGTCCGTCGGGCTCTCCGAGCGGTTATGGCCGCGATAGTCCCACAGGACCACCGAACAACGGTCCTGGAAGTAGTCGCGGATATAACGCCAGAAAAAGGTCGAGACTCCTATGCCGTTGCAGCACACCAGTGCCGGACCCTGGCCATGGCGTTCGTAATAGAGTTTCAAGCCATCGTGAGTGCGGAAGAAACCGTTGCTCATGGTCTCGCTCCGAGGATCATGCATCGAGATCCTTCCTAGCGTTGAGACAGGGAAAAGGCAAGCGGGGTGTCGACCTGCGTGCTTCTCGAGAGGGGCTTCGAGACCGAAATCCATGCTTGACCTCGGATCCCTCCTCGTCCATCGTAGGCCGTTGTTGCCATGCTTCGGAGGTGATCATGTCATCGCTCGCTCCTCTCGGCACGTTGGTACTCTCGCTCCTGGCCTTCCAGGCCTGCAGTTCCAAGATTCCCCCGGTTCTCCTCGTG
>Ga0156395_1247_pt1 | contig 37967 bp, 33 predicted proteins | sample RifOxyA3_FD_108039 | JGI IMG/M metagenome (GOLD analysis project Ga0156395, IMG submission 108039) | Deltaproteobacteria bacterium RIFOXYA12_FULL_61_11 | reverse complement strand
CAGGACCTGGCGCAGGTACCGCTGCACCTTATCGGCCACGTCCTCGGCCTTGTCGTATTGTAACTTCAATGCTTTGCGATGGAACAGTTCCTCGGCGACAAAACGCGAGAGATACGCGACCTTGTCCTCACGACGTTCGAGGCGTTGCCGGAACCAGGGAGGCAGGTCGGCGATGGCCCGGTCCAGGTCGCCGAGGGTGAAGTGTTCTTCGCCTATAGTCGCTACTATCGGAGAAGCTCCCTGGGGTTGGCCTCCGCGATGAGTCCTGCCGCGAAGGTCGTACTCGGCCGCGGCATGCCGGCCGAGCCTCTCCAGACTTGCGACGATACGGCCGCCCAGTTCCTGACGCAGATTCTCGTCTGGCCCGAGGGCCTCGGCGAGATAGAACGAGGCCAGGGCCTTGGCATGCACTCCCGCCTGACTATAAAGATCGCCGATGGTGAAGGCCAACCCCGACCTGCCCGGCGCTTCTCGAGGCAAGGCGTCGAGATAGCGTTCGTAGAGGCGGGCCGCTTCCTCGTGCAGTCCAGCGGCGCTCAATTTGTTGGCTGCAGCCCGCAGGTGGGAAGGGACCTCAACGCCTCCCGGGGATCCTTGCCGCGCTCCCGACCAGACGATCAGCGAGGCGAGCCCGGCGCTGCAGGCCAACACCAATACGGCGAGCAGGATCGGACCACGCGCTCCCGTGCCGGTCGTGGGAGGTCCTTCCTTGTCCGTGAACATCTCACCTCCTCCGTTCGCGCATCCTGAAGAAACGGATTACCGGATCCAGTTCGGACCGGTCGGTGCGGACGTCGATGTGATCCACCCCGACCGAACGCAGGAACGTGGTCAGGCCGAGTTGGTCCTTCTTTGCCAACTCGCGATACCGCCGCAACACCTCGCGGTCGCCGGTGTCCACGGTCACTGCCTCGCCGGTCTCCGCATCCTCCAGTTCGAGCAAGCCCAGGGCGGGCAGTTCCAGTTCTCGCGGATCGCGGAGTTGCACCGCGATCAGGTCGTGTTTGCTGGCCGCCACGCGCAGCGCCGTCTCGTAGCCCTCGGTCTGGAAATCCGAGAGCAGGAAGACCACGGCCTTGCGCCGGGTCACCCGGTTGAGGAAGCCGAGCGCCACCCCGAGATCGGTGCGCTGCTTGCGCGGCCGGTGTTGGAGCACTTCTTTGATGACTCGGAACACGTGGCCCTTCCCCTTCTTCGGCGGGACGTACAGCTCGACCTGGTCGGAGAAGACGATCAAACCGACCTTGTCGTTGTTGCTGATGGCGCTGTAGGCCAAGACCGCCGCCAGCCGAGCGGCCACGTCCAGCTTCTCTTCTTTCACCGTGCCGAACTGCCCCGAGTGGGAGACATCGACCATGAGCAGCATGGTCAGCTCGCGCTCTTCGCGATATTGTTTGACGTGGGGGAGGCCGGTCCGCGCGGTGACGTTCCAGTCGATGGTGCGGATATCATCGCCGGCGACGTATTCGCGCACCTCCTCGAACTCCATACCTCTGCCCTTGAAGGCCGAGACGTACTCGCCGGCGAGCAGGTCATCGACGACGTGCCCGGCGCGAAGATGGATGGCCTTGATCCGTCGCAACAGCTCCGGTTGCAAGGCGGACGACGTCGGCCGATCCTGCAAGACTTGCGGCTTGCGCCGGGCGCTGAACCAGGTCCAGACCACGGCAACCTCCTCCTTCAGGGCACTTCGACGGTGTCGAGGATGCGGCCGATAAGGTCGTCGGAGGTCAACTCCTCGGCCTCGGCCTCGTAGCTCAGGACCAGGCGATGGCGCAACACGTCGCGGGCGATCGACTTGACGTCCTGCGGAGTGACGTACCCGCGTCCCTTGAGGAAGGCCTGGGCCTTGGCGGCGAGCGAGAGATAGATCGACGCCCTCGGGGAGGCTCCGTAGGTGATGAAACGGTCCAGGTCCAACTTGTAGTTGCGAGGTTCCCGGGTGGCGAAGACCAGGTCGAGGATGTAGTCCTGGATCTTCTCGTCGAGGTAGATTTCTCGCACCAGGGCTCGCAATTCCAAGATCTGCGCGGGGTTGAGCACCGGGGTCGGTACGGCAAGAGGTGCTCCGCCGAAGCGTTGCAAGATCTCCTTCTCCTCGCGCTTCGTAGGGTAGGTCACTCTCAGCTTGAGCATGAAACGATCGACCTGCGCCTCGGGCAAGGGGTAGGTGCCTTCCTGTTCGATCGGGTTCTGGGTCGCCAGGACCAGGAAGGGCTCTCCCAGCTTCGAGGTCTCGTTGCCGATGGTGACCTGGCGTTCCTGCATCGCCTCCAGGAGGGCGGACTGGACCTTGGCCGGAGCGCGGTTGATCTCGTCGGCGAGGACGATGTTGTTGAAGATCGGTCCCTTGCGCACCGTGAACTCGCCGGTCTTGGGCTGGAAGACCTGGGTGCCGATGAGGTCCGCGGGGAGGAGGTCGGGGGTGAACTGGATGCGTGCGAAGGAGGTGTCCAGGCAGGCCGCCAGGGTCTTGACCGCGGTGGTCTTCGCCAAACCCGGTACGCCCTCGATCAGGACGTGCCCGTCGGCCAAGAGCCCGATCATCAACCGGTCGAGCATGCCCCGCTGCCCGACGATCACCGTTTCCACGGCGCTGAACACCGCCTCCAACCTGGCGCTCTGTTCTTTGACCTGTTCCGTCGTCCTGGCGATGTTGCTGTCCATCTCCTTCGGCTCCTGTCGCAAGGGGTTACAAGGTATTCGCGTTTTCTCCCCGCCGTAGCAGCACTTCCACCCTGCGCTGCAGGTCGGCGGGTTCTTCGGGCGGGGGCAGATGGCCTCCGTACCCCACGGCTTCGATGGTATCCTCGAGATGTCGGCGATCCAACTCCTGCTGCAGCACGGGGTGCAATTCCAGCAAGCGGGTCAGGCTCCGGTAGAAGGCAAGGTAGTCGCCGCCGGAGCGCGCGAGCGAGAGTCCATCGAGCAACGTCGCGGTCTCTGCCGAGCGGTCGGTCGCTGCTCGGGCCTCCCGGGAGGTTTCAGCACGCTTTCGCCTACCCCGATGGAACAACCCCAGGCCGAGAGCGAGGACGAGCATTCCACCCGCGCCGACCCCCGCGAGCCAAGCCGGGGGAAGGCCGAGGATGGTGAAGGGCTGCACCTCCAGGGTGAGGGCTTGGGCGACGAGACGTTCTTCGCCCGAGGGCCGCACCACGGTCACTGCCAGATCGTCGAGCCGGTACTGCCCGGCCCGGACCGCCTCGAAGCGCAAGGTGTAGCGGACCCCCGCTTGGCCGCCCAAGGCTGCGGCGGAAACCCCGAGCAGGGTCAACCCCTCTGGCAAGGCCGGTTTCGGGGGGCGCACGACCTCGTCGAACCCCAAGCCGTCCACCGTAAGTTCGAGGGTGAAGGCTCGCCCTTCGACGGGGTTGGGTCGAGGCGTATCGACGCGCAGGCTCGGGGCAGCTCCCGAGGCCTTCGCCCAAGAGCAGACCAGGATCACCGCGAGCAGGCTCGCGCGGCTTCGGTGAGCAGGGGATCCTGGAACCATGGTCATTGCTGTCTCCTTGGAAACAGAAGTTGCTGCTCAGAGGGTGAAAGCTATGAACAGGGTGCCTTCCCCCCGGCGCACCAAGAATAACAGGTTATCGCCCTTCTTGAGCCCGGCAATGGCCTTCCGGTAGTCAGCCAAGCCATTGATTTTTTTTCTATTGATATCGAGAATGATATCTCCTCGGCGCAAACCTGCCAGGAAGGCCGGGCTGGCGGCATCGATGGTGGTGAGGATCACGCCCGAGGCCTCGGCGCCAAGGCCGAACTCCCTGCGCAAGGTGGCGGTCAGCTCCTGGACCTCCAACCCGAGTTCCCCGACGGTCGGCGGTTCAGGTGCTGCAGGTGCGCCCTCCTCGTCCTCGAGCTTCTCGATGACCACTCTGACCTTGCGTTCCTTCCCTTCCCGGATCAGGACTACCTCGACCGACTTACCCACCGGGGTGTGGGCGACAAGGGCCGGGAGCTTGACGTTGTCCGGGACGTCTTTGCCGTCGAAACGCACGATGACGTCCCCGCTCTGGATCCCGGCCTTGGCCGCAGGGCTGCCGGGTATCACCTGCGAAACCAGCGCACCGCGGGCCTCGTCGAGCTTGAAGGACCGTTGCAAGGTTTTGGTGACCTTCTGGATATACACGCCGAGCTTGCCGCGCGTGACCTTGCCGGTGCTGCGGAGCTGGGCCAGGATCTCCTTGGCCAAGTTGATCGGAATGGCGAAACCGATGCCGGTGTTGATCCCCTTGATCGCGGTATTGATGCCGACCACGTCGCCGTGGATGTCCAGGAGCGGGCCGCCGCTATTGCCGGGATTGATGGAAGCGTCGGTCTGGATGAACTGGTCGTACTTGCCGGCCCCGATGGTCCTTTCTTTCTGGCTGACGATCCCCTGGGTCATGGTGTGGTCGAGACCGAAGGGGTTCCCCACCGCGATGACCACGTCCCCCACGCGCAACGTGTCGGAATCGCCGAAGTTGATGATCGGCAACGAGCGTCCGGCGTCGATCTTGAGCAGGGCGAGGTCGGTCTGGCCGTCGGCGCCGACCACCTTGGCCGGGAAATCTGCACCGTCCTGGAGGGTCACCGTGATCTCGCTGGCCTTCTCCACCACGTGATTGTTGGTCACGAGATAACCGTCCTTGTGGATCAGGAAACCGCTGCCCAGCCCCTGCAGAGGAGCCTGCTGCCTCCCCGGGGGCATCGAGAAGAAGTGTTCGAAGAAGCGAGGGCCGAAATATTCGAAGAAGTCCTCGAAGCGCTCGTCGTCCTCGCCCGGTTTCCCTTGGAAACGCGGCTGGGCTTTGTGACCGAGGATCTCTTGGGTGGTGCTGATGTAGACGACCGCGGGTTGGACCCTGCGCGAGACGTTGACATAGGTGTCGCTGGTCAACGGCACCGCTGTACCGCTTCGGTGCGGGGCGTCGGACCAGAGCTCCGCCGCTGGTGCCCGCCAGATAAGCGCGATGCTGAGAACGATGATGGCCCACGACTTCATGCTTCCTCCTCGGCGACATCTCGGTCGCCCTCGTTGTCGTTTCCTTCTCCGGCCGCGGGCGTGGACCGCGGGATCACCTTGCCCACGCGCACCCGGGCCGCTCTGATCACGATGCCCTTGTGCGTGTAACCGGGTTGCAGTTCCTCGAGTACCCGGTCCTCGAGAGCGGCATCTTCCACCCCCACGATGTCGATGGCTTCGGCATTGCACGGATCGAAGGGTTTACCGACCGTGACCACCCGCTCGAGCTGATGTCTGCCGAACAGACCGAGCAGTTGCTGGTGGATCATGGCAACGCCCTGCTGGAATGCTTTGTAATTATTGTTATCGACCGGCACGGCCAGGGAGAGTTCGAGGTTGTCGACGAGGTCGAGGAACTCCCGGAAGAACGATGTCTTCGCCTGATCGATCTTCCGTTCCAGCTCCCGGCGTTGGCGAACCTTGAAGTCCTCGAGTTCTTGTTTTTCGCGTTTGTACTGCCCGATGTAGTCCTGGAGCTGTTTCTCGCGCTGCTGGAGTTCTTCCTCCAATTTCTCGACCATGGTTGGGAGGCCGCTGCTGCGGCGGCTCGGCAGCTCGTCACCGACTGGTTCCCTCGCCCAGAAGCGGCGATCCGAGACCAGGTACGAACGCGGTTCTTCCTCCGGCTCGCCCCCGGGGGACGAACTGGCGGTCGGGTTACCGGACGAGGGCTCGAACTCCTCAATCACTGCAATTCCTTGGTCCGAAGTGTCCATCGCTCCGGGCTCCGCGACTCCAATTCCACCTCCGGTGGCCGGCTCATCTGAACTCGCCGGTGCATCGGATGAGGCATAGAACGCGGGATTCTCGAAAAGTTCTCTCAGTGTCCTCTCTTTGTTTTTGCCATTCGACTGCTGGTCGCCCATACTTCCTCTGATCGTGGTGGAGGCAAACCGGCGGCTCGGCCCCCACGACTTCGGCCGTGGGTTGGGGAGACGAACTCTCCGCCCCGAGGCCCTGGTAGAAAAGCGTGGAACCGGAGCCGTCGGAGGACCGCTCAGGTGCCCATGCATAGTCATTCTTCATTGAAAGTCAATGACCTCCGTAGAATACCACGCTGCCTGAGGTTGCTTCGGCGACCGAGTACCTCCGGCTTCGTATGTGTGCTCGCCGCTCTCCTCCTCCCTCCCGGTTCGCTCCCGGCAGCCTCCTCGGACGAGGCTATCACCCGACGGCTCGGTTCGAGGGACTGTCTGATGGTGACTACCCGAGAAGGTACGCAGGTCTTGGAGCACAACCCCGACCGAGCCCTGATCCCCGCCTCCATCCTGAAGCTGTTCACCGCTTGGTACGGCCTCAGCACGTTTGGCGACGACTTTCGCTTCACGACCGAGGTCTACCTCTCCGGGAAGAACCTCCTTGTACGGGGTACCGGGGATCCGGCTTTGACCTCGAGCGAGGTCGATCGCTTGGCCCGAGAGGTCTCGGCCTTGCTCCGGGCGCGGGGAATTACTGAACTCGAGACCCTGTATCTCGACGGCACCGCCTTCGCGGTTGGGACCATCCCCGGCACCTCAGGGAGCGACAACCCCTACGACGTGCTCAACGGTGCGTTGGTGGTCAACTACAACACCATCTTTGTCCGCCGCCTCGCCGACGGCACCATCGTCTCGGCCGAGGAGGAGACCCCGATCACACCGTTCGCGGTGACCCAGGCGAAGCGCTACCTGCTCAAGAGCCAAGACCGGATCAACGCGGCCCGAACTCCGGTGGAGGTATTGGCCCTTGCCGGAGACCTCCTCGCCGTCTTCTTCGAGCGGCACGGGCTACGCATCGGCCGGCAGGTGCAGGGATCCTGGCCCCAGGCGCTCGGTAAACCCCTCTACCTGCACCGCGCTTCGAAACCCCTCTCCGAGCTCGTGCGCGAGCTTTTGCGGTATTCCAACAACTTCACCGCCAACCAACTCCTGCTCGCGGCAGGGGGCTTGCGCACGCCCCCACCCGTCGTCCTGTCCAAAGCCGTGAGGTCGTTCCAGGACTTCCTCGAGGCTCGGGGGTACGGAGAGGTCCGCGTGGTTGAGGGCTCAGGTATCGCCGGAGAGAACCGCCTGAGCTGCCGGGCGATGACCCGCCTGTTGCGCACCGACTGGTACCCACATCGCGACCTGCTCCACAAGTCCTGGAAGTCCGGGACCCTCGATGCTGCCATGTCCTATGCGGGTTACCTCGGGGACCACGCCTTCTGTCTCATCCTCAACGACCGGTCCAAGCACCGCAACCTCTATGCTGCCCGCGAGGAGCTGCTGTCGGCCTTGCGCCACCGCTTCCCCTCGTCCGGCCGTTGACCTGCCATGCGAGGTGTTTTTGCTCTCCTCCTCCTGCTCGCATCCGGGTATGTTTTGGCCGAAGCCACCCCGCTCGTCCGGCGCCACCATCGTCCCGTGGTGCTGACCGTCGAGCAAGTGCCGGTCCTGCTGCGCCATACTCCTGCCGAGGTCGAGGCCTGGCGTTCCGAGCAGGGCCGGCTGGTCCGGGTCCGCCACCAACTCGATCAGGTCGAGTCCGACGGCAGCTATGCCCTGACCACGGTCAAGCGCGCCCTACGCCCTCTCGATGAATTCGCCTTCTTCTTCGACGACCTCGGCCTGGATTGTCCCGCTGCCGCGTCCGGTACGACAGGCTATCGCCTTACCGCGCCCTGGGGGGAACAACGGTGTCTTTACCTCTCCTGCTCTCCGCAACGACCCGGCGTTGCCCCCTCGCAATCCGGGGAGATCCTCGCGACCGAGACCCCGGCCGGCGCCTTCACGGTCACAACTCCGGTGTACCGGGTCCGCTTCGCGGCAACCAATCCGTTGCTGGTCGAGGCGTACTCTTGGCGCACCCCGGGCCGGGCCTTCTTTCCCGAGGTGGTGGATCGGATGAAAATACGGCTGCAGACCACCTTGTTGGGCATGATGACCTGGAACAAACATGAGGACGAATTCGAGGTCGAGGTACTCGGGCTGCGCCGAGGACCGGTGCGGCTGATCCGCCAAATGCGCTTGTCGATGCGGCTCCTCGTCCTGTTCTCGACCAAGAGCTATGTCATTTCCTACCTCTTCTACCCGGACGAGTTCGTGTATCGTTTCAGGGTCAAGATTCCGCTCCGTTTCAGTACCGTCTTCAGCGCAGTGGACCTCGTCTGTGGCCTCGATCTCCATGAACTTGCCGCTCGGGGCGACTTTACCTATTTCAGCGGAACTTCGGGGGAGTTTCAGGTTCTGCGCCCCGGGCAAGGGCCTCTGCGGCTGGAACAGCCGGCCCGCCATCTCGGAGTGGCTTCGGAACACGGCACCGCGATCTGCATGATAGAAGGCTTGGACGGCACCCCCATCCGACCCCTGAGTTCGTTGGTCTACGACTCGCTCCCGGCTCCCCCGGAACGTTTCCCCGGACAGAGCCCGGGGCTGTATTTCCGTTTTACCAACCTGCTCGCCTATCAGGAACGGGACCTTTCCTTCACGGTGCGCAACCTGGTAATGCCTCCGCTGACCCCTGCGGAGCTTCCCCTCGTACCCGCCTTGGCAGATCACCACTATCGCGTAGCCCCTCTGTCTGCGCATGCCTTGGATGAACGCAGGTAAAACCTTCGGGCCATATCCTTGCTCGGAATCATCGGGCCGCGGGCCTTTTCGGCAGCCGGAAGGGGGGTTCTCCTCGTGCTGATCGCCTGAAAAGGCCCGAATGCGAGAAATTTCTTTCGTACCTCCTTTTATTTCATGTTCTCCCCAAGACCATCAAGAGAAATATCAATGTGATCAAGTGTATGTCTTTACTGCGAATATCGAGTAACCGGGGGGTGTGGTCGACCTGGATTGGCACCTCCCAGAGGCTTGCTATCACACATTTTCCTTGACAGGGAGGCCGGATTCTCTTACCACGGTACACGTTGCTAGAAGGCAACGGTTGATCAACACATTTCGGAGGTTCCCCATGACCAAGGCAGAGCTCATCAACAACCTGACCGACACCCTCAAGCATCGCGACCTGACCAAGACCGTGATCAACGAAGTGTGCGACGTCCTGTTCGACACCCTCGCCAAGGGCATCAAGAAGGACAAGCGGTTCACCTATCCCGGCTTCGGTACCTGGACGGTGAAGAAGAGGGCCGCCCGCACCGGTCGCAATCCGCAAACCGGCGACACCATCAAGATCAAGGCCTCGAAGACGGTCGGTTTCAAACCCGCTCCGAAGTTCAAGAACGCGATCTGATTTCGCTGAGCTATACGGATGAGGCCGGGGTCCGCAGAGGGCCCCGGCCTTTTTTTTTAGCGCTTGAGGCGTTGGACCGAGTGGAAACGGCCGACCAGACGTTGGTTCTTGGCCAAGAGGTTGCGTTGGTTCCCGGTTTCCACCTTGCGCGTTTGCAGGCGTTCGGTCACCAACCCCTCAAGTTCGCGCAGCTTCGTCAACAGTGCCACTACGGCCGGTTCCTCGGCGACAGCAGCGGTATCCAAGGTCTCCAACTCGGCCAAGATGACTTCTTTGTCTCGCAGCAACCGGCCGGCTTCCTCGAGTTCTCCACCCGTGATACTGGCGAGGATGTGGGTGTCGAAGTCCAGCAGGCGTTCGAGGAGCGCGAGGATGCGTTCAAGCACGGCGCAACCTCCGACGCCTCAAGCTCCACGCAAGTCCCAAACCTGCTCCCAAGACCCAGAACCCCGTTGAGTCTCGAGAGGGGGCTTCTATCCGGCCGCACCCGGAACCATCGTTCTTGCTCGGCTCACTGGAAACATCCGTGGCCGGGGCAACCACCGGGGTTGTTGTCGGGTTTCCCTGTTCGCTGCCCACGGGGGCGATGACCGCAGGATCCACGGTGGCTCCGCCGGTGGGACCGATCGTGATCGTAGCATCCTCATCGGTCTCGGGAGTTACCTCCCCTAGATCGAGACGGCTGATGGACCCGCTCGGCACGACCCCACTGCTGGTAAGCGTGTCGAGTACGGTGTTCCAACGCTTGCCGGCCGTGACCTTGAGCTCGTTCTTGAGCAGGACCATGGCAAAGTCCTTGCGGGCCTCGGCCGTGTCCTGGAGATGCGCCGGGGTGAGGTCTTTGAGCGTCTTGATGACCAAGGCCCTGAACAGGCGCTGGCCCTCGGACGGATCGGCCGTGAGAAAGGCCTGACGAAGGGCCCAGAACAACTCGGCAAAACGCCGGCTCCCTTTCGCCGAAAGGTCGATGGTAGTTCCCAGCACACTGCCGAGGAAATCGGGCGAGAACACCGGCCGGCCGGTGTAATCGGCACCGAACAGGTAGCTCATCTGGTCCAGGAAATCGCGCTCGAGGGGGTCTTGCAAGGTCCAGAAACGGACATTGTAGCCGAGCAATTCCGTGAGGACGTAACGCGCGAGCAGACCGACGATGAAATCGGCTTCCCAGATCCAGAAACTGCCGCTATAGAAAGGCGCAGAGAAAACGAAGAGGTCGCGCAACACCGACGAGCGATCTTGGCCCTGAACGCGCTCGACCGGGTACTCGGGCAGGAACTCCGCCTTCACCAGATAGGGTTTACCATCGAGCTGCTCCACGTTGAGGAAAGCATGGAAGGGGAGTTCTCTGATCAAGAGTCCCATGGACATGAACATCTTCACGCCGTTGGTCAGATGGTAATAGACCATGGAGGCGCACAGACAATAATGATTGGTGTTGCAACGGTAGACACCATTCTCGAGTCGTGGCATGGGAACATCGCTGGTCACGGGCGTGACCTGTACATAGGTGCCTCTGAGCGTGCCTTCCTCGGCAATGTGTTCGAAGGTGCGTAAGACCAACTCGCCCTGGCTCGGAGGGGTTTGGTAGACTTCACCGCCGTAGTCTTCGCCCAGGACGTGGGGAGGACTCCCGAGGAGGAACAGCGCAAGGGTTACCGCGACCTGGAGAATTCGTCTCTGTCGGTGGAGGTTGATCATGAGAGTGCGACGCTCGGAGGTTCACGCTCCCTGCAGTATAGCACGTTGGAACGAGCGAGCCATCCCGGGGCGCTCTCTCGGGAGTCGTCGACGGGCCGGTGTGAGTAAAATCGTTTCCTTGCTCGCGATATTCCTCGGCAGCGCGATAGGCGGTCCTCTCCTCTATATACTTCTGGGCTTCGGCGCGCCGGTCCTTACCCTGGGAATAACCCCCTCCAACATTACCGCGGGAACTCCGTCCCTGCCGATCCTGACCCTCACGCTCGAACGGCCCTATGCCCTGCGCCGCGGCGATCCACGGGTCACGGTCGAACTCCTCCACGAGGATGGCTCGACCACCTCTCACCAAGTCGAGGTCCCCTCTGGCCGGACCGAACTCGAGCTCGACCCGGGGACGCAGGCCGAGGTCGTGCAATTACGAGTGCATGCCGGTAAATCCAGTCTCTCGGCCACCCTGACCGTGTTGCCGGCAGGCACGACTGCCCTCGAGATAGAACCGGACAATGCCCTCTCGGTCATCGGGGACCGGCAAGGCGTGAGGACTGCGGTCTGGACCATCGATGCCTTTGGCAACACCTCGGCCGACCGTGAGGGCGAGGCGATGCGTTTCAGGGTATTCGGTCCCTGCACCGCGACCGCGACCCACGGAGTGGTCGTCGGAGGTCAGGTCAGTCTTGCCGTGGTGCCCCGCGAGAACCAGGCTCGCTGTCAATTGACCGCCGAGCTCGACGGTCTGCCGCCCGCCACGCACGACTACAATTTCAGCAGCCCGGGCGATCCGGTCAGCCGATCGTCGGAAGCCGTCGCGGCCGAGACTGCTCCCCAACCCCTCCCCGAACTTGGCGGACTTCCAGGGACCGAACTCGTCGCTGCCTCGGGTGAGGGGCTCGTCGAGGTCCGGTCAGCACTGCAGGGGAAACGTTACGGCGAAGCGTCCTCTATCTTGCGCAAGCATTTGACCGAGCAGCCGGCCGACCATCGCGCTCGCCTGTTGCTCGGCGAGGTCGAATACCTACGCGGCGAGTTACGTTCTGCTCACGAACAGGTATCCCATTTCCTCACCGTCAACCCCGACAACCCTGCCGGGATGTATCTCATGGGCGAGGTGCTCCTGAAGCTGGACCCCGGCCTGACCGACAACGCTCTGGCCTATTTCCGAGCCGTCATCCAACACGGGAAGAACTCCGCCTTGGTCGAGCGCTGTCGGCAACGCATCGCGCAGGTCGAATACCGTAGGGACGAGGGAACGACCTTCGAGACCGATTTCTTCGTCATCACCCATGACAAAGGTCACGCCAGCACCCCCGAGGCCAACCAGTTCAAGCGCGAACTGACCCGGGTCGCCACCGAACTCTACCGAGCCATCACCCGAGAGCTCGGGCACACCCCCTCGGAGAAGACCCGGCTGGTGCTGTATTCGCGTGAGGCCTATCAGCGTTTCAACGGGATCTTCAATTATAACACCGCGGGCTTTTACGATGGCGAGAAGATACGCCTCAACGACGCCCTCGAATTCGGTCAGCAGACCCAGGCTGTGCTGGCGCACGAGTTCACCCATGCGGTCCTCGCCGACCTCCACCGGGGTCGTCCCTTCCCGGTCTGGCTCGAAGAAGGATTGGCCCAACGTTCCGAGGGGCTGGTGGGTGGCGAACGCGGCACCACTCCGGGGCAACGCGCCACCCTCAAGGCTTTCTTGACCGGCAACCAACCCTCTTTCGACGTGCTGGCCAAGAGCTTCGCCCATTTCGGGCCGGAGCAAGCGACCATTGCCTACCTCTTGTCCCTGGGCATGGTGGAATACCTCGAGCGCGCCTTCGGTGCGGACCGACTGCTCCGGCTCATCCGGGCCTGCGCGAAAGGGCTTCCTCAGGACCAGGCCGCCAACGAGACCTATTTCAAACCCTTCTCCAGCCTTGTCGAGAGCTTTCGCGCCAGTGTCCTGAAAGGTTGAGAACGCGCCGATGGATGAGAGTGGAGAACCCCACGGCTCTCCAAATCCGGAAGTCATTTCTGGGTGTCATCTCCGGGTTGCGCTTTCGACGGGCCGTGCTACAATGCCGCGCCGATGATCGGACCTTGACCGATCCTCAATGCCGGAGGCGCCCATGAAGCTGTTGTCCGTCCTCGTCCTCCTCCTCCCGATTGCCGTTTTGGCCTTGTTCGATGCACCCGCCGAACGCTATCTCGGCGCAAGTGTCCCCCTGGAGCGCTTCCGCGTCGATTATCCCCCTGACCCGATCAACGTTCGCAACCTCAACTTCTACCTGCCGCAAGAGGACTTGGCTCTCCCCTGTTACGGTTTCGACCTCCAGATCCAACGCTCCTATAACAGCATGAACCAGTTCGACGGCCCCTTCGGCATCGGTTGGACCTTTAACCACAACCTGCGCATCTACGAGAACGGGAAGACCCTGGTCCTCAACGAGGGAGACGGGTTCATCAGCACCTACGAGTTCGATGCGTATCACGATATCCACAAGGCCAAGGTCATAGAACTGCTCCTCGATGCCCGCAAGGCGGAAGACAAAAGGGTATTCAACAAACTCAAACCCAGTCACGAGTATGAAGCCCTCCGCCAGCGCCTCGAGAGCGATAAGGAGTTCTATGCATCCTTGAAGAACAAATACCTGCTTGCCGGAGGGAAACCCCAGCCCGGGACCTATATTTCCACGACCCGCGGCAAATCCTGGATTCGCAAGGGTAATGACGGCACCTATGTCCGGACCATGCTCAGCGGGCGGACCGAGTACTACAACAAAACGGGTCAGGTGACTAAGATCACCGATCGCAGCGACAACACCCTGTCCTATTCCTATATCAAGGGATCGCTCGAGTCCCTCACCGATCCGTGCGGTCGCAAGGTCCGTTTCCAGTGGAACAAGTACGGCAAGATCGCCAGTATCGTCGATCCGTTCAACCAGACCTACCGCTATACCTATGATCCCAAAGGGAGGCTCGAATCCGCGACTACCCCAAAAGGCAAGACCCAATACTTCTATTCGAAGAAGAACACCATGCTCCGGGTGATCTTCCCGGACAAGAGCGAAACCACCCTCCGGTACAACAATGAATACCGCGTCGTGGAGCACGTGGTCCCCAACCAGAAGACCACGTATCAGTACCAGGTCGATCCCTCCAACAAGTTCCACCACATCACCAAGGCCATCACCTCGGACGGCAAGGTGACGACCTACGAGTACTTCCACGACGAGTACAAGTCGATCACCACCGAACCCAGCGGATCGAAGGAAGTTGTCGTGGTTTCTGCCTGCTGTGGCAAACCCCTGTCCAGGACCGACGAACGCGGCCAGGGCGAATTCTTCACCTATGACGACAACGACAACCTGACCAAACGCGAATACTCCAGCGGCCGCGTCATTTATTACAACTACGAACAAAAGTTCAACCAGATCAATACGATGCGGTACAACGACGGCACCACCATCGATTTCCGCTACGACAGCACCGGCAATCTCATCCAGGTCAAAGAGAGCACCGGCGAGATCCTCGACATCGTCTACAATCGCCGTGGCAAGATTACCGACATGACCAAGGGCAAAGACCTGCGCATGACCTTCAAGTACAACACCTACGGGAAACCCGTGGAGATCATCCAGGCCGGCACCGGTTCTCTGGTCATCACCTACGATCGCTACGGCGAAACCACCAACGTCGAGGGAAAACCCCTGCCCGGATCCAAGGTCTCTGCCGAAGAAGTCCAACAGAAGGTCAAGATGACCCTCTCCTACCTCCTCCAGATGCTCCAACCAACTGGTATTTCCCTGTATTAATCAGTGCCCCCGTTTGATGCCGTGTTCCCTACCTTCACTACTCCCATCTATTCCCCCCGTGAAGACGGATGATCCAGTCCATGCCCTTGTTTGCGCTTGACACCACCCACCCCTTCGGCTATACGTCGCCTCGTCGGCGAAAGCCGGCCATGATCCGGAATAGCTCAGTTGGTAGAGCAGGTGGCTGTTAACCACCGGGTCGGGGGTTCGAGTCCCTCTTCCGGAGCCATTCAAAGTCGCCCACCAACTCGGGTGGGCTTCATGGTTTACAGGAGCCCCGGCGGGCAACCGCCGGGGCTTCGTCGTAGAAGGGCCAGTTCTCGCGGGCCTTTCCGCCTCCCGCCCCTCGTCGCTTGCTCTCGGCACCGCGCTCGCGGAGATCACGGAGACGACCTCCGGCACGCCGTCTCGGGGCCGATCGTGCTCTCCGAAGCCGAGAGCGGGGAGAGAGCACGGGGCCTTGGTTGACAGCGAGGGCCTCGACGGGCAAGGGCCGGAAGGCTTGGTTGACAGGGGGTGCCGCCGGCGTGATCGCGGACTACGTGTCGTCAACGCCGACCGCATAGCCCGCCAGCGTCCCACTCGTTGAGGACGTTCCAGATCGGGGCAGCACGCAGACGACCAATCCGAGAACGGGAGTGCCTTTCAGAGTTGCCTTCCCCAACAGAAAACCCCTTCATGGCTCTCGGAGCCGCGGAGCTCGCGCGGTCGACCTGGCCTCCGAACCTCGGGCGCCAGGAGAGGAGGGAACAACTTTGAGCCGCGACTACAGGGAGACGATGAAGATCCGGTACGCCGTGTACGCGCGCACGGCGGCTGGCGGTCCAGCTGCTGCGGAACGGCAGATCACCTCGGCGAGAGCTGCGGTGGCCGAACGTGGAGACGGCGTGATCGTGCATGAATATCGAGACGTGAACGTGTCCGGTAGCGGCGGACCTGGGCCCGGCCTGGCCTCGCTTCTCGGGGCAATCTCCTCGGGCGAGATCGACGTGGTGGTGGTGACAGGTCTGGGACGGCTCGGCCGCTCCGTGGTGGGCCTCAACATGGTCCTGAACTCCATCGAACGCGGGAGCGCCCACGTCATCACGACTTTGGAGCGGCAATGAGCGGAGACCCGACGAGAAGCCACCTCGGCCAGAGCTGTGGGTCTACCCCTCCGCGCGAGGATCACCCAACTCCTCAACCACACCCTGCTGACCACAGACATCAGGAGGGGGTGTTGGAGGACTGCTATGATATCTGAAATATATCGTTGTATTCCCGTACAGCATTTTTGGACTTGACATACAGCACGCAATGACTAAACTGGTGGACATGAGGCGCTCTTCCACCAGCACCGCCGCTTGCCCCAGTCGTCGCCTGGCCGACGTTGCGAAGGTTATCTTCGTCGGTCTGGCATCCTCTCGACGTGCCGCCGCCGCTGACGAGCACCACTCCGTGCCCTTGATCAACGTGCGGGACCTGAGTGAGGGACGTGTGCCGCCCATCGAGAGGCTTGAGGCTCGCCCGGTGCCCAAGGGCTACTCTGCCGACCGCTATCAGGTTCACGCCGGTGACGTGGTCATCACGTGCAGAGGTAGTCAGCTAAAGGTCGCGTGCATTGCCGAGGAGGCGCACGGTGCCGTACTCAGTTCAAACCTGATCGGTATCCGTACCGGGCCCGACCTCCTGGCGCCCGTGCTCTTCGCCTTCCTTCAAAGCCCGCGAGGCCAGGCCGCGTTGCTGGGTCGAAGCCGGTCATCCACTCTTGGCCTCGCGCTCAGCCCCAAGAGCGTCGGACGGCTTGAGGTGCCCGTGCCGCCTTTGGAGGTGCAACAGCAAATCGCAGAGTTGGTGCGAGCCGCCGAGGACCACTACGTCGCCGCCATCGAAGCTGCCGAACGGCGTCGCATGCTGGGGCGCGAAGTGGCCAACACCCTATTGAGGGGCGCGCTCGTCTCCGAGCTGCCGGAGAGGAGCTGAACCATGGCGAAGCGCAGATCGCAATCTGACCATGATCAGATGGTGAAGGCAGTCGCAGTCCACCTCGAGAACGAGGGGTACTGCAATGTGGCGGCCGACGTGAAGGGCTACGACCCGCCAACCAAGATCATTTGGAAGAGGTCGGACAGCGGCCACGTCCCTGACGCCACGGCAGACGGCATCATCGTGGAAGTCGAGACAGCGGACTCCATCAACAACGAACACACAGCTGACCAGTGGACGTTGTTCGCAGCGTACGCGGCCGAGCATGACCAGGTGTTCGTCGTCGTCGTGCCTGAGGGCTCGAAAGCATCAGCCACCCGTCGGCTACGCGAGCTCGACGTAAGTGCTGAGGTTTGGACGGCATGACGACCGAACAACAGACAGCCCCGGTTCACGCCGGAATCGCCATCGACCCGCAAGGACCGCTTCTGCAAGGAGCACCTGGCGGTGAAGCAAGCGCCAAAGGAGACGCTCCATGCACAAGATGACTTTCTTCCCCCTCGGGAACGCCGACTGCTGTCGGATCGACCTGGAATGCGGCAGGACGATTCTGGTCGACTTCGCCGCTACCCGGGACCCGGACGACGATGACGATCTTCGGTGTGACCTGCCCGAGTTGCTCCGGGCCGACCTCAAGGAGCGCAAGCGCGACTACTACGACGTGGTCGCGTTCACCCACCTGGACAAGGACCACTTCTGTGGCTCGACCGAGTTCTTCCACCTCAGGCACGCGCAGAAGTACCAGGGCGACGACCGCATCAAGATGAATGTGATGTGGGTGCCCGCAGCGCTCATCACGGAGAAGGCACCCGACGAGGACGAGGCGCGTATCCTCCAGCGAGAGGCGCGACATCGCTTCAAGGAAGGAAAGGGCATCCGGGTCTTCTCCCGCCCCGAGCGTCTTCGGAAGTGGTGCGAGGAGAACGGCCTGAAGCTCGAGGACCGGCTCGCCCTGATCACCGACGCCGGGAAGATCGCCCCCGAGTTCAGCCTCGCCGTGGAGAAGGTCGAGTTTTTCGTCCACTCCCCTTTCGCCGTCCGCCAGGACGAGAACACGCTCGAGGACCGGAACGGGGACTCGCTCGTGTTTCAAGTGACATTTGAAATCGAAGGCGTGCACACCCGGGCGCTCCTTTTCGCCGACTCGACTCATGAGGTTCTCGCCGACATCGTCGACATCACCAAGGCGAAGAAGAACGACAAGCGCCTGGAATGGGACATCGTAAAGCTGCCCCACCACTGCAGCTACAAGTCGATCGGCCCAGAAAAAGGCAAGGACAAGACCGAGGCAGTTGACCAGGTCGCCTGGCTGTTCGAAGAGCAGGGCGCGAGCGGGGCGATATGCGTCTCTACGAGCAAGCCGATCCCTGCCGCGGGCAGCGATGAGGACGAGGACCCGCAGCCGCCCCATCGGCAGGCCGCCAACTACCACAAGGGCGTCACGGGCGACCTCAACGGCCAGTTCCTGGTCACCATGGAGCACCCGAACACCACGGCGCCCGAGCCGCTGGTGATCGAGATCGGAAAGGACAAGGCGACCCCGAAGAAGACCACCCGGACGGCAGCGATCATCGCTACGTCCCGAAGCGCTCCGCGGGCAGGATGACACCGATGAGCTCTCCCTTCTTCGATGTGGGCGGCGAGCCTATAGAACCCGAGGAACTTTGCGTCCAGAAGAGCCGGGACCTGGCGCTGAAGCTTCGGGCGGGTCGCATCGACTTCGCCTCCTTCGTAGTGTGCCGGAAGGACGCCGATGCGGAATGGGTGGTCTTCGACGTTGATGTCGAGGTGTCACAGGTGCCCCTCCACCCGATCCGAGCATCGGAGCGAATCGCCGCGCGCTTCGACGCGCAGGATGCCACCTTCCCCATCGTCTACGCGCTGCGCCGCGACTTCCCCCGCGTCCCTCATCTCAATCTTCACATTGAGGAGTACCCCCGCAGCCTCTGCCTCTACGATGAGCGCTACGAGGACATCAAGCGCACCTGGACCGCTCCGCGGTTCGTGCATCGCGTCCGGGAGTGGCTGGCGCTCAACGCGCGGGGGGAGCTGCACCAAGGTGATCAGCCTTTGGAGCCGCTCCTTGGGGAGCACGCGGGCCACATCGTTCTTCCGCGATCCGCCTGGGACGCGACCGACGCGCCCCAGCGCCTCTTCGTGACCTGCAGGGACGCAAGGCAGCGCCTGTTCCTGATCGCGAAGACCGAGCCGCCGTCGGACGGAGCGGCTCTCGACATGCTGGCAAGCGTCCATCGGACGCCCCCACACACGCACGGCGTAATCCATCGCCGTCCTCGCTCTCTTGCCGACCTGGCTTCGATCCTGGCCGGCACCGGGCTCGACCTGCTCGAGGAGGTTCGAGAGCGCATCAAGGAATGGCACGCGACCACCCCCGCGATCCTCGGTGCACGGCTGCTGCTGGTCATCGTGGTCCCCATGCGGCGGGAGGACGAAGGCGAGCCGGAGCGCGTCGAGACCTGGGCGTTCTACCTCGGCGACGCCACAGCGAACCACGGCGCTTCCGCAGACCTTCGGATTCGCTATCTCGGGCAACGAATCGGGCTGTGGGACGTTTTCGAAGGTGAAGTTGCCGGGCTGCTCCAACCGGACGCAGAGAAGCGAGGAGACGACGTCGCCGTCGACGTTCTCAACGTCTCCTCCGATCTGACCCGCTCGATGGCCGCCTTTCTGAACGGTGACGATGCTCCCGCCAAACTCCGCGTTGCCGCAGTCGGCGCGGGGGCGCTCGGTTCGCAGGCCATCCTTCACCTGGCCCGAAGCGGTTTTGGCCAGTGGACATTAGTCGACCACGACCAGCTCATGCCGCACAACGCGGCTCGCCACGCGCTCGACGGACATTTCATCGGCTGCAACAAGGCCGAGGGCTTGGCCTTCGTGGCGAACTCGATTGTCGGCGAGAACCTCTTCTTGGCCTTGCCGCGCGACGTGCTTTGCGCCGGTGAGGGTAGCGAGGATTTGGCGAGAGTGATGCGGGAGGCGGATACCATTCTCGACGTGTCCACGTCGGTAGCCGTCGCCAGGACGCTGGCGTGCGACGTCGACAGCAACGCCAGGCGGGCATCGCTGTTCATGACCCCGTCAGGGAAGGATCTCGTGCTCATCGCCGAAGACCAGGACCGGCGGTTTCCGCTCGATGCCCTGGAGATGCAGTACTACCGGGCGGCGATCGACGAGCCGGCACTCGAGGGCCACTTCGGAGAGAAGCAGAGTCGCCGACGCTACGGGCAATCCTGCCGCGACATCACCAGCACCCTCCCTCAGCACATGGTGGCCCTGCACGCCGCTATCGCGGCAGGAGCGCTGCGAGAGCGGCTGCGCGACTCGGGCCCCCTGATCGCGGTCTGGCGCGCGGAACTCGACGGGAGCGTTCGCCGGATCGCGGCAAGCACCCGGCCGGTGATCCGCCTGCAGGCGGGCGGATGGGAGGTCGTGACCGACGAAGGCCTCCTCGACAGGCTCTCGGCTCTTCGCGAGCAGAAGCTGCCGAACGAGACGGGTGGTGTGCTCCTCGGGTCATTCGACGTCGAGCGGTCGATTTTGTACATCGCCGATGCGTTGCCGTCGCCTCCTGACAGCGAGGAATGGCCCACATTGTACATCCGCGGGAGCAAGGGCCTTCGAGATGCGGTGGATAACGTCCAGCAGACCACGCACGGAATGATCGAGTACGTCGGCGAATGGCACTCCCATCCCCGCGGCGCATGCACCGCCGCGAGTCACGATGATCTGGAGGTCTTCGCGTGGCTTACCAGCCTGATGGAGGCCGATGGTCTGCCGGCAGTGATGATGATCGTCGGAGACCCCGGCCGGACGAGTTGCTACGTCGGGGAGATCAAGAGCGAAGAGAACCTGCTGCAGGGAGTGTCGTCATGAAGAAGACCTGGCTCAGTTACGTGAACCTCAGCGATCACTACGAGAGGAAGGCTCGCTTCCTGCCGGCGGTCCTGTCCGTGCTTCCGTTGCTCCCGGTCTCAGCGGCGTTCGGCGCGCCCTTGATGGAGTGGGTGAAAGTCGTCGCGGCAGGCGTCGGACTCGGAGCGATTCTGGCTGTCGCGCTTTCGCACGTCGCCTCAGCGGCCGGAAACCGGTTGCAGGAGGCGCTCTGGCCGGACTGGCCGCACGACGCACCGACGAACCGGTGGCTCCATCCAGACGACAAGTCTGTATCCACGCAGCAGAAGCAGCGGTGGTACGGGACCATCCGGTCCATGCTGGGGCTCGACATCCAGGCGGCGGTTGACGCTGGTGATGCAGGCGAGTTGAAGGCGGTAATCAATGATGCAGTGCAGGCGCTGCGTAATCGCTTGTGGCAAGCGGCCAAGGCGGAACGGATGCGCCTCCACAACGTGGACTACGGCTTCGCCCGGAACCTCGCTGGCCTGCGCTGGGTGTGGGGCATCTTTGCGCTCGCCAGTCTCGCAGGATGCTGGTCCGCCTTCGTCTGGTACGACCGCCCGATCCTGTGGGCCCTCACCTCCACGATCATCGCGCTATGTGCGCTCGCCCTCGCCGTCATCCTACCACGGTATGTCCGCAGGAAGGCCCACTACTACGCGGAGAGCTTCTTTGAAGCCGCTGTTGCGTTGGGCGAGGAGTCCGCGAAGAACAGCACTCCATCGGAGGGAGAGAAATCATGTCAATCTTGACCCGCACCCGCTTGAACGGGCACCTGTGGGCCGCCGCCGACATCCTGCGCGGCTCTATCGATTCGTCCGACTACAAGAACTACATCTTCGGCTTTCTCTTTCTGAAGCGACTGTCTGATCGCTTCGAGGAGGAGGCTGAAACCCTCATTGCCGAAGGTGAGGACGAGGATGTCGCCTGGACCGATCCAGATGAGCACCAGTTCTTCGTGCCGAAGCGGGCTCGCTGGGACGCGATCAGCAAGCTCACGAAGGACATCGGCAACGCCCTCAACAAGGCATGCTCCGCGCTTGAGGAGGCGAATCCCACATTGGAGGGGGTGCTCCTCAACATAGATTTCAACGACAGCCGGAAGCTAGGCGATGGCAAGCAGCGCGACAGCATCCTGCACAGGCTGGTTGGGCACTTCGCGCAGATCCGCTTGCGCAATACCGACCTCGAAGAGCCGGACATGCTCGGGCGCGCCTACGAGTTCCTGATCGAGCGCTTCGCCGACGATGCTGGGAAGAAGGGCGGCGAGTTCTACACGCCCCAACGAGTGGTAGAGCTGATAACGAAGCTCCTCGACCCTGACAAGGAGATGCGGATCTGCGACCCGACATGCGGCTCTGGCGGCATGCTCATCCAGTGCGCCGAGCACGTCGCGGCCAGGCAGGGCCGCCGGATCGGTACCGATCCCATCGACATAACGCTCCACGGACAAGAGAAGAACCTTGGCACATGGGCCATCTGCAAGATGAACCTCCTTCTTCACGGCCTGCCAGACGCACGAATCGAGAAGGGCGACACCATTCGAGAGCCGAAGCTAGTGCACGGCGGCGAGCTGATGCTCTACGACCGCGTGATCGCTAATCCGCCCTTCAGCCTCGACAAATGGGGCGCGGAGATGGCCGCTGAGGATCCATTCCAGCGGTTTCACTACGGGTTGCCACCCAAGAATATGGGCGACTACGCGTTCGTGCAGCACATGGTCGCCACTCTGAGCGCGAAGGGCATGGTCGGAGTCGTGATGCCGCTGGGAGTGCTCTTCCGCGGCAGCGGCGACGGCGACATACGCAAGGGCCTCGTCGATGACGATCTCTTCGAGGCGATCATCGGGTTGCCAGAGAACCTCTTCTACGGGACCGGCATCCCGGCAGCAATCCTGATCCTGAACCGCGACAAGCCGAGGAAGCGCCGTGGCAGGATCCTGTTCATCCACGCGGCAGAGGGATTCGAGGCCCGCAGCAACCAGAACGTGCTGCGTCCGGAGGATGTTGAACGTATCGTCAAAGCCTTCCGAGCTTACAAGGACGAGGACCGGTTCTCTCGTGTGGTTCCCCTCGATGAGGTCAAGGAGAACGACTACAACCTGAATATCAGCCGGTACGTCGACACGCTCGAACCGGAGGAGCCCATTGACGTAGAGGCTGCTCTTGCCGCTCTCGCCAAGGCCGAGGCCGAGCGCGATGCAGCAGCCAAGCGCATGGACAAGGTGCTGCGGGAGCTCGGCTATGGTCGATGAAGGCCTCGATGGATGGCGGCTGGCTCGCTTTCGCGACTTTCTGAAGGAGAGCCGCTTGGCGGGCTCGTCTGGTGGGGTTGCACAGAAGCTCACAGTGCGACTCTACGGCAAGGGGGTGGTTGCCAAGGTCAACGATCGCGGTGGAAGTTCGGCAACGAAGTACTACAAGCGGCGACAAGGACAGCTGATCTTCAGTAAGCTCGACTTCCTCAACGGGGCGTTCGGGCTCGTCCCTCCAGAACTCGATGGATACGAGAGCACGCTCGACCTTCCGTGCTTCGATATCGCGCCAGACGTCGACCCTGCCTGGCTGCTCTCTGTACTGATTCGCCCCGCCTTTTACCGTCGCTATCGCGGGATGGCCATTGGTTCTCGCAAGGCTCAACGCGTCCCGGTTGAGGAATTCCTCGCCTCGGTCGTGACTACGCCACCGACGGAGGAACAGCAGCGCATCTCTCGTTCTCTCGCGGCCGTAGATGCTGCGATTGACGGAACCGACCAGTTCGTAGCTGAGCTTCGCCGATCGAAATTCTGGCTGATGCGCGAGCTGCTCACCAAGGGGAACGCGAAGCACAAGACGAAGCTCGTGCCGCTGCCGGAGTCGTGGCCCATCGGGCGCATCGCGTCGTTGGTCGACAGGATGCCGTTGCACTGGAAGCTCGTGACGCTAACGAAGATCGCGAAGCTCGAGAGCGGGCACACGCCGAGTCGCAAGGAACCGGACTACTGGAACGGCGACATCCCGTGGCTGTCTCTGCCCGATTCCTATCGTCTCAATGAAATCGAGGTGAACGATGCGGACGGGCGCATCAGCCCGCTCGGCATCGCGAACTCGTCAGCACGAATGCTCCCTGTCGGATCCGTGCTCCTGATCCGGACCGGCGGATCGCGCGGCAAATGCAGCCGCCTGGCGGCGACGATGGCGTGCAGCCAAGACTACGTGGCGTTCGTTCCGGAGCCCGAACTCGACTCTCGCTACCTCCAGCAGGTGTTTCGGCACATGCAGCGCGAGTGGCAGCGCCTCAGCGACGGGAGCACCACACTCCGCAACATCTTCATGCACGCATTCAAGCGCCTGAAGATTCTCTTACCGCCGCTGGACGAGCAGGCTGCCATCGCCGACGTGGGCGAGGCATTCGACCTTCGTATTACGGCCGAGGTTCGGTACCTCGAGCAGCTTCGCCAGACCAAGCGGGGCCTCGCCCAGGGGCTGCTGTCCGGCCGCGTGCGGGTCCGCGCGCGCAAGACCAACGGCGCGCGCGCCAGCGGCGCAGTAAGGGGGCGGTAGCATGGCCTTGGATTTCAAATGGGACGAGGTTCACCTCGCCGAAGAGCCGGCCGACGCCCTGCTACGCGAGCTCGGTTACGAATTCGTGCCCGCCGAGGTGCTCGATGCCGAGCGCGAGAGCCTCGCGGAGCCCGTCCTGGTCAAGCGCCTCGAGGCGGCGCTGCGGCGCCTGAATCCGTGGATCAGCGACGACAACGTCAGGAAGGCGATCCGCCACATCACCCACGCGGCGGCGACCGGGCTCATCGAGGCGAACGAGCAGGTCCACACCGCCTTGGTCCACAACATCTCGTTGGAGCAGGACCTCGGACAAGGCATACGCGGCCAGACAGTCCGCTTCATCGACTTTGACGATCCAACGAAGAACGAGTTTGTCTTCACCCGGCAGTACCGTGTCTCGGGCACCAAGCAGACCGCGGTCCCCGACATCGTCGTCTTCGTGAACGGGATCCCGATCGTCGTCATCGAGTGCAAGAGCCCCACCATCAACGACCCGCTCGACAAAGCCATCGAGCAGCTTTTCCGCTACCAAGAGGTTGACGATCGGTTTCGCGGCCTGGGCGCACCGCGTCTCTTCCACGCAGCGCAGATCCTCATCGGAACCTGCGGCCAGGCTGCAAAGTACGGCACGATCGGTACGCCGGCGCGCAACTGGAGCGAGTGGAAGGTCCCGCATCCTCTGACGCTGGACCAGCTCGGGGCGACGCTTGGGCGCGTCCCGACACCGCAGGACGTGCTCCTTTGGGGTCTCCTGAACAAGGGAACGCTCCTCGACCTCGTGCAGAACTTCATCGTGTTCGAGGTCGACGGGGCACGAACCTACAAGAAGCTCGCCCGCTTTCCGCAGTTCATCGCCGTCAATGGCGCCATCGAACGCATCCGAAAGGCCAAGAGGCCGACGTTGCGCGGCGGAATCGTATGGCATACGCAGGGCTCGGGCAAGTCCCTCACGATGGTGTTTCTGGCCGTGAAGTTGCGGCGCCTCGGCATCGCGGCAAACCCGACGCTCATCGTGGTCACCGACCGCAAGGACCTCGATAACCAGATCACCGGCACCTTTCAGCGCTGCGGATTCCCCAACCCGGTGCAAGCCAGGAACGTGAGGCATCTGCGGGAGCTGCTGAACCGAGGAGGTGGCCAGACGGTGATGACGACCGTGCAGAAGTTTCAGGAGGCCGCGACAGAGGGGCACCCGGTGCTCAACACCGCGGAGAACGTCTTCGTGATGGTCGACGAGGCCCATCGGACGCAGTATCGGAGCCTCGCCGCCAACATGCGCCGGGCGCTACCCAACGCGTGCTTCCTCGGATTCACCGGCACGCCGATCGACAAGAAGGACCGGAGCACGCTGCAGGTTTTCGGTGACTACATCCACAAGTACACGATTGAGCAGGCCGTTCAGGATGGGGCGACGGTACCTATTTTCTACGAGATGCGGCAATCGCCTGAGCGCATTGAGGGTGAGTCGCTTGATGCCGTCTTCGAACGTATCTTTAGGGACCGCTCTGATGAGGAGCGAGAAACAATCAAACAGCGTTTCGCGACCCAGGAAGCAGTCGCCGCCGCGCCGAGACGGATCGAGGCTGTCTGCCTCGACATCATCGACCACTTCGAGAAGTTCATCCATCCCAACGGGTTCAAGGCGCAAGTCGTCGCATGCAGCCGCGACGTCGCCGTGACCTACAAGGAAACGCTGGATCGCCTCAGCGCGCCGGAATCGGCGCTGATCATGTCGTCCACGCACAACGACCCAGAGCGACTGGCGAGATGGCGCACGACCAAGGAGGATCAGCGCAAGCTCATCGGACGCTTCAAAGATCCGGAGGACCCTCTCGCGATCCTTGTCGTCTGCGACATGCTGATCACCGGCTTCGATGCTCCCGTCGAGCAGGTGATGTACCTGGATGCGCCGCTGCGGGAGCATACCCTCCTGCAAGCCATCGCGCGTGTGAATCGGACCGCTGAGGGCAAGGACTACGGGCTGGTCGTCGACTATTGGGGCGTAGCGCTATACCTGGAGCAAGCGCTCAGCGTCTTCGCGCCGTCCGACGTCCAGGGCGCCATGCGACCGAAGGCGGACCTCCTCCCCCGGCTGGAGTCGTACCACCGCACAGCCATGCGCTTCTTCTCTCGCATTGGGCGGGACGACGTGGAGGGCTGCATCCGCATCCTGGAACCAGAGGACGCCCGCGCCGAGTACGAGCTGGCCTTTCGGCGCTTCGCCCAAGCCATGGACATGCTCCTACCCGACCCCGCCGCACTCCCATTCATGGCCGACCTCAAGTGGCTCGGCAAGGTGCGCAACGCAGCGCGGGTGCGCTTTCGGGACTCGCGATTCGACCTGACTGGGTGCCGCGCAAAGGTCCGGGCGCTCATCGAGGAACACATCGCGGCGGGCGGCGTCGAACAACTCCTCGAGCCGGTCTCGATCCTCGCACCGGAGTTCGAGGACGAGATGAAGAAGCTCGGCTCGGATGAGGCTCGGGCGAGCGAGATGGAGCACGCGATCCGCCACGAGATCCATGTTCGGATGGACGAGAACCCGGTCTTCTACGGGAGTCTGCAGGAACGCCTGGCGCAAATCATCGAGGAACGCCGCCAGGCGCGCGTCGGCGCTGCCGAGCAGCTACGCCTCCTCGGCGACGTCGTGCGCGACATGAAGAACGTACACGCAACGGCACAGGCTGTCGGTCTCGACGAAGCCGGCTTCGCCATCTACGAACTCCTGGGCACTGCCGATGGCGGCATCGCGAGCGACAGCGGCACCAACGCCAGCGCCGACGTGGTTGTCGATGGCGGGCGCCGTGACCAGGCGGCACAGATCCTCGCTGATCTTCAGGATCTCGCAGTCATCGACTGGGTCCACAAGGAAGACGTCCAGCGCCGGATGCGACAGGCAGTAAAGCGCAACCTCCGTGGGGCTGGGTACCCCCGCGAGCAACTAGAGGCTCTAACCGCGAAATTGATGGACCTCGCCCGCGTGAGGCTGACGCGATGACCCAGGAGCATGGCCAAGTCGCCTTCGGCACATCGCTCATCGACTATCGCGTCGAACGAAGCCACCGGCGCCATACGGTGACCGTTGCCGTGGACGCAAGTGAGGTCGTTCTCAAGGCACCGACTGATACACCTGCCAATAGGCTGCAAGCCGTGGTTCGGTCGAAGGGGCCTTGGATTCTGCAGCGGAGACTGGAGTTCGAGGAGATCGGTCCAGCGCCGCCGCCGATGGAGTTCGTGAGTGGTGAGAGCTGCGCGTATCTTGGGAGGCACTACCGATTGAAGATCGAGCGGTTTCCGGGGATCGCGAAGCCCCAGGCCGCGCTTCGAGGCGCTTTCCTGGTGGTGCAGGTCGGGCGGGTGATGGACGCTGACCAGCGCTGGGAACACGTCAAGAGCGCGGTGACTGCATGGTACCGCAAGCAGGCGGGGCGGCGCTTGCCCGAGCGCGTCGCTCTGTACGCGACACGAGCAGGGGTTGAGCGCCCACCCACGTTAATCCGCAACCAGGAGAAGCGCTGGGGGAGCTGCAGCAGCAAAGGAGAACTGCGTTTCAACTGGCGCATCATCATGGCCCCGATGTCCCTGGTCGACTACGTCGTTGCGCATGAGGTGTGCCACCTTGAGGTGCGCGACCACTCGGCCGCGTTCTGGAAACTCCTCGGCACGATCTTGCCTGACTACGAAGACCGGCGGGAGCGCCTACGTGTCGACGGGCGCTGGTATCACATCTAACGGAGCCGCCGGGGAGCATTCAAGCGATGGGCATCTTCCACTTCCTGAACGTCATCGACGGCGCTTGCTCCATCATCCAGCATCCTTCAGGTCACACCACCGTCGTCGACGTGTGCAACGCGTCGGTCGAATCGATCGCGGAGAGACTCGTAAAGGAGGCCTTGGCCAAGGCGCTGGTGGACAAGGAGAAAGCCGGTGGCAACTACGCGCAGAAGAGAAATCCGGTCAACCCAATCGAGTATCTTCGGGGCCTCGGAGTAGCCAGCATCTTCAGGTTCATCCTCACCCACCCTGACATGGACCACATGGACGGCATCTATGCCCTGTTCGAGCAATTCGCCCCGGTCAACTTCTGGGACACGAACAACGCGAAGGAGATCGAATTCGGAGAGGGCGCACCGTACCGGGAAGAGGACTGGCTCTTCTACAAGGACATCCGTGATCGCGATTCGACAACCAGCCCCAAGCGACTCGTCCTTTACACCGGCGCGCACGGCCAGTTCTACAACCGGAACGAGGATGGTAAGGGTGGAGGCGACGGTCTCCATGTCTTGGCTCCGACGAAGGATCTGGTCGAGGATGACTACAACGACGCCTCATACGTAGTCCTCTATCGATCGGAGGCGGGGCGAATCCTATTGGCGGGAGACTCACACGACGGCACCTGGGAGCATGTCCTCGATGCTCACCGCAAGGATGTCGAGAACGTAGACATCCTCGTTGCCCCGCACCACGGGCGGAAGTCCGGGCGTTGTTGCGATTTCCTGGATGTCGTCAATCCTCGGCTGACTCTCTTCGGCAACGCGAGGAGCGAGCACTTGGCATACAGCGCGTGGACGAGCAGGGAGCTGTGCTACATCACGAACAACCAGGCGAACTGCGTGGTCGTGGACACCAACGGGCCGTCAATGAAAGTCTTCGTCACGAACGGGCAGTTCGCTCGTGACGTGAACCCGAATACGGAGTTCAACGATGATCTGGGTGCGTTCCATCTGGTGGACCTGTGAGCGCGATGGTCGTCCGGTCGGTGAGCCCTCGAGGTAGCACCAGCCGGAACAAGTCTCAAACCTGGCTGTGGATCGTATCCGGAGGATTCGCTGGCTGAGGTCGAGGGAATGCAGTTCGCTGCTTACCCCAGCGTTCGATCTTCACCACCGCTCGCAGCGCCCTCTCGGTCAGCGGCTCGCGGCCGTCAACGGCTTCGAGGTCGAGGACAAACTCCTGGAGGTCGGGGGCGAGCATCAGCAGATCGAGGAGCTGGGAGATCCGGGCCCGGGTGAACCCGAGCTGACGGGCAAGGTCGGCACGGTCGCGGTAGTCGCCGCGGTCGATCGCGGCCTGGAAACGGTGGGCGAGCGCGAGCATCTGGGCGACGCGGGCCGGGCGGTGGACCGGGCCTGGAGGTGGTGCGGGCGCCTCCTCGCTGAAGCCCCAGCCGTGGCCGTCGCGGACGCGGAAAAGCTGGCCAGTGAAGATGCGCTGGCCGGAGGACGTTCTGGTCTCCTCGGCAGCGGTGCCCTCGTTCGTCTCGCAGGCCCTCGTCGCGTCGTCGTTCATGGTGTGGTCTCCATCGTCGGTTGAGCCGCGGCTGGCGTGGGCGCGGTGTCGGCCTGGTCATCTTCTTCGTCGTCGCCGAGGTCGAGGTCTGCGAGCACGGTGGTGACGCGGCCGCTCGGCTCGTCCACCTCGACCCGCTCGACGACCGCCGCGACGAGCCGGACCTGGTTCTCGGCGGTCATCACGTCCCAGACCGCGTCGAAGCGCGCGAGCGTCTCGGCCACCCAGCGGACCTCGATCTCGGTCCGGTCCAGGTTGCTGAGCGCCCGCTCCACCTCGGCGAGGCGCAGCTCGCAGGCGGCGAGCTGGCCGCCGATGTCCTCAATGCGCTCCTCGAGCAGGCGGTGCGCGGTGCCCCTGGCCTGGCCGAGGGTCTCCACGAGGTTGCGGCCCTCGGCCGACAGGCTCGCGATCCTGGCCGGGAGGTCCCGGCGCTCGGTCTGCAGGCCCTTGCGGCGGGCATCGAGCTTACCCAGCAGCTTCCCGCGCACATCCCTGGCCAAACCCCCGCTCGCGGTTGCCTCGCGCAGACGCTCGACCACGAAGCCCTCGATGGCCGCCGCGGGGAGTGGTCTCGCCGTGCATGCCTCGCGGCCCTCCTTGTCCCGGGTCACACATCGATAGTAGCGATACTCGGTCCCGTCCTTCTTGCGGGTCGAGGCCGGGGTCATGGCCATGCCGCACCGCCCGCAGCGCAAGACGCCCCGGAGCAGGTAGGCCGGGTTGCGGGAGCCGGGCCGCCGGGGCCCCACTTTGCCGTCGAGCTGGTCGGCGACGCGCTGCCAGAGCTCGCGGTCGATGATGGCCGTGTGCTCCCCCTCGTGCAGCTCGCCGTGACACGGCATGTAGCCCGCGTAGAGCGAGTTGCGGAGCACGCGCAGGACCGCGTCCTTGGTCCATTGCTTCCCCTCGCGCACGTTGCCGTTGTTGGCGCGGTGGCGCTTCGTGGTTCGCCCAGCCTTGTCGAGGAGGCGGGCCACGGCGAGCGCCGAGCGGTGCTGCTCGTAGAGGTCGAACAGCTCGCGCACCACCACGGCCTCGAGCTCGTTTATGACCAGGTGCTTGTCGGCGACGTCGTAGCCGATGGGCACCGGACCGCCAGTCCACTTGCCCTTGCGGCGTGAGGCTACGATCTTGTCGCGGGTTCGCTCCGCGATCATGGACCTCTCAAATTCCGCGAAACTCATCAGCATGTTGAGCGTGAGACGGCCCATGGCATCGGCGGTCGAGAAGTTCTGGGTGACGCTCACGAAGGCGGTGCTCGAGCGGTTGAAACGGTCCATGACCTGGGCGAAGTCGAGCAGCGAGCGCGAGAGGCGATCCACCTTGTAGACGACCACCACGTCGATCTTTCCAGCCTCCATATCGGCCAGGATGCGCTGGAAGGCCGGGCGATCGATGTTCGCACCCGTGAAGCCGCCGTCGTCGTAGTGCTCGGGCACGACTTGCCAGCCCTCGCAGGCCCGAGCGGCGATGTACCGCTCGCAGGCCTCGCGCTGGGCGTCGAGCGAGTTGAACTCCTGCTCGAGCCCGATGGAGGTGGACTTGCGCGTGTAGATGGCGCAGCGCCGCTTGGGCTCGGGCTGCTTCCCGTTCGAGGATCCTGGCCGCCGCCTCGCGCCGCTCATGCCTCACCTCCGGCGCCGCGCTCCCGCGCCCGGTTCTTCAGACGGAAGAAGAGGTAGCCGTTCCACCTCGTGCCGGTGATCTCCTGCGCGATCTTCGAGAGGCTGCGGTAGCGGGCTCCTCGGTATTCGAAGCCGTCCTCGAGCACGGTGACCCGGTGCTCGGCGCCCTGGTGCTCGCGTGTGAGCACCGTGCCCGGCAGAGGCAGGCACGGATCGCGGTCCTTCATCTGGTCCGGCTCGGGGGCCTGACGGGCCGCCCCGCCGCCGTTGCTCGATCGCCACCGGACCGGTGCGCCGGGCGCCAGCTCGGCGATGCGCGCCCGGGCGTGATCCGAGAGCCCGCCCTCGGCCAGCTCCTGGATCCGCCAGGCGATCTTCTTGTGCAGGTGGTCCTTGTTGCGGGAGCGGGTCGGATCTCCGAACACCTCGCGGTACCGCTCGCAGAGCTGGCCCACGGTCATCTCTCGTAGGGCCGCGAGCTGCCCGGCGACATCCGCTACGGCCCGGCGCGCCCTGCTCGCCGCTTCCTTTCTTCGTTGGCTCATCGTTATCCTCCTCGGCTCGCCGGGGCACCCAATGCACCCGGCCTCATCAGCCATGGAGGCGTTGTTCGCCGGGTAAAGCAACTCTCAATTCCTAGTGTTTTCAACTGGTTGACGGTTCTGCTCGCGGCCGGACGAGTCACCGGAGCATGACGTCACCCTGGAGCGGATCGAAGGTGCCGGCGATGGCCCGCGGCCGGTGCAGATGAGCGTCCAGAGCGCCTCGGCCAGGATGTCGGTGACCTCCTCCCGGGCGGCGCGGGCAGCGACGCGATCCCGATCGGCGGCTCCTGCCTCCGTTCGCGTCTCGTTGTCCGTGTGCCCTCGCTTCATCGCCTTGCTCCGCTGGTCGCGTCGCTGGTTACCTACCGGCGAGAAGCTCGAGGTGTCGGCACTTAGACCTCACGGAGGCCAATTTGACCTGATACACGTCAGGGATATATACTGACTCCATTCATCAGCAGCCTCAGGGGGCATGGCCCCTCGACGGCTTCCGGGAGGTCCAGCAGAGTGTCGAGACAACCCAAGGGCCAGCAGCACGAGAAGCGGCGCGGTCGCCCAACTTCAACGGAGATCACGGAGCCGCAGCGGCGCACGCTGCGGGCGATTCAGGCCTTCATCGGCAAGCGCGGGTTCCCGCCCACGTCGAAGGAGCTCGGCGACATCCTCGGCATCTCGTCGGCCAGCGCCTACGAGCAGGTGAGCCAGCTCGTCCGCAAGGGGTACGTGAAGCGCGAGCCGCGGAAGGCGCGGTCCCTCGAGATCGTCGAGGAGCCGGAGCGAGAAGTGGCCGGCCTCGAGCCCGTGCCGATCGTCGGGACAGTCGCGGCTGGCCAGCCTCTCCTTGCCGAAGAGAACATCGTCGGAGAGCTGCTCGTCGAACAGAACATGGTGCGCGGAGGACGACACTTCGCCCTGGAGGTTCACGGAGACAGCATGGTGCGCGCGGGCATCGCCAGCGGCGACTACGTCGTCGTGCGACAACAGCCTGTCGCCGAGAGCGGAGACGTCGTGGTCGCGCTCCTTGGCGACGAGGCCACGGTGAAACGGCTGTCGATCTCTGCCGAGCGGATCGAGCTGCGCCCGGAAAACCCGCGCTACCGTCCGATCGTTATCGGCCCTGACGACGACCTGCGCATCCAGGGCAAGGTCGTCGCCGTTCGGAGACCGCCGCCGGGGGATCGACCGCTTCGGAGACCGGCATAAAGGGGGACGCGATGAGCACTCGGTACGAGCCCAAGGACCACATCCAGCATCTGGAGGTCGCACCTCGTGCCGAGAGCATCCTGGATCAGCGGGAGATCACGATCCAGTCGTACCAGACAACGATCCCGTTCGACTACGCGGCGCTGAACGCCGGTCTGGATAACGCATGGCTCACGCCGCAGATCCGATTCGGCGTCTTCGCGCGCAACGCGGTGGGCGGGAGAGATGCCCTGCACGTGGTCCTCGGGCTCCAGGACGAGTTGTCAGTCCGGGCCTACGACTACGACGAGCGACGGCCACTCTGGTTCACCTGGCAGGACATCATCGTCGACACGGTCGGCATCCGGTACTTCCTCGACGATGAAGGGCTCCTTCGTTTCACGACGACCGGCGGTGGTCGACGCATCACCGACGAGCGCCTGGACGACTTCAACTCCGCGTTCCTCAAGATCCCCAAGGAGGCGGTGAGCAAGCGGCAGTTCGACCTCGAGAAGCTCCGAGAGCTGTGCTTCACCCGCTTCGTCGAGCGGCTCTACATGATCAAGTTCTCGGGACCCTCGGCCGAGGAGTACCGGAGCATCGACCACACGAGCTTCAAGAGCCGACTGTACATCGATCCCAACGCGGGGCGGCTCAAGGAGATCCGCGCCGACGCCCAGGTCAAGGTCGAGTCCTTCGACTCGGACCTCCCGGTTCGGGCCGAGGAGCTCGCTGGGGCCATCCAAGTTCGGTTCTTCATCGGGGGGACGAGCGGAGCGCTGCGCCTGCGGTTCCCGAAGCTGACCTACAAGAACCAGATCACGACAGTGGAAGAGCAGGCGCGGGTCTTCTATCACGTCGTGGACGTCACGGTCAGCTCGATCCTGGACGCCGACTACTACACGCAGCAGCGGCGGTCGCTCGACGAACTGGACACCGACCTCGGGCTCTTCCCCGACCTCGTCGACCTGACGAAGTTCCGCGAGGTGCTGATCAATGCGGAGGCGCGCAAGGAGCTGCTCGACGGCATCGACGTGGCGTCGAACTGGGCCAACTGGCTCCCGCACCTGCGTGCGCTGGACGAGCTGCTGATCTCCGCGGTCGTCTCCGAGCACGTCGCCGGGCTTCTCACCGAGCGGGCGAGAGGTGACCCGGGCCAGGTGATGAGGCTGCTGGCCGCGTGCCAGGCCGACGCGAAGATGCACCGCGTGGGTGCGCTCGCCTCGGCCGCGCTCGCACGCGAGCTCCAAGCGGTCCCAGCGGTGATGCGGGCCCAGGTCGAAGAAGCAGTTCTGTCGTGGGCTATCGACAAGGAGCAGGAAAGCTGGGACGTCGACCCCGAGACCGGCGAGATCGGCGTGATGGCGCTCCGGTGGCGGCTCGACGACCTGACGATGGACATCCTCCCTGCGGTGATCTGGAAGCTCGTGGGCCTGTTGCACGCGCGCCTCGTCGCCAGCAGTGGCGACACCGGCCCTCTCCTGCTCCGCTTCGACTGGTGCATGACCGCGGCCAAGGCTCTCCCGCCGAACCACTCGAAGAGCCCCGCGGCGCTGAGGCTCGTCGCGGCGGGCCGAGTCCCCCGTACGATCACCGATGCCACCAGGGTGCTGAAGCAGCCAGTCACCGACCACCGCGCACTCGACGAGGCTGTGCTGGAGCAGTTCGGCCTTCCCCTGTGGCCCTCGCTCACCGCCGCGCGCGACGGTGACAAGGTGATGCTCACGAACCATGGCATCGGTGCCGCCCTCGACGTCACGGCGCGCCCCGCGGGCCAGCTTCCGGCCGTCGACGGAGCGACCGCACCTGTGGACATCATCTCTGGCACATCGGTCTCGCTGTCCGTGTCGGGCGTGGCCACGGCGCTCGACGTCACGTTCGAGAAGCACGGCGGCAAGCGCCGCGTGACGGTGCCGGTCTCCGGCGAGGCCCGCGCCACCGACAAGCCCGACAACGTCCGCGTCCTGCACACGGCCATCAACAAGAAGAGGATCGCGGCGCAGCGCGCCTATCGGCAGCAGATCGACACGAACGGCATCGTCGTGGGATCGAGCCCCGCCCTGCTCGAGGTGTTCGAGGGCATCCACCACGCGAACCTGATGGACGGCGCCGCTGCGGTCCTGCTCCTTGGCGAGCGAGGCACTGGCAAGACCCACATCGCGAAGCTGCTCCACGCGTCGAGCGGCCGCGCGAGCAAGGCCTTCGTGGAGCGCAACGCGGGCGGGGCCGGCGGCGACCTGAACATCCAGCGCGGCGAGTGGATCGGCTACGGCAAGAACCACGGCGTCCAGGGGATCGAGCGCAACGGCAAGGCCGGTCACTTGATGGCGGCCAACGGCGGCACGCTCTTCGTCGACGAGCTGGCCGAGCTGTCGAGCGATTTGCAGGTGATCTTCCTGTCGGTGCTCGAGAGGCGCCCTGTCGAGAAGGTCGGCGGTGAGAGCGTCACCCCCAACGTCAGGTGCATCTTCGCGACCAACGCCGAACTGGACAAGGTGGTCGCAGACCGGACGCTGCGCGCCGACCTGCTTGACCGGATCACGGTGAGGATCACTATTCCACCGCTGCGCGACCGGCGCGGCGACATCCTGCTGCTCGCAAGGCACTTCGCCGGGACGCATCGCGTGACCGACCGCTGCCTGGTCGGCTTGCTGCGCCACGACTGGCCGGGCAACGTGCGCGGGCTGGAGAAGGAGCTGGAGCGCGCGGTGGCCAAGATGACCGCCGAGGGTGCCGCCGCCGTGGATCTCTCGCACACCGGCCTCCCGCCTGCGATCATCTCCGCAGTCGAGACGCTCGACGAGGACTCCTGCAAGCGAGAGCTGTGGACGCTGGCCGACGAGATCGGCCAGGCCGAGGGCTTCGAGCGCGGCGATGGGCTGCAGAAGCGCGCCGGCGAGATCATGGGCGTTGGCGAGGCCCAGGCGTCGAAGATGTACAAAGCGTTCGGGCTTGCCGGCGCCGGGGACACCGCAGCCGCGAGCATGGCCTGAACCTCCCTGTGATCCGCCGCGAGCCATCCTGCGGGACGGCATCGCACCATCTGCGTGCCGTGACCGCTCCATCCGGCGATCGAATCGGACCAACTGGCACGTTGATCGCTCCACCTGTCCGGCCGACTTTCCTGGACCCGCTCCAGACTTTCCTCACGAGCCGCCAGGCTTTCCTGGCCGGATCGAGACGCGCCTAACTTGCCGTAATTGTTCCGCTTCGATCATCGGCACGGTCGTTGCGCAAGCAACCCTCCGACGAAGCCGGTGACCGGCGGGAAGAACCGCGAGGCACCCTGGGTCGAGCGCCCGAGGACCTCCCCCGCAACCACAGCGCCGGCGAGGAGGTCCACGATGGCATCGACCGACGAAGCTCCCCCTGTCCGCCCCTGGCCGAAGCGCTCCCCGAAGAATCGCACGAAGGGCTGTCCCAGCTCGGCGATCGAGACCGCGTTTCCTCACCAGAAGCGCCCGCGTCCCCGTCCGCGACAGTCGCGGCTTTGGAGATCTGCGGGCCAGAGGAGGAACGCGTGATGACAAACCCATCTCATCGAGTTGGTACCGCCCAGGGCGCGCTGCGCGACGCGGTGCTCGCACTCGGCGGCGTGATCGCGGTCAGGCAGCCGGGCGACGAGCTCGTGGAGGCCATCGCCTGCGCCCTCGGCGCGGTCGTACGCCGACACCTTTCTCCGGGCGCCGGTATGTCCGGGACCATGAACTCTGTCTCCCGTCTCAGGCCGCACCCCGCCATCGCCGAGCTGCTCGCCCAGATCGAGAAGCCCGACGCGAGCACGAAACCCATCACGACACCGGTGTTCGGCGAGGACGACTGGCAGCGGCTGCCCGGGCTCCTGCGGCGCTGGGAGGTCGAGCAGGTCCTCGACGAAGACCACGACCTCCACGTCGAGTCAGCGGGCAGGTGCGAGGACGGGACGAGCCTGTTCGCCGCGTATGCGCGCTCTCGCGAGCCGAGGAGGGACGAACGATGAGCCCGACGCAAACCAAGCGCTCGCTGTCGCCGGCGCGGCAGCAGCTGGTGGTGCTAATGCAGGAAGTCAACTTCGGCCGGATCGAGGGGCTCCCCGTCCGCGAGGGAGAGCCGGTGTTCGAGCCGCCGCCGCGCGTGCTGCGCGACTTCCTCCTCGGCAAGACCAACGCGCCGCACGCGGCGCGCAGCAGGGACGACTTCACCTTGAAGGAACAGGTGCTCGAGCTCTTCGACCTCTTCGACCGGGAGCGGTCGGTCACGGTCGAGAGCCTCGTGGTGCAGAACGGATTGCCCGTCCGCATGACCGTCGCGGATGGGGCCCGGGTCACCTGACCCGGCTCAGGGACGGTCAGTAGCACCAGACAACGAACCGGCCGCAAAGCGGAGGTCGTTGTGGGTGTCGCCAGGACTGGCGCACTCGCAACGCCCCGCTCTCGCGTGGCTCCGCTCCGGCTCTGGCTGACACCCATCGGCGACTTCCTCCGCGGCCCGCGAGGGCCCGATGGGAAGAGACAACAGGTACGAGGGACTCGATGAATACGCAGTCAAGCTCATCCGGCACAAGGCGCGCCAGCTCGTGGGCCGCACGGGCCTCGTCGAGGCCGACCGCGACGACCTTGAGCAGGACATGATGATGGATCTGCTGCGGCGTCTCCCGCGCTTCGATCCGTCGAAGGCGAAGCGCGAGACCTTCATCGCGCGGATCGTCGAGCACCGGGTCGCCACGATCATCGAGACGCAGAAGGCCGGGCTGCGGGACTACCGCTGCAACGCCGGCTCCCTGGATGAGCGCCGGCCCGACGAAGGTGGAGGGAGCGGCGACACGCCGCCGGTCCTCGATCAGGATAGCTACCGGCGCGAGACGCTGGACGCGGCCCGCCAGGACGAAGGCCTCCGCGACCTGCGCCGGGACATGGCCAGGACCATCGCCGAGCTGTCTCCAGATCTGCGGGAGCTTTGCCTGCGGCTCCTGACCTCCACGGTGAGCGAGGTGTCCCGGGAAACCGGTGTCCCGCGCGGCACCCTTTACGAGTCGGTCCAGAAGCTTCGCAGCCGCTTCGAGCGCGCGGGCCTCGCCGCCTATCTGGAAGGCTCCGACACATCTCGCGGAGCGCCGGTAGGTAACCGCTGAGCGGAGATGAGCCGCCTGGAGCCAACGGAGACAAAAATGAGCCAGGACGTCTACCGATACAGCTTTGACGAGAAGACCTCGCTGTCCGAGGTCCGTGACT
>Ga0156395_1150_pt1 | contig 40094 bp, 34 predicted proteins | sample RifOxyA3_FD_108039 | JGI IMG/M metagenome (GOLD analysis project Ga0156395, IMG submission 108039) | Deltaproteobacteria bacterium RIFOXYA12_FULL_61_11 | reverse complement strand
CGGTGGCCGGCTCGGGTTTCGGCCTGACCATGTCCGACCCGAGCGCCTATTTCAATGACGCCTACTTCAGCCAAGGGGAGGCCCTCTTCTACAGCGGGCTCGTGCTGTACCTGGGGACCAAGGTTTTTGGCCTGATCAGCGCCGTCGAGGCGGTGCAAACCTACAACGAACGCTTCAAAATGAAGGTCCGGCGGCTCAACGAGGTGACCTCCGTCGAGCCGATACTCGCTCCGGTCGTCCTCGACGACCGGCCCTACCTCCTCCTCGGAGCGCGGTTCTGAAGCGGTGAGGAGCTGCTCGGCGCGGCCTGCTTCATTCAGCGATCAACCAATCCTCGAGGTGCTCGTCGGAGGCGAGGTCGAGGTCGCCGATGAGATAGACCAGGATCTGCCCCTGCTGATGGGTGGTGATCGTGACCGAACGATCCAGGAGGGATGGTTCGAAGACCACGAGGAGTTCTGGACGCGTACCTCGGGGTAGAGCGTGGTACAGGAAGTAGGAGCGTTCGAGGTAATGGTAGCGGAAGTCGAGGATCGCGGGATGTTGCAGGAAGGACGCATCGCCCAAGCGCTGGTTTGGGGTGTGCGTATAGCGCAGCGCGGGTTTTCCGTCGAGGTGGAGGTGGAGGGTGCGACCGTGGCGATCGGCCGTGAAGGCGAGTTCGATCGTCGGACTCTCGGCCGAGGAAGGCAGTGGTAGGGCGAGCAAGAACCCCATTGCCCATGCTAGCGGGGACCGGGTCATCGGATCCTCACCACCAAGGCTCGGGGCTGGGCTTCCCGGTCACAGGTGAGGGTGATGGTCCCCGTGCCATCGGTCAGGACATCGTAGGAGAAGGCCCGGAAACTGAAGGGCCACAACCGCTTGAGCGATGTACTCGGCGCGAGCCGAGCTAAGGGTAACGCCAGTTTCGCAGTGAGATCCACGGTCGAGGTCCCGGTGCCCCGAAGGGCGATACCGATTTCTTGGCCCGTGGTCTCGTCCTTGATCGGAGGGTCGAAGGAAGGGTGGTCGGCCGAGGGATCCACGGTCTCCCCGAGGACCTGGAGGAGGAATTCATCGTAGAGGACCTCGAGGGTCGTGCCGGTGACCTCCTCGATCAAAGCCGTGCCGGTGGAAGTGTTGTTGAACAAGGGCTGCAGCAGCGCGGTCACGCCTTGACCCGAAATAGTCCCGCGTTGTCGCTGGCTCTCGCCGAGTTCTCGTTCGAACAGGAACCGCATGAAGAGGTAGTAAAGGCCGGATTTTCCCGGTTCCGAGGAACGGTCGAATCGAACGGCGCTCAACGAGGGGGTTTCGTCCTCGGCTTCGAGAAAACGGCCGACGATATCGTTCCTGCGGGCGATGGGTTGATACCCGAGTAGGTCGTTGAGCAGGAGTCTGAGGCCTTCCACGACAAAGGGTTGCTCTCGGGGGAAGGCGGCGCTGGTTCTGCCCTTCACCACGAGCAGGTATTTCTTGGCCAACACCATAAGATCGGCGACGGCCTGCGAGAGCAAGGCGTAGAATTCCTTGCTGTTCTGCAGTCCGGCCAGGCCGTTGTGGCCGGGCAGGCCGCAATAGATCAGGTATTGCTCGTTGCTGCCCGGGTTGGCGGGGACCTCTTCGAAGGCGTCGGCCAAGCGCAGGAAACAACCGCCGTCGCGCGGGGAGAAGGTCGAGGAGAGGAGGATCATAATCCGTCCGTCTTGGTCGGGCACCGCTCCGCCAACGCTCTGCACGGCTTGAGCCTCGGCCGGGAGCGGACCAATCAAGGAGCGCAGCCGGGGGAAGAAGGCCTCTTCCAGTTCGAGGTGGAGGCTGTCGAGGTCCTTACGGGAGATCATCGTCTCCACGTCCTCGGGGGGTAGGTCCCGGGCATCCACGGCCAGGACATGCGAGGTCCCTTGATCGGTGATCTTGGCGGTGATCCTCTCCGGAGGCAGGAGCGGGTCGGTATTCGCCAGGTTGAAGGCAACCTCTTGGTTGCGGGTATAGTACTTGGAGGAAAAGGATGCTGCCGTGGGTTGGGTGACGACCGGAGTGCCGGGTTGAGTCTGATCACTGCTGGCGGGGTCGGCGCTGGGGTCCGGGGCCGCGTAGCGGGTGGCCAGCTCCCCGGTGAAGGTGAGGTCGAAGGGATAGATGCGGTGACGGGGAATCTCGGCGTTTGGGTCGTCGGGGAGTTCCCGCCAGCGCGAATAGATTGCCACGATATACGAACCGGCGAGTTCCTCTCCTTCGAAGCGGAGGGTCAGTCGAGCCCGGCCGTTGTCGTCCTGAGGGTCATGGTACTGGAAGGACCCGACCGTGCTGGGTACCTTGGGATCGCTGGACGAGGTGTCTTCGGGGGCCGAGCAGACCAGGAACAGGAGAAGGGGGAAGAAGAACGCGAAGGAAGAGCGCGTGGTCATAGGCTCAGCAGGCCTTGGCGGCGAAGATGTTCGGATCGGTGAGGAAGGTCGAGAATTCGGTGACCGGTATGGCGCGGCTGAACAGGTAGCCCTGAACCCCATCGCAACCGAGACGTTGGAAGAATTCGAGCTGTTCGCGGCTCTCCACCCCCTCGGCAATGACGGTCAGGTTGAGGGCCTTGGCCATGGTGACGATGGCCGAGGCGATTTCGGCGTCGTTCTGGTTGACGGTGACTTCCCGCACAAAGCTCTGATCGATCTTGAGCACGTCGATGGGGAACTTGCGCAGGTAGGAGAGCGAGGAGTACCCGGTGCCGAAGTCGTCGATGGAGATGCTGATACCGAGCTCTTTTAGGCGACGCAGGTCCCGCACCGCGACCGAGACGTCCTTCATCAGCAGGTGTTCGGTGATCTCCAGGCCCAGGTGGGACGTGTCGAGACCGCACTCCTTGATCAGGGCAATGAGGTTGTCGACGAAGCCGTCCCGGGAGAACTGCAAGGGGGAGATGTTCACGGTGATGCAGAAAGGCCGGTCGGTGAGTTTTTCCCAGAGGGCGATCTGGCGGCACACCGTACGAACCACCCAATCGCCGATGGGTTGGATAAGACCGGTCTCCTCGGCCAGGGTGATGAAGTGGTAGGCCGGGACCAGCCCGGAGCCGATCGAGTTCCAGCGCAGCAGGGCCTCGCCGCCGAGAATGCGATGGTCGACAAGGGAGATCTGCGGCTGGTAGTAGACCTCGAATTCCTCGTTGTCCATGGCCTTGCAGAGTTGGCGTTCGAGTTCGACGCGTTCATACGCCAGGGTCTGATTGGCCTCGGAATAGAGTTGGAAGGTGTTGCGGCCTTGCTGGCGAGCCCGGTCAAGGGCAGTCCCGGCGTTCTTGAGCAAGGTGTCGACCGTGGTTCCGTCGTCGGGGTGCAGGGCGATGCCGAGGCACACCGAGAGGTAGAGTTCGTGCCGGTCGACCGTGCAGACTTCTTCGAATGCGGTGATGATCTTGGAGGCGAGTCGACTGCAATCTTCGGCCTTGTTGAGGCCGGGCAGGACAAGACCGAACTCGTCGCTGCCGATCCTTGCCACGGTGTCGCTGCGGCGGAAGGTCTCGCGTAGTCTCGAGGCTACGAGTTGGAGGATACGATCACCGAGGGTGTAGCCGAGCGCTTCATTGATCGATTTGAAGCGGTTAATGTTCAGCACCACCACTGCGACCAGCTTGCGGCTGCGCTGAGAATGGAACAGCTCGAGCTTGAGCCTGTCTTTGAACAGCATGCGGTTGGGGAGATCAGTGAGGTGGTCGTAGAAGGTGTGGTGGATGAGATTGCTCTGCCGCAGGTCGCTGATGTCGCGGAGCTGTACCAGCACATGGCCTTCCAACCCGTTCTCGCTGCCGCTGACCCTCGCTTCGAGAATGCGCTTCTCTTGATCCTTGAGGGTGATTTCCAGTTCGGTGCGCTCGGTATTGTGTAGGGGATATTCGAACGTGGTACCGACGAGGTCTGCCGCGGAGGAATCGAGCAGAAGACCTGCGGCGGCGTTGGCATAGCGGATGAAACCGCCGGAATCGAGGTAGAGAAGGCCGTCGAGTTGGGCCTCGAGGACGGCTCGGTGGAGTTCATGGGCGTCGGTGTTCTTCGGCATGCTGGTCACTCGCGTTGTACTGCACCGGTTCGTCCGGACACAGTACCATAGCACGGAATGGGGAAGTAGACCAGCCCGATCGAGGGCTTGCGCATCCCGGAAAACCTATGCTAGGGCTGGGAACATCCGGGAGAGCCCGGAACGTGTTGCGAGGTTGCCATGAGCGTGGTCCTTCCCCCTCTATCCCATCCGTCCGAAGTCCAGCGGTACCTCGATGGCCTACCCTACAGTACCGACCATTGTTATCGCAGTCCGATCAGTGTGGTGCGCGACGGTAGGGCGCATTGTTTCGACGGTGCGGTCTTTGCGGCGGCGGTTCTTTCCAGGACCGGCCGTCCGGCCTTGATCATGGAGCTGACCGCGCATCGCGACGATGACCACGTGCTGTGCTTGTTCCGAGAGGGCGGTTTGTGGGGCGCGGTGGCCAAGTCGAACTTCACCACTCTGCGCTACCGAGAACCGGTGTTCCGCAACCTGCGAGAGCTGGCCCTGTCGTACTTCGAGTTCTATTACAATGTCGTGCGGGAGAAATCCCTGCGCGGCTACTCGACCTGGCTCGATCTCTCGCGCTTCGATGAGCAGGCCTGGCAGGAAGAGGACAACACCATGGAACGCATCGTGGAAGCCCTGGAGAGCGCACGGCACTACCCGATCCTTCCCACCGAGGCCATCCAGGGTTTGCAGCTCGTGGAAGACAAGGTTTTTGCCGCGGGTATGCTCGGAGCCGACAAAGCCGGTCTGTTCGTGCCGGAGGGGACGTGAGGTCCGTGTCGATCGAGAGCATACCGAGGGGGCACGTCCCTTTCCCCGCAGTCCTGTTTTTCCTCCTTTTGTCCAGGATCCCTCTCGTTGCGGCTGAACCCGGGTTGCACGTACAGTTCGAGCAACTCGACGAGTTCGGTGGCCGGAGGGTTTTCGAACACTGGGCAGTGGATCCGTACGAGCGCACCGCGCTGCCCGAGGGGGAGCTGCGAGTGCTGGATCGCAAGCGCGGCGAGGTGCGCACCTGGCGGCCGGGCAGGGCTTTCTATCGTCGCGAGAGCCTCGCCGAGCATGCGGCCCGGTTGGAAGCGTTGCATGCGGCCGAAGTCGGGGAGCACGGGCAGACGTATGTTGAGCCGCCGGAACGTAGAGAGGGCACGGTCCGCCTCGCGGTACCCCAACGGACTCGCCTATTCGGCATGCTCAACTGTGTGGCGGCCGAGCTGCTCGACGCCGCGAAAAAGCCGGTCCTCGGCGCCTGGGTGTTACGCGATGCCGTGTTGGCCTCTACCCTGGCTGCCGATATCAAGAAGAGGCTGCGCTTGCCCCCGAGCCTGCGCTATCGCTACGAACGCGCCGATGTCCTGCTGTTCCTCGCCGCGGGGGTGGTCCCGATCGCGCTCGACCTGCCCGTTGCCCCTTTCGTCCTGCAACGCCTCGAGTTGCACGACCTCGCCGGCGCCTTCTTCGAGGTGCCCAAGGGGACGACAGCGGTGGAGGGAGGAGAATACTATCGTCGGGTCAGCGAGGACCTGCTCGAGAGAGCCTTGCCTTCAGGGCGTCCCGAGGTCACTCGTTGAGCAGCCGCGCTACCGTCCGACCGTCCAATTCCGAGAAGATGCGAGCTGCCTGATCCGGATTTTCGGCGAGGAGGTTCTTGACCCGCTCGACCAGCCGAGCCACGTCCTCGGGAGAGAGTTCGGCCAGATCGCTGGAGGCCAGGGCCTGCAACGCGCGAGCAGAGGCCGCGTCGTTCTGGATGAAGGGGACGACCTTTGCGGGGGGTTGATCGGTACGCGGAGCGAGGGGGCGTTGTGCAGAGGGAGAGAGATAGTCGCGTAGCTCGATGACCATGGCGGTATCCTCGGGGTTGACCTTGGCGCCGGAACGGCATCCAGGTTTCGTGCCATCATCATCGACCAAACATAACAAGGTGTTGAGTATTTTTTAAGACCGTATCGACAAGGTCTTGACGAAGGAGGGTGGGGCCACTGTCAGCGGTGGTAGAGGGACCTTGCGGCATGATAAATTTGACACCACGCGTTACTTCTGGTATTCGTGCCGTCGTGTTCAAGGTGGCCCGTCGAAAAACAGTCGGGTTACCCTCGCCAGTTGTCACAACGAAGGAGTAACGCTATGAGCCAACGTATAATTTTTGCCTTGATTCTCATTCTGGTCGCCGGAGCAGCTCTCGCCAAGCCGCGGCAGAAGCTGGTCGATTGCCGAGCTACCCGGGTCTTTGACTCTTCGATCTTCGAAGAGGGCCTGAGCGTCTACGAATACCCCAACTTCGATATCGAACAGGTCGAAGGTGGGCTTGTCGTCGATATGGGGTGCATCCGGGATTTTGACACCCGCGAGGGGGCTACAGTGACCCTCAGTAAGAACGACTACAACGAGTTGTTGGTGCATTTCAGCTTTGCCAAAGAGGAAGACGACGAAGCCGAGCCGATTCGTTTCCAGTTCACCTCGCACTCCACCTGGGATGTCAATGACGAAGGCGAGGATATCGAGGGCTATCACGGAGTGGTGCTCTATCTCGACGACGCCGGGCTGTGGCGGCCGTTGGCGTCCTTCGATTGCGGCAAGGCGCTCTGATTGTTCCGTCCTGCCTCTGTTCTCGAGCCTTCCCGGTCTTCCACGGGTTTTTTCTGTTCCCCGAAGGCTGCCTTGAGAGGTATCGCTGTTTTCGGATTGGTTCTGGGGCTCGTTGGCTGTACCCGGCAGCGGCTGGTCGGCGAGGTGGTCGATGCGGTCGGGAAGCCGCTCGCCGGCGCGATGGTTGAAGTCGAGGGGAGTACCTTCTCCACCCTCACCGATGATCGGGGACGGTACACCCTCGAGTATCGCCCCGGGGAGCTCGTGCTGAGGGTCCACGCTGGACCTTACCTCGAACCCTCGCGCTTGAGTCTCTCGCTCCCTCGCAAGAAGACGCTCACGCTGGCTCCAATCGCGCTGACCCCTGCCGAACCAGAACTGCTGCGCGTCGAAGCCGGGCGTTTCCTGATGGGAGAACCGCAGCTCGAGGGCACGGGGGAGAGCTATCCGATCGAAGCTCCCCAGCACGAGGTACGTCTGAGCAAGTCGTTCTTCCTTGGCAAGTACGAGGTGACCCAGGGCCAATGGGCTGCCGTCACCGGAGAGCATCCCAGCCATTTCCGGCCTTGCGGTCTGGATTGCCCGGTCGAGCAGGTGTCGTGGTTCGAGGCGGTGGCCTACTGCAACCGCCTCTCCGAGCTCCGCGGCCTGGCGCGGTGTTATGCCCTCGGAGAGGGCGAGGCGGTCTTCGATGCGTCGTGTGACGGGTACCGGTTGCCCACCGAAGCCGAGTGGGAATACGCTGCCAGAGCAGGGACGGTCACCACGCTGTACAGCGGGCCGATGACCACTCTGGGAGAGAACCATTCGCCGGAACTCGACCTCGTTGCCTGGTATGGCGGCAATAGCGAGGTGCTCTATCCCGAGGGGGTGGATTGCACCGATTGGCCCGGCAAGCAGTACCCGTCCGAGCGCTGCGGTCCGCAGCGGGTGGGAACCAAACGGCCAAATGCCTGGGGGTTCCTCGACCTGCTCGGCAATGTCGGGGAATGGACCCAAGATTGGCTGGAGGAGTTGCCCGTCGAGCCCGCGGTCGATCCCTCCGGCCCATCGAAGGGAGAGGTCCGCGTGGTTCGCGGGGGGAGCTGGTACAGTCTTGCCGGAGGTTGTACCTGTGCCGGACGTCAGGGGGAAGCGCCGCGCGAGCGCAACCATCATCTCGGTTTCCGCTTGGCCCGAACCCGTCCCTACCTCCCCTGACTCCTCTCTTTTCGGAGCTAGGATGGGGTAGGGGGAGGAGATGCTCCTTGCCCACGGCATGGTTCTGAAGTACAACAAGGGGCTACGGTTCTCCCGTTCCGCCGCCGAGACCCGTGTTGTTGCATTTTACTACGGTGACCCTATGTACCAGCTCAGCCTCGCTCTGCTGCTCTTTGCCACCGCCGCCCTCGGACAGATCGTCGAAGACGACGAATTCAGCGACCCGGTCCCCGAACCCTCGGTCAAGGAGGAGCCCGCGCCCTCGCAGCCATCGAAGGCGGCAAAGAACCAGGCGAAAAAAGAGCCCAAGGGCCATAAAGGAACGGTGAAGGCCGTTGCCGAACCCAAAGCCGCTGCAGGGAGTACCACCTCGGAACCCGCGCCGACCGCTCCTAAGGGAACCTCGGCTACTCCCGTGGTCGCTCCGACCCAAACAACGGGAGAGCCAGGGACCGACCCGTTGTTGCCCGTTACCCAGGACGACCTCGGTGCTGCTCCCGAGGATGAACCAACAGCAACGAATAGCCGCGACTTGGTTGCGTACCGGACACCCAAACCGGTCTTCGAACCCTTCCTCGGGCTCGGCCTCTACCATGACGCGACCTGGTTCCTGGCTCTGGAGACGTCGTCGGCCCTGGGACTGGAGCTGCTCGCGCGACCCCTGACCTTTGCCAACCGAGCGGCCTTCGAATTCGTCGAGGACTACGCCGTAGGTCTAGGAGCCACCGCACTCCTGAGCGAACTCGAGGATTTCGAGCTCTCTATTAAGTTTCTGCTGTTCTACACGCACGACGTGATCGAGAATGCTCCGGGGCTCGAAATAGAGCTCGCCCCCTCGCTCCGCCATCAACTCTCCGAGCGGGTCTCGGTCTTCGGCGACCTCTCGCTGCTCGAATACCACTTCTTGGATCTCGGCAACCTGCGGCGCTATGATATCCGCCTGCTCGGCGCGTCGCTCGGGCTCATCTGGTATTTCCTCTGAGGCCGTAGGCGGTTCTTGACTCCCCCTCCCCTATATTCTATGCAACCCTGTCCGAACGAGGAGAACCCAAGGAGTACCCCATGCAAGAGAACGAGACCAACCCCCAGGGTATCGTGGTCAAAGACGCGGCCACGTTGCGCCGCCTGTTGGCCGAGATGGCCCAGGAAGAGCGGGCCGTCGAGGAAGCGGTGGACGAGGAAGAGGTCGAGGAGGGGTTCGAGCCCCTGGTCGACGTGAAGGAGACCGCGACCGCGTACGAGGTCTTCGCCGAACTCCCGGGCATGACCAAGAAGCAGCTCTGCGTGGAACATTGCGAAGGTCTGCTCGTGCTGACGGGGGAGAAGTGTCCCGAGGAATTGGCCGAGGGTGAGAGTTATGCTCTGATCGAAAGAGCCTTCGGACCTTTCCGACGCGAGCTGCAGCTCCCGCCCGATGTCGAGGTCGAGAAGATCGAGGCCCACTTCAAGAACGGGCTGTTGCACCTCATCCTTCCCCGCAGCGAACGCACCCGCCCACGCACCATCGAGATCAACTGAGCCCTTATTCCCCCCCCGGAGACTCGGCCTCGTCCGCAGAGCTGTCGCCTAGGTGCTCGCGTAGCACGTCCTCGAGCTCGCGTTGCGGTTCGGCAAGGGTCGGCAGCTCGTCGGGTAGGTCGAAAGGGACGTCGAAGACCGTGCCGCCGCTGCCGTCGGCGCGGAAGTCGAGGAAGACGCTCCCTCGGGGGTCGGCCAGTCGGCCGCGCACCGCGGCTGCGCAGAGCGCGTACTGAGCAGTGACCAACTCCTTCACGGTCTGACTCTTGCCGCTGGGGTGGTGCAGGTAGGCCGCCGTTTCGGGCACGGCGAGCCCGGAGCGGATCGAGCGCAGCGTCGTGCAGGTCTGGTCGAGGCAGAGCGAGAAGTCGCGCACGACGTGGAATTGGTCCGGCCGGGTCACCTCCCACAGGGTGCGGCCGTAGCGGCGGTGGTTGGGATGGAGCCAGCGGCCGAGGACGGTGCCCGCGATGCCCTCGCACTGTTCGGCGCGCTCGATCCACCCGGACTCGAAGAAGGCCACGTTCTGGATCAGGATCAGCTCGGCCTCGTTGAAGGACCGTCGCGGGGTCGCCTCGAGTTCCAATTCGGCGGGCGGCGGTTCATTCTCTTGCGGCAGGATGGCGGGCGGGAGAGCGCGGGTGCAGGAAGTGAACAGAACCAGAGCAGCCACGCGAAGCAGAGGGTTGCACTGAACCATGGGTCAGTAGAACACGGTCGGGGTGCGGTGGTACGGCAGGCCGGGTGGCAGCAGCTTGGCGTCGTTCCACAGAATCCAGTCGAGTTCCAGGGGTAGGAAGGCCCGACCGCGGGCCTCGAGTTCCCGGCGCAGCAACTCCACAGCCCAGACCGTGGCCGCGCGCAGTTCGACTTCCAGGGCAGACCCCGCAGGCAGGAGTTGCTCAGCGGCGAGGCTTGCCCGCAGCTCGGGCGAGTAGCGCAGTACCCCGATGCGTTCGAGGAGTTGGGGCAGCTTGTAGTCGGCAAAGGCGGTGAGGTAAGCGAGGTCGTCGAAGCGACCGGGACCGGTCCCGTGGAAAGCGCCGTGGAGATCGGCGCAGAGGATCTGGGCTCGCTTGCGCAGGAGCACGACCTCTCCGGCATACCTCGCCCTGTCGTCGAAGCCGGGAAGCTCGGCCACGACCAGTTCGACGAGCTTCGCGGTGCTGCCCTTGGCCGCGGCAAGCAAGCGCAGGGCGCTGCCGCCGTACCGCTCAACCAGAACGTCGCCCAGGGCTCGCGTGAAGGCCCGGCGCTCGGGCAAGAACTGCAAGCTCCCCTCGCCGGCGAGGACCGCCTCGAATTCCTCCTCGGGCACGTTGGCGAGGGCCTTTGCGGTCGTCCTCTCCGGCCGTTCACGGAACCAGCGGGCCAGGGCCTGGCTGAGGCCGAAGTACCCGCCGAGGTTCCCTTGCGGCGTGGCGACGGTCCACTTGCACGTGCCCGGCAGGGGCCAGAAGCAGAAGTTGAGCGTGTCGAGCAGCAGGATATAGCGGGCCGTGGTCTCGGCGTCGGCAGGTCCGAGGTGGTGCTCGTCCGGCCAGGGCGGGGGAAGTTTCTGCTCCCGCAACCAACGGAGGGCCAAGGAAGTGAGGGCCTTGCGCTGGAGGGTGACGTGGACCGCGGCCTCGACGACGGGGAGCGTGGAGGTGAGGACCGGGTTGTTGGTCATAGGCTTCCCTTTGCGATGGCCTCGCGCAGCGATGCGGCCAGACGGTTGCAGTAGTGGAGATTATGGACGGTAAGGGCGGCCATGGCTCCGATCTCCTCCAGCCGGACCAGGTGGGCGAGGTAGCGACGGCTGGCATACCGGCACGTTGGGCAGGAGCAGGCCGGGTCGAGCGGAGCCGGGTCGGTGAGGAACCGCCGGTTGCGCAGGTTGAGCCGGCCCTCGGCGGTGAACGCGATGCCGTGCCTGGCGTGCAGGGTGGGAACGATGCAGTCGAAGGTGTCCACGCCGCGGCGGACGATCTCGTCGAAGTCCTCGGGATGGCCGATACCCAAGAGGTGGCGCGGTCGCTCTTCGGGCAAGAGCGGGACCGTCCATTCCAGCACCTGGTGCATGTCCTGCTTGTCCTGACCGAGGTCCCCACCGATGCCGAAACCGGCGAAGGGCAGGCCGCCGATGAAGCGGGCGCTATGCTGCCGCAGCTCGCGATAGTGGGAACCCTGGACGATGCCGTAGAGGGCCTGCTCTCCGTCGTGCAGTTCGAGACAACGTTCGGCCCAGGCATGGGTGCGGCGCAGCGAGAGTTCGAGATAGGCCGGGGTGGTCAGCGGCGCGGTACACTCGTCGAAGGCGAAGACGATGTCGGCCCCGAGTTTGCGCTGCATGGCCAGGCTCTCAGCCGGACCGAGGAAATGCTTGCTGCCGTCGCGCGGCGAGCGGAACCACACTCCGTCGTCGGTGATCTTCACGTGGTTCGGCTGAGACCCGGGTTTGATGGTGGCCTGCTGCTCCTTGCCGGGGAACACGCCGCGGAGTTTCCCCACGTCGTGGTCCCTGCCGAAACCGAGGCTGAAGACCTGGTACCCGCCGCTGTCGGTCATCAGCGGCCGCTGCCAGCCCATGAAGGAGTGCAGGCCGCCGGCCGCGGCGACGAGGTCCTCGCCGGGAGTCAGGTGCAAATGGAAGGTGTTGCAGATCAGCAGTTGGCAGCCAGCCTCGGCGGCTTGTTGCAGCGAGATGGCCTTGACCGCGGCGCGCGTGGCCACGGGTACGAAGGCCGGGGTCTCGATATCGCCGTGCGGGGTCGAGAGCACGCCCAGGCGGGCGGCGGAGCGGCTGGAACGCGCGGTCACGCGGAAGGAGATCATGCGGCGCTCGGGAAGGACAATTCCTACCGGGTGTACCAGGACCGGTAGGGTCTGGCAACGGGGAATAGCACAAAGGCGGAGTAGCCCGCCCTGGGTGAAGCCGCTCGAAGGAACATCATGTAGGTTTTTTCACCAGAGTTATTCTTCGCAATTATCTTGCAAACATACGATTTGGCCAACCGCTGTACTCCTTGGTCCGCCAACAACTTTTCCCGTAGTATCAACTTGGATGGTATCGTACCGGTATCCGTCCGTCCTACTACTGCCCTGGGCCGCTTTTTCAAAGCCAAGCGCAATACAAATACCATGTTCGTCACTGGCGGTACTGAACGGTAAACGGGAGGCATCGTGCTTGGGCCTCACCACCAAAGTGCTTTTTTCTTTTTGCTGTACTTTGTCGCTGGAGTTCATGCAGACAATTTGCGAAATGGCTTTCGATACTGGCCCTCCGATGACCAAACCTTCATCATCAACGAGTATGGTATTATACCGAAAACCATCCGTACGGCTACTGTTAGCCGCCGCTCGTTCGTATCCTAAGGCCACACAAACACCGTCTTCATTGCTGTTGGTGCTGAACGGTAGATTCGAACCCTGGTGTACTGGTTTCCTTAGCAGCACACTCTTTTCCTTTATGGAGATGCCGAGAAAGTTGACACATACCATCTGGGAAATAGCTTTTGCTGATGGTCCTCCGACCACAATACCATCAGTATCAACCAGTATCGTGTTGTAGAGAAAGCCATCCGTGCGGCTACTTCCAGCCGCAGCTCTTTCATACCCAAGGGCGACACAGACCCCATCTTCATTGCTGTCAATGCTGAATGGTAATCCTGAAGACAAATGTTTGGGCCACGTAAGCAGTTGCGTTTCATCGTCAGGCACGGAAGTTGGATCTTGTGCATAGAGAGGTATACTGAAGGCCAGTAATGGAAGAAGAAGCATTGCCACCATGTTTTTCATGACGAATCTCCGATCATGAAGAAGTACAATAAACCCCAGTCTTCCATGGAAGTTGCATATAATAGACCAAATTAATCCGTGTTTATTCAATGTGTTATATGCTGCATCTGGTGTCAATCCTTCTCCATTACTAGCGTAGACCCCCTGAAATCTTCCTGCGCGGTTCTTTCTGCGCCCCTCCAAAACGCTAGCTCGAAACAACATGGTCTGGAACCACGTTGGATCTTGTTCAATCGCGGCACCTCTTCTTGTACTCAGCACCGCGACCGTGCTGTTGATAGTTCCTTCTCGGCCAAACCAGGTTGGTCTGGTATCCTGGGACGATGACCACGAGCTCAGGCTCACGGCTCGATGCCATGCTACCTCGGCGCGACCGCACATCCCTCCTCGGAAGAAGCCTCGACCTGGCCCTTGCCGGGGTGTCCCTCCTCGTGGCGGTGTTCCTCGCCGAAGGGGCGGTGCGATGGTCGACGACACGCTACCGGAACGCCGCGGAGACCTTCACCACCGCGGATCCTTTCCGCCTCTGGCGGCCGATGCCGAACACGGTCCAATACCTCGAGCACGCCGACTCTTCCCGTCCGTTCCCCCTGATCACCAATAACCTCGGTCTGCGCCACCCCCGGGACCTCGCTCTCGACCGGTTGGAACCTTCCACGAGGATCGGCCTGTTTGGGGACTCGTATCTCGCCCAGCTCGGCCTGCCCTCCCCCTATCTCTTCCCCCTGCCGCTCGAGTACCTGCTCAACGCCTCCGCGGCTCGGTTCGAGGTCCTCAACTTCGGGGTCTCGAGCTATGGTGTGGACCAAAGCTATCGTACGTACCTCGCCACGCCCTTGCGCGATCACCTCGACGTGGTGGTCTATTTCTTTTGTTTCAATGACATCAATAACATTTACGAAACGGGACTCTATGACCTCGCCGAGGACGGTTCCCTGGTGAGCCTGACCGCGGACCTGGTGCCGTGGTGGCTGAGCCTCCTCTCGCGGCTGCACCTGACGTATTTCGTGCTCGAGCGGCTCGGAGGTTTCGAGAGCCTCGCCCGCTGGAAGGAGCGGCAGGAACGCGAGCTCGTCACCGCCCAACAGAAAAGGACGAGCGATGATCGCGATCGCTCGATCTTCCAGGGCTTCCACACCGAAGAGCGTGAGAACCGAGAGCTTCTTCACGCCGTGGCCGTGTTCAACGCCGTGCTCACGGTGTGGAGGAACGACGTCGAAGCCCGGGGCGGTACGTTCCTCGTCGTGTTGCTTCCCGTGCAGCTCAACCGGATCTTCCATCGCTATATACGCGGCGAGTATGAGGTGGTGGATCTGTTCGAGGATTTGTCCCGCAGGTTTCCCGCGTTCCAGGTGGAACGCGAGGTCCTGTTGCGCTCCATCCCCTATCTGAGCGAAGCCGGCAATTACCTGGTCGCCTCCCTGCTCTATGAAACCTTCGCGGCCTTACTCGGTCTCACCCCCGGGTCCCCGGCCTGGGTGGAGGAGCGGTTGAGGGTCTACTACCAGGCCTTCGCGGACAGACCCTATGCCTGGCTCCCCAAGGGAACGGTCGGGGTTGAGGGTGCAGACCCTGCCAAGGTCGAGGCTCTCCGCGAGCGCTATTTGCAGCTCGAACTGCGGTTGGAACATGGGAAACGCTGAGCGGTTCTCGGTTGACCAGACGGACGGTAAGCCTTCAGAGACGTTCAGTTTTGGGTGAATTGCACGTGAGTGACCACTCCATTGACGGGGGGGCACCGACGGGGGTCCCCCGCCACGGTGGGTGCATGGATGCACACCTCCAGGTGGTGCGCAGGAGGCCGCACCATCGGGCGCAAGGATGAGCATGGTGGGGGTGGCCGCATGGATGCGGACCTGCAAGCGACGCGCAGGATGCAGCGGCGTCGTTGTGTGAGGTGACAGGACCCCTCGTACCACCCGAAACTGAAATCCACCCAGTCTGAAGCCATACGACGGACGACACGTACTGCTTCCCCTGCTCGATCTTGGTAGGTATGCTGGACGGGAAGCGAGCTCTTTCGGCCTACGAACTCGGAGTGACCTCATGCAACTCGATGGACCACCCGGAAGAAGAGGAAACCTGGTCTCCATTTTCTATGGTGATACCGTGCAGCATCACCTGCCGCACATTCATGTCAGGTATCAGAAACACAAGGCTGCTCTTGCCATCGAGGATGGCAGGGTGCTAGCCGGTGAGTTCCCGCCGCGCCAGTTGCGCATGGTGCAGGTCTGGTGTGATCTCCACCGCGAGGAGTTGCTGGCGAACCGGGAGCTTGCCCTTGCCGGCGACGAACCCTTCCGCATTGACCCGTTACGGTGAAGCCATGGCCGTGGTTCGCTCCTCGAGGTGTTGACGGTGCAAGCCAGAGAGGATGACCTCCTCGAGAGGGAATTCCATCCCCCGCAGCGGTAACGAGTGATTGCCCTTCCCCCTTACTCTTTGCTACATCACAGGTCCGTGGAGCGGAGCACAGGAGCGGGGGCATTGGTAGAAGAATGTCCAACTCGGGGTTCGAGTGCATGGTCGGTGCGCAAGAGGTGGACCTTGACCGCTGCGGTGGGCGATGGGATAGTGAGCTGGACCGGGACCGGCAGTTCGACGGCGACGACCCTCGGAAGGAGAGTGCCCATGCCCTGGACCCTGGCCACCTTGCGACAGAAGCGGCATGAAGGGAAGCGTGGGATGAGAAGCATATGAAGGTGTACCTCGATAATTGCTGTTTCAACCGGCCTTTCGACGACCAAACCATGCTAACGATACGACTCGAAACCGAAGCAAAGTTAGCAATCCAGGAAAAGATCAAGACCGGACAACTCGCATTAGCCTGGTCCTATATTCTCGATTACGAGAACCAAGCCAACCCATTCTTGGAACGTCGGCTAGAAATACAACGCTGGAAGGAGTTGGCAGATACCTTTATCGATGAAACGGAACAGACGCTCACCAGGCTTGACCAGTTGACGAACCTCGGCCTCAAACCTCTGGATGCGTTGCACGTAGCCTGCGCCCTTGCCTCGAGCTGTCAATATTTCCTGACCGTGGATAGGAGTATCCTCGGGAAAGCAGCACGTATAACCTCGATTACCCTTATCAATCCCATCAATTTTCTCATGGACCTGGAGGGTTTGGCTTGAAGACGGACACCGAAATAAAAGTATTGGGCCTCGAAATCCTCAGCCGCAACCTCGGGCTGGTGGAAACCGAACGCTTCATTGCCCTGATCCAACGAGAACGCTTCGATTATACGCGTTGGAGGGAGTCCCTGTTCCAGGGTCTGAGCGGAGTCGAGCTGAGCCGCTTGGCCATGGAGCACCAGAAGACCCTGAACCAACCCTGAACCCCTTGTTTCAGTTTTCTCCTCGACACCCGGCGTTTTTCGACCATCAACGGGCTAGAGTCCTCGGCTGTTCACCGCTCCTTCGCCGACAAGCTCCGGAGCGTGCGGGTCAGGAGAAGGAGGGAGAGCAGGGCCTTGTTGACCGCTGTGGCAGATGGGAAAGCCGCAGCGGTAACGAGTGATTGCCCTTCCCCCTTGCTCTTTGCTACATCACAGGTCCGTGGGGTGACAGGAGCGGGGCCATGAGCAAACCGACCAAGGACGTGACCGGGGCCTTCGACCGGCAACAGGAAGTACGTATCGATCGTCTGCTCGACCGCTGCTGGGAGCACCGCTTCGAGCCGTGGGGCGAGGCCGTGCTGGAGGGGACGGTCTCGGCCGAGCCGCGACCCCTGTTCGAGGCCCTCGGCGAGCCGCTCGTTCCTTTCGTCCGCGGGCAACGCTGGGGTGGGAAGTGGGACTGCGCCGTCTTCCGCTTGACCGCTATAGTTCCGGAGCAGCAGCGCAGCCGTGACCCGGCCCTGCGCCTCGACCTGGGCGGTGAGACCCTGGTCTTGACCGCGGACGGTCGGCCGTTGCAGGGGCTGACCACCGAAATCCGCATTCCGGACCGGCGCGTCTCGTTGCGCGACGTGCTACCGCTCCGCGGTCTTTTCGCCCTTGACGGCACGATCACCCTGCTGTGCGAGACCGGAGCCAACCCGATCGCCCCGCCCGAGGAGCCGGACTGGGACGACCCCCGCCTCGGCCGCGTATTGCGCTGCGAACTGGGCGCCTGGCGCGAGGATGTGTTCCAGCTCTACTGCGACCTGGAGTTCCTGCGCGACCTGATGCTCGACCTTCCCTGGGACAGCCTGAAGCGTTCGACCGTCCGTGCGGCCCTGGTCCGGGCCGCCGGTCTGGCCGGCGAGCTGAGAACCGACGAAGTCGCCGCGGCCCGCATAGCGCTGGCCGCCGAGCTTGCCAAGCCGGCCGTGCCGACCACGCTGCGCTTGACCGCGGTCGGGCACGCTCACCTCGATCTTGCCTGGCTCTGGCCGGTGCGGGAGACCGAACGGAAGCTCGTGCGCACGGTCAGCACCCAGCTCAGCCTGCTCGAGCGGTACCCCGAGCACCGTTTCGGCATGAGCCAGACCTGGCTCTACGACCGACTGGCCGAGCTGCGGCCCGACCTCTACGCCCGGGTACACCGGGCCGTGCAGGAAGGCCGCTGGGAGCTGCAGGGCTGCACCTACGTGGAGATGGACACGAATCTCGTCGGCGGCGAATCGCTGTGCCGCCAACTCCTCTACGGCAAACGCTGCTTCCGGGAGCGCTTCGGCCGCGAGGCGACGACGCTATGGTTGCCCGACACCTTCGGCTTCTCGGCCGCGCTGCCGCAGCTCCTCGTGCTCGCCGGGGTGGAACATTTCCTCACCAACAAGCTGAGCTGGTCGCAGGTCAATGTTTTCCCCCACCACACCTTCCGTTGGCGCGGGCTGGACGGCTCCGAGGTGCTGGCGCACTGCACGCCCGAGGAGAACTACAACGGCGAGAACCGTCCGGCCGACCTGCGTTTCGCCGAGCGCAACTATCGGCAGAAGGCCCTGCTCGACGAGGCCCTGGTCCTGTTCGGCCTGGGCGACGGCGGCGGCGGACCGGATCGCCTGGAGCTCGAACGGGCCCTGCGCGCCGCCTCGACCGAGGGCTTGCCGCGCCTCTCCCTGGGTGGAGCCGAGGCCATGCTCGGCCGTTTGGCTCAGCACCGCGCCGAACTGCCTCTGTGGAGCGGCGAACTGTACCTCGAGATGCACCGCGGGGTCTTGACCACGCAAGCCCGCACCAAGGCCGACAACCTCGCCGCCGAGACCCTTGCCCGCTCGGTCGAGGGTCTGCGCCTCCTGGCCGAACAGGTGGTAGGTCTGCCCTATCCGAGCCGGGAACTCGACCAGGCGTGGCGTACCATCCTGTTCCACCAGTTCCACGACATCCTGCCCGGTTCTTCGATCCGCCGGGTCTATGAGGAGGCCGAGGCGGCCCACCGGGAGACTCTGTCCTCGCTGGAACGGCTGGCAACCGAGGGCCTCGAGGCGGTCGGTACGAGTTCGACCTCAGGGGTTGAACCCTGTCTGGTCGTCTACAACCCCCTGGCCTGGGACCGACGCGAACTCCTGGCCGTGAGCGTGCCTCCGGAACAGACCCAGACCTGGACCGCCGCGGGTGCTGGCCAGCGCCTGCCGGAAAGCGCGGTCGAACCGGAGCGCGGTGACCTGCTCGTTGTGGTGGGGCTGCCTGCCCAGACCGTGGAGCCTCTGACGCCGCGACCCTTCGAGCCTGATCCACACCTGACCGTAGGACCCGACCTGCTCGAGAACTCCTTGCTGTGCGCCCGCTTCGGTGAACACGGTGAGTTGACCAGCCTCGTGGAGCGCGGCAGCGGCCGCGAGCTGCTCGCCCCGGGGCTCGGCGGCAATGCCTTGGCCCTGTATGAGGACCGGCCCAACGTCTACGACGCCTGGGAGGTCGACCGCTTCTATTTGGACCGGCCGCCGGAGCGGCCGCGCCTCGTGTCGCGCCGCGTGCTCGAAAAGGGGCCCCTGCGCATCGCCCTGGAACAGCGTCTGGCCATCGGCAGGTCCGAGGTGGTCCAGGAGGTCCGACTCGGTGCGAACAGCCCGCGACTGGACTTCGTCACCCTGGTGGAGTGGCGCGAGGAGCACCGCATGCTGCGCGTCTCCTTCCCGTCCGCCTTGCGGCACGGCATCTTCCATGCCTCGATCCAGTTCGGCCACCTGCAGCGGCCCGGCCACACCAACACCTCGTGGGAGTGGGCCAGGTTCGAAGTCCCGGCGCAGCGCTGGGTGGACTGCTCGACCCCGGAACTCGGCCTCGCTCTGCTCAACGACGGCAAGTACGGACACCGCCTGGAGGACGGCGTGCTCGACCTGGCCCTGTTACGCAGCCCACGTATACCCGACCAGAGCGCAGACCTCGGGCGGCACCGTTTCACCTACGCCCTGCTGCCCCACCAGGGCGACCTGGTCCAGGGCGAGGTGGTTCGCCGGGCTTACGAGCTGGCCCACCCGCCGTTGGTCGAACGGATTCCTGCGGGCTCGGGGGGGGGGCACGCTACCGTTCCGCCGGCGCTGTTCTCCACCGACTGCCCGCATCTCTGCGTCGAGACGGTGAAGAAGCCGGAACAGGGAGAGGGTATCATCGTGCGTATGTGGGAATGCCACGGCCGCACCGTCGAGGCGTCGCTCCGATGCGGCCTACCGCTCGGTTCGGCAGCGGAGGTCGACCTCTTGGAACGGCCACGCCAGGGCTCTACGGTCTCCCTGGTGACGCCGCAAAGCCTCCGGATCGGTCTCCGGCCCTTCGAGGTGAAGACCGTACACTGTACTTTCAGCGCATGAGCGAGGGGGAGGACAGCCGGAGGATTTTGTTGCTCGAGCCCTGGCTCGGAGGTGCCCATGCGGCTTGGGCCGAGGGTTGGCGCGGCGCGAGCAGGCATAGGATCGAGGTCCTCGGGTTGTCCGCCCGGCACTGGAAGTGGCGCATGCACGGGGCGGCGGTGACGCTGGCCGGATTGGCGCGAAGAGGAGCACCGCCGGACCTGCTCGTGGCGAGCGACCTGCTCGACCTCGCGACCTTCCTCGGCCTTGTCCGTGCTTGGCCCAAGGTGCCGGTTCTGGCCTATTTCCACGAGAACCAGTGCGCCTACCCGGTTTCGAGCAGGAGAGGGGCCGAGGGGGACGCCGACGCTGCGGGCTATGCTTTTCGCAATTTCACCACCGCGTTGGCCGCCGATCGCGTTGCCTTCAACTCGGCCTACAACCGCGACAGCTTCTTCGAGGGTATGGAGACGCTCTTGCGACGGTTGCCGGATCACCGCGGGCTTGCAGAGCTGCGAGGGTTGCCGCCTCGCTGCGCTGTATTGCCCGTGGGCGTGGAGTATGCCCGTTTGACTGTCCTTGCGACCCGGAGGGTCCCCCATCCCGAGGGACCCCTGCTCCTCTGGAACCATCGCTGGGAGCACGACAAGGGACCCGAGGAGTTCTTCTCCGCCCTGGTCGAACTCGTGCGTCGCGGCCTGCGCTTCCGCGTTGCCCTCGCCGGGGAGCGCAGAGGAGAATGTGCAACCCCCTTCGACCGGGCCCAGGACCTACTCGGAGAGAGGCTGGTGGCCTTCGGTCCGCTGCCGCGCGAGGCCTACCTGACCTTGTTGCACCAGAGCGATATCCTGCCCGTGACCTCGCGACAGGACTTCTTCGGGCTGAGCGTCGTCGAGGCGCTCGCCGCCGGCTGCCATCCCCTCCTGCCGAGGCGGCTGGTGTATCCGGAGCTCGTGCCGCCGGAGCTGCACGAGGCGGTGCTGTATCCCGAGGGGGCTTTTGTCGAACGACTGGCAGCGCTCGTGGAGCGAGGTCCGGAGGCCGACGTGACCGGGAGACTCAGCGAGGCCATGGGCAAGTATGCCTGGCCGAGGCTGGCGACGGACTACGATCGGTTGGTCGACGACCTGACCTCTGCGGCTCCTCGAGTTCAGCGAACCCCGGAGAGATAGAGCACCATGTTGCGCAGATAGGCCAGCGTGCCCGCGCCGTTTTGCCCGGCCACCGCGTAGAAGCGTTGTAAACCCGAGTCGAGGACGATGCGGCGGGCCAACGAGGCTTTCCCGACCGCGATGACCGTATCGCCTGTCGCGTTCTTCGCGAGTGCCTCGAAATCCCTGCCGTTGATGATCCGGTCGCTGCCGGCCACGACCCTGGGCGGAGCCATCAGGCCGTTCAGGAAGCCCTCGAACCCATTGGAGGGATTGGCCTCTAGCTCGATCATTCCCCCGGCCATGCGGACCCGTTCGACCACCGAGGTGACCTCTTGGAACATCGGGTGTTGCGCGACGAGTTCAAGATAATCCACAACCTCCACGCCTCCCAACTGAGGTGAGAGTAAGCCTCCCTCCCTCTCTCTCGTGTCGAAGATCGTCCCGAGGTCCAAGGCTTCGGCGAGGGCATTGCTGTGGGTGATCGAGCCGAAACCCGCACCGAGGAACACGGCCGCGTCCGAGGCGACGAGGTGTTGGGCGAGTTTTTGGAAGAAGTCGCCCTGGACGGGCAGATCGAGAGGATCGGCCTCGGACCCCGAGAGGATCCAGATCTGTTCGTAGGTATCCCAATCCGTGGCCCCGAAGACCTTGCCGAAGCGCGGCTCGCCTTCGTAGAAGCGCAACTCGGAACTGCCGCTCGAACCCCCGGTGCGAAGGGTAGCGTGGTAGGCGTTGGTCACGTGATGGTAGTCGATGGTGATTCTGCCGAGACAAGGATCGCCGATGCCGGAGAGGATGTGCTCGAAGAATTCACCGCCGTCGCCTGACCACCAGCCGGACTTCAGATCCACGATGAGCAGGTCTTGGGGAAGGGCTGGGCAACCTTGCTCGATACCGGTGGGCAGGTCGGGAGTGGGCACGGTGGCCGGAACGATGGCGGTCTCCGACCCGGTCGAAGTAACGGGGACGTTTCCCGGCGAGGCCTGGCCGCTGCCGAGGGTCGGCCGGATCGCGCCGGGCTGCTCGGGAGGGAACCAGGAGGTCCCGGGTGGCGGCAGTTGCAGGGGGGGGAAGAGCCCCGCCACCGGGCCGCTCCGGTCGATGGCGTCGTCGTGCATGGCCGTAGCGAGGTCCTGCTGCTTGGCCTGCTCGTCGACCTGGAGTTCATACTCGCTCATGCAGCCGAGCAGGGCAATGGTCAGGAGAGGGAACAAGCGATGCATCGATCACCTCGTCGACATTGCAGGGGCGGGACGGACCGATTGCACGATCCGCTCCACGATGCCAGGTCGGACCGCACCAAGATGAACCTTGTAAAACAATCTGTTAAATAAATTGCACGGTTGGCCCGAGCCTGATTGCGTCGGCCTTGGTGTCGGCTCGGTTGACATGTCGTCGCCGCGGTACTGTCTTTCGTGAGATACTCGTCGTATGGCACAAAGTCTTGGATCACAACGGGGCCGCATGGTCGCGATAATCGAAAAAGGCACCTGGGTGTTGCTCGTGGCCGTGGTGGCGCTCGCGGTGGGCTGGTTCATTCGGACTGAGAAGCCCGAGGGTGAGGAGCCGGCCGGAGGGAGTGCTGTTTGGCCTGCGGGTGGGAAGAATAGCCTCGGCCAGGTGATGGTGAGGATCGAACCCGGGACCTTCCTCATGGGGGCACCGCCGGAAGAGGACGGCAGACAGGGTGACGAGACTCAACATCGCGTGACCCTCCGGAGACCGTTCCTGCTCGGGGCGACAGAGGTCACCCAGGGACAATGGCAGGACCTGTTCGGCGCGAATCCCAGCCGGAACACGTCCTGTGGGAGGGAATGTCCTGTCGAATCGGTCACGTGGTTCGACGCGATCCGGTTCTGCAACGCCCTGTCGACTCGCGAACATCTCCCGCGGTGCTATACGGTCGATGGTGCTGCCGTGCGATGGGACCAGACCTGTGCGGGTTATCGTCTCCCCACGGAGGCCGAGTGGGAATATGCCGCGCGGGCCGGGACGACCGGACCTCGGTACGGCGAGCTCGAGGAGATCGCCTGGTATGGAGGGAACAAAGAGGGGAGGATCCATCCGGTCGGTCTGAAGGTTCCCAATGCCTGGGGTCTCTACGACCTGCTCGGCAATGTCTGGGAGTGGGTCTTTGACGTGGCGGGTGCATATCCCACCGGCTCCGGGTTCGATCCCTCGGGCCCCGCGGAAGGACCTACCCGCGAGTTCCGCGGGGGGTGCTGGAGCTATTACGAAAAGTATTGCCGGGCCGCGTACCGCCAGGAATTCGTCCCGGACAAACCCTCCGAGCACCTCGGGTTCCGCGTGGCCCGGTCCCTATAGGCCGCTGGTCCATCCCGCGAACCGGAACGCCGTGTCCTCCAACAGGAAGCGCGTCACCTCGACAGCGACGAGGTCATTACCCCGGGCGGTGAGGTGCACATGATCGGCGAAGAGCCTCGGGCCTCCGCCGGCGAGGAGCGCCTCGGTCAGGTCGTGGTAGGGGATTTTTCGTTGTTCGCAGAGCGTCCGCAGGCGGCGTTGGGGAGAGAGGACGTAGTCGCGGTCCCGGTCGAGGTTCCGGGCTTCGAGTTGATCCCTGATCGGGAAGACCACCAGGGCGAGAGGGGCGCCGGTCGGGTGCAGTACGTGCTGCATCGCCTCGAGCAGCTTCGCACTTTCTGCCCAACCATGGGATTTCCAGGCCAGATAGAAATCGTCGCGGTGCTGGAAGGAGAAGGAGGGGGCGAATCCGAAGAACTGCCTAACGATTTCAAATGAATACGCGGCTTCGTGCGCCAGATAGCTTCGCGCGAACAAGCGGCCGGGGAATCTTGTGCCGTCGAAGCGGTGGAGCCTCGCGGCGGGATCGAAGGGGAACATCTCCTCGCGAGAGGGGCGGTGGAGATACCGGGGATAGACATCGTTGAGCACGAAACAGACCACGACGAGGTCGGGTTCCATGGCCAGACCGTACGCCTTGAGGAACTCGGCCTCTTGGTAGGTCGTATAGCCGGGGACCCCGGCATTGATCACCTCGACCCTATGCGGGGTCGGCATGGCGCGGTTGAGGTTTTCCTCGATGACCTGGGTGTGCAGTCGGCCGTCGCTCGTATCGCCGATCCAGAGCAACGAGTCGCCGAGGAAGAGAACCCGGAACACCTCCGGTTTCTTCGCTGCGAGCTCCCGGTTGCGCAGTCCCAGGCTATTCGTGCCCTGTTCCCGGGGGAGGCGCCACCCCAGCGCGGCATCTCGGCCGGTCAGATGGGATTGTCTCCGGGGCGCCGGCTCGAAGGGCCAGGCCAGGAAGCGCAGCCGCAGGAACCCTTCCCCGAGGAGGAGCGCGCAGAGCAGAGAACAGCAGGCCAGCGAGAGATTGAGGAGCAGGGAAGTTTTCATGGAAGAGTCCCCGAGCTTGGGTCCTTCCCGGACCCGGCAGCTTTCCGGCGGGACCCGAGGAGCCGGACCAGGAGGCCCAAGAGGAACACGGCAGCGTAGCCGGAGAGAGAACCTCGGAGGGCGAGTTCGAACAGCGGATCTTCGAAGCGCAGGAGCAGCTCGTGCTGCCCCGGGGGGAGGTCGGCGCTGATCCGCCCCCGTCCGTCCGGCGAGGTCGGAACGAGCCTTCCATCGAGACGCAGCGCGAGGCGCGGGTCCTGGAGCCAGGCCAGTATGAGGGTTCGCGGCGCCGGGGTTTCCACCCTGCAGCGGAGCCCTTCAGGACCAAGCGTGAATTCGTCGAGACTTTCGGTGCCGCCGTCTTCCCAGGACACCAAGGGTCGTGCGCGTCCGTCGCAGAAGACCACGCGCCGCTCTTCGCGGATACAAGGAGTGAGACCGTGCTCGCGGAGTACGGGTCCGTAGCGGCCGAGGTAGTCGCTGCCGAGCAGGTAGCGGGAGACACCCCACGACCGGAGCAGCTCCACGGGCAGGACGCCGTCGTCGAAGTGTACCTCTCCTCCAGCCGAGATGAACGACGCACCCAGGCTGGTCAGCCCGTCGAACTGTCGTTTTCCGAGCAGAGGATCCGCGTAGCCCGCGAAATGCACCACGCGGCGGAGGGTCGGGTAGTTGAAATCCAGGAAGATCAAGTCGGCATCGGCGAGATGGGGCAGGGTGAGGAGCCGGGTCCCCGCGAGAACCTCGACGAGGGAGTCTTCCACGGGGGGAGGGCCCTCGGCCTTGATGCTGAAGGAGCGCGGAGGGGCCGAGAGGTGGAGGCTCATGACGTCGATCGTCTGGAGGAGCATGAGCAAGGCGATCACGCAGACGAGCCGAGGTCTGGAGAGGCGCTGGCCGAAGCGCTGCAGAGCGAAGCCCGCGAGCAGGTTCAGCGCCAGATAGGTAAAATAGATGCTCTTGAAGTGCCAGCGGAAAAGATTGAGGAGGGGGGTGTTCGAGAGCAGTTCGAGTACCGGGGCGAGACCGAGGAACAAGGGGGGCAACCCGAGTAGGAGCAGGAGGCCCGTCGGTCCTCGGAGGGGACGTGCGGCGCGGAAAGGAACAGCGAGGAGGAGGGCGAGTGTGGCCAGGGGGGGGAGCAACCCATCGTAGACCAGGGAGCTGAAGGTCAGTCGGGCATAGTCGCCGTAGTCGCCCGGGTTCCGGCTGAAGAGTCCCCGCCAGAGGACGGGGAGGTCGACGCTGCGCTGAAAGCATTGCAGCGGATCCAAGGGGGCGGTCCGGAAGGCAGATTCCCCGAGTTGGGCCAGCGCCGGGAGGAGCAAGGGAGCTGCGCCGAGGAGGGACAAGGCCAACCCGGTTGACCAGGAGAGGAGTGCCCCGGATGGTGCTCGCCGTCGGCCGCCGAATTCGAGGACCGCCCACCCACCTACGAACAAGGCCTCGAAGAGGATCCCGAGCAGGAAGAGCTGGAAGTGCCCGCAGTAGAACCCGAGCAGCCGCAGGAGTACCCCGCCGAGACCGCTCGCGGTATCCCGGGAACGGAGATGGGCGAGGTCGAGGGCCAACAGCGCGGGGAAATAGGCCGAGAGGTGGAGGAACACCCACCACGAGGCGCCGCCCTGGACGACGAAACTGCACAGAGCCATGGCCGTGCCGGCGAAGGTCGCGGGAGCGGGGTCGAGGCCGAGACGCCGGCCAAGGGCATAGGTACCGATGAAGGTGCCGAGGAGGAGCAGGAGGGCCAGGAGCTCCATGCCCGCGAGGTGATGTCCGAAGAGGACGCTGCTCGCGGAGAGGGCGAGGTAGGGGAGAGGGTGGAGCACCGCGCTCTGCCCGAGCGCGAGGTGGACCGTACCGCGATGTTCGAAGAAGTTGTACAGGGCGAGGTTTCCGCTGGTCGCGGCCTGCAGGTTGTGGAGGAAGTTGGGCAGGAAGAAGGTCCGGTTGTCGTCCTGGAGGAACCAGTAGGGATGGTGCCATTCCAACAAGGCAAAGCAAGCCAAGACTACGACCAGGCCGAGGCAAGGCATCGTGGGGAAGGTGCGTGAGGTAGCCGGGGCGAGTGGCTGCAGGAAGCGTTGACGCGCCCATGGTCGCATAGGGTGTCCTCGAGGGCCAAGGGCTGCGGGTCTGCGATGCAGCCGGATCCGAGTAGACCGAACCTAGCAGAAACGGGGCCGGGGATTCAAGCCTTGGTGGTTGCCGCGTGCATGCAGGGGATTGACCCTCGACCCCGGCTTGGGTACTTTCTGGTCCTGACCTGTCGAGAGCTCTCACGGCGAGGTGACCGGGTATGTCGAGGCATCGTCTTCTCGACCTCGTGCTGTTCAGTGTCCTCCTGGGGTGTATTTCGGACGGCCGTTCCTCCTGCAGCGGTCGGGGGGGGCTCGAGCGGGTGGACACCGCAGGGGTCCCGGCCGCGCCCATGGTCCCACGACTCGAGAATCACGTGGTGGCGTATTACGGTCTACCCTGCGCTCCGGGGGCGTGTGACCTGGTAGCCCAGCTCCAGCACCTGCAAGCGCTCGCGGAAGAGCAGCACGTGCCCTCCGGGTTGCTCTACGAGGTCCTGGAGTTGGGCCGACCGCACGCGCAACCGCCGACCCTTCGAACCACCGCGTTCGGTTTCAGGATCGAGCACGAGGTGCTGGTCCACCCGCCGCTCGAGTTCCACTTCCTGAAAGAACGGCCCATGGTCGTGATCCAGCTCGGGCTAGGGGACGACCAGACCGAGGCGGTGAACAGGTTGTTTGCCTTCCTCGAGCGCGAGGAGCTGGCGATCGATGGTCCGCTGTTCTTGCGCTTCCAGGACCTGCCGCTCACCGGGGTGCGCTCCGACTATCCTCGGAAGCTCTTCCTCCCCGTACGCCGGATCGGGGGTGCTTGAGCCGGATCGGACTCAGCAGGGACTCGTTCCCTCGGGAGCTCCTCCGGCCGTCGCCTGGCGACTATAGAGCCACCGTGCCAGGTAGACGAAGGGAGTGTCGAGGGCGGCGACCAGCACGCGCAAGTACCAGGTGCCGAGGATGTAGGTGAAGACCAGGGCGTCGACGCCGACCGGTTCGGGAGCCAGGACGACCCAAGCGAGGACGCTGAAGATCGTATTGTCGAGCAGGGCCGAGAGCATGGTGGAGAGGTTGTTGCGCAACCACAGGTGGCGTCCACCCGTCATCCGCTGGAGGACCTGGTAGAGCCAGACATCGTGGTGTTGGCTGCACAGGTACGCGGTCATGCCTGCGACGAGGAGTGCCGGTGCCGGGAGGAACAGCGCGGCGAGGTGATCGTGGACTCCCAGGGCCCAAGAGAGTCCCGGGGGGGCTTCGGCCTGACTCAGTGGGCGGAAGCCGAGGGTGAGGAGCATCAGGAGGTCGAAGACGAGGAGCGAGGCGAAGCCGAGCCACACTGCCTTGCTTGCTTCCTTACGCCCATAGAATTCTGCCAGGATGTCGGTGCACAGATAGGTCGAGGCGAACACCACCGTGCCCAGCGCGACCGGATGCTCGAAGAGGGTGAATTTCACTACCTTGAGTACCTGCAGGTTCGCGGCAATGACGCCGAGACAGACGTAGACCTGCAACCCGGCCGCGCCGAAGAGGCGGCCCATCAGGCAGACCCCGCCGAAACAGCAGACCAGCTCGAGGAGCAGGAGGAGTTCGGGCGGCCACGCATTGAGGACGAGGACGAGTTGTGCGGGAGAGAGGTCCATCGGGTTTCATCGAGATACGTCCACTCGAGCCTAGACGCTGGAACAGGTCCGAGGCAAGAAATACCTCGAACTTGTGAACCATTCAGTCTTGGGGGGATTGCTGATTGTTCCCGTAACCCTGTAGGGGTGGCGCCGACGGGGGACCCCCGCCACGCGCAAGGATGAGCATGGCGGGGGTGTGAGGCGACAGGACCCCTCGACCCCCCCAAGACAGAACTTATACAACTTGTGTTCTGTTCGAGCTTCCATTACCATCCTTCCCACCGGAGACGATGGCAATGCGAAGACACGGACCTATGCTCTGTTCCACGACCACCCGGCTGGGGATCCTGATGCTCTGCTCGTGGTGGTCAGCCGCGGCGCTCCCCCGCGATATCCTGGTCTTGACCTCGGCCGAGGTCCCGGCCTACCAGGAGACCATCGAGGCCTTCCGGAGGCACGGTTCCTATACCCTCCGGCAGTTCGAGCTCGATGGCAACCAGGCTCGCGGCGAGAAGCTACTCAGCGAGGCGATGAAGCAGAAGCCGGTCCTGGTGCTGGCTCTTGGAGCCAAAGCGGCCTATCTTGCCGCTCGGCGGGTGAGAGAGGTTCCGGTACTCTTCGCGGACGTCATCAACTGGCACAACTACGGCCTGTCCGGCAAGAACGTCTCGGGCATTTCCCTCGACGTTCCGATCCAGAGCATGTTCGCCCAGTTCCTGATGACCGTGCCCGGGCTCAAGCGCTTGGGCATACTCTACCACCCGAAGCACCATGAACCCCGCCGGCAAGAGGCGGCCCGGGTCGCTGCCGAATACGGGCTGGAGCTGGTGGCGCTCCCGGTGGAGGAAGCCGCTGCGGTGCCCAAGGTCTTCGCCGCCCTCGCCCCCAAGATCGATGCCTTCTGGATGCTGCCCGACCAGGTCATCTACACCGCGTCCAATTTTTCCCATCTCCAGCAGCAGTGCCTTCAGCGGAAGCTCCCGTTCATGGCCTTCTCAGAGGAATTCGTACGCGCAGGGGCCCTGCTCTCGATATCTCCGGACTACCGTGCCATCGGCATGCAAGCGGCTCTCATGGCCGGCGAGTTGCTATCCCAGCAAGCAAAGCCGCAGGGAGAACCCGAAACCCGCGTGGTCGCACCGGTCGGGACGACCCTGGTGTTCAACCGCAGGACCGCCGCCAGCCTCGGTCTGGCCGTGCCGCCCTCCCTGCTCCAGATGGCCGACACCCTCATCGACTGAGGTCCTCCAATGGTCCATCGCCTGCTGTTCGTCCTGGGACTCTCGCTTGTGTTACCGGCGTTGGAGACGAGGGCCTCGGAGGAACTGAACCCCTTTGACGAGAAGGTCGGAGAAGAAGAGTTCTTGCGTACTGCGGGAGAGCTCATCGTCGCCGCCTCGCGCTATTCGCAGACGACGAGAGAGGCCCCCGCCTTCGTTACCGTCTTTACTGCGGAACAGCTCCGCCGCTACGGCCATCGCACCCTCTCCGATGTCGTGCGCTCGGTCTCGGGCTTCCACGTCACCGACGGCCGGGACTACCACTACCTCGGGTTCCGCGGTTTGACGCTGGGTGAAGACTTCAACACCAGGGTGTTGATCTCCATCGACGGGCACACGGTCAATGAACCCAACGGGGCCTCGGTCCACCTCGACGAGACGTTTCCTCTCGACCTCTCCCGCGTCGAACGTCTCGAGATCGTCCGCGGACCTGCTTCGGCGCTTTATGGTTCCAACGCCTTCTATGCCTTGATCAATGTGGTCACTCGCCGGCCCGAACGTTCCCTCGAGGGAGAGGCTTCGGCCGAATATCGTCCCCTTCGCGGCGGCAAGGCAACCTACTCGCTGGGATCGGCCTTCGCAGAGCAGGGCGAGGTCATGGCCGGGGTCGTTGTCCTCGAGGAACCCGAGTCCTTCGAGAAGCAGTCCTACCCGGCCCATGACGGCAAGACCAGTCGGACCGATCGCGAACGCAAACTCGCCGCCGACCTCACGCTGCGCTGGGGAGGCTGGCGTTTCCTGGCCCTGACCTCGATGCGCGAGAAAGGCTTGCCGCACGCACCCTATGAGACGAACTTCGGTTCGACCGAGAATCTCTACCGCGACCAGCAGGTTTTGCTCGACCTCTCCTATAGCCAGGAGCTCAGCGCCTGGTACGAGCACAGCATGCGGCTCTATTACGACCGGTTCCGCTTCGAGGACAGACTCGATTACCGCCCGGACCCGCTGTGGCTCGACGAGAACCGCGGGGACAGGCCCGGTGCCGAGTACCAGGGGTTGCTCAGTTTCTTCGAGGGGCGTTCCCGTACCGTGTTCGGCTTGGGAGGCGAATACCTGGCCACCGAGAACCTGAGTAGGGAGGTCCGAGGAGACGACCCGACCCTCGCCTTGGTCGATATCGCCAAAGAAGACGATTTCTCTCGGTATACCGCCTTCCTCCAGGAAGAGCTGAGCGTGCTGCCCGAATTGCACTTGACCCTGGGTCTCCGTTTCGACGGTCACAGCGTCTTCGAGAACAATGTCAGTCCTCGCGGGGCAGCGGTGTACACCCCCTACTCAAGTGGCACCTTCAAGCTGATGTTCGGCGAGGGTTTTCGTAATCCAACGTCGTATGAGGCCTTCTTCGACGACGGCGGGGCCTACCGGGCCAACCGCGACCTCCGCTCCGAGCGCATCCGCATGGTCGAAGCCGGCTACGAGCACCGGGTGGGGGCGTGGACCCTGTACGATCTCGTCTATCACCTGCGCGCCTCGGACCTGATCGCCCAGGAGGTGGTAGGCACCTACGACGAAGACCGGGAAGTCCTGCAATACCTCAATCGCGGGCTTTTCACCGGGTATGGCAGCGAGACCGGGCTGCGCTACCTGGGCGCCCCGTCCGCTTGGCAGGGACAGGCCAATGTGACCGTGCTGAGACTTCGCCAGGACGGAGCAGAACCCGCCTTCTCGCCATGGCTCCTGGCCAACGCGAGCGTGAGTGTGCCGCTCTTCGCGGGATATTACCTCTCCCCCGAGGTCCACTATCTTGCTCCGCGCCTCACGCGCGACCTGGCCGGGCGGACCGAGCGGGTCATGTTGGTCAATCTTGCGCTCCTCGCCGACCGACTCTTCCTGGAGGGTCTGGAAGGTACGCTGCTCGTGACCAACCTGCTCGATTGGGACTATCGGGAACCGGCCTTCGCCAACGCCGAGGATCTCACCCTCCCCAGCGACGGTTCGGCCTTCATGCTGCGGTTGCGCTATCGCTTCTGACGGTGAAGGACGAGGCCAGCCCCTCATCTCATCTCGGTTTTTCCCCGAACGGCGGGCGGCTCTCCCTGGGCTCGGTGTTCAGGTGGCCGTGAGCGGCGGGAAGTGCAGGCGGAAATACGTCCCCTCCGCCTCCCCGCTGTCATAGCTCAAGCGACCATGATGGCCGCGCATGATGCTGTAGCTGAGGTACAACCCCAGACCCGTGCCCCGGCCGACTTCTTTGGTGGTGAAGAAGGGCTCGAGGATGCGGTCCTTGATCTCCGGCGGGATGGGTACTCCGTTGTTCCAGATGGTGATACTGGCGCCATTGCCCTGGTCCAGGGCCGTGCTGAGTTCGATACGGGAATTGCTCCTGGCTTCGAGGGTAGCGCCTCGGTCTTCAATAGCATTGATCGCGTTGTTGAGGATGTTGATCAAGACCTGTTCGATCAAGGTGCTGTCACAGGAGACGAGCGGTAGATCCTCGGCGAGGTTGGTGTGGATGGGAATGTGGGAGTCGCGCAGTTTTTTCTCGAGAAGACCGAGGGCTTCCTCGACGACCTGATTGAGCTGGTTCGGACGCAGGTCGCCCTCGGGACCGCTCTGGCGGGAGAAGCGGCGCAAGCTGTTGGTGATCTTGCTCACGCGTTGGACCGCGGTGAAGATCTGCTCGAGATACTGTCGCAAGGTCAGGACCTTGGGGTCGTGGTCCTCGCATAAGGCCCCGATCTCCTCCGCGTAGCCCTGGATCACGGTCAGGGGGTTGTTGATTTCGTGCGCAATGCCCGCGCTCAGTTCTCCGAGAGCGGCCAGTTTCTTGGTCTGGAGCAAATCCCGCTGCATCAATTCGCGTTCGCGCCTCGCTCTCACCGCGCGCAGGGAGACATCCATCCTGGCCAGCAGTTCGAGTTTGTCGAAGGGCTTGACCAGGTAATCGTCGGCTCCCAGACCCAGGGCACGAACCCGGTCCTGGACCTGGGCCCTGGCAGAGATCACGAGTATGGGTAGGTCGGCCAGCGCCGGATCTGCCTTGAGGCGGCGGCAGAACTCGAAACCGCTCAGGCCCGGCATCATCAGGTCGAGTAAGAGCAGCTCTGGCCTGGGTCGTGCCGGATCCTGCAGTCGCCGGAGGGCCTCGAGGGGGTCGGTGTAACCCTCTGGTGTGAAGCCATCGAGCTGCAAACGGGCACACAACACCTCGACGTTCACCGCTTCATCGTCCACCACCAGGACGAGCTCTCCCCAACCCCGGCGTGGTTGGAGGTCCGAGTTCGGGCCTTCCTGGGTGGTCCGTTCGGACGGCAAGACGAGCTCGGACGGTGAGGTTTCCGGGGCGGATCGGAGCGTAGGGTCCGACAGCGGCGCAGGGAGGCCTTCCAAGACCGCAACGTTATCATGGCCGAGCTCGAGGAAGCGGGGGATCCTCACGGTAAAGGTGCTGCCCTTGCCGAGTTCGCTTTTCACCTCGATGGTGCCGCCGAGCAGCCCGGTGTAGCGGCGGCACAGCGCGAGGCCAAGACCGACGCCGCTATGGGCTCGGTCAGCGGCGCCGTCGAGTTGGCGGAACTCGTCGAAGATCGCCTCGAAGTGTTCGGCGGGAATCCCGATGCCCGTATCGCCGACCTCGAACTCGACCGTATCTCGGGTCACCGTGCAGTGGAGCGATACCCCTCCCTCCGAGGTGAACTTGGTCGCGTTGCCGGTCAGGTTGAGCAGGATCTGGGTCAGTTTAGCGCGATCTTGTACCACGGTCGCATCTGGGTCGGAGACCTCGAGCTCGAGGCTGAGCGGCCGGCCGACGAGGAGTCCCCGGGTGAGATCGGCGACCACGGTGACGAGTTCGGCCAGGGAGAAGGACGAGGGTTTTGCTCTGGCCTCTTTGCGCTGGACCGTGGCGAGCTCGAGCAATCCTTCGACCAGGCCGGTCAGGCGTTGCGCGCTGGTGCGGATGCTCAGAAGCAGCGGACGCAATGCTTCGGACCGATCGCCGAGGCGCTCAAGGAGGACTTCGGTGAGCCCGAGGATGCCGTTGAGCGGGGTGCGCAGTTCGTGCGAGGTGTTGGCCAAGAACTCGGTCTTCAAACGATCCAGCTCGAGCAACCGACTGTTCTGTTCCCGCACGACTCGGAAGCTCTCTTCCAGGTTGTCGGCCATGACGTCGATCGACCGGGCCAGGATCCCGAGTTCGTCATTGCTCTGCAGGCACAGCCTCCGGCCGAGGTTTCCGCGGGCGAGTTGATCCGTCAGTTCGACCATGCTGGTCACCGGTGCGGTCAGGCGGCGGGAGAAGAACCAGGACACGAGGGTCGAGAGCAGGATCAATCCGGAGGCGATGCTGAGCGCGGCGAACCAGAAGGAGCGGACCTTGGCCCGTGAGGTGCTGCGGGTCCGGGCGATGGCATCGTCGATGAAACGCTGGGTGTAGGCCAAGCGCAGCGTGCCCCAGCGGGTCCCGGCGAGGAGGATCGGTGAGGCGACCTCGAGTAAACGCTCGCCGTCGCGGGTGAGCTCGAAGTCGCGGGTTTCCTCGAGCGCGGCCGTGGTTGTGGCTTGATCGTCGTTCAGGACTTGATGGACGAGCCGAGGGTCGCTGTGGACCAAGGTCAGCCGGTCGCGGTTCATGACCATGCCGTAGCGCAGCCGGCTGTCGGAAGCGAGGGTCGAAGAGAGTAGGGTCTCGACGAAGCCATAGTTATGTCCGGCTAGGGCCTCGCCGATGCCCAGGGCCAAGTTTGAGGTCAGGGTCCGGCCCTCGGCCACGAGGTTCGCCCGGAGAAGGGTTACCTTAGCCGCGAGTTCTTCCTCCATGGCTTGTTCGAAGGAGCGGATATGCACGAAGCTGGTGCCGACCGTGGTCAAGACCACGAGGGTGATGCTCAGGGCCGCCAGTTTTTTCAGGAAGGAGAAGGTTGGTGCGGGCGGACTCGGTGGTGCTGGGGAGACGGTGTTTACCACCGGGGGGTCATTCCTTGCTACCCTTGGCTTCCCTGACGAACCCGTCGTACCCGAGCAGGCCGAGGAAGGTGCGGGCTGCCTGAAGCTTCGAGGTGCCGAGCAGGAGCAGGGTTTTGGTCAGGTGTTCTCCCAGGGCCGGGCTATAGTTGCCCTCGAGCCCGCACATCGTGGGAGTGACGAGGGCTGAGGTTTCATGTAGCACCTTGAATTCGTTAACAACCCTCGGATTGACCGTGCGCAGGTGTTCGAGGTTCTCTGGCCGGACGAGACTCAGCTCGACCTGTCCGAACGCCAGGGCGAAGATGGCATCGATGTCTTTGTTGACCAGGATCAGGGAGAAGGTCGCCGGAGTGATGGGAGCGCCCTTGAGCAGCTCGCGCTGCAGCATCGCCTGGGTGTCTTCTCCCAGGGGGGTCAGGGCCAGCTTGGCATGGTCGAGTTTGTGGAGTTCGAGGCCGCCCCGGCCGAGGAGGAGTTTTTTGTAGGAGGTGATGCCGTTCACCGTCGCCCGTAACAGCGGGACCAGGGCCAGTTCCACGCGGTGTTCGGCGAGGTACCATCCGGGGCAGAGCAAGAAGGCCGGTTTTTGGGCCAGGATCTGAGGGTCCAGGACCTCCGCCCGTTCGAAGACCTCGAGAGCGAGGGGCAGATCCAGTGCGGTGAAACACTCCCTGGCCGCGGCGAGGAGGGAGGAGGTCTTCTGCAGTTTGACGTCCGGGGCGTAGAGGAAGAGGGTTACGGGGGGCGAAGCCGCGGGTGCGGTCGAACCCGGAACGGCTGCCCAGCATACGAGCAGGAGGCCGAGTAGCCGAAGACCGAGGTGGGGAGCTGCGACACGCGGTGGAGGCACGATATTCATACCCCTGATGCTAGTCGAAGGAGTTCGAGAAGTCCATAGGAACTGCCGGATCCCAGAACCGCAGGTTCATACTCGTCATGGTGCAAAAATTGTTATTGGATCATGGTACTTGGGGAACCCGGAGAAGGGCTGGAGCGAGGACCATCGAGACGATTCCCACCTCTTGGGGGAACCTGCCCGGAGAGCGCTTGGCCAGGGCGTCAGAAATAGGCCAGCCCCACGGCCAATTCCAGCCAGGGGGAGAGGACGCCGCGGGCGACCAGGCCTCGAGTGCTGTCGAGAAAGGTTGTCGGCAAACGCCCGGTCAGGGACACTTGCAGCGGGAACTTGATCCACCCTTCGGGCAGGACGGACAGTCCGATGGCCGGATCGAGACCCGCGGTGAGCATTCCTCGGTCGCTCCCGTCTCCAAGACCGAGGAAGGTCAGGGGGACTAAGTCCAGGAGGAAACGAGCCGCCCAACGCCAATGGAAACCGTACCCCGCGGCCAGTAGGAGGCGGTTGTTCGGTCCATCGACCGCTCCCACCCTTGCGCCGAGGTGGTACCCGCTCAGCCAGGTGGCTTCCCGCCCCAGGGCCGAGAGCAGGGAGAGGTCGAAGCCCTGGACGAGACCGCGGGCGCGCAGTTCAATACCATAGGCAAATACAAGGGCTTGGTAACTAAGCGGTTCCCATGGTACCGGCAGATCTCCGATGTGCAGCATGGCATAGGGCAGATGGTCGGAGAGCGAAACGAGGTCGACCGGCCGGGAGAGGAGAAACCTGCCGAGAGAGTGCCGTTCTTCGAAGTATTTCCCCCGGGGGAGAATACTTGCCCAGTCCCGCAAGGCCGCGGCCGTCGAGGCGAGGATCAGGGCGCGTTGGTAGCGCAAGAGACAGTTCGTGGCCGTCTCGGGATCTTCCGGCGGGTGGTGGATGCATTGGCCGAGCCCGAGGCCTTCCTCCAGGCTTCGCCCACCCGCGCCTGGTCCGAGCAGATAGCCATCACCGAAGGCGAGGAACGGCTGGGGGGGCGAAGCGAAGGCAGGATGGCCGTGGAAGATGGCGACCACGCCCACGGCGCTGTCGTGGTCGTGCCTGCGCCTCGTCTCTTCGATCCGGGTGGCGTAGGGCCGGGTGCGCAGGTGCCCGCCCGAGAGGTTGTCCTGCAGGAAATGCAACCCGCTGCCGCAGAGGGGTAGTGAGAGGAAGGCAGAGGCCAGTCGCAGGCCGAGCTCTCCCGCTGCATCCTGTTCCTGAGCGAGCCGATCGACCCATGGCACGACCGGTCCGGTCAGACCTGGGTCTGCGCTCTTGCGCCATTGGAGTACACGTTCGGTGAGGCGCGCCGCGAGCAGCCGGCAACCGAGGTCGCGGCGGGCGCTCTCGCTCGAGGCCTCCCAGAGTTCTTCAGAGAAGTTCGGACCGGAGAGATCCTCCGCCTGTTCGGCCGAGAGCAGGAGGAGAGCGGTGCAGGGGGTCTCGGCGGCCGATCGCGCCGCATGCTGGAAGCCGACCCAGGAGGCATAGGCCTCGGCACCGAAATGGTGGTAGTGGGTCAGCACCATGTCCAGGTACTGCGGGTTGTCGAAGGAATAGGCGCCTGCCGGGTCGTGTGGGCCGGGAAGCAGCGCACGGCGGCGGTTCGGTGCGAAGTGGGCCGCGGAGAGGGCCGGTTCGGGATGAGCCACCAAGGCAAGGGCATCGGTCGCTAACCCCCGGTCGAGTTCGGACCAGGGCAGTTCGTCCCCGGTTTCGCAGGCGTCCTCGGCCACGTCTTCCACCATCCCGCCGGGGGGCTTCTCGAGCCATTCGAGCAAGAGGTCGATGACCCCGGGGTCCTCGGCGCGCGGTAGACCGCCGATACGGCCGTACCAGGGCAGGTGGTCGGGCAAGGCGGCCAGGTCGCCCAGGGTGATCGCATACTCCTGCCCCTCGGCGGGTCGAGGTCCGTGCAGCACCGAGGCAGCCTGTTTGTACCCTCCGTTGCAGTACGGTTTGTCCCAGCGCAGCGGGCAGAGCAACGACAAGGCCAGGTAGCGTATTGCGAGGAACTCGTGCCCCTCGTTGTCCGGAGCCCCGGCATTCTCGGCCGAGAGGAGCTTGCCGAGGGTCGTCTGCGCGAGGAAGCAGGCCCGGTCGGTCAGGTAACTGTGTTCTAAGTAGTCGAAGGCCGGGGCAGGTTCGGGAACACCCCCCAGCACCGTTGCGAGGCAGAGAGCGAAGCCGAGGCCCGGGATAGTGGTGCGTTGGAGTCGCACGAGGCGTGATCTCTCAGTGACCTCCGCCGCGTTTCTGGTCGGGGAAGGCCTTCCAGATCTTGAGGGTCAGGGCGAGTCCGATGAGGGTGAAGGGCAGGAGGAAGACCGGCCACCAGGACCAGCTCTGCCAGGTCGCCGTAGCGGGGTCGTTGGGCAGGAGGTATCCCAGGGCCAGGGACTGGAAGCCGGTACCGAGATAGACGAACCCGTCGATCACCCCTACCGCGGTCCCCGCACCCTTGCGGCCGCCGAAATCCATGGTCGCGGTGCCGGAGAGCATGCCGTGGACGCCGATCACGCACATCGAGATGAAGATGGCGAGGTAACCCAGCACGGCGTAAGTGTCGAGGGTGAAGACCATCACGCCCACGGCCACGGCCATACCTCCATAGAGGAGACAGGCCGAGGGAGCCCGACGGGACTGGAACAGTTTGTCGCTGACCAGGCCGGCGAAGAAGCCGCCGGTGATACCGGCGATCATCAGAGCCTTGCCCCAGTTGCTGAAGATGAAGTCGGTGGTGTGAAAACCGAAGGTCTTGGCGTAGATGGTGCCCCAGTGCATGATGCCGTTGCGGAGCACGCCGGAGCAGAACTCGATCAGGGCGATGGTGATGATGATCGGGTTGGTCAGGATCTTCTTGTAGAGCTGCAGCACGGTGAAGTTGCGGTCCATCTCGCCCGAGGAGGCGTCGCCGGTCTCGAAGTCCTTCAAACCGGCTTGCGAGGGCCGGTCCTTGAGCACGAAGATCTCGAAAATGGCGAAGACCACCAGCAAGATGGCGGGGACGAAGAAGACCCACCAGGTCTGCACCACCGTCGTACCCTCGGCCCCGAACAGGGCGCGCAACAGGTGTTCGAGTACTCCGAGCTGGCTCTCGTCGGGCGAGACCGCCTTGATGATGGTCGAGTTCCAATCGAAGGCGAATTCCAGGCCCAGGGAGATGAGCACGCCGAAGAGAGCGCCGAAGACCCCTCGCTCGCGGATGTGGAACCAACTGGCGTTGACCTTGACGATGGAGACTGCGCCGAAGCTCTGGAAGTACATGTTGAGGGCGTAGAGCACGGTGAAGGTGGTCGCCAGGTCGAAGGAAGACTGGCCGGTGATGATGAGGTAGAGCATCCAGCCCATGACCAGGTTGATCGCGGCCGCGCCGAAAGCACCGATCAGGATCGAGCGTTTGCCCCCGATCTTGTCGGTGAGGGGACCGTTGACGGTGAAGGAGAGGCCGTAGACCACCGCCCCGATGCCGAAGATGGTGCCGAAGTCCGAATTGCTCATCAGGTTGAGATCGGCCAGGGCGTTCTTGGCCACGGTCAGGTTGTAACGACCCATGTACAGGAGTGCGTAGGTCAGTCCGAGCGGGAACCAGTTGATGAAGGAGCGTAGGCGGAATTCGGTGCTGTGGTTCGCTGGGTTGTTGATCGCGTAGATGACCACCACGATGGTCAGGGCGAGCACCGGGACTAGGATGTCGAACATGGAGCTACCTCGAGCTGGGGTGGGTGAAGCCGAAGGTTCAGCGGGCCGTGTGCAGTTTCCACAGTTTGTTCAGGGCCAGCTCCAGGGCAGGACCGAGCTTGTCGGGTTGATCGGTGATCTCGGGCTCGTTCTGTAGGATCGCGAAGGGCACCTTCTTCCCCTTGACCAGGAGGTGATCGGGGTTTGCCGCCGAGAAATCGGCCCAGTCTGAGCCCTTGTAGAGCATCTCGAGCTTCTTGTCCTCGAGAGCGTGCTCGAGAATGCTGTCCGGTTTATTGGGGTTGTAGCGGCGGCGGTTCTTGCGCAGGGACTCTTCCCACGAACAATTGATGTAGAGGGTACAGGCCCGCGCCAGGATGCTATCGTCCAGATGGTCATAGGCCATGCGGAAGCCGCCGTGCTCGGAACCCCGGGAGAACTCGAAGAGCGCGGTGGTCGTGGTGTGATAGCGAGGATCGTCCCGTAATACTTTATCGTAATTGAGACAGAGCCGCCGGATGAGGTAATTCCAGAAGAACTTGTCCTTGAACACGTAGCCTTTGAGGTGCTGGCCCTGATAGGTGAACTCGGTGTTGGAGATGAGGCGCTCTTTGCCGTACTGGGTATAGATGTCGTCGTCCTCGAAGCGTTCCCACAGGATCGGGAAGTCATCGAATTCGGCGAACTCACCCACGTGGAAACGTTCGATACGCTCGGCCAGAGGCACCTTCTTGAGGTAGTCGAGGACCTCGGATTTGCCCGCCGCCGGGCGCCCGTTGAGGATGATGAGGTCGAAAATCTTTCCGGCCATGGTCGAACACCTCCCAGCTCGTGCAACTTCGGGTCATGAGGGCCGGCCCGAGGGCTCGGCCTGGCTCTTCTTGCCTAGCAGGAGGAGCGGGGGGAGTCAAACAGCACCACCAAAATCCACGTTGGACTTCAAACCACCGAATCGCCTTTCCGATCGTCTTTCCGAATGCCACGACTGGTGGTTTGTAGATACTTGATTTTACTTATCTTTTTGAGAAACCATTCCTGGCTCGCATCCTGCTGAGGTGTTCCAGCCATGAGCATGATCACCAACACCCGTGTGCCTCGCGACCTGCAGCTCCACGACGGCGATCTGGTCCACGCCTATTGGCAATGCACCGACCACGCCCGCCAGTACCTGCTCAGCAACCCTACGTTCAAGGAACTCTACCTGGACCTCCTGGCGGGAACGAAAAAGCACTATGGTATCTGTCTGATAGACTTTTGCTTGATGGATAATCACTTCCATCTCCTCCTCCGCATCC
>Ga0156395_1118_pt1 | contig 46488 bp, 42 predicted proteins | sample RifOxyA3_FD_108039 | JGI IMG/M metagenome (GOLD analysis project Ga0156395, IMG submission 108039) | Deltaproteobacteria bacterium RIFOXYA12_FULL_61_11 | reverse complement strand
AAAAGCGGACAATTCATGTGCTAAGAAAACCGGACAATTCATTTGCTACTAACACATCGAAAAGGAACTTGTTGAGCGAAGAGCGTGGCGGCACTATACTCGAGCAACCCTCGAGGAGATGAGATCGGTTATGGCGGTAGGTCACGGTATTGCTACCACCAAGAAAAGAATGATGATCTTCGCCCTGACCACTGTCATCGTAGGTCTGGTCTTGATCGAGGGGTTCTCGGCAATAATCTGGTACGTGTTGCCTCACTCTGTCCCCCAAGCGGATGGAGAGTTGTTACAAGAACTTGTTACCGGCGCCGTCGAGAAGCGGGTAGTGCGACAACAGACGAGGATCGACCTCCATGCTTGGTCTGATATTCTCCCTCATCCCTATTTCGGATATGTGGAAGCACCAGGGGCGAACGTGAACAATTATGGTTTCGAGGAGCAGGTCGACTATCCTTATCAAAAAGCTCCTGACGAATTCGTGGTTGGGTTGCTCGGCGGATCGGTCGGCATGCACCTGGCCAATTATCTCCACCGCCTCGATGGTGCCCCGCTCAAGGCCCAGCTCGAGCTACTTCCCCTGGTTGGTGATCGCAAGGTCCGCATCCTGCAATTCTGTCAGGGCGGCTATAAAGAACCACAACAATTCATAGTGTTGAGCTATTTCTTGGAAATGTTGGACCTTGTCGTGGTCGTTGACGGGCACAACGAGCTCACGAGTGCGATGCGCGATGACAGCCCGATCGAATACCCGAGTTTCATCGCGCTGTACTCCTTCTTCAAACATTACTTCGATAAAGAACAGATGCTCGAACTCGGCACCTTGGCGATGGTGCTGGAGCTGGAACACAGAGTCGCTGCGCTGGCCCTACGCGCTGAAACGTGGCCGTCCTTCACCGTGCGGCTGGTCCTCGGGCGACTTGCTCACGCCCTCACTACACAGAGGAAGGAGCTTGCCATGTATACGGAGAGAGACACGCTGAAGCGTGAGCTTGTCCTGCCCGGCCGCACTGAACACGATGAACGGGCCATCACCTCGCGTGCTGTCGAGGTTTGGCGAAAATACACGATCTTGAGCCATCTCATCGCGCAGCACAAGGGAATCCCCATTTTCACCTTCCTGCAACCGAATCAGTATGTTGAAGGAAGTAAACCGCTCAGTCCGGAAGAAGATACCGAGGCCATCGACCCCAATGCTAAGCCGATCTGGGCTGAACGGTGGCGGCACCTGCTCGGAGCAGCCGCGGACCTTCGCGCAACAGAACTCCAAGTCTATGACCTGACCAAGCTCTTCGCTGAGGAGCGGCGCACCCTGTATTACGATAAATGCTGTCACTTCAACGAGATTGGATTAGATTTACTCAGCCGGGCAATAGGCCAGCAGATTTTCCAGGCTTTGACTAGGAACCGGTCTGCTGCCGAGGTAGTCCGTGGCCCGCGGGCAAACCGAGGAGATACATCGTGCGATGCGCTCCCGGGACATGGGTTGCCCTAAGAAGCTGGAACATTTTCAAGGTATCGACGACTGCTGCAATATTCTCGAACTTGCGCATCGAATCCTCCGGAAAACAAGAGACCGAACCCTATCCATATCCATGCTGTTCTCAGATGCTGTACAAGGGATACTAGTGTACTTTTTCCATAACAGAATTAAAACGATTTACCTTCTCAATTTTTTGTACTGTTTTTTGGTCAAAGTAATGGGTCAAGGTTCTTCGTTGCGGAGTTTTATGTATTCATCGATTGCTGCAATCAAGTCAGCAACGCAATACAATACTTTCCGACGGTATCATCTGTAATGGATCACATGGTTCCCAGATGCCAAACAAATACCATAATTCCTTTATTTGTTAGGATATTTTTTGCAACATTACACTTGATAATAAATGATGGCTTTTTCTGTAGATTGTGATAATGTCCAAGAACTGTTTGTTTATCTCAGTGAGCATATATGCTCAGTAGGAATTTTAAATATTCTGTAAATAGTTCATGTTCATGGTTGCTATCTCTTGTTCCCGTTTTTCATAGGCACCGGAATAATATTTTTTTTGCAGTATTTACGGTCTCCATGCTGTGGATATTCATTGTCACATCCCATTACTATTGCCCGATTGATTCACTTGGTTCTATTGGTTGGCACCCTCGTCTTAATACGTTATTAAAACAAACATATGAGCTTGGTGGAAATATCGATATACGAATCTATGATTTCTACTCGCATGATGATGCTACATACAACCTCTACCCACTTTGGTATTCATTACCACTTAGGATATTCGGGATTTCCTTTTCAAGCTTGAATATCGCAATCTATTTATTAGCATTTATTTTCCTTTTTCAATATGTATTATTTATGACCAAGTTGTCAGGTCATCGGATAAGGTTTTCTTTATCATGGCTCAATGTGTTACTGGCAATTCTTAGTTGCGCAGGAATGGCTCAACTTCTCCGTTCCTATTGTGTTGTTACAGGTCAGTTAGTAATAATACTCTTCTATTTATGGGTTCTTGTTCCCAAGGTGCTTTCTGTTAAATCACCAATTATTACAACAAAAGTAAATATCATATTACTTGCTACTATCTCTTTATTCTGCCTCTGGTGCGAAAGAATAACTGAGTTAGTTGGTGGTCTATATCTCATGTTATTATTGTATCTCATATATTGGTTATTCGATTATTTTCATTTTCATAAAGCTTCTCACAACAAATTGGTGTGTTTTGGTTGGTTACTTACTATGGGTCTCGCTCCTTTAATAGTTCTTTGGAACTGGGCGCCATACCACGATTATCCAAATCAGAAGCGCGTGGTATTGTCTGAATGGCTACAGTATTTTATTGGCAGAGTGGGCAATGAGTACCAGGAGAAAAGTTTGGGTACATCAAACGACTTCTTCATGTGGTACTGGGATGCAATTGGGCCTATACATCTAGTTATATTAGGTTGTTGTATTATTGCTTTTTGTATTTTCGCAGACTATCGGAGTCGGTTAAGACCAGACTTTGTTGTGCCACTTCTTTCACTAGTAATATTACATGGAGTATTTCTACATCAGATCGGGTTGCTATTTCCTGAATACCTCTATCCTGTATTGCCAATGCTCATTATCGTAATCACGGCGGGCATACTTGCTGTAAATACACATTGGGTGCAAGGGTTAATGTTTATTCTGTTGATTGTTGCTGCGATTTGGGCACAACCCAAGATGCCTGTTTCCTCAAAAGAGTGGGACGGCAGTCAATGTAACTCAATTCATATCTATGGTTCGAACTCTATTAAAACATTGCAACATTCTGTAGCTAGTATTAAATCCCGGTTCGATGCCGCGAAAGATAAACACGATAGACATCTTCTCATCGAAGAAATGACTCATTCTGGCGACTTCATGGTGAGTTCGATTTTCCCATTTATCCTTGCAAGTTATGGTGAAAAAAACGTAGCATTTCCTGGTACTCGACTACCATATGATGAGTTTCAAGATTATGACGTATTATGGTTTTCAAGTCATGCAACTAGCAATACAGTTTGTAACATGATCAAAGATGAAGAGAGCTTTGAAGAGTATGTATTGCTAAATCTTGCTTTATTCAGATCGTTTCGAACGAACTACCAGACAATAAGTTCGCATGCCGAAAATCCAACAGAATTTCTACAATGTATGGAACAAGCCATGCCGACACGTATAATCGAACATGATCTTATGCAAGAAAAAACCCATGCTTTACGTTGTGTTGAATCACACGCTAGAACCTTCCTCGCTATGTTCCAAGTCTACGTGCGACGTCAATGGCAAGTACTTAAAAACGACTTTAAAGTTGCTGCTGATAAACCACCATTTTGCATACTGTATAAAACAAGTCACTCTTATCCCAAACAGCTTATTCCTGAAATAGCGGAGTAGTACCCCCGCTCGGAATTGTTGCACGATTATCAGTAAGCGCGTAACCTAACGCATCTTTCCCTGGTTGTGGGACTCGGGTAGGTTTACTGGAGGTATACCAGAGACCTGGGGTCTTGGCCGACCGGACCATCGATTAAAACGTATAGCACGAGCACTCGAGCACGTCGCCCTGGAGCGTACCCTGTTCGTCGGTGCGGGTGAGTTTGATCGCTTTGTAATCGGCTCCGTCGCAGGAGGTGATGCCCTTGAAGGTGTAGGCCAGCACCCCGGTCTCGAGCCGCTCGAGCACCTCGTACCCGACCAGGTCTTTACCCTCGATGAGGCTGCGCACCGCAAAGGCCTTGTCGCTGATCACGGTGCCGTGCTGCAAGGTCCATTCGCACTGCTCGTCCTCCTCGAGGAGGTCGGGAGTGAGGCAGGTGGCGGTGAAGGAAACCAGGGCTTGTTCGGTTTCGAATTCTTCGGGATCCTCGGGCAGGACCTTGGCGCAATCCAGACCGAGGTAATCGGCCAGAGCGCTACCGCCGAGGAGGAGCAGGACCAAATAAAGGGACTTCATGACGGCCTCCAAGTAGTTGTTTCAGGCTGAGGGCTTGTAGCATGTTTGTTGCGTCGCGTCAAGAGAGGTCTTCACCCAAGACTGGTTTGATCCCTATCCCACTTGAAGGATACGTTACAGCGACGGTTTCGATTGCCTTTTCGTTCGGCCTTGGCTAGGACCATGAACACGATAGTCGAGGTCGGGGCTGCGAGCTGCCTTTGCCTCACCTTTCGGCATTGTCATCGACTGGAGGCATCATGACCGAGATCGAAGAAGTCATCGCCAGAGAGATCCTCGATTCGCGCGGCAACCCGACCGTGGAGGTGGAAGTCTTCCTGTCCTCGGGCGCGATGGGCCGGGCCCAGGTCCCCTCGGGAGCCTCGACCGGCGAGCACGAGGCCCTCGAACTCCGCGACGGCGACAAGCGCTATCTCGGCAAGGGGGTGCGCAAGGCCGTGGACAACGTGCTCAACCTCATCGCCCCCGAGCTGGAAGGGATGGATGCGCTGCGCCAGCGCGAGGTCGACGACCGCATGCTCGACCTCGACGGCACGAAGAACAAGGAGAAGCTCGGCGCCAACGCTATCCTCGGCGTCTCCATGGCCACGGCCAAGGCCGCGGCAACGGCCATCGGCCTGCCCCTCTACCAGTACCTCGGCGGCGTCAATGCCCGGGTCCTGCCCGTACCGATGATGAACATCATCAACGGCGGCGCCCACGCCGACAACAACGTCGACTTCCAAGAATTCATGATCGTGCCGTACGGCGCCGAGAGCTTCCAACAAGCCCTGCGCATGGGCTCCGAGATCTTCCACCACCTCGGTAAGCACCTCTCGGGCAAGGGCTACAACACCGGGGTCGGCGACGAGGGCGGTTTCGCCCCGCGCCTGAAGTCCAACCAGGAAGCCCTCGAGGTCATCCTCGAGGCCATCGAGCTGGCGGGTTACGAACCGGGCAAAGACGTCGGCCTGGCTCTGGACGTGGCCTCGAGCGGGTTCTTCATCGAGGGGCGCTATGTGTTCCGCAAGTCGGACAACAGCAAGCGCAGCGCCGAAGAGCTGACCTCGTTCTACACCGAGCTGGTGGATCGTTATCCCATCGTCTCCATCGAGGACGGCATGGCCGAGGACGATTGGGAAGGCTGGGAACTTATGACTCAGGCTTTAGGCGAACGCATCCAGATCGTCGGCGACGACCTCTTCGTGACCAACCCCGAGCGGCTGGTCCTCGGTATCGAGCGCGGCGTGGCCAACTCCATCCTGATCAAGCTCAACCAGATCGGCACCGTGTCCGAGACCCTCGAGACCATCGAGCTGGCCAAGACGGTCTCCTACACCAATGTCATCTCGCACCGTTCGGGCGAAACCGAGGACGTCTTCATCGCCGACCTGGCCGTGGCCACCAACGCCGGACAGATCAAGACCGGCTCGCTCAGCCGTACCGACCGCGTCGCGAAGTACAACCAACTCCTGAGGATCGAGGAAGATCTTGCCGGTAGCTCGCTCTATCCCGGCCGCAAGGTGTTCCAGCGCTTCCTCAACGACTGAGATGGTCCCCCCGCACCCGCCGCTTTCCAGGCTCCGCGTCACCCTGCTCCAGGTCCGGGACCACGAGGACCCGATGCTGCTCCACGAACAGGAGTGTTTCCTGCGCCATGGGGCTATCGATCCCGATCGCTTGCGCCCGTTCAATGTCATCACGGCCCCCCCTCCTCTCTCGCTGCTCGACACCACCGACGTCGTGATGCTCGGGGGCAGTGGGGACTATTCGGTGGACGAAGAGGCGGGAGACCTTTCGTGGTTCCCTCCGATGGCCGAGCTCGTGCTCGCCTCGCTCGAACGCGGCCTCCCCTTCTTCGGCACCTGCATGGGGATTCAGGTCCTGGCGAGAGCCTTGGGCGGCAGCGTCGTCTGCGACCCGACAAGGCAGGAGATCGGCACTTTCGAGGTCAACCTGACCGAGGCCGGCCGCACCGATCCCCTGCTCTCGAACCTGCCCTCACCGTTCCTGGCCAACCTCGGCCACAAGTGCCGGGTCGAGCGCCTGCCGCGGGGCGGCGTGGTCCTGGCACGTTCCGAGCGCTGCCCGGTCCAGGCCCTGCGCCTCGACCGGGGCCTGGTCTACGCCACCCAGTTCCACCCCGAACTCGACTACCACGGCATGCGGTTGCGCATCACCACGTACTACGAGAAGTACAAGACCGGCGACGGCACGGGAGAACGCGACCGTCTCTTCGCCGCGATCCGACCCGAGGGCACCCCCATGCCGCTCATCGCCGACTTCCTGGCCCTGGCCGCCCGGCAGCTCGGGAACTGAGCCTCGGGAAAGCGTCCGGCTACCTTCCTCCCGAGCTATCAGGAGCGGCAATGCCTTCCCGACGCTCCAGCGCCTTGCGCTTGACGATCTCGGCCACCCGATGCTCGGCTCGCGCCGCGGGACTGTCGAGGAGCAGGCTCGGGATCTCGACCGGCCGACCCTCGGTCCCGAGGGCGACGAAGGTGAAATGCCCCGTGGTGCAGGGCCTCCGGGACTCGTCACCGGGAGTCTCGGCCACGACCTCGACCAGGACGATGAGCGAGGTCGTGCCGGTCCAGACCACGCGAGCGCGGACCTCGATGCGATCCCCGATCTTCACCGGGGCCAGGAAGTGCAAGGCCTCGGTCGAGGCAGTGACCACCGGTCTCCCCGTGAAACGCGAGGCGGCGATACCTCCGGCCTTGTCCATCAACGCCATCAAGCGGCCGCCGAACATGGAGCCGTTGGTGTTGGCGTCGTTGGGAAAGACCAGCTCCCAACTGGTGATGGTTTCCGCGGCTCGGGTCGGACGCATGACGTGATCTCCGGCAGGGGTCGTGGCGCTATCCTAACGAGGCACAAAGAGAGAGACAAGCAGGAGTGTATAGTCCACCCTACGACACCTCGGAAGTTGACCTAGGTCAAGGCGGCGGTTCCCCGAACACGATACCGTCGTGGGAACCCGAGACCCGCATCCGGGATCTGTGACTTCGAAGCCAAGGGAGGTACGACGATGAACGCGACGCGATGGGACGATTTCCTGGTGGCCGAACACGAGCTGATCGAACGGGCCATGGCGGTCCTGGGCAAAGAACTCGAGGCCCTCACCCCCGGTGCGGTCACCTCGAAGAAGCTCGGCCGGGCCATCGATTTCCTGCTCCAGTTCGGCGACAAGGTGCACAACGTCAAGGAAGAGCGTTTCCTCTTCCCGCTCCTGGAGCGTCGCGGCATACCCACCCAGGGGGGACCGATCGCGGTGATGCTCCGCGAGCACGAAGCCGAGCGAGGCCTCCTCGGTCGCATGCTCCTCGCTCTTCATTCCCTGGCCACCGCCACCCCGGCAGCGCTTGGCACCTTCAAGCAAGAAGGCCACGACTATCTCCAGGTCCGCGCCGAGCACATCTGGAAGGAGAACGACGTGCTCTACACCATGGGCCGCAACGTCCTCTCCGAGGACGACAACCTCACGCTGCTCGCCGGTTTCGAGCGGGTCGACCGGGAGACCTACGGCGAGAAGGCGAGAGCCCACTTCCAAACCATGGTCGAGGAGTGCGAACGCGGCGAAGCGAGAACCCGCCTGATCGAGAACCTCACCTCGGAGCAACTCGAGGCCATCCTCGAAACCGTCCCCTTCGAGCTCACCTTCGTCGACGCCGAGGATACGGTGGCGTACTTCAACCGTTTGGATAAAGAAAAGATCTTCGTGCGGACCCGCTCCGTGGTCGGGCGCAAGGTTGACAAATGCCACCCCCAGAAGAGCGTGGACAAGGTCCGTCAGATTGTCGAGGGCTTCCGCGCCGGGACACTTGCCTCGGCCGACTTCTGGATCGACTTCAAGGGCGGCAAGGTCCTCATCCGCTACTTCCCGGTCCACAACGCCGCGGGCACCTACCTCGGCGTCCTCGAGGTGACCCAGGAGGTCGGTTGGATCCAGAAACTGGAGGGTCAGAAAACGCTGCTGGCCTGACCACGCCAAGAGTTCTCAGCCGTTCGGCCAACGCCACCAGCCGCGGATGGCCCTCGGGTCCATGAACGAGCCGCTGTCGCGGATGCCAACGATGATGCGGTTGCCCGCGGCTCGGCCCAGAGGCTGATTGTGACCCAGCCCCGGGAGAAGCTCCCGGCCCGAACGGTCCAACTCGTGGTAGGAGGCCAGGAGGTTCTCGTCCACGCAGACCTCGAAGAGGTGGAAGACATAGCCCCTGACGATGCTGTCCTCGGGGGTATAGTGCAGGGTCAGGAAATCCTTATCCGCGTAGACGACAATGGTCCCGGTGTCCGGAGCCAGGGTGTAGCCCGATCGAGGAGCGTGCAGCACCTCGCCCGGAGTGGTGGCGAAGGCGATCAGGTGGACGGTGCCCCAGGCCTCGGGCAACCCGGCCGGTCCACCCTCGAGCCCGTGAGAGAGGCCCTGGTAGACCCCGATCTGGAACAATCCGACGATGGTCGGCTCCCGGCTCGGGTTGAAGATGGTGGACAAGTTGGGGGGCATGGCCTGGGGGTCGGTCTCGCCCGGATAGTCGATGAGTTCTTTCAACCCTTCGATTTCCTTGCGGCCGCGCAGGCGAATGTTCACGTCCGGGTCGCGTTCCGGGGTGAGGTGTGGCCCGGGGATCGGCACCGTGCCGTAGGTTTCCCCGGTGGCCGCGCAGGTGATGGCGACCGGCTCCGGTTCCACGGGCAGTTCCGGCTGTACCGGCGTGGGTTGGACCGGCACCTCGGGTTCGACGGGAACGTCTTCTACCGGTTCATCCCCGAGGACCAGAGGGGGGCGCTCCGAAGGGTCGAGGACTTCCTGTTCGTCCCCGCGCTCTTCGGATTGGACCAGGATGGGCATGGAACAGCCAGTACTGTTCAGGAGGAGGAGAAGGGTGAACCCTGCGATGGCGCGCTCGGGGAACAGCATGGCGAGCGGCTCGGGGCGGTTCAGGTGAAAGCTTTGAGCACGGGCGAGAGCGGACGTGGGTTGCGCACCAGATCGTGCAACACCCCTACCGGGTCGGCGAGTTGACCGAGCAGGGTCATCGCGGCGATAGAGAAGGGCTTGTTACGGGCCTGGCGGTAGAGATCGGCTCTATACCGATCGAAGACCGTGGCCGCAACCTCGCCGACCTCGCAGACCTTGCCGCGGATCTCGCTCACCTCGCTGATCTCGGCCGGCAGGCAGTGCAGGTAGAGCGCCGAACCGTTGCGGGTCTTTCGCATGAGGTCTTCGGTGCATTCCCAATCGGTGTGCCGGGCATTTTCTGCCAGGGCCTCTTTCTCGAGCTGTTCATAGGCGTTCTTGTTGCCTTCCAGCAGCAACTTGGTGCGCTGCTCCATGATCGCATACGAGGCCCAGGATTTGGGATACACGAAATCGGCACCTTCGAAGGCCTCGTGCATGTCGTGGGTGAGGCGAAAACTCCCGCCCGAGGCCGCGGCGTTGCGGCGCATGAGTTCCTCGGTCTCGGGAATCAGCGAGTAGCCCTCGGGATAGGCCAAGGTCACATCCATGCCGAAACGGGTGAACAGAGCCCCCACCCCTTGGGGTACGGACAGCGGTTTTCCATAACTGGGAGAATAGGCCCAGCTCATGGTGAACTTCTTACCGCGGAGTTGCTCGAAACCGCCGGCGTACTCGACCACGTGGCACAGGTCCGCCATGCTCTGGGTCGGATGGTCGGTGTCGCTCTGGAGATTGATCACGCTGGGCCGGTGTCCCAGGACACGATCGGCTACCCCTCGTTCCAGGGAGCGAGCGACCTCGGAGATGAAACGGTGCCCCACACCGAGATAGACGTCGTCCCGGATACCGATCACCCGAGTCAGAAAGGCGATCATGTTGGCGGTTTCGAGGACCGTCTCACCGTGGGCGATCTGGGATTTTCCCATGTCCAACTCGACCGGGTCGAGTCCCAGGAGGTCCATGGAGCTGTTGAAGCTGTAACGGGTCCTGGTGGACTGGTCCTTGAAGATGCTCACTCCCAGGCCGGTATCGTAGATGCGCGGAGAAATATTGTTGGCGGTCATCCACTTGAGAGTCTGGGTTACCAGCACGGTGGCGGCAAGGGCATGGTCGTTCATGTCCCAGGTCTGCAGGAAGTCGTGTCCGTAACGGCCATCGAGGTGAGGTTCGAGGTCGTCGAGCAGCCGTTCCAGAGCTTGGGTCATGGCGAAATCCTCCATAGATTTTCGGGTTCTCCAAGGGCCCCGCGGGGCACCAGGAAGGACTATTCCAGAACACAACCTCGGGGTCAACCCCCGGAGCAGGGTAGCACTTCAGAACTCCATGACCCCGAGATGGCGAAGGGCCAGATAGGCGGCTCCGACGACCCCGGCCGAATCCCCTAAGCGTGCCTGATAGATGGGTACGTGCCGGGGATAGCCGAAGACCTGGCGAGCCAAGATCGGGGCGAGCTCGTGGTACCAGATCGGGAGGTTGGAAACCCCTCCGCCGAGTACGATGGCATCGAGATCGAGCAGGGTGATCAGATTGCCCAGGGTCACTCCCAGCAGTTCCATGGTCTCGTTCAGGATTTCCGAGGCCAGGGGCTCGCCCGCAAGAGCCCTGCGATGGATTTCGCCCGGATCGGCAGCTTGGCCGCTGCGTTCGGAATACCGAGCGGTGATGCTGGTACCCGAGAGGTAGGCCTCGGCGCAGCCCAGTTTACCGCAACCGCAACGCCGACCCCGGTAGTCGATGCTCATGTGGCCGATCTCGGCCGCCATGCCGAGCGCCCCGCGGTAGAGATGGCCGTCGAGGATCATACCTCCCCCGAACCCCGTCCCCATAATAACCGCCAGGACATTGCGGTGCTGAAGGTGCAGTCCGCTGAAATATTCTCCTAGGGCCAGACAGTTGGCGTCGTTCTCCACCAGGAGAGGTTTTCCGAGGGCTGCGGCGAGCGAGGTGATGAAACCTGGTGCTTCATAGGCGACCGAGTTGGGAGCACCGTAGATCCGATCCTGCGAGGCCAGGTAGGATCCCGGGGTACCAATGCCGATCGCCGAGAGAGCCCGTCCCTTGCCGATGCCGGCGACCAACTCGACGATAACCTCGATCACCGCGGCGGCACCTTTCTCGGCCCGAGCCGGAACCCTCTGCCGTTGCAGGATGTTCCGCTCATCATCAAGCACACAAGCCTCGACCTTGGTGGCCCCGAGATCCAGACCGACCACAAAGTTCGTCATGCTGCTCCTTGTCCCCTTGAACCGACATGCCGCTCGAGGACCTCTTGCAAGGTTTCGGGGTAGATCGGCTTCTTGAGGAAATCGTCGAAACCTACCTCGACGGCCCGCTTGCGGTCCTTCTCCATGACATGCGCGGTCACGGCGATGAGGATGGTTTTTGCCAGGGCCGGGTCTGCCTTGATCGTCGCGGCAAGGGTCCAACCATCGAGCACCGGCATGCTCAAGTCGAGGAAGGCCACATCCGTGGGATGGGCGCGAAGATGGGTCAAGGCCGCGCCGCCGTCTTCGACCAGGGTCAAGGTATAGCTATCAGCGGGTAAAATGGTTTGGAGGAACAACTTTACGATCTCGCGGATGTCCTCGTTATCCTCGGCGAAGAGGAGGCGGAGCGGCGTCATTGGCATACCTCCCGGTTCAGGGTGGCCTCGTTCGCGGGATCGAGGTCGAACGGCCTCCCGGGGAACTTCGCTACGCATAGCCCAACCCGGGTCTTTTGAAAAGAGCAAAGCGGTTCTCGGCGTATACCTTCAGTCTTGGGGTGTATTGCAGGTTGTTTTTCACCACACTGGGGTGGCGCCGACGGGGGACCCCCGCCACGCGCAAGCATGAGCATGGTGGGGGCGAGAGGCGACAGGACCCCTTACCCAAACCAAGACTGAAGGGTTACTTTTCGGCGGGTAGCAGGGTTTTCCTTCGGAGAGAGGTCAGCCCGCCTTCAGGGGAGCATCTTGACAGTTCAGGGCTTCCCGCCTAGGGTTCCGTCGGTTTGCAGGGGAGAACCATGGCCTTCCTCGATCGCTTCAGACCACCGAGAGTGCGCGACCCCAACCGGCGCGGCAATTTCCCGACCGATCTGTGGCTCAAGTGCTCGGGTTGCGCCACGCTCCACTATCGTCCCGAACTCGAGACCAATCTCATGGTCTGTCCCCACTGCCACTACCATTTCCAACTCAGCGCCAGAAAGAGGATAGCCTCCTTGGCCGACGGAGGCAGTTTTCTCGAACACGACGCCGACCTCCAATCCGGTGATCCCCTCGGTTTCCGCGACCGCAGTGGCTATCCCGAGCGCCTCCGGGCAGCCCGCGAGACCTCGGGGGAACAGGAGGCCTATCTATACGGAGAAGCCACCCTCGGCGGGAGACCCGTGATCCTCGGGGCCTTCGACTTCTCCTTTCTCGGTGGTTCGATGGGGTGCGTGGTCGGAGAGAAGATCGCGCGCACCTTCGAACTCGCCGGAGCCCTGCATCGGCCGGCCATTATCGTCACGGTCTCGGGCGGAGCGAGGATGCAGGAGGGCGTGCTCTCGCTCATGCAGATGGCCAAGACCTGTGCGGCCCTCGATCGGTTTCGGGAAGCCCGAGGCTTTTTCATCTCTGTTCTCGCCCATCCGACGACCGGAGGAGTCGCCGCCAGTTTCGCGGTGCTCGGTGACGTGATCCTGGCCGAACCCGGGGCCTTGATCGGCTTTGCAGGGCCGCGAGTCATCGCCCAAACGGTCGGTCAAGAATTACCGGAAGGTTTCCAACGCGCGGAATACCTGCTCGCCCACGGCATCCTCGATCGAATCGTCCCCCGGCACAACCTGCGGGAAGAACTGGGTCTCCTCGCCGAATACCTCGGTTGAACAACAAAGGATCGGAATGGGATAATTTCCTTTACTTCCGCCCCCGTCTTCCTATATGCAGAACGCGACAGGAATGCGCTCGACTGCCCTGATCCGCCTCTTCCTCAACCGGTGCTTTCACCACCCCCCGAGGCTATTAGGGGGTGAGGTGCGCGATCACTTTACGCGACGGAGTGTCCGGCATGGAAGAGAGAAATTTGTTGTTCAAGTGTTTGAATTGCAGAAAGTCTTTTGAAATCAACCTCGGCGATTTCGTCACATTGAAATGCCCCAAGTGCAAGACTATGCCGACCCCGAAAATGACAAAATTGTTCAAGGAAACGGTCCAGAACATTTACCAACTCGAAGAAGAAAAGGAAGCTTTCGGCTTCGATTTCCAATACCCGAGCATTTCGATCTACTGAGTGTCTCGACGCCTTTTCCCTCTCCAGCCGCGCTTCCGCGATGGCACAACCCGTTTCCGAGCCTTCTTCCCGCCACGGAGCCTCCATCGTACGCTCAGTCGATCCTAAGGCCGCGACGATCGAGCACCAGCTCGCCGGCCTTGACCACGGCTCGGGCATGCATGGTGCCATAATGGTAGAACAGGTTCCGCTCGTCGGGATGATCGAGCAACACGAAGTCGGCCGCAGCACCGGGGCGTAGCTCGCCGACCTGCCCGGCCAAGCCGAGAGCCCGGGCCGCATGGACGGTCATTCCGCGAAGTACCTCGTGCGGGAGCATGCGGCAACGCACGCAAGCGATGGTGCCACACAAGGGTAGATTGGAACACATGTTCGAACCCGGATTGAAGTCCGTGGCTACGGCAACCCCGAGCCCACGTTGCAACATGGCCCTGGCCGGCGGCAGTGTGGTCAGGTCCAGGAAGAACGCTGTACCGGGCAGGATCACCGGGACGGTCGAGCTCTCGGCGAGCGCCTCCATGGTCGGCTCGTCGAGGTGTTCGAGATGGTCCACGGATATTGCGTCCAGTTCGATCCCGAGAGCCGCGGCGCCGATCGAGGCGAACTCCTCGGCGTGGACCTTGAGGCCCAATCCCAACTCCCTGGCAGTGGTCAGGATACGTCGGCTCTGCTGGACATCGAACACCCCCCTCTCGCAGAACACATCGCAGAAACGAGCCACCCCTTGCGCGGCCACCGCCGGCAAGGTGTCCTCCAGGAGAAGACGCACGTAACCCTCATGATTCTGCCGGTACTCTTGTGGGAACTCGTGAGCGCCGAGGAAGGTCGGCACCACGGTGAGCGGGGTCTCTTTCCCAAGGCGAGCGGCAACCTCGAGCATCTTCAATTCGTCCTCAGTGTCGAGGCCATAGCCGGACTTGAGCTCGACCGTGGTGACACCGTGAGCCAGCATCTCGAGAAGATAATCGCGGCCACGCCGGAAGAGCGTCTCAGGGGCAGCGGCTCTGGTTGCGGTGACGGTGTGCAGGATGCCGCCACCACCGCGGGCTATCTCCTCGTACCCTACTCCCCGGAGCTTGAGTTCGAACTCGGCGCTGCGGTCTCCACCGAACACAGTATGGGTGTGACAATCGACCAACCCAGGGATCACCGCGCCCGGACCGAAGGGATGGACCCTGACCTCGGGGCCATAGACCTGGCTGCCCTGCGGGAGCATGGCGTGAACTCGGCCTCCTTCGACCAACAGATCGACGTGCTCGAGTACCCCCAGGCCCTGAGGACCGCTCCCGTTCATGGTGACGAGTCTCTCGATCCCCGCGAAGACCTCCATCGCTGCAACCTCCGATCCCATTCGAATAGTCTCGGGCAACCTAGCAAGCGGAGCCGGCCAAGGCAAGCCGGGCACGACCCTCGCTCTAGCCACACGTCGGGGTATTGTGCCGTGAGGACCTGCCGGTCTTCCTTTATAGCGGCTTGACCGGATTATATTTACAGTAATGACCACTGCGTTCAGCGCCTGTGTGATACCAGGTGTCGAAATCCTCATGACAGGTTTCACAGCTCTGACGAAGTTGGTTACCTATGACCAGTGTACTGTCGAAGTATTTGTAATAGCAGACAAGATCGTCATAGAAAGCGCATTTCGCGCTCCCTGCAGTATTGAGCAGGGCAGCGCAGGTCACATCGATTGAACAACGGTTGGCCGTGAGGTCGTCGAGATCGACGGTCCAGGTTTTCCCCATGTCCAGGCATTGATCACAAAACATATGAAAATCTGCGCGTTGAGGTCCGGTCGTGGCCATGCCCTCGGCACACTCGGTACGCGCGTAATGCTCGCACTTCTCCTTGGTCATCGCTGCCGGGGGCGCAGTGTCCAGTCCGAATAAGGTCGCACACACTTCCTTGGCAGTAGGTTCGATAGGTTCTTGCGGTGGGGGTGGATCTTGGGGCTGCACTGCCGGTGGATCTTCCACAGCAGATACACAGCGGTTACCGCTCTGGATTGCCGGGTCGGTGAACCAGGTCCCTTCCTCCTCGAAGCAGGTTACGCAAGCCTCTTTCAAGACCACCGAATGGGTCTCGTCCAGGTCCAGCGCAACCATGCATGCAGCCGTGGCATAAAAGCGGCAATGGTCCTTGGTGACGAGCGCGGACAGGTCGGTGCGGCATTGGGCAAGGTCGGCATCGACAGGAGGAGAGGGATCGACCGTCTGGGGCGGCGGGGTTGGATCGGGGGACCCTCCACCATCGCCGTTCGGGTCCTCGATCGTATCAATCGTACCTCCGGCAGAGGGAACGCAGACCGGATCCTCGTCATGCAGGACCTGGTAGAGCCCCCCTTCCTGCACGCAGTTCCGACATAGTTCTGCCACATCGAGAAGATGGGGCTCAGCAAAGACGGTTGCGCAGTCGGTGAGCTCTCGGAGAAAGTGATCGCCGGTTTCATCGGTAGCAGGCAAGGGCTGCGCCGTGCGAGTACAACCCAACAAGGTGCCGACCCCAATGTTCTCGCGCCACTCGAAATTGTGAGGGCAGGCGCAGAAGGGGGATGGCACTGTCTGCCAGACACCCCCGGTTGCTTCGCAAGCGCTGCACTTCACTTGCTCATTGGCCTGCTGCGGCTGAGCCAGACAGACCGTGCTGAGCTCACCTTGGGATCGGGGTTCGAGAGAGTTGTCGGGATCCCCGGAGCAAGCCAGGGAGAGCAAGAGGGAGAGGAAGGAGAGAATGCGCATGTGCATATCCCTGGGCGACCTCGTACTGCAGGTGTTGGATCCTCGCTCACGAGAACGGTACCAGCACTGTCTCCGAGATGCAATTCCAAGGATCGGTTGCAGCGACTGAAGTCCCGGAGTAGGATGCCCCCCTCAATGGCCGAGCCATCTGCACGAAAGGGGGTCCCCATGCAACACCGTTGGCTTCCCGAGGTCGGAACCTGGCGTTATTACCTGCTCTTGGTCCTGGTCACGGGTCTATTCCTCGGTCCTCTGGGCGGCCTCGCCGCGGCGTACATGAATTTCAGTTTGGGTTTCTTCGTCGGAGGCCAGGTCCTGGTCGGCATCCTGGGCAGCGTCATCACCTTCCATTACGGTGCGGAAGGCCGCCACGGGGCTAACTACATGCAGACCATGGCCGGGGTCCTCTCGTCGATGTGCGGTATGGCGGTGTTGATCCAAGCCATGCATTGGTTGGGCATGACGATACCTCCCATGTGGCAAATGGGTGTTTTCTTCGCTTCGGCGGGGATGTTCGGCATCGGCCTTGGTGTACTCTACACCCCCCTCCTGGTAGATCGGTTGCAGCTCACGTATCCCTCGGGTGCGGCCGTGGCCACGATCATCCGCGCCCTGACCGACCCTCGGCTGCTCAAAGCCTCGATCATCAAGCTGGGTGGCGGCATCGGCGGCGGTATCGTTGGCGGCGCTTCGACCTTGGTCTGGCCCGTCCTGGCGACCAAGACGGCGGGCTTGACCGGAATTCTCGGCGGTCTGACCAGCGGTACGTTGACCCTGTTCGGCAGTTTTACCGCCTCGACTCTCGGCGCGGGTATGATCGTCAGCCAGCGCATCGCCATCCCTGGTCTGGTCATGGGCGTGATTGGATGGGCCCTAACACCCTCGCTGCGGGAGTGGGGTTGGATCGCTCCCGAGGAACCCTTCCGCAAGATCGGCTTCCTCATCGCGCTGGCCATGATCCTTGGCGCCTCATTGGTGGACATGAGCCAAATTGCCTGGGAGGCGGTACAACGCATCCGCGGCGCAATGAAAGAAGCACCCCAGGAGGTGCCGCCGAACCAACGCGTCAACCTCAAACTCTTCGTACTGTGGGTCTTGTTCTGGGGGACGGTCACCACGGTGCTGGCCTCGACCATCCTCCACCAGCCGGTCGGCTTCATCCTCCTGGCCCTGGGCCTCGTGCTGCTCTTCTTGATCGTGAACGGCATCTCCACCGGTATCTCGGACTCCAATCCCATCTCCTCGGCCTTCGTCCTCAGCGTGCTGTTGATGTCCCTCCTGGGTTTGCGCGATCCTCTGGTCGGCCTCTTCGCTGCCAGCATCCTGCTCATCTGTTGTTCGGTCGGCGTTGACATGCAGCAGGCCCTGGCCACCGGGCGGAGGCTCGGCACGAACCGAACCGTGCAATTCCACTTCCAGTGGGGAGGCGTCTTGATCGGTACGGTCGTCTCCCTGCTCCTGGCCAATATCTTCTTCCAGGCCTATCCCGATTTGACCATCAACGCGGTACACACCGAAGTACCAAAATGGCAATCGGCCATGACCTACAAGATCGTGGGCATCCTCGAGGACATCGGCAACCTCAAGTCGCACCAGGTCTGGGCCTTGCTGATCGGACTCTTCTACGGTGTGGGGATCCAGGTGTTGCGTAAGCTCTGGAAGGGCAATCACGCCTACAAGACCTATCTTGAAGGTCTGCTCAAGAGCAAGGACCCCATGAAACGGCGGCTGGGGCTGAGCCTCGATCTCGGGATCGACGCTTTTATCCTCTCCAGTCCCTACGCCTTCTCCTTCGGCGGTTTCGTCGATGTACCGACCGTGCTCTGGTTTGCGGTGGGCGGCGTGCTCTGTTCATCGATCAATTTCGCGGCCCAGCGATCCCTCAAGGAAGGCGAGGAAATGCCCGAGGAGATCGGTACGACCTTTCTGGTCGGCGGTGGTCTGATCGCAGGCGACGCCCTCTTCGCGCTCTTCACCGGCCTTTACGGTCTCTTGGGGTTATTGGCGAAATAACACCTTGCGACGAAAGCCTCCGCGAGACTTGCCCTCGCTCCTTCGCCGAGGTATGAAGCGGATCGGGTCCTAGGCTGAGGATGTCGGATGCAACTCATACCGCTGGTGAGAATCCTCTTTTCTCTCTACACGACCGTGTTGGTGGTGCGGGTGTTCCTCTCTTGGTTGCCGGTCAAACGCGACAATCCGCTGGTGGAGTTCGTCATCAACTCGACCGATCCGCTGTTGCGACCCATCTCAAAGCTCATCCCGCCGCTGGGCGGCATGGTCGATCTCAGCCCGATCATCGCCCTGATCCTCCTGCAAGTCCTCGAAGCCCTGATCGTGGGACTCCTCGCCGCGAGCTGACCCGGTCCCTCCCCTCGACGTTCGAACTGGTTGCACGGTGGCCGAGGGTGGTCTAGGATCACCGACGGTGACCTCTCGAGCGGAGCTTTCATGTTGCAACGCCACGGCCTCGCTTTCGTCCTTTCCGGCCCTTCCGGCAGCGGCAAAACTTCCTTGTGCCGAGCCGCCCGGGATCAGCTCCCGGGTCTGACTTACTCGGTCTCTCACACCACGCGCTCGCCCCGTCCCGGAGAAGTAGACGGCGAGCACTACCATTTCGTCGATGAGGAGCGTTTCGAGGCCATGATAGCAGCAGGCGAGCTCCTCGAGTGGGCCGAGGTCTACCGCCACCGCTACGGTACCGCCCGAGCGACCGTCCTCTCGCTGCTCCAGGCAGGCCGCGACGTCATCCTGGACTTGGATATACAAGGGTCTCTCGCGCTTCGTGCCGCATACCCGCACACGCGCCTTCTCTTCGTCCTGCCTCCCTCCCGGACCGTGCTCGAAGAACGCCTGCGCGGTCGGCGAACCGATCCAGGAACCGAGATCGACCACCGGCTCTCCAAGGCCCTCGTCGAACTCGAGGCCCTTGACAAGTTCGACTACTTCGTCGAGAATGACGAGTTCGCGCGCGCCCTCCAGGAGGTCGGGGCTATCGTCTCGGCCGAGCGACAGGCAGTGTCCCACCTGGTAGAGCCGACGCCCACCGTGCGGTTGCTGTTCGGAGGAAGCCATGGCCAGAGTCACAGTTGAGGATTGCCTCGAGAAGGTCGAGAACCGGTTCATGCTCGTCCATGTCGCCGCGACCAGGGTTCGCCAACTCCGCAAGGGCGCCGTACCCCTGTTCAAGGGCAAGAACAAGGAAATCGTCTCGGCCCTGCGCGAGATCGCCGAAGGAAAGATCAGCTACAAGCGTAAACCCAAGGGTACGGAAGGTCCCCCACTCGATCTGCCGTGAGCTCGTTCTCAGCCTCCCTCTCAGCCGTACTCTTCCTGCTCGGCCAGGGGTTCCTCTGCCCTATCGCCCTCGCCGGACCTCCGGTCGAACAATTCCTCGAACAGCGTCTGGTGCTCTACGAAGGTGTCTCGCCTCGTGTCGACATCCTGCTCCTCGTCGACGACGGCCCTCCGAGCGTCGAGGTCGGTGCCTATCTTGCCCTCCCGACCGATCAGCGACCGGACCTCCCCGAGCAGCAGACCTTTCCGGGACCTCTTTCCCTCCTCACCCCCCTCGTCCATCCTCCATCCCGAGAGACCCACGGGGCATCTCACCCCCCGACCTCCTCGGACAAGGACGAGGTGGTCGTGCTGTCGAGTTTCCTGGGAACCTGGGGTTTCCACTGTCGCTTCGAGTGCTTGAAGTTCGGTTGTGGAGATCGCTGCACGGTGCCGACCTCTCGGCTTCGCGCTTTCGTGCTCCTGCTGGCGGAAGGGCTGGCCGGAAAGCCTCCCCCTCCTCGCGACGATGGTACCGCAGGCTGTCGACTGGTCCTGACCGGCAACTTCCGCTTCGAACAGGTCCTCGACCACCTACCAGGACTGCCGTCGTCCAGAACTGATCCTCGGGTTCCCCGAGAGCTCGACGGCCTGGGCTTGGTGCATCGGGCTCGCGCCATGGCCTTACTACTCGAGGCACCTGAGCGTTACGGAGTGATCCTCGAACGCAATCGCCGGCTCCACCTCCTGGCCGAGCTGTAACCACGGACCGCGGTCCAGCCTCAGAGAGCAGATTCTCCGTCGGTTCGGGCCAACTCGAGCAGATACCTGCCATAGTCATTGGCGTGCATGGCCTTCCCGAGTTCGATCAGGCGGTTGCGATCGATATATCCCCGTTGGAAGGCGATCTCTTCCAGACAACCGATCTTGAGACCTTGCCGCTGCTCGATAGTCTGGACGAAGTTGGAGGCATCGAGCAAGGTCTCGTGGGTGCCGGTATCCAGCCAAGCAACGCCCCGGCCGAGATGCTCCACGCGTAGGGTTCCCCTCTGGAGGTAGGCCCGATTGACGTCGGTGATCTCCAACTCGCCCCGGCCGGAAGGAGTGAGCCCGGCGGCGATGGAGATGACCTCGTTATCATAGAAATACAGACCGACGACGGCATGATTCGAACGGGGCCGCGCAGGTTTCTCTTCGAGTCCGACCACGGCACCGCCCCGGCCGAAGGTCACCACGCCGTAACGCTCGGGATCCTTGACCACGTAGGTGGCGATGACGGCCCCACCCTGGTGCTCGACCGTGGTCACGCAACGGGCCAGGAGGCCGGTCAGGCCGCTGCCGTGGAGTACGTTGTCCCCGAGCACGAGGCAGACCGGAGAGGTTCCGAGGAACTCGGCTCCCAAGAGGAAAGCCTGGGCTATTCCCTTGGGTTCCGGCTGGGCCAGATAAGCGAAACGCATCCCCAGACGTTCCCCGCTGCCGAGCAATTCCTCGAAACGCGGTAGATCGTGGGGGGTCGAGATGATCAGTACCTCGCGCAGACCAGCCAGCATCAAGACCGAGAGCGGATAATAGATCATCGGTTTGTCGTAGACGGGCAGGAGCTGCTTGCTGAGGACCCGGGTGACGGGATAGAGCCGGGAACCGGCACCACCGGCGAGGACAATACCTTTCATGGTGAACTCACGGACGCGAATAACGTTCTTCGGTGACCACGGACACAGCTCCCAGGGTGGTGGTGCAGGTCAGGTCCAGGCTGTGCAGGGCAAGGGCAAAGGTGCAGGGGATGGAGATGACCGCGGGTTGACGCTGCTTGAGTTCCAGACCGATCTCACCCTGGGCGGAACGTTGCACTTCATAGGATCCACTGGCCTGCACGGTGTTGGTGCCGGCGGTCGTGGGCTTGGTTCTGATCATGGAATAGGTGCCACTGTCGGCCAATTCCAGAGAACCGCTCGCCGTGGGTACCGTCGCACCGTCTTCGACCAGGGCGCTCAGGGTCCAGGTTCCGAGCAGACCCAGGAACTCCAGTTCCACACTGACAGATCCGGCCTCGATCTTGAAAGACAACGTCTTACCTACCTCCGAGACCTGATAGGTCCTCGTGGCGCCCTCGGTGGTGAGTTGGAGATCCGAGAGGACCACCTCGTCCTGGGTGCGATCGGCCTTCAGGTTGAGCTCGAGGTTGCCGTCAGAGGCCTTGAGCGAACCGGTGAAGTCGGCGCTGCGCGCCACCGTGGCTGTCCCCACCGTGGTCTCGTAGGCCAAGAAACCTCGCACCGAACGATTCTGCCGCACCTGGAAAAAGCCATCCACGCCTGCGAGCTCGGCGCCACCAACCTTGATCTTCTGCACGAACCAGACATCGACCAGCGTCGGATCCTTCGAATCCGAGGACCCACCGCAGCCCAATACCGTGCTCAGCACGACTATCCCACAACCCGACCACCACCTCATCGCGCGCATCCGTAGCCTCCCCGCCATCTTCGAACCATACCGAGGCATCCTAGCCGTCGCCTTGCGGCAAGACAAGCAAAAGACTCATCGTGGTGTAAACCTTCAGTCTTGGAAGGTAAGGGGTCCTGTCGCCTCTCACACCGACGCCGCTGCATCCTGCGCGGCGCTGGAGGTCCGCATCCTTGCGGCCGCCCCTACCATGCTCATGCTTGCGCGTGGCGGGGGTCCCCCGTCGGCGCCACCCTAAGGTGGTGACAAACAAACTGCAATCCACCCCAAGACTGAAGGAATGTGATCGGTAGGGATACGCTATTCCCATCTCCGGTACTGGACCCTTGCCATCCTCTGGTATAATCCCCAAGATAGGAAGATGAGACCGGCGGATTGACCACTTTGACCATGCACCCAACCCCCTTGCGGCGAAGGCCGGGTTACCTAGGAGGATCCGGACTCCTCCTGACCTCTCTGCTCATGCTCGTCCCGGTCGAGGGGGCGCGCCAGGACGAGCGCACCCACGCCGAGGCCCTCTTCTCCCTGCCCGCTTTCGGCGCTCACGAGACCAGGACTACCAGGAGCTTCGGCGACAAGGACCTCACCGTCTATACCCTACGCCACGCCCCCCGGGGGTTCGTTCTCCAGGAGAAAGAACAGCGCTTGTTGTGCTTCCGTCGCACCGCCCACTGCACCCTGGTCGGAGAACTCCCGGCCGGACTGCCGGTCCCGCCGGCCCCACGCCTCGACCCCAAGCAAGCCTCCAACATCGCCGAAGACCACCTCGGCCTCACACCGGACGACCCCCGCGCCCTCTCGCAGACTCTCGAACTCACGCCAACCGGAGCCCGTCCCTGGTATGTGGTCACCGCCCTGCGCAACATCGAGTTCGAACGCCAACTCGTGCGGGTGCGGATCGAGGCCTCGACCGGCGCCCTTGAGGACCTACCCCCGCCTCCGCCCTCTGCCTTGCGCTGGTACGATGGACTGGGCTCCATCTATCGTTTCAGCCCCCTCGATGGCCCCCCGGTCCAGGACACGCTCAGCAACCTCACCAGCCTCGTCGATCTGCGAGGGAGCAATATCATCGTCTTCAACGACGACCAGTCCAAGCCGACGGCCGCCGGTTTCAACGGTCAGTTCGTCTTCCCCGAGGGGGACAAGCGGATCGAGATGGTGATGATCTATTATTATGTTGATCGAATAAAAGCCTGGTTCGAGCAGGTCTTCACCTTCAAACCACCCAGTCCGACCCTGCTCGGCTATGCCAATGTGACCCAGTACCGCGATCAAATCGTGGAGAACAACGCGGCCTACCTTGGGGTCTTCGACGTCCCCGCGCTCGGGGGCAATTACCCTATCATCATCTTCTCGGAATCCACGGGGCTCTACAACAGCGTCATGCTCAGCGCCGACATCATCCTCCACGAGTTCTGCCACTATGTCATCGACAGCCTCACCGGCATGGGCAACGAGGTTACCCAGAACGCCCTGCACGAAGGTTTTGCCGATTACTTCGCCGCGGCCACGACCAGCGATCCCCATATTGGCGAATACTTCGTGCAAAAGTTGGAGAACAAAGACTTCCTGCGCAACCTCGACGACACCAACCGCCAGTACAGCGACCCGCTGCCTGCGACCTATCGCGACCCCCATGTGTTCGGCGAGTTGTTCGGGCAAACGATGTGGGAGGTGCGCAAGACCCTGCTCGAACTCCTTCCCGCCCGGCCCTATGACGAGGTGACCTTCGTGGTCGACAGTCTGGTCTACAAAACCCTGCAGTACTTCAATCGCGGTACCATCGATCCGAGGGTCTTCTTCTGGGCCTTCGTCGACCTCGACAAGAACCTCTGGAAGGGCTTGCACCTGGCAGTGATCCTGCACACCTTCTACCGCCGTCATTTCACCCTTCCCGGGTACGAGGCTTCCTACCCCACCAACCTCAACCCACTCAATGCCCAGACCATGGAGGCCTCGGTCGGTTACCCCTTGCCCATTCGCGGTGAGAGTCCACTCTCTGCCCAGTTCACCACCATCGCTTACGCCTGGCGGATACTCTCCCGTCCCCAGGGCAGCAACGCTCTGATCGGTCAACCCCTCCAACGAGAAATCCGGTTCACCCCCGACCTGCCCGGCAGATATGTGTTGGAGTATGTCGAAGCCTATAATTTCTATGGGATCAGCCCCCCGGTCCACGTGACCCTCGAGGCGGGGTTCGGGCCTCCCCCACCGACGAGCCTCCCCGCCGACCCTTCGGAATACGATCAGTCCATGGGCGGTTGTGGGCTCATCAGGCCCCCCGAGGTACCAACTCTCAGGTTTGGTGACCGGTAATTATCTAATTTTATCATTGTAATACAACATTTCTGGGACTCTCTGGGATTCTTTGCGCCTCGGTTTGACAGCTTCGCCGATTCGTGCAAGTATGGGCCGCTTCGTGAGCGGTCACGTCGTCGAACAGCAGGAGGGGGGCATGCGCAACACGTGGTTCTTCATCATTGTCCTGGTCCTGGGCCTCAGCACCATCACCGGCTATGCCGGGGATCGCTTCGTACCGGGTGAGTTCATCGCCAAGTTCAAGCAGGGGGGCGAGGTCGGCATCCTGCGCACGCTTCTCGCCGACCAGGGCCTGGAGGTCGTCGACACCTTCGACGGTATCGGGGCTGTGCATCTCCGTGCTAATGGTGAGGTTGATACCCTTTCAACCCTCTCCACCCTCGGCCTGAGCGGCGTGTTCGAGTACATCGAGCCCAACTACATCCTGAGCATCGGGGCCACTCCCAATGACCCTGAATTCTCCCAGCTCTTCGGCTTGCACAATTCCGGACAGACCGGGGGCAAGGCCGACGCCGACATCGATGCGCCGGAGGCCTGGGGCGTGACGACAGGCTCACGCGCCGTCCTCGTGGCCATCATCGACACCGGCATCGACTGCACTCATCCCGATCTCAAGGCAAATTGCTGGCGTAACCCGGGAGAGACCGGCAAGGACTCTCAGGGCAAGGACAAGACCTCCAACGGCGTGGATGACGACAAGAACGGCTTCATCGACGACTTCCAAGGATGGGATTTCGCCAACAACGACAACGACCCCTTCGACGACAATAAACACGGCACCCACGTCGCCGGAACGATCGGTGGAGTGGGCAACAACAAAGAAGGCGTGGTCGGGGTCAACTGGCAGGTCAGTCTTGTCGGAGCGAAGTTCCTCACCGACACCGGAAGCGGCACGCTGGCGAACGCCATCAAGGCCATCGAGTACACCACCCTCATCGGGGCGCATCTCACCAACAACAGTTGGGGTGGGGGCGGCTTCAGTCAGGGCATGTACGACGCCATCAACCAAGCCAATGCCGCCGGCAGGCTCTTCGTCGCCGCGGCCGGCAATTCGGGTTCGGACAATGACCAGAAGCCTCAGTACCCCTCGAATTACGAGCTTCCCAACGTCATCGCCGTGGCGGCTACCGACCACGCCGACGCTCTTGCCGGTTTCAGTTGTTTCGGTGCAATGAGCGTCGACCTCGCAGCCCCCGGCGCAAATATTCTCAGCACGGTTCCCGGTGGTGGGTATGCGAAACTCAGCGGTACCTCCATGGCGACTCCCCATGTCGCCGGAGCCGCCGCCTTGGTCAAAGCCGCATTCCCGACCATCGACGCGATGGGGCTCAAGAGCAGGTTGCTCGCCGGGGTCGATCGTCTGCCCGCCCTCAACGGCAAGGTTGCCACCGGGGGACGGCTGAACCTCCTGAGCGCGCTCGAGACCGACAACGTTCCGCCCGACGCCCTCGAGGACCTGACGGTGATCACCGCGGATCTCACCTCCTTGACCCTCTCCTGGACGGCGACCGGGGACGATGGCACCTCCGGCGTTGCTTCCGGCTACCAACTCCGTTATTCCACGCGTCCGATCACCTCCGAAAAGGACTGGGCCGAGGCGACCGCCGTGCAGATCTCCCTCACTCCCGTCCAACCGGGACAGAAGGAAACCTATACCTTGACCGGCTTGAATTTCGACACCGCCTATCACGTTGCGGTGAGGGTCTTCGACAATGCCAACAACCTCTCAGCCCTGTCCAATCCGACCTCGGGCACGACCAAGAAGGTCAATCTCGTCTTCCTCGACACCATGGAGGGTTCTGCCGAAGCCTGGAACCTTTCCGGTACCTGGGCGATCTCCGATGAAAAGGCCGCGAACGGCCAGAAAGCCATGTCCGACAGCCCGGGAACGTTCTACAAGAATAGTTCCACCTTCTCCATCACCTCCAAACCCTTGACCGTGACCGCCGGCCGTACCGTGGTCGTCGATTTCCTACACCAGTACGACCTCGAACCGCGGTACGACTGGGCGATCTTCGAAGTCTCGATCGACGGCGGCAAGACGTTCAGTACCATCTCTCGTTTCACGGGTATGTCGAAGGGATGGGAGCGTTCCATCGCTGATCTTACCCAAATGCTCCAGGCCGAGGCCCAACTGGTGCTTCGCTTTACCGTCCTCGCAGACCGCTCGATCAACAAGGACGGATGGTTCCTGGATGACGTGCGTGTGATTACCGGCGCCCAGTGACTTCCCTTCCCCCCATCGTGCCTGGGCAACCACCAACCCCACCTGCCTTTCAACAGACCGAGAGGTCCTGTATGCTCCACGTCGTCTTCGTGCTCACCCTGTTCCTCGCGCTCCCGGCCGTTGCGGTCGATACCAAGACACCTCCGGCGAAGGAGCCACCGCCCTTGCCGTCTCCTGCTCCGTTGGCGGTGAAAGACGTGGCCCCCGGTTCTGCAGTCCGCGGGGAAGTCCAGATCAAGCAGCAGCGGCCCGTCTACAGCAACCCCTTCGGCACCCTCTACGATGACGAGGTCCTCTTCCCTGGCAATATTTCGGGTACCTATCTCCGGTTCTCCTGGAACAAACCGAACCTCATCGGCGTCCTACCGGTCCTCAGCAGCGGAGAGGTCGTTCTCATCGAGCATTATCGCCATCCCCTGCGCCGGTGGATCTGGGAAATACCCCGCGGCATGGGAGACGACAACGACCTCGAGGCTCTCGCGCGCCAAGAGCTCAAGGAGGAGGTCGGAGTCCACGATTGCACCTTGAGCAAAATGGGCGTGATCACTCCGGACAGCGGCATCTTGACCTACGAGGTCAAATTGTTCCTGGCCACCGGATGTCAACGCGGCAAGGTCGAACGGGAACGGGATACCGGGACGGTCCGCAACGTGCGGTATATCTCGTTCAAGAATTTCGAGGCCATGATCCAGAGCGGTGAGATCACGGATTCCTTCTCCATCGTGGCCATGCACCGGGCACGTCCGAGACTTTTGCGCCGCTGACCGTTCCACTCCTTCATTCGACCGAGAACAACACCCCCGCCGCATGGCAGCGCCGCGCTGTGGCACCGAGAAGCATATGCGGTCTGCGGTCTTCCGGGTTCCAAAAAGTATCGACATTGGGGAACTCGGCGGTGGGGAAGGCCGGATATTCGCTGCGAATACTGAGCGGTGTTTCTTCCGCGGCACGGAGCCACAGGGAGAAATGCCAGCGGGCTACTGTGTTGTATTCCTTCGTTTTGCTGTAGATTTCGAGAAAACTGGTCAGGTTGGGGTTGATCGAGGCGGGTTGTGAGGTGGACACTCGACGGGGAAACCGCAACCCCCCTGCGAAGATAGGACTTCCCTCCGAGGGTTCCAGGTACAGATGGAACCAATCGCCGTCCCCGCCCTGATCCGCTCGTTGCAAGCGCAAGTTGAATTGCCCGACTCCCCAGTCGTAGAGCAAGCGCACGCCGACGAAGCGTCCTTCGTGAGAGCCGAGTTCCTTCCAACCCTCCCGCGGCGGCCTGGTATCGGCTTCGTCCTGGGATTCCCAGCGAGAGAAAACAATGCCCTTACCTCGCCTCCCCCCCACGCCGGGTTCGAGCACCTCGGTCTGAAGACCCGCATAGAAACGGATGCCGTCGATGGTCCCATCGAACGGTGCGAGATACAAACCGCTGGTCGTACCGGGATCATCGTGGAGTCTCAGTTCTGCCTGCATTTTATCGACCGCGGTGCTCTTGAAGCGCCACCGCAGGTAGGAGACATGGGCGGGGAGCGAGAACTCTCCGCTCTGGACCGCAGCATTACAGGTACACACCCCGCAATTCGCGGCCCGGACCTCACCGCAATTGTCCTTCACCTCGATATTGCCACACCCCCGCTGCAGGCGGGAGCACAGTGCAGGAGTCTCCTCAGGACTACAGGTACAAGTATTGGCTTCACAGACGCCGCTCGGGTCTGTGCACCTCCCACACTCCGCAACCCTGGGGTTGCCGCACGCATCCACCGTGCTAAGGGTGCCGCATTCTGCCCCGGCCAAGGCACACAACTGGGCATCGAGCGCTCCGGTGCACGGCAGCGGGCCCGGTTCTACTGGTAAATCGCCGGAAGGGAGCGAGGGTTCGCCACCGGGATCGGGTTCCACCGGGTCGGTCGTCGCCGTATCGGCACTGGTATCGGGGAGGACTCGCCGTGGAGGTGGAGCGGCACAACTGGCCAATAGAAAGAATCCGAGAAGGCCCGAGAGCAGAGCAAAGGATCGGGCACGAATTCCGGTTGGCAAGGATCGAAATTGGAGGTGCTGTTGCATAGTCGACTCGAGTAGATCGTGGAAGGGTACTAGGTCGTGGAGGGACCTCACTCCTCGAGTTCGTCGTCGAACTCTTCTTTTTCGTACTCCAGGTTGACCCGCCGGGAGGTACCCAGGGTGATGATCTTCGAGGAGGTGTAGGTCACGTTTCCGTCGGCGTCGTGGAATTCGGTTCGCGCCTCGAGTTGCACGACCTCGCCGGGCAACTCGGCCGTAGCCGTACCGAGGGCGATCTCGCAATCGAGGGCGAGGTCCATGGTGAAGAGCGGTGAGTCATCGGCATGGTTCAGATAGGAGGTAGTCGGGGTCAGCAGATGCTCTTCGACGATCGTCGGGATCTCTGCCCGGACATCGAAGAGGTACTCTACCAACTCCGCGGGGGGAGGGGTTCCTGCCTTCGGTCCATCGGTAACCCCTGAGGTACTACCGTCGGGATCGGTGCCGTTCGGAGTAGCCCCATCCGGGGTAATCCCATCTGCGCCGGGAACGGTTCCGTCCGGATTGGTACCCGTGGGATTCTCTCCGTTAGTGGTTGGATCGCCGTCAACGGGGTTCGTGGGGTCATCCCCATCCGGAGTGGTCCCGTCGGGATCGGTCCCCGGGTTCGTTGCACCATCCACCCCGCCGCTGGTTCCCGCCTGCCCATCGCTACCCGTGTCGAGAGCCCCATCGACCCCGGTATTGCCGAGCCGCGCAGAGGTGATGCGGGTACAAACCCGATTGCCTTTGATCTCGGAGCAGATGTTGGGAACTTGCCTGTCCTCGGCGTTGCGGCAGTCGCAGACCGGCCCCGGAGGACAGATGCAATCGGTGATGGAATCGTCGGCCAACAACGCGGTCACGGTCGGGTCGAGCTCCCGGTACTCGGGTTCTTCGATGAGCAGGGCATCGGGATCTTGGTCCCCCTGCACCCCAGCTGCCGTGGTCTCTTGGGGATTGGTATCTTCGGTCTTCCGGTCTTTATCAGGAGCGAAGGTGTAATTGTCGCACGCCACGAAGGATAGCAGCACGATCAAGAGCGCGAGTCTGTGCATGATTCCCCCAAACCTCTACGACGTCTCCCAGAATGTACCAGAGCGGTCTGCAATTTACAAACCATGCACCGCTCTTTGCGGTTTCAATATGTTCAACCTCAACCCGTGCTTTTCCCTTACCTTTTTCCATGGCTCTGGTATGAACGGGAATCGTTCTTCCACCTTCCCGACAGGGGGTTGCCATGCTGGGATCCTTCCGTCACGAGCCGGTTTCGGACCCGACCCTCTCCGACACGGGGGCTGCCTTGCGGCAAGCGCTCGGACTGCTCGAAGAGCGCCGAGGGAGAGAATACCCGATCCTCCTTCACGACAATGAACCGATTCTCCTTGCGGAGAAAGCCCTCGCCCATGACCCCACCCGGCCCGGAGAGCCCCTGGCCATTTTCCAACAATGCACCGCCGAACTGCTCGAGAGAGCAATCGGGCTCGGGCGTGCAGCTATGCTCCCCTGGGCCACCCTTCCCCCAGAGCGCCGAAGTCGCTTGCTCCTGCGACTTGCCGGCGAAATGCGCACCCAACGCTTCGTCCTGGCCGCCCTGCTCATCACCGAACAGGGTCTGACGTGGCAGCACGCCCTGGCGGAAGTCGCCGCGGCCATCGACCTGGTCGACTTCCACGGCCGGGCAGCGGTTGCCTCGAGCACCAGGGCTGCCGACTCCCACCTGGACGAGAGCGAACTCCGACACCATCCCCTCGGAGTCGTCCTCCTGCTCCCATCGTGGCGCGACCCCCTCGCCTCCCTGGCCCACATGCTCGCTCTCACCCTGGTGGCCGGGAATACCGTTTGCGTCATCCCCGCTCCGGAAGGTCGCGCGCTGACCGCCGAGTTCGTTTCGATGGTACGCCGCCTCTCCTCCAACCCTGATCCTCTCGTTTCCTGCTTATCGGCTGACCTCGGGACGGTCGGCGAGGTTTGCTCCTCAGCCGAGGCCATATTCTTCACGGGCGAACGCGACCGCGCAACCCGTTTCCACGGACTCGCCCTCGACCCTCTGGCCCGCCCTCGCTATCTCTATCACCACCCGACCGTGGGAACGCAACTGCTCCTCGAGCTCCGGGGCGACCTGTCCGTGACGATCGGGAACGCGGTTGGCCAAGCCTTGCACAACAACGGAACCGGACTCGACCAGACGGTCCACCTCTTCACTCCACGCCGACTCCTGGGCGAGGTCGAGGCTTGGGTGGCCGAAACGCTGCGTCGGCTTCGCCTGAACCCGCCGGCCTCGGGCGAGTCCGACCTCGGTCCCCTGCCAGGACGTGAGGCCTTCGAGAACTTCGCGGCCCAGTTTCCGAAGGCGCCGCTCCAACCCCCGAGCGGTTGGTTTCTGGCACCGCAACTCGTCACGGGTTCGCTCCCGTCGTCGGTCTCCACCGGCCTCGCAGGTCCCGCCCTCTTCCTCCACCCGGTCGAAGATCATCGCGACTACGCAGACCTCGTCAACACCCGGTTTCGCGACGGTCTGGCGATCATTCGTGGAGCCGATGACGAGGTCTGCCGGGACCTCGCGGCCACGTTGACCAATCCCCGTGTGGTGCTGCACCAACCCGGCCTCGAACTTCGTTCCTCCGACAGACCGCAACGCGACTACCTGCTGACCTCCGCCAACAGCAATCTCGGCCACGATGGCCCCACCGCCCTATCCCACTTCCTCCGCCGCACGCGTCTCGAAACCACCTCCCGCTGAATGGGAAACCTTTTGACATTCCGCGCCATACCCGGTAGGCAGAGCGAATCTTGTAGTCCCTACCTGGAGTCTTCATGAGCGGCAGCCTCAATCTCGCCGAATTGGCCCGACGCAACGCCTTGGCCGACCTCGCGGGCGGAGCCGATAAACTCGAGCGGCAGCGAGCCGAAGGCCGCATGACCGCTCGTGAACGCCTCGAGGCGCTGCTCGACCCTGGCAGCTTCGTCGAGTTGGACCGTTTCGTCACCCATCGCTGCCACCATTTCGGCATGGAACACCACCACCTCCCCGGCGACGGCTTCATCACCGGCCACGGCAAAATCGAGGGCCGACTCGTCTATGTCTTCTCGCAGGACTTCACGGTCTGGGGGGGCAGTCTCTCCGCTGCGAATGCAAAAAAAATTTGCAAGATCATGGATCTGGCCGTGAAGGTCGGCGCTCCGGTCATCGGCCTCAACGATTCCGGAGGGGCGCGCATCCAGGAGGGCGTCGAGAGCCTCGGCGGCTATGCCGACATCTTCCTGCGCAATACCCTGTGTTCGGGGGTCATTCCCCAACTCTCCGTGATCATGGGACCTTGCGCCGGAGGCGCGGTCTATTCCCCGGCCATCACCGACTTCATCTTCATGGTCCGGAGGTCCTCCTACATGTTCGTCACCGGTCCGGACGTGATCAAGGCCGTGACCCATGAACAGGTGAGCAAGGAAGAACTGGGAGGCGCCTCCACCCACAACGAGATCAGCGGAGTAGCCCATTTCGCAGCCCAATCCGATGCCCATTGTCTGGCGCTGGTGCGCGAGCTGTACTCCTTCCTCCCCTCAAATAACCGCGAGGACCCTCCTCGACGGCCTTGCCAGGATCCGGCTGACCGGAGCTGCGAGCGTCTCGACACCCTGGTCCCGGAGAACCCCAAGCACCCCTATGACATCAAGACCATCATCGAAGAAGTGGTCGATGAGCACGACTTCTTCGAGGTCCAGGCCGACTACGCCCGCAACCTCGTGGTCGGGTTCGGCCGCATCACCGGGCGTCCCGTCGGTATCGTGGCCAACCAACCCGCCTTCCTCGCCGGTTGCCTGGACCGGATGGCCTCGGTGAAGGGGGCGCGGTTCGTGCGCTTCTGCGATGCGTTCAACATCCCCTTGATCGTCTTCGAGGACGTCCCCGGCTTCCTTCCTGGGGTCGATCAAGAACACGGCGGCATCATCAAAGAAGGGGCGAAACTGCTCTACGCCTTCTGTGAAGCCACGGTCCCCAAGATCACGGTCATCACCCGCAAGGCGTACGGTGGGGCGTACGACGTGATGAACTCCAAGCACATCCGGGCCGACGTCAACCTGGCCTTCCCCACCGCCGAGATCGCCGTCATGGGACCCGAGGGCGCGGTCAACATCATCTTCCGCAAAGAACTGGCCGCGGCCGTCGAACCCGAGAAACTGCGTCAGGAATTGATCGCCGAATACCGGCAACGCTTTGCCAGCCCCTTCATCGCCGCGGAACTCGGCTTTATCGACGGAATCATCCTGCCCCGCGACACCCGCCGGCACCTCGTCCAAGCCCTGGACATGCTCCGCGACAAGGTTGATCACAACCCGAAGAAGAAGCACGGCAACATTCCCTTGTGACCTCCGCTTCGGTAAGGAGTGCCATGGACCGGATCGAGAAAGTGTTGGTCGCCAACCGGGGCGAGATCGCGGTGAGGATCATCCGCGCCTTGCGCGAGCTGGGCCGAGCCGCGGTGGCCGTGTACTCGACCTGTGATCGGGGCAGCGAAGCGGTCGCCTTGGCCGACGAAGCCTATTGCATCGGTCCTCCGGAACCGGCCAAGAGCTATCTCAACCAACCAGCCATCCTGGAAGTCGCTCGCCGTTCCGGTGCCGACGCGGTCCATCCCGGGTACGGCTTCCTCTCCGAGAATGCCTCCTTCGCCACGGCCTGCCGTGAAGCCGGGCTGCGTTTTATTGGGCCCGATCCAGAGACCATCGACCTGATGGGCAACAAGCTCAACGCGAGGACCTTGGCCACGGCCCACGGAGTGCCCGTCGTCCCCGGTTCCGACCACCCCCTCGATGATCCGAACGAGGCTCTCGCCGAGGCCCGGCGCATCGGCTTCCCGATCATGATCAAGGCCGCGGCCGGGGGCGGGGGCAAAGGTATGCGGCGGGTCGATTGCCTCGCCGATTTCTCGGAAGCCTGTACCCGGGCCTCCTCCGAAGCCCGCACCGCCTTCGGAGACGGCTCGGTCTACCTCGAACGCTTCTTCCCAACCCCGCGGCACATCGAGTTCCAGATCGTGGCAGACCATCACGGCTCCTTCCTCCACCTCTTCGAACGCGAGTGTTCGATCCAGCGTCGCCACCAGAAGGTCATCGAGGAAACGCCCTCCTGTGCCCTGGACCCGGAGCTGCGCGAACGCATGGGCGAGGCCGCTCTCCGCATCGCGAAGGCCAGCAACTACAAAGGTGTGGGCACGGTCGAGTTCCTGTTCGAGCGGGGCGACTTCCACTTCCTCGAAATGAACACCCGCCTGCAGGTCGAACATCCGATCACCGAGTTGACCACCGGGTACGACCTGGTCAAGGCTCAGATCCTCCTGTGCGAGGGTCGCAGGCTCGAGGAAGTCTTTCCCGATCCGCCGCGACAGTATGGACACGCTCTGGAGTGCCGTATCTACGCCGAGGACCCGCGGACCTATCTGCCCTGTCCCGGACGCATCCGTTGTTTGCGCGTGCCCGACGGCCCCTTCGTCCGCAACGACAGTTACGCTTCCTCCGGCACCGAGGTCCCCCGGCACTACGATCCGCTGATCTCCAAGCTGGCGGTCTGGGGTCGCACCAGGGCCGAGGCGATCGGCCGCATGCAGCGGGCCCTGGGCGAGTATGTGCTCACCGGCATCAGCACCAACCTGCCGCTCCACCGGGCCGTACTGGCGCACGAGGCCTTCAAAGGCGGGGACTACGACACCAACTTCCTGGCCCGATACCAACCGCTGGACCACCAGCCGGTTCCGAGCGGAGATGCTCGCGAGGCCGCCCACCTCGCCGCGGCGTTGGCCGTGTTCCGGCAGGACCACGCTGCCCCACCCCCCATGACCTCGGTACCCACCGGGAACTCCCACCCGGGTTGGAAGGGGTACGGTTTCTACGAGAGGTTGCGATGATACGGTACGTCCTCGAAGACGGAGCGACCGAGGTCGGCCTCGACCTCGAGGCCTGTGGACCGGATCAGTACCGGGTCCTCATCCATGGACCCGATGGCACGACCCGTTCCCGCGAGGTGTCCCTGACCGTGGCCGGAGACAGGTACTCGCTGCTGCTCGACGGGGTTTCGTACCTCGTCGACCTGTGGTTCCGCGACGATACCGTCACCTGTCTCCTCGACGGCGCACCTCTGGAGTTCGTCTGTCAGAGCGAAATCCGCCGGCAACGCCGTTCGCTCAAGGCCGCGGACAAGGACGAGACCGACGTGGTCACACGTATGCCTGGTCGGGTGATCGAGCTCCTCGTCCACCCCGGGGAAAGGGTCGAGCGTGACCAAGGCCTCGTGGTGCTCGAAGCGATGAAGATGGAGAACAAAATCGTCGCCCCGCGGCCCGGGGTCGTGGCCGAGGTCTGCGTCAGCCCGGGTGCCGACGTCGACGCCGGCGCCTGTCTCCTCCGACTCGCACCGTCCGAGAGCTGAGGGTTATCTCCGCTGATCCGCGAAATACCCCCTGACCGGCGTTACTCGATCCCTCCTCGGACCCGAGGCTCCAGCCGGCGATATCCGGCATGCAGTCGCACGAGGACAAAGCTCCAGGCCGCACACAGGATGGCAAGCAGGATGATGAGCGGACCGAGGGTCGCCGCCGAGGCCCAGACCAGGAGCTGCATCAGGCCCGAGGCAATACCTTTGACCAACCGGTAGAGGAACATGTCGATGGTCGCTTTTGCTTTGTACTTCACTTCATAACTCAGCGGAATGTAGAGCAATTCTTTCGAGGCTCGATACAGGGAATAGTCCATGCTCTTATTGAAGACCTTGAGCGCGATGATCGCCGCGAACCCCGGGACGAGGAGCAGGCCGACAAGACCGAGCACGATACCGAGGGGATACGCGAAGAGACAGGGCAAAACGTCGAACCTCCGCAACAACCAGGGTCCCAGGCCGAGCTGTCCGACGATGGCCAGGGCATTGATCACGGCGAAAACCAGACCGATGACTCTGGTCCGCTCGTCCAGACCTGTGACCTGGCGCTCAAGTTCGAGGTTGAACCACAGGTCGAGCAACACGGTGACGAGCTGGGACAGCACCAGCATCATCGCTAACAAGCGCAAGTAGTTCGAGTTCCAGACCAGTTTCAATCCATCTGCGGGAGAGCACGAGTCCGTGTAGGCTCTGGCCTGTACCTCGGTTACGTCGAACAGGTGCAGGCGCCGCCGGTAGGCGAGCTGTAAACCGACCATGGCCGCAAGAGCGGCCAGGCTTGCCGCGAGGAGTCCCACGGTGCCGAACGCGGAGGTGAGGGTTCCCGTCAGCAGGTTGCCGGTCAGGGCGCCGAGACAGCCACCGGCTGAAATGAGCCCATAGACGCCCTTTGCTTTCGTGGTGCGGAACAACGTGTTGGCGAGACTCCAGACCTGTTCGACCAGCACGACCACGTGGATGTCCTTCCAGACATAGAAGGCCAGCACCGTGAAGGCGTCGGGCCGGGATACGAGGAACCCGTAGAATACGATCAAGTCGAGGAGGAAAAACACCGTCGAGGCGAGGAGCAGATTGATGAAGATGAGGTGGCGCACTAAAGAGTTGTAGAGGAAGACCGTCAGCGTCACCGCGACCGTGCTCACCGCCCAAACCGCGGGCAAGGACGTGGCGCCGAGATGGTGGATGAACAGGGAGTTGCTCGAGGCCCGGACGATCTCGTAGCCGAGGAGGCAGAGGAAATAGTTGCCTGCGAGGAAGCCCAAGGTAAGGGTTTGGGGCCCATCGAGCTGGTAATACGCTTTCAAACGGAGCAGGGGATTGCCCGGTTTCCCAACGGAGTTGCTCGTCGCGCTCACAAGAGCCTCAGGCTCCCGTGGCTTCGGCCAGCAAGCGCTCGAGCAACTCGCCGACCTCGGGACCATCCCATGCGACATACCCGAGGAAGCGGCGGGCGATCACCCCCCGGTGATCGAGGAGATAGGCCGTGGGCAAGGCCTCGATGCCGTATTTTGCGGACAGGGTAAAATCATGCGAGCGATCCCGGATGACCGGCAGGTCGAGTCGTTGCTGTTCGATGACCCGCTGGACTTCTTCGTCGCCGAGCTCATCGGTGTTGACGGTCACGACGGTCAGGGGCCTATCGCGGTAGCGCTGGGAGAGGGCCAGGAGTTCGGGCAACTCGTAGAGGCACGGCGGGCAGGACACGGACCAGAAGTTGAGTAGCACCACCTTACCGGCCAAGGCCGACAAGGTGATCGTTCGCCCCGAGAGATCCCTCGCGGTGAAGTCCGGCGCCTTGGCTCCCTCGTCGAGGCCGCTCCCCACACCGGAGAAACGCTCTTGCAGGAAATCCAGGCCCAGGTACAGTCCCACCCCCAACAGGAGCAGTAACATCAATTTTCGGGTCTCGGACATGCCGTCACCAGGCCTGATCGACTGGCCGCAGGAACTATCACGGTCACACCGCGCTGGCAAGCCGCGGGTGGGGGAAGGGCCGGGCCTTGGTGGAAAATCCCGATTGACAATCCCTGTCATTGGGGCTAGCTCAATGAGATTCCAGGGTGCGTCGTATTCCCGGACGCACGGTAATAACCCTTTCCCGTCCGCGGCTCCAACAACTGCGGAGGCGATGTGGAGAAACGTATGACGATGCAGTTCGAGAAGAAGCTCAACGAGAAGTACCCCGACGTCGTGTACCAGGGAGGGGACAATTTCGCCGCCCTGCTCGAGGAGAAGGAGCGCGCGACCCAGAAGTTCCGCTCCGGTGAAGTCGTGCACGGGCGCATCGTGAAGATGCTCAAGGATACGGCCCTGGTCGACATCGGCTACAAGTCCGAGGGGCTCATCCCCCTCCAGGAGTTCGCCAACCCCGACGGCACGCTCACCATCAAAGAAGGCGACGAGATCGACGTCTACCTCGAGAATACCGAGAACCGCAGCGGAAACCTCGTCCTCTCCAAGGAGAAGGCCGAGAGCATGAAGATTTGGGACGAGATCGCGATCGCCTTCGAGAACGACCAACTGGTCGAAGGGCGGATCGTGGAACGGGTCAAGGGCGGCCTCTCGGTGAGCATCGGCGTCAAGGCCTTCCTGCCCGGCTCGCAGATCGACCTCACCCCAGTGCGCAACCTCGATGCCCTGCTCGGCAATGTCTACAAGTTCAAAATCATTAAATTCAACAAGAAACGCGCCAACATCGTGCTCTCGCGCCGGGCGCTCCTCGAGAAGGAACGCGAGCAACTCAAGAAAGAAACCCTCAAGATCCTCGAAGAGGGTGTCATCCTGCGCGGTATCGTCAAGAACATCACCGAGTACGGCGCCTTCGTCGATCTCGGCGGCATTGACGGGCTCCTGCACATCACCGATATCTCCTGGGGCCGGGTCAACCACCCCAGCGACGTGTTCTCCATCGGCGACGAGATCAAGGTCAAGATCCTCAAGTTCGACCGCGAGACCGAGCGCGTCTCCCTCGGCCTGAAGCAGACCACCCCGGATCCCTGGGAATTGGCCGCCGCGAAGTACAAGATCGGTGACAAGGTCAACGGGAAGATCGTCAGCATCACCGATTACGGCGCCTTCGTCGAACTCGAACAAGGCATCGAGGGTCTTATCCACATCTCCGAGATGTCCTGGATCAAGCGGGTCAAACACCCGTCCAAGATGGTCGCCTTGGGTGACGCTGTCGAAGTGATGATCCTCGATGTCATCCCCGAGAAACGGCGGATCTCCCTGGGCATGAAGCAACTCGAACCCAATCCCTGGGAGCGCATCGCCCAAAAGTACCCCATCGGCTCCGTGGTCTCCGGGAAGATCAAGAACATGACCGAGTTCGGTCTGTTCATCGGTCTCGAGGAGGGCGTCGACGGGTTGGTCCATATCTCCGATCTGTCCTGGACCCGCAAGGTCAAGCATCCCTCCGAACTCTTCCCCAAGGGGAGGGGCCAGGACATCGAGGCCAAGGTACTCAACGTCGACATCGAGCACGAACGCTTCGCCCTGGGCATCAAACAGCTCTCCCGCGACCCCTGGATCGACGTGCATAAAATGTTCGAACCCAGCCAGATGGTCGAGGGTATGGTCGATCAGGTCTCCGAGGCCGAGGGCATCGTCCTGCTCGAGAACGACATCGAGGGGCTGGTCCCCGGACGCGAATTGTGGGACGACGAGAACCAACCCAAGCACCCCGAGTTCAAGCAGGGCGAGAAGATCAAGCTCTACGTGCGCAAGGTCGACGAGAAAGATCGCCGCGTCGCGCTCTCCTTCTCCCTGCCCAAACCCAAGGGTGCCAAGGGGGAAGAATCGGCCAAGAGTGAAGAAACCGCAGCAGCGGTCGAAGAGCCGAAGGCCGTGATCCTCGAAACACCGCAAACCGCTCCAGCGGTCGAAGTCGCCGAAGAGAACGCCCAGCCCGAGACCCCGCCAGCGGAGTAATGTACCGCGACCGCCCCGGCCCGACCGCTACCGGGCTCAGCCTCACCGGGCCCGGGCGCAGTCGCCCTGACGAGCCGGAGTCATGAAGAACAAGACCGTCCTGTTCTGGTTGCTGTTCATTTTCGGATCCGTGTTTCTGTTCCTCTTCACCTTCTCCTTCGTGCTCGTCCTCCTCGGGCACGACAAACTCTCCCTGACCAGCAACGGCAATATCGGCGTCGTCGAGGTCAAGGGAGTGATCATGGATCCCAAGATCGTCCTCGAGCAACTCGAGACCTTTGCCGAGGATGACAACATCAAGGGCATCATCCTGCGCGTCGATTCCCCCGGCGGGTCGGTCGGTCCCTCGCAGGAGATCTACGAGCAGGTACTCGAGGTCCGGAAGAAGAAGAAGGTCGTGGCCTCGATGGTCTCGGTCGCGGCCTCGGGCGGCTATTACGTCGCCTGCTCCGCGGACAAGATCGTGGCCAATGCCGGCACCTTGACGGGGAGCATCGGGGTGATCATGGAGATGGTCAATCTCGAGGAATTGTACCGTTGGGCCAAGCTCAAACCGCAGACCATCAAGAGCGGTCGTTACAAAGACATCGGCAGCAGCACCCGCGACATGACCCCCGAGGAACGCAAGCTCTTGGAAGACTTGCTACAAGATACCCATGAGCGTTTCAAGGCCGATATCCTGCGCGGGAGGCCGAACCTCACCCCGGAGAAGTTGGCGACCATCGCCGACGGACGGGTCCTCTCCGGCTCCATGGCCAAAGAACTCGGTCTGATCGACGAGCTTGGGAACCTCTACGCCGCCGTCGACCTCCTGGTCGAGTTGACCGGGCTACAGGACGAGCCCGAGTTGGTCTATCCCAAGGAGGATGAGCCCTCGCTGTTCGACCTCATGGTCAACGGCAGTGTCGAGGACCTAGCTCAGCGCCTGCAGGGTTTTCGTGGACGCCTGACCGCACCGCTCTTGCTCCTCATGGGGGAGTAGCATGGTCGAGCGTTTGTGGGCCCCATGGCGCCTGGAATACCTGCTCGCACCAAAACCTGAGGGGTGCGTTTTCTGCCTCGCCAGGGACGGCGAACCGGAGACGTCCAAGCTGGTGCTCCGGCGGTACGAACGCTGTTTCGTGATCCTGAACAAGTATCCCTATACCAACGGCCACCTCATGGTCGTCCCCAACGCCCATTGTGACGATCTCGTCGGCGTGGACGATGAGACCTTGCTCGACATGGGCCGGGTGAGCCGGCGATGCCTCTCGGCTCTACGAGCCTGTATGAGACCCGAGGGGTTCAACCTCGGGTACAATCTCGGCTCGGCCGCGGGGGCTGGCATCGACGAACACCTCCATTTTCACATCGTACCGCGCTGGAATGGCGATACCAATTTCATGGCTGTACTGGCCGACACCCGGGTGATCTCCGAGCACCTGACGGCTACGATGCAGAAGCTCTCTCTCGCCCTGGAGGCCCAAGCATGAGTTTGTTCAAAAAGGTCGTCCTGATCGGAATCCTGATCGGGGCGGTGGTCCTCATCGCCGAGTTCGTCAACGAGAACGCGACCCGCGTGTCGCTGACCTTCTTGTCCTTCCATCGCGAGGAGTTACCGCTCTATCTCGTCCTGCTCCTCTCCTTCGCGGCCGGAGGGTTCACCGTTCTCTGCCTGGGTCTGCTCGAGGTCCTGCGTTCGGAACGCCGCAATCGAGGGCTCCGCAAACAGCTCGCGGGGCTCAAACAACAGCTCGACTCCCTCAAAACCATCCCCCTCGTCGAACAGGACGAGGAGCAGTGAACGTGGGAGCGGCAAGCCTGATTCTGCTCCTTGCCGCCGTTCTACTGGGTGGCGGGATGCTGGTGTTCAGGCACCGACGTCACCGCGCCTCTTCCGCGAACCCTCCCGATCTCCTCGAGGTCACCCTCCTGGTCCTCCGCGGCAAGGACCACGAAGCACTCACCTTGCTCAAACGCATCCTACCCGGGCAACCCAACGACGAACCACTCTATTACCTATCCGCTCTCCTGCTCCTGCGGTTGGGCCGTCACGAGCGAGCCCTGGCCATCGCCAACAACCTCGCCCACAATCCGATGCTCCCGACCCGGCTGCGAGGCTTGGTCGAGGAATTGCTCGGGGATCTCCACGCCGCGGCCGGCCGGGTTGCCCAAGCCCGAGAGTGGTACGAGCGCCAGGTCCGCGAGGACAGCGACGGCGACGTGACCAGGAAACTGGCCGCGCTCCTGGAACGGTCAGATCTGCCCGAGACCGCCCTCGCCACCATGGCCAAGGTCGGGAAACCCCGTGCCGATCATCGGCAGGTGCTGTCCCGACTGCACACCCACCTCGCCGAGAACCAGCAACGCGAGGGTCGCCCCAAGGAGGCCGTGCGTTCCCTGCGCGAAGCCGTGAAGCTCGATCCGGACAATGACTCGGCGGCCTTGGCCCTGGCCGATTGTTCTCTGGAGCTTTCCCGGCCCTCGGAAGCCCTGGACGCCCTTTCCCGATTACTGCACCGTCGGCCGGACTGGGCCGACGCGCTCCTGCCGAGGTTGGAGAACGCATCCTTCCGGGCCGCCCCTTCGCAGGACCTCACCGAGCTCTTCTCGGCCGCTCGCACCGGGCGACCCGAGGATGCCTTCCTCGAACTCGTCCTGGCGCGGATCGCACGGGGGAAGGACCACCGTTCCGAAGCCCTGGAACACCTCCGAGCCGCCCTCCGACGAGCCCCCGATTTCCTCGAGGCCTGGTTGGACTTGGTCTACCTCGTGGCCCAGGACCGGGGGATCGGTCCGAACGAAGAACTCAGCCGCTTGCTCCAGACCCCTCCCGGAGGTCTTCGCGGGTATCGTTGCACGGCTTGCGGCGCTTCGCAGGAAGAGCTCGCCCCTCACTGCGCGTCCTGTAACGGAAGCAATACTCTGGTTCACCTCTTCGGTAGGAGGTGAGGCGCTCATGGGTCCGTTGGTCCTGCTCCCGCTCGGTTTCCTGTACCTTTTCCTGTCTCCCCCTCCCGAGGTCTTGCTCCTCCAACTCAGCACCCAAGAACATTGTACCCGCCTGCTCGATCGAGGAGACCATCACGGGGGAGCCAATTGTATCCTAACCTTCCTGAAGTCCTCGCCGATCGTCCCGTTGCGACACGAGGTCCTGCCGGAACTCTGGGCGGCCTTGCTCGCGGCTGGCCGTTATACCGAGGGTCGCACTCTTGCCGAGGAAACGTTCGACAGCCCTGCGGCGACGGCTCGCGCAGCCTTCTTTCGCGCCACCTTCGACCTGCGCCTCGGCCATCCTTCCGAGGCCGTGGCCGATTTCTACCTGGCCTTGGCCGCCGCACCCGATGATCACCTGCGGGCGCGTACGTGTCTGGAATTGGCGAAGGCGCTCCTGAACCTCGGCCGGCGAAAAGATGCTGAAGCCGTGGCTGCTCACTTGCGGACGGTATTACCCGCGGCCCCCGAGCTCCTCTTGCTCGACGCCATTATGTCCGGGAAAAGCCGTATCCGATGATCCTCTCGACTCATGAATCGCACTCAGGCAGCGCGAAAACCGGCCCGCACCAGAACTTCTTGCTGTTCCGCGGTCAGAACACAGCCTTTATCGAAGGAGCCCGGCTCGGCGAGCACGGGTTTCTCGAGTTGGAGAGAAGCGAGTTCGCACCCTTCGAGGACCAGCCCGGAGAGTATCGCACCGGCCAAGTGCACGTTGCGAAAACTGGAATGTGCGATGCGGGACCCCGAGAGGTCGAGGTCGGTGAGGCGCAGGCGCTCGAAGGTACAGGCTTCGAAGACACACCCGTCGAAACGAGCGAAGGACATGGTGCATTCGGAGAAGTGCACCTTGGTGAAGGTCGCGCCGCCGGCCTCGACCCCATTGAGGTCGGCACCGGTGAGAGTACACGAGGTGAGCGAAGCTCCCCGGAGATTCCCACCAATGACAATGGCATGCCCGAGCTCGCACTCGACGAGCTTGCCCTTGCTGAGAGAGGCTCCTGCCAGGTTGATCCAGGGCAAGCGGCAACCGTGCAACACCCCCCCTTCGAGGTTGCACTCCGAGAGGTCGAGATTCGGGAGGTCGAGAGAAAGCAGTTCCAGGCGGCGCAGATCGAAGCGTTCCTCCAATTCCTGGTAGTCGTTTAAGCTCCGCAGGAGGTCCAGATGCTCGCGCAGCGACCCCTCCTCGAGGAGCATCTTCAAGAGCTGTTTGCCGGTATCGCTGAGCCATCGCCTGGAAAGGTCCTGCTTCATCACCCATCTCCTGACTCTCGGGCCGGCGGGAGGATCCAAAGTGCTTGCGAAGATCCCCCTCGCTCCGTATAACCTAGGTCGAACGAGAGAAGCAAGTTGAGGACACACCCATGAGCGCGCAGCAGCCTACCCCGCTCGGTCCACCAGCCTCGGTGCTCATGACCGGGGGTAGTGGCCTACTCGGACGCTATCTTGCCCGAGAACTCTTACCCCAGGTCGAACGACTCCAGTTACTCCTGCGACACCCCTCTCAGAAACTGCGCGAGGAATTGACGGCCTTCCTCACCTCCGGGCGCAAGGACCTGGAACGTCGCTTGATCTTCGTGCAGGGAGACATCTGTGAGCGAGGGGTCGTTCCTCCCGGCCGGCAACGCCAACGCCTCTGCAAAGAGGTGACCCACCTGTACCACCTGGCTGCCCTGACCAGCCTCGACCTCGTCGATGAAGAGGTGCTGACCCGCTTCAACGTGAACGGTACAGCCAACGTCCTCGCTTTTGCCCGTGAATGCCGGAACCTGCGCAAGGTCAATCATCTGAGCTGCTCCGCCATTTCCGGAACGGCCCACCACCAGCACGATTACTTCTACGAAGACGATGTCGACCTCGGCCAGGGATGGAGGAATTCCTACGAACGGACCAAGCTCGTCGCCGAGAAACTCGCCATCTCGGCCCGCCGCGACCTGCCCCTAACCGTTCTCCGTCCGGTCTTCCTGATCGGTGAAACGGTGACCGGCTATCTGCCGTTCAAGGCGCTGATCTATCACCTGTTCGATCTCCTAGCCGGCCTCAGGACCTTGACCCGGCGTTACCCTCCCCTGCGCCATCTCGCTCAGGTCATGCCTGGCTCGCAGGATCATTACCTCGACCTCGTGCCCGTGAACTATGCCGCCACACTGGCGGCGAGCATCGGTCAAGCTTACTCCACGCGCGGCAAGACCTACTGCCTCGGCAACAGTCACCAAGCCATGAACCTGGTCGAAATTCTGAACCTCCTGTTGCCGCTGTTCGATTTGCCGGTTCCCACCTTCTTCTACCATCCCGGCCGCCTGACCGCGCTGGCGAGGAGGGCCAAGCCCAGGACCATACTTCGCGCCCTGCTCGACCTCGGCGGGGTCCCACCCGAGGCTTTCGCGTACCTCGACCAGACCCTGCGCTACGATGCTTCGAATACCGAAGAGCATTGCGAGCAGGTCGGTCTCAAAGCCCCGTACCTGCCCGATCACCTCCCCGCCTGCGCCGAGTACTACCTGCGGCATTTGGCCTGAACCCTTCATGCGGCTGGTCGGTGTAGAGCCGAAGAGGACTAGGTGGCCCGGGGAGGGTGACCTCCCTGGGCCACCTAGTCCTGGGATTCAGCGCCCCAGACTATTGCCGGACGCAGACCGAGCGACTCCTCGTATCGTTCCGGGAACACAACCGGGCTCTTGCCGCTGCCCGGGCTCTGAGCCTTGATAGTCCCGACGCGTCGAAAAAAGACTGACCCCTTTTCCCGGTCAGCTCTTTGTTGATGCGCGAGGAAGGCCTTGGTGCGTCTGCTTTCTGGTCTAGTCCTACCTTGCTTGCCGTGAAATTGAGCCGATGGTACCCTTGCCCGCATGGAAATGGTTGTGATGAGGGTTGCGTGTGGATGACGAGTCCGGCCTTGGGATTTGTTTGCATCCCCGCAGATCTTTTCTGGGAACCCTGGTGGGGATGATGATCTTTGTACTCGCGGTCACCCCGACCGCGGCGGCCAAGGATCCCTCAACTCACCCCACCCTTGGACACATCCGTACCCCAGCGGACGCTCGGGCTGAAATGGTCAGACTGGTCAACAAGTTCGACCTGGGCCAGAGCATGGACCAGAGCAAGGTCCCAGCGGAGGTCCAGGTGCTCAAGAAAGCCATCGATGAGTTCCAGACCCTGCGCGATCACCTCCAGAACATCCCGGGGGCAGGCCTCAATCTCCCCATCGACCGCTGGCTCGACCTGTTCTACTACCATTACCGGAGCAAGACATACAGTGCCACGGATCGGGCCGCCTATCTGCCTGCAACTATAGTCGAAAAACAGCTTGCCACCTGGAAACCCCTGTACAGCTATGCCTCCATCAAAACGAAGAAAGCCAAGCAGCAACAGGACAAACTCCTGCGTCGGGCGTTGCACCACCTGATCGGCTACGACAACGAACCACATCGTCCCCTGAACCCGGTCATCAGTAAGCGGGTCGATTGTGGCAACCACTGGAGGGAACATCTCACCATCGAGACCCTGCCCGGGGAGCGAGTCCCAGGCTACCTGCTGCTTCCGAAAAAGGTACCCTTGCCGGCTCCTGCAGTCATCGCTCTGCATCAGCACGCTGGGGAGCACCGATTCGGAGCAGACGAGATCATTGGACTGGCCGGTAACCAGCCACAAGCTCAGACCTATGGAAGTGAGCTGGTCTCGCGAGGGTACGTGGTCCTGGCCCTCGATGCCCTGACCTTCGGACAACGGATCGACATCAACGAAAACGCTCTAGAGGACAAGATGTTGATCATCGGTCGACAACCCTTGGGTCGCATCATATGGGACGATCTACGTTCCGTTCAGTACCTGCTGGAACGCCCTGAGGTCGATCCCCGGCGCATCGCTTGCATCGGCCACTCTCTGGGCGGCACCCGTTCCACCTACCTGGCAGCCATGGAGCCACGCATCGCGGCCGTGGCGATCCTCTGTTACATCTCGGATTTCGACAGCTATCGACGAGAACGAATCGACCCACCTCCCACAACGAGGTTGCTCGGTGTTTTTCGGTACGCCGAGATGAGCGACCTGCTTGCTCTCATCGCCCCAAGGCCACTCTTCGTACTCAACGGCAAGTGGGACCGCACCGTACCGCTGAACGGATTCCAACGTACGATGACAGCTACCGAGCAAACCTACCGCCTACTGCAGGCAACAGAAGCCTTACACCACGAACTGATGCCTGAACACCACGCTTTTCCGCCACGCTATCACACCATCGTCTTCGACTGGCTCGACTCGAAATTTCACCCCAAGGCGCCTCTCTCCATGCTAGCCCCCACGCCCCCACCCGACAACGGCTCCGGGAACTGAGAGCTGAGACCGGAGAAGGTCAGGCAGAGTATGCGAGCCGGACTCCAAGAGCCGGACTCGATATCCACACGCATCCCTCACCACAACCCTCTCTATGCGGGCAAGGGTACCATC
>Ga0156395_1091_pt1 | contig 49635 bp, 47 predicted proteins | sample RifOxyA3_FD_108039 | JGI IMG/M metagenome (GOLD analysis project Ga0156395, IMG submission 108039) | Deltaproteobacteria bacterium RIFOXYA12_FULL_61_11 | reverse complement strand
GACCTCCGGTCTCCCTCCGGTGACCCGGCTCTCGTTGCTTCCTTCTCTTGCTTCTTCATCCTTCGTGCTCCTTCCCGCCCTCTCCTCTACAATAAACTTAACCTCCATTTCTGTCTCACTCTTCATTGGCACAAAGGGTATGCGTGTCCTCGCTGTGAGGGAAGCGAAGACACCGCGGTGAAAATGGCACCGCGGGAACCGGAGCTCATCCCCCGGTCGATCGCTACCCCTGGCCTTCTGGCCTCCGTGATGGTCCGGAAGTTCTGTGACCATCTGCCGTTCTACCGCCAGGAAAAGATCCTTGCCCGCCATGGGATTGAGGTGACGCGACGGACCTTATGCACCTGGGCGATGAAGGTGGGTGAGGCGGTGCAACCGCTGCCCAACCTACTCGCGGACGCGATCCTGGAGGGGCCGGTGATCGGAGCGGACGAAACGGTACTCCAGGTACTGGAGGAACCCGGGCGAACCGCCCGGCAGCGTTCGTACATGTGGGTCTTCCTCGGGGGTGTCCCCGAGCAGCGCGCCGTGCTCTACCAGTACCGGCCAACTCGCTCGGGCACCGTGGCCGTGGAGTTCCTGCAAGGCTATCGCGGCGGGGTCCAGTGCGATGGCTTTGATGGTTACAACCGGCTGGAGACCCTTCCGGGCCTCACCCTGTATGGGTGTATGGCCCACGCGCGGCGCAACTTTGTGGCCCTTGCCGAGTTGGCACATAAGAGCGGCAAACAGAAGGGCAAACCGACCATGGCGGCACAGTTCCTCAAACTCTTCCAGCAACTGTACGCGGTGGAGAAGAAGGCTCGCGAAGCAGCGTTGTCGCCGGACCTGCGCAAAGCCCTCCGCCAAGCGGAAGCAGTCCCGGTCCTGACGAGCTTGCGCGCCCTGCTCCACGAGGTCCAACCGCAGGTTGATCCGACCAGTCTCCTGGGCAAAGCGATCAGCTATACCGTCAACCAGTGGCCCCGGCTGAGCCGCTACGTCGAGAATGGGCACGTCGAAATCGACAACAATGCCGTCGAACGGGCCATCCGCCCCTTTGTCATCGGCCGCAACAACTGGCTCTTCGCCGGTGTGCCCGAGGGGGCCGACGCCTCGGCCGCCCTCTTCTCCCTGATCGAAACCGCAAAGATGAACGGTCTCGATCCCTACCGCTACCTGGTCTACCTCTTCACCAAACTCCCCCACGCCGCCAGCCTCGCGGACTACGAACTGCTTCTGCCCTTCGCCGCCAATACACCGCTCGTCCAGGCCTTCACCCTCTGATCCTCCATCCACCGTACCTCGTCCGTTCCCACGCATGCCGGTTGGACCGGGATACGATGAAGTCTTCTCGTCGACGCACCCTCGGCTTGGTCAGGAGAGCCAAAATCACGAAAGTTTGTTGCTCGGGGTGGGGATAATTACGCGCTTACGCAAGAAGTACGAGTTCGGGGTCAATGTTTCTGTGGCGGCGACCGCGGTCGGCAATTGGTGTGTGGGCAGTTTGGTGTGTCCCAACAACCCGTATGATGGGCACACCTTGGCTGCAGCTCTTGAGCAGGTCGGCCGGTTGACTGGGGTGACGCCCAAACATGCGTATTGCGATCTAGGTTATCGCGGGTCCGGATACCAAGGTGAGGTGAAGGTCCACATCGTCGATCGCAGGAAGAAGGCGCCTTCAGCGTGGGAACGTCGCTGGTGGAAACGTCGGGCCGCCGTCGAACCCATCATCGGCCATCTGAAAACCGATCATCGCATGGATCGCAACTTCTATCGCCACTCCTCCGGCGATCGGGTCAATGCCCTGCTCAGCGGAGCAGGGTACAACCTCAATAAGCTCCTCGCCGTTCTCTCCCGGGGGAGGACTTTTCTTTTTCCGTATTTTACTATCCTCCTCCACATCTTTCGAGCCGTTCCTTCGATTGTGTGTGAAGAGTACGCTGCTTGACGAGGAGATTTATCAGGGGTGACAACATAAGAAAAGTCACCATCATGTAACAGGAACTAATTCATAGCAAGAAAATCGATTCTGAATGTATACTGTACTATTAGTTTTCTCGTTGACATTTTCTACACCGACAACTACAAACGAAACGTTTCTGGGTGGGATTTCCCAACCGACCGAAGGCTAAAGTGAGCCTCAAGGATAGAGAGCATCATGAATATACTTGAATCCATAGCAAACTATCTTGGTTACGAGAGGTGGGAATCTATGGTTATGGATGACCAATTTCTCCTATTCTCCCTCATTTACACTGTTCTTTTCTGCTTAATCCTTATTATTTTCATTCTAATAAATAAAGAAGAGGATCAAGAACAAGAAGAGTCAAGACGAGGTAATGTAAGGAGACAACGGGAAGACGAAACTGGAGTGGACGAGGGACTGAAAGTAGAACAGAGTCCAGAAATACAGAAAGCAGTGGACCTGGAGGAACTTGCAAGTCATCGGGAAGACGTTGAAGAACAGGGAGCACGAGAAGATGAGGAAAGCGAAGACGAGAGAACAGAGCAAGAACATGGCCCTCCTGATCTGAACAGAGAGAACAAAGAAGAATACAATTACATTCAACGACTACGCCAAGGGTTAGAAGCAACCCGACGAGGTTTTATAAAGCGAATAGAAGCTCTACTGAAGGGAAAAACAACGGTAGACCATCAAATGATTGAGGAGCTAGAAGAGACACTAATAACAGCAGATCTTGGGGTTCGTACTACCCACAAACTCCTCGAGAAAATAAATGCACACATTGATAGACATGATCGGGTTGAGACCATCAGTGAACTCCTTGTGCAACAGATTTGTGAAATACTATCGTCGAAGAAATCCACCTATGAATTAATTGAGAAGCCCCAGGTAATTCTTATGGTAGGGGTTAATGGAGCGGGTAAAACGACAACAATCGCAAAATTAGCAAAATTACATCTTAATCAAGGACGAAAGGTCTTAGTTGCGGCAGCGGATACATATAGGGCGGCAGCTATTGAACAATTAGAACGTTGGTGCGAAGTTGTCGGTGTTGAGCTTGTTAAACAGCATGAAGGTGCTGATCCTTCTTCTGTCTTATTCGAAGCCGTGAACAACGCGAAGAATAATGCATATGATGTACTAATTATCGACACTGCGGGGCGATTGCATACAAAGAAGAACCTTATGGAAGAGCTGAGCAAGATGCAACGAACAAGCGAGAAGGTTCTACCTGGATCACCGCATGAAGTTCTTTTAGTACTAGATGCAACAACCGGGCAAAACGCCATTGTTCAGGCGAAAGAGTTCAGATCAGCTACTAGAGTCACTGACATTGTGTTAACAAAACTCGATGGAACTGCTAAAGGTGGTATCATCATTGGGATTGTCGATGAGCTTGGTATACCGGTTAAATACATAGGGATTGGGGAACGAATGGATGACCTGAGACCTTTCAATGCCTCAGAATTTACTGAAGCATTATTTCAACAATAAACGGAGAGAAATTGGAAACGAAAGAGCTAGGAGAATTGGACGAGGTACGGGTTGCAAAACTGGCTTGGCTAGGGTTACATGCAGCTGGACTGATCCACGAACTGAACAATCCGCTGCATGCGATACTGGCGAATCTACAGGTCTTGGATGAATACCGAGAAGCCATTGTCGGATTTATCAACCTTGTAGGAAAAAGCCGGGTCGAACCAGAGGATAATGAAATATTGAAGAGATTTCGGTCTGAACATGACCTGGAATATATGCTCACTGATGTGGGGAAGCTCCTGGAAAGTTGTAAAATGGTATCTCACCGAGCTTTAGAAACTATACAAACCATGAGAAGAATTTCTACCGGAGAGGAGACGCTCTTGAAACAGGTCGACCTTGACGAATTTGTTGCGTCCGGGATTACTTTCATCAAAGAATTAGATAATAGAAATAGAATTATTGAACACAAACGAGCTTTCGAGACTATAGAATTAATACTAGACAGGGGAAGAGCTGATCAGGTGCTCTGTAATGTACTCCTCAATGCTTGCCAAGCTGTTCGCAACAATGATGGGAAAATCAAGGTCACAGTAGAGAAACGAGTTGGTGGAGGCGCAGTAGTCGTAGAAGATGGTGGGATTGGCATGACCTCCGAAGTGTTAGAACGAGTCTTTGAGCCATTCTTCAGCTCTGGAAAGGCCGGAGGGACAGGGCTTGGATTGTACCTAGCGAAGCGCTTCATGCAAGATATTGGGGGACATCTTGAATTGTGCTCAAGCCCAGGGAAAGGAACCACTGTGACGCTAATCTTCCCTGAACAGCTTGTGGAGGGAAAATGAATTCATGCACGACTCTAATACTAGCGGCAGGACAAGGTACAAGGATGAAATCATCTGAAATAAAGGTCTTGCATGTTGTGTATGGGGCCTCTATTCTTGAGCACCTCATACATACACTACAAAAAGTAGTGCGTGGTTCTATCGGTTGTGTGATTGGACATCAGGCGGAGCGGGTCCACTCTATACTAGATTCCGTGGTAGGGAAGATTTCTACGATATTCCAAGAACAACAACTCGGAACCGGTCATGCGGTCATGTGCTCTCGGAAATTCCTTCTAGAGCAGGGAACACGGGTATTGGTAGTTCCCGGGGATTGCCCGTTAGTCAGCGTTGGTACCCTCGAGCGTTTGCTTGCTCGTGAGGAAGAAGAAGAGGTGTGTCTTGTCGCGGCGAGGCTAGAAGAACCCGGGGGATATGGCCGAGTACTATTAGACGAGAAGGGAAAACCGCAACGTATCGTAGAATACAAAGACGCAGATACGGTAACTCGGGGTCTGAATTTAGTGAATTCATCAATATATTTATTTGATTTGCCCTTTTTGCTAGGTTCTTTGGAACAATTAACCACCGAAAATATCCAGAGAGAATACTATCTTACCGATGTAATTGCGCTGGCAGCCGCTCGAGGTACTGCAGGACTATTTCTCCTTGAGGACGAGCGAGAGATGCTCGGGGTTAACACACGTGACGACCTTACCCGTGTTGCTGCTTGTCTTCATGATCGAATCATTGATGAACACCTCTCTGCAGGAGTTACCATACTCGATCCCAAGACAACTCATATTGAAATTGAAGTTAAGATAGGACAAGATAGTGTTATTTATCCAGGTTGTTATTTATACAGAGGAGCAAGAATCGGCAGGAATTGCATACTAGGCCCAAATAGCGTAATTGACGGAGAAGTGTCGAACGATTCGCTAGTCAATTGGCGCGGACAGAGGTAACCCTATGTGTGGAATTATTGGTTACATTGGTGACCGCGATGTCTTAGAGGTGATTCTCGAAGGTTTACAGAGATTGGAATACCGCGGCTATGATTCTGCTGGGGTAGCTGTGATGACCGGTGATGACCTTGAGGTGGTCAAGAGTGCAGGGAAACTCAGCAATCTAAGAGACAAGCTCCGGGACAGACATCTTTCCGGGCGTCTTGGCATTGGACACACGCGTTGGGCTACCCATGGTAAACCGAGTGAAACCAATGCACATCCACACCGTCACGGGAATATTGTTATCGTGCACAATGGTATTGTGGAGAACTATCTTGAATTAAAGCGATCCCTTATGCTCGAGGGGCACGAATTTTACTCTGAGACTGACACTGAAGTCATTGCCCACCTCATCCAACGAGCGTTCGACACAGGATATGACTTCGTTCATGCTGTGAAAATCGCAGTTTCGCGGCTGGAAGGGTCTTTCGCCCTCGGAATTCTTGCCACGAGTGAGCCAGATCGTTTTATTGCCACAAAACGGAACAGTCCCCTGGTCATCGGATGTGGGAAAGATGAACAATTCATTGCATCAGATATTCCTGCAATAGTCAACTATACGCGTGAGATCAAACACCTCGAGGACGACGAGATCGCGGTGGTAACGCGACAGAAGGTGGTTATTTACGATAGGAACCTTGAGATTGTAGAACGGTCGTCACACAACGTCACGTGGTCACCGATCATGGTAGAAAAACTCGGGTATAAACATTTCATGCTCAAGGAGATTCACGAACAACCACGAGCGTTGATTGATACCATTATGGAGCGCGTAGATAAATCCACCAATCGGATTATCCTTGAGGAGCTCGAGAATGTGTCCGAATTGAGCCAGGTGTCAAAGGTCGTCCTCTTGGGATGTGGAACCGCAGGTCATGCTTGTATGGTGGGTAAATTCTTGATAGAGAAACTGGCGAGAATACCTGTGGAAGTCGATCTCTCTTCTGAATACCGGTACCGTGACCCCATCGTACTTCCTGACACATTGGTCGTACCCATCTCTCAGTCAGGGGAAACGGCTGATACATTGGCGGCGATGAACGAAGCAAAAGGGCGTGGGGCAATAACGGTTGCTATTTGCAACGTGATAGACTCTACCATTGCCAGAAGTGCCGATCATGTACTCTTCACACATGCCGGACCCGAGATAGGAGTTGCTTCGACCAAGGCTTTTACCACCCAGTTGGCAATGCTCTATCTCTTGAGCTTGTATCTTGGTCGCAAAAACGGAAAACTACCCCTTGAGCATGAACACGATATTGTCCTTGGATTGTTACGTATACCTCCTCTGATTTCTAGTGTCCTAGATAGGCTCGTAGAACTCGACAATATCTCTCATCGATTTTTCCATTGTCGGGATTTCCTCTATCTAGGACGAGGGATCAATTATCCCATAGCGCTAGAAGGGGCTCTGAAACTCAAAGAAATTTCCTATATCCATGCGGAGGGATATGCAGCGGGGGAAATGAAACACGGCCCGATTGCCTTAATCGACGAACATATGCCTGTTGTGGTAGTAGCCCCTATGGGTAGTCGCACCCACGAGAAGATCCTAAGCAATCTTGAGGAGGCCAAAGCCAGGAATGGCAAGGTTATTGGGATCATCACCGAGGGAGATCACAGCACTCCTCAATTCTGCGATGAAGTATTTTCCCTACCTCTGTGTGCTGAAGTACTCTCCCCACTGCTCACCGTTATTCCGCTTCAATACCTCGCTTACTCGATCGCTGTTCTGCTCGGAACCGATGTGGATCAGCCGCGCAATCTGGCTAAAAGTGTGACCGTTGAGTGAGCGAGTAAAATGGTCAGGAACCCTGTATTGAGCAATACCGCGCGTGGGGGAAGTACGAAAAGGATACTCATCGTGGATGATGAGGAGGTTTTCGCTAGAGCGTTGCGAAAGTTACTCGAGCGAGAAGGCTATCTCGTCGAGTGTTGTCATGATGGAATAACAGCCTATCGAGAGATTCTTGGGAAAGAGTATGATTTGGTTCTTTGTGATTATCTCCTCCCTCACATGACTGGATTGGAGCTCCTCAAGCGTCTTCGCGCAGAGGGACACCCGGTTACTTTCATGATGATGACGGCCTACGGCAGTGTTGAGGCGGCGGTAGAGGCGGTAAACCATGGCGCCAAAGATTTCTTGGTCAAGTCCATGGACTTACCAGAGTTGATTTTCAAGGTGCGCAAGAACCTTGATCTCATTATCATGGAGCGTGATCTATCGGTATTCCGGGAACGGCAGAGTGAACAGAACGGTTTCCGCAATTTACTTGGTGAATGTCCGGCGATGCAAGCTGTTTTCTGTCGGATCCGTGAAGTAGCCGAGACCGAAAACACCACGGTACTCATTCAGGGTGAAAGTGGAACGGGCAAAGAATTGGTGGCCAGGGCGATTCATGATCTCAGCCCTCGCAGCAAGCGTCCGCTCGTGGCGTTGGATTGCACGACTATGCCCGCGAATCTTCTCGAGAGCGAACTATTCGGATATGAGCGGGGGGCCTTTACCGATGCATCCCGCACCAAACCAGGAATGGTCGAAGCAGCGAATGGGGGGACTCTCTTTCTTGATGAAATTGGGGACCTCGAAGCGCCACTCCAGGCCAAGTTGTTACGCTTAGTGCAAGAGCGAACCTTCCGCCGACTTGGCGGAACTCGAGATCTGCGGGTAGATGTACGTTTCATGGCCGCGACCAATAACGACCTGCATCTCCAGGTTGAAAGAAAGTTATTTCGTGAAGATCTCTATTACCGTCTGAAGGTTTTCACCATTGATCTGCCACCTCTCCGACAGCGCGATGGAGACGTCATGTTTCTCGCTAGGCGGTTCCTCGAGCAGTTCAACCGTGATTTCCGTAGGAACCTCAAAGGATTTTCAGCGGAGGCGGAGCGGTTTCTCACAAGTTACCCTTTCCCCGGAAATGTTCGTGAGTTACGTAACATCATCGAGCAAGCGGTTATTTTAGCCAAGGGGGAGGTGCTCACCTTCGAAACCCCTAGAAATACGGGATTGCCATTGCAAGGTCAGGTCGAGGAAGAAGACCGCGTAGTTCTCGAACTCCGACTCGACAGTGGACAAGACCTATTCGAGCATTGTGAACGTGCCTTGGTAGATCAAGCCATGATTCGCGCGAGCGGGAATCGCACACGCGCGGCGCAGCTTCTTGGTATTAGTCGGCATGCGTTCAAAAGGAGGTTAGAGAAGTTCGGTCTCGAAGGATGAGAGCGGACAGATTGTATGAAACAGGAGGGAGTTTGATGCGAGTATTAGTGACAGGAGGAGCAGGATTCCTGGGGTCTCATCTTTGCGAAACCCTTTTACAACGGGGATATGAGGTCATCTGTCTGGACAATTTCTTCACTGGCAAGAAAAGCAATATTGCCCATCTCTTCGAGTGGTCGGGCTTTGAAATTGTACGGCATGATATCGTCGAGCCTATTCTGCTTGAGGTTGACCAGATATACAACCTGGCCTGTCCCGCTTCCCCGCACCACTATCAGCACAATCCGGTAAAAACTATCAAGACCAACATCCTCGGAACCCTGCATATGCTCGGTATTGCCAAACGTGTTGGGGCTACCGTGCTTCAGGCGTCGACCAGCGAGGTTTACGGAGATCCACTCGTCCACCCCCAGGTCGAGAGTTATTGGGGCAATGTTAATCCGATAGGGCCGAGGAGTTGTTACGATGAAGGCAAACGGGTGGCCGAGACCCTCATGTTTGATTATCATCGTAACAGCGGCGTGGACATCCGGGTAATCAGAATTTTTAATACCTATGGTCCGCGTATGGCAGAAGATGACGGAAGGGTTATCAGCAATTTCATTGTTCAAGCTTTACGTGGGGAAGACCTCACCATTTATGGTGAAGGCAACCAAACCCGGTCGTTCTGTTATGTTGATGATCTTATACGGGGTATGATTCAAGCAATGGATCACCCAACGCTGAAAGGACCTGTTAATCTCGGCAATGATGATGAGAGGACCATTCTCGAGTTGGCTGAACTGATCTTACGTATGACCGATTCTCGGTCAAAAATACAACGCTTACCTTTACCCAAAGATGACCCGACCAGACGGCAGCCGGATCTTGGTGTAGCTCGTTCAGTCTTAGGGTACGAGCCGCTTGTCGCTGTTGAAGAAGGTTTGGAACGAACGATCGCGTTTTTCCGTGGGAAACTAAGATCGTGAGATCACTGTTTGCGGCAGTGGTGTACCTTTCTGGTTACACGCTATTCGCTGCCGACTTGGCGCTGGAAGATGATCATCTTGAGCGGTTACGACAGCTCCAGACCCTGGGAACCCTTTCCTCCTACATACATGGGCAGCGGCCAATATCTCGGCTCTATACCGCGCGGCTTTTAGAAGAGGCGTTTCATGGGCGGATCGAAATACCTGCTGAATTGGTTGCCTACCATGATGCCTTGTTGCGAAGCATGGTGGAACAATACCGTGCTGAGTTCGAGAACTTCAATGCAGACGGCAGTAAAGCTGAGACTCGCCAACGGATCTTCTTACGCACTCTTGATGTCCGGATCGATGCCTCCTACAGACAAGCCCCGTTGACCAATCATCCGGGATTCGTCGAAGCCCTCATCGATCCCATGTCGGAGCACGGGCATGGAGTTCATCCCATACTGGGGACTGCTTTTGGTTTTGAAACAACGATCTGGTTCAATGTGTTAGAACTATTTGAGATAATTTTGGAACCCCGGCTAGCCTGGAGAGTACCACGAGAAGAGAATCTTGATTTCACGGTTGCGTTACGCCGAGCTCATCTGCGTTTCAATCTCTGGGGGCATGTCCTGATTATTGGTAGAGAGAACCTAGCCTGGGGGCAATTGGAGAGTGGGGGGCTTCTACTTGATACCAGTGATGAAGCGTTGGGGAATCCGTTCGGATGGCCGCTTATCATCCTTGGTAACGATGTACCGATTCAAGGGTTCGGGCTCGGTCTGGTGCGGTATACTGCTTTTCTCGCAACACTACCTGGGGAACGTTGGCGGTATCCTCAAAGTCGCATCCTCGGTGTGAAATGCTCCTGGAAGCCGGGGCGAGCCCTGGAACTGGGTTTGGGCAGAATTCAACTCATTGGAGGGCAAGGTTCTCCGGAATATTCGTTTAGACAAGGACTTGGGGACCTGGTAGGAGATATTGCAACGAATGATGAGGGGTATGCTCTCAGTCCCGCTATCGCGGGCTTGGACGGTAGGGTGGATTTCCTTCGCATGCTCACGTTCTACGGAGAGTTAGCTTCTCCCATTCCTGCCGATGGGAAGGAAGCGTTTCCTTTCTCCAGACCGGAATCACTATCTTATGGTCTTGGGGGTAATTTGGCAAACCTTCTTGTCCGTGGCACAGTAGAGGTCGGTGCAGAGATCGTCAGGACCTCTCCAGGACTGTATGGGCATCAACTCCATCTCTCGGGATTCACTGCCGATAGCAGAATTCTCGGGTCATCCCTGGGTCCTGCAGCGATGGGATATCGGTTGACGGTACGGTTTCACTTGCGGCCTGAGGCCCGTGTGGTTGGATGGTTGTTCCACGAACGGCACGCTGGTGATCCTTTCGTGGTACAGACAGGTGAAGGTTTTCTCGGACGCTCCGGGTTCCTCGAACGGACAGGGGAGATTGTCATGCGCGGGGGTTGTTCACGATGGACCCTGGAATGGCAGCCCGGTTTGCTGTTGGAGATTGATCTCGGCTATGGTTTATGGAGTATGGACAAGGATAGGCTACTGAACCGGCACCTTGTGGCCGTAGGCTCAGTCCTGACCTATCGCCCGAATTCGGGAGGATGAGGTAAGACTTGGAAAAGGAGAGAGGGACGCATGAATAGGACCGTGATGCTGATCGACCAAGACGAGATCTCCCTGGCCGAACTCGAAGAGCTTCTCGAGGAGAGAAAGATCACAACCTTGATATCTAGGGATGGACTAGAGGCTATCGAACAGCTCAAGTCTCGAGCGGATGCACTGCCGGACCTCATCTTTTTGTGTGCAGAACTAGACACAGTGAACGGGTTTTTTATCTGCAAAAAACTGAAAAATAACGAACAATTCAAGGATATTCCGCTCGTCATCACCTCAAAAGTAGCCTCGGAGGAGACTTTTATCAGCCACAAGAAGTTGAAGGCTCGGGCCGATTACTATCTGCATAAACCAGTAGGAGCCGAGGATCTCGATTTAACTCTTGAGACCCTGCTCGGTTGGAAGGGTCAAGACGAAGACGATGTGTTGTTTCTCGGAAAGGCGGAGACCACCGAAATTGCGATTAAAAGGGCTGGTGAAATTCTCTTTTCGGAGGAGGAAGTTGACGAAACAATACCGGCTGAATTTACCGCCGAAGACCAAGAAGGTGCATTTGCCGAAGCGACAGAGGTTGAGGAGGAGTTGATACCAGAGAGGAGGAAGAGCAAGCCAGGGATGGTTGTGCTCGAGGATCTCGAGGAACAGGATATTTCTTTCATCGGGGATGAAGAGGTTACTGAACTCTCAGCGCCGAGGTCAAAAGATGTCCTCTCTCGGAGCAAGGCTGAAGGCCTTGCCCTTGATGATCTAGACGATCTGTCCGAGGTTTCACACCTCGGAGCGGAACCGATGCCGGAAGAGGAATTAACAGCCGAAGAGGGCAAGATTTTGTCCGGCGAGATCTTTGAAGATGATGATGAAGGAGAAACACGAGGGATCACTCCACCAACCTTTTCTGATGAAGAAGATGATGTCGATCTCGACGATTTGACGGGTATTTCGAGCGCGGAGTTAGTCAATCAAGAAGCCCTGGAACGAGAACTCTCTTCTGAAGAACTCGAGCAAGAATTCGCCGCACTCGAAGGTCAGACCTTAGTAGGAGGTGATCTTGAATGCGACCTCCCTTCGAGCGGAGCAGCAGCAAGCGGGAAAATGAAGATTGTCGATGAGGAAGTGTCAGAAGAAGACGTTGCACAGGGTGTAGTAGTGTTCGATCTAGAACCACTTTTTCACTCAGAAGAAAAAGGAGACGTAATCCTCGAAAGAGAAGTGAGTGAAGGACCAGTGCTCGACGACGAGGTTGAGAGTACCGAGAAAGAGATAAGCGACGGTTTGAGGGTAGGACCAAGGAACCACGGAGAATCGGTTGAAGTGGAAGATAATGACGTTAGTCTCACCTTCGAGTTGGAGGAGGCAGTTGCTGCGTTACCCGAAGAATTAGGAGAAATCCAAGACGATTCATCAGAGGGCACGGGTAACTCAGTCGAGGTCGAAGGGCCTTGGGCGGGAGATGATCACAACTCTGAAGAGGACGAGCTTATAGATGAGGCTTTCCGAGGAGAGAACGGAGGGGAAGAGATCGAGAATCTGGCATTCGAGGAAGAACCCCTGTTTCCAGGCTTGGATCCTGCTCAAGAAGATCCCCCCTCTACCCGAAAGATTCTACCTGAACCTAGAGTAAGCAGGGGTGCTGCTACGCTGAGTCTATTGGAGGGATTGCAGGAAACAAGAACAGAGCGCACAACGGACGAGGTCGAGTTGGACCAAGAGTCTTTCGCAGGAGCTTCCCCCTCAATACAGAACAGGGGGCGGGATGCTGCCATCGGGGAAATCTTCGAGGTTTTGGCTGAGGGGGTCGGCCAGCTTCGGGGAACCCTCGAACGACTCGAGTTGGTTCTGCGCAAGTTACGCGAGATGCATTTACAATGATCCGGCTCGGGTTGCTTTTCCTCTGGTGTTTCGGGTGTGTTCTACCTTGTTCCACGTTCGCTTTACCCCAGCGTTCGCCGCTCGATTTTCAAGCTCGTGGGCTGGAAGCTCTCGGGCAGGGGAATCTTGCGACGGCTGAACAAGCGTTAGGATTGATCCTCACGCAAGGACCGCGATTCTTCCAGGATGGAACCAGAATTGGGCTGATTCTACTGGGGTTGACGCAAGAAGCGCAAGCTCTGCAGCTATCATCCATGCTGATGACCGGACAGCAGCGAATCCGAGAACCAGAAAACCAAACTGCTCGAAGATGGTTCGAGTCTGCCCTGGCTCGAGAAAATCTCACCTGTCTTGCTGCTGCGGAGAGCTTGGAGAGAACAGTACAAAAGCTATTGAAGGAACCACTTGGCGATGCTATAGAAATCACGCTCGTTCTCGACCTCCGACTTGTTAGGATGGGCGAGGAACAATCCCGTGTGCTCTACGGAGAGCCAATCGACCAGACGGAGTACGAGAAGTTGGTGCGGGAGACCCGCGTGCGAGCACTTGCTGCTATCCTCGAGCGGATCCTCCATAGGAACTTTGCGCCAGGGCATCTCGAACTTGCAACCGGACAAGTGGATTGCTTCGCTCTGTTCGAACTGTTGGTACAAAGAATGGCCGCTCTGGGAGATTACACAGGACAGATTCGTTATCGGAGGTCGGCTGAAGCAGTTCTCGAGCTAGCACTCTCCACCCCAGGACCAGCACGAACCACGGCCAATGTTGCCGCCTTGCACGAGCTACAATCTCGTCTGGTTAAAAGCTCTCAGGATGACCCGGGGCTACTCGAATGCCCTCTATGCTTGCGCCGGTATCGACCGTATCTTCGATCCTGTCCCCTCGATGGGCAGTTGTTGAGATCAATAACGGCAAGTAGGGTAAAAGGAGGAGATGCGCAATGAACGATCGAAGAACCCGCAATCTTCCGGTCGAACAGGATCGGCGGTGCCAGGACCGTCGCAGTGCGTTCAGGACCTCCGTCAACATCTGGGTTGAAGAAGCAACCGATGAAGCCCGCTACCTTCATTATTCGACCAATATAAGCGCAAGAGGGATTTTTCTTGAGAAACGGTTGCCCCTACCCCTGGATACCGAGGTGCAGCTTGAAATAAACCTACCAGGTGGGGAAGAGAAACTAAGGGTGAAAGGAGTGGTCGCAAACCTACGGATAGAAGATGAGGGAGAGGATTTCCGCGGAATGGGTATTCGTTTTCTTGCCCTGGACGAGGATCAAGAGAAACAGATTGCTATATTATTGAGCCAATTGAGAGCCTCGCGAGGAGTAGCATGAGACATCGAATTGAACTCGAGACGGTTCTCGATCTCGGGCAGGGGTTAGCTGCAGCCAAGAGCGAATTGCTCAGGGGGGCTCTCCGAGTGCCTGTCGATTGGCAAGAAGCTCAGGAAGAGCGAAAACCTGAACCCATGGCTCCTTTGGATGTTGATGATATAAAAGAGAAATATTTGGTTTTTAGACGGCGGCGAACGCTCATTTTTGTTATCGGTTTTCTCGCCGTGCTCCTCGTGAGCATTATCCTCATGATACTTGCACCATTCCTTGGACCGGACGGAGCGGATGACCCGGTATTCCTGGGTTTGCTCGGTTCTGGGGGAATCTTGTTCAATATCGACCTTTTCTGGTTGGTCGCCCATCTACTGCGGAATCGATCGATGAAAGCGGTGATGGAAGTGCAAATGGTACAGGAGGTCAATGAGGCCATCCGCATCCATAAACTCAAGTACCGGGAAACCGTGCAAAAATTCAAAGAGCGTGAGAGGAACAGGATCGAAATCGAACGACTCTTTTTGAGGGGAGATGAAGATCTGTTCCTTGAACGTCTCGAATTACTTCTTGCGAAGAGCCCGACCCCTTCCCCAGTCCATGCCTTGGTCGCTCCAGCACACGAGCGAGTTCTCAACATTCTCTTAGCGGGAGGAACTGTTCCTGGTCGAGGCGAGGAAGCCCAAAATTGGTTCCTGATGATGCTTGCCCTCTGTCAGAGGCTCTTGCGAGATTCCTTCCTCTATTTTCCCGAGAGTTTACTGGGAGCGATCAATATCTCCGTGTTCGTTGAGATTGATGCTGCAGGGCACGACAAATGTGTTTTTTCCCTTCAGGTCGGGCGGCACGAAGTGCTCAAGACAACGAGGCACGAGAACTTAAACGAGTATTTTCAATCGCTTGGTGCTCGTATCGGTTTTGGAATTCGAGGCTTCAACGAGGTCGAGGATTTCCAAGGATATCGTTCTTCGGCCTATATCGATCCCCGAGGTGGAAATGCCAGGGTTCAGACCGATGAATCCCCTTTGATGCGGGATGGTAGGAGCATAGTGGTACTCTATACACGGGGAGCAGTAGGACTAACTGATTGATCTGAAAATATTCAGGCTCTTTGACGAACTCGTCTCCAGATATACCATACAACGAGGATGAAGCCGAGAAGTGCAGTGCTCCGGCCTGAGGATCCTGGAATGGGATGCATCGAACATCCAGAACTCTGAGCCTCATCCATGCTGAACATCACGCTGGAAGGGGTTTCGTCGACATTGTGATTGCTGTCTTTTGCGCGAACCAAGAAGAGGTAGTCCTCTCCGGGCGAGAGCGAGGAAAGCATGATTTCCTGTTCGGCAGAGGTTTGCCAGCTCAGATCCCCACTGTTCTTGAGGTCTTCGAGGTCGATAGTACGGGTACAGTCCACGGTCAGTACGTCTTCGGAAGGTGATTGCCCGGAGCGAGAGCATTGGAGGACGAGATATTCGTATAACAGCGGAGAGTTTCGTTCATCGCTGCCTGCAACCTCGAAGCGTATCGATGAGGTACATAGGTGACGAGCTGCAGGAGGGATGTTCGAGGGTTGTACCGTTGCTGTCTGAGGCTCGGCTTCTCCGTCGATAAAAACCGGTGCATCTTCTTGGGTCGAGGACGAGAAAGAGGGATCGAGGTCGATACAGGACAACCCAAAATCGTCCACGAAACCGAGAATCTCGGTGTTCGGTGCGAAATTGTCTACGGCCGGATCACCTGCCCAAAGCAAGGAAAGGAAGACATTGAGGTATGAGCCGCGCGGCACGACCTCGTCGAGAGCGAGGAAAAAACCGTCGGTTACAGGGAAGATTGTGGGAGGGAAGAGAGGAGCCTCTGCGATTTTCTCTCCGATCATGGGTAGAATGTGATGGATGAGATAGTCGGTAAGTTCGGACGGTGAAAAGCCGCTTGAGCCGGTAAGCTGTTCTCCATTGTGCTCGAGGGTCAATTCGACGACCTCTACGTGATCAACGGCCACTTTTAACACATTATGGGCCTTATCGATGCGCAGGGAGGTGTAGAGATCGAAATCTCCTTTCAGTCGGAGCCGTTTAATACCGAGTTCATAGAGTTCACGTTCTGTCAGGGCGGGTTGGAAATCGAGTACCAAATCAACCTCGCGCAACTCGATGACAATGCCATCGTACTTGGAGGTGCCGAAGCGGAGCAAAGGAGGGGAGTATAGCACGAGGTTGATCTTCAAGAGGTCTGCAAGATCTCGCAAGATCACGTTGAGGTGGCTTTGGAAGATCGGGTCCACCTTGGTCTTGGTGATACAGAGTTGTCCAGAGCGCCAGAACTCGTAGAGTACATCGTTGACAAGCCCATCGGGGATGGAAAGGGCGAGATGACTGCTGGCGTTATCGATCGAGGCTCTCGTCGGGAAGTTGCTCTTGTTATGGCGGGGAGGGACCGACGGGTCGATTGCGCAATCGCTCGGCGCAAGGTCCAGACTGACCAGAAAATCAGCGTCAACCGCAATCCCAGTATTCAACGGGCGGATCGCATCGATCGAAGCGTCGAAGGTGTAGGCTACCCCCCCTTCGCCGAATCCAAATGGATTTTTGTCTTCAAGGTGGGTAGCGACGGGGAGGGAGATACCAACTAGGGATTCGGCAACTTTTAGCACAAGACGACCTTCGATCACATGAAGAACTGAGCGGGAAAGCAGGGAAATTACGGTATTCAACACAGCTTCCAGTCCGTTCCACACCTTGTCGAAATCGACCTTGATCTTCCCCAGCTTGATCGAGGGTTTCCCCACCAACTTCATGGTTAGTGTGCCATCGAGGATTTGGGGTGACACTGCGGCGATGACCGAGGTGTTCTCAATAGAGGCGGTGAAATCGTCGTCAAGGGTGAAGGGAAGACAACCAGAAACCACGAGATGGCCCAAGGCAGCGATCCGAGCGATATCGAGGGTGATCTTGAAAGCGGATTCATGGGGGATCTGGGTTAGAGTAAGCTCAGAGAGTTCGAGTTCAAGGGCAAATGGGTCCAGTTCTAGCTGATCGCAAGTGGAATTATCTAGGGTAAGTGCTTCATCGAAATGCGACCAGTATGTCCCAGCCGTCTTGCGATCGAAGATCAGCGGGGTTCCGACCAATTGATGTTGCAGGGTAGCATTGATTGCCTCTGTATTCACGAAGACTTGGGCACGATTGGGGATATCGAGGGTGGCTGGTGCAGCCATGGCCAGTATCTCGCATGAAGCAATGAAGAGAATGAAGAACAAAGACCTACGTCGCATCATGATCACGCCCTCGTTCGTTGGCGTATAATGTATTTGCAATATTCGAGCCGAAAAGAAGCTCCTGGGGTACCTAGGGTTGCTGGGGGGAAAGGTCAACTCATCCTTTTGATTTCTCCTCCGGGTCGACGAAAATGGATTCGATCTCGTCGAGCATCGTTTCCATATTCTCCATTTGAGCTGCCTTCTCTTTTGCATCCTTGCTGTGTTGCGCTTTCTCGAGTTCGTTCTTGATAACCTGTCGCAGGTTCTTGACATTGACCGGTTTTGATTCGTAACGGTGGATAGAACCGATATTGACGGCATCAATGGCTACGTTGAGGTCGGCATAACCGGTGTGCAGGATGCGAACGACATCTTCATCGAGTTGTTTGATTTGAGCGAGCAGCTCGACCCCCTTGATCTTCGGCATGCGTTGATCGCAGATGACGAGGTCGACAATGCCTTCGCGGATCAGAGAAAGCGCTGTTTCTGGATCTTCGGTGGTGTACACACAGTAGAGGTCGTTGAAGACGTTTTTGATCTGATCGAGGATGATGGGTTCATCGTCAATAGCAAGGAGACAGTATTTCCCATCTTTCATGACAACCTCGTTCGGATATCGAGCTATCCTGGACTTGAAACAGAATACTGGGCAGACCCGTCGAGGTCAAGCGCTTCTCGTGGGTTCTCCCGCGGAGACGAGAGGTAAGGTAAAGGTGCAGACCGAACCACCGTCCGGTCGCTGGTGTAGAGTGACAGAACCCCCGTATTCCATGGCTGTTTTCCGGGCCAACCAAAGGCCCATGCCGAGATGGAGATGGTCCGGGGACTCGAGGTGGAGAGGGCTCTCGGTGGCGTGCGAAGCGGAATACCCGGGACCGCGATCGGCAATCCGAATCACGGCCAGTTGCGCGATCGGTTCGGAGAGTATCTCGACAATGCTTCCGCTCGGAGAGACCTCCAAAGCATTGAGGATGAGTTCGAACACGGCTCTACGCACCTGCCCAGGATCGGCGTAAACCTGAATAGCTGCCCGACGGCAAAGGGTCAGACCGACGCGATCTTTATAAGAACAGGACAGGAGATGGACAAGCTCTTCAAGGGCCGAACCGAGGTCGAAGGTTATCAGGCGAGTTTGGTGCTCACGCGATAGCTCGCGTAGGGCGCGGAGTAGGGAGGAGATGCGTTCTTGCGCAGAGGTGCAATAGCCGAGTTGTGTTTGTCTACGGGCTGATTCATCGGATATTGCCCCAGCGACGTTCATGTCTTCAAGGAGTTCCAGAGCGAAGGCCATAATATTGAGTTGATTGTTGAGTTCATGAATAATGCTAGGAAGGATTTTACCGGGAATATAGCGGTGGGCATTGGCCTCGAGTAAGGTGGCGATCTTTGTGAGCAGTGTGTGCCGACCTGCAGTATTGAAAATGGTATCCATAGAATACTCCAGTGTATGGGCAGAATCCCTCTAGGGAGGTACTTCAACCGAAATCTACCCGGTTTCGATGGGCATCAGAGATGTCCCACAGGAAGGAATCGAATGCAAGAAGGGGAAACCTCGGGACCTCAGTCTCAGGGAAGGGTCAGCACAAGCGCTAGGGGCAGGAAACGATACAGGTTTAGAGAATAAATCCCGTCGGTTGCCAAGAGATAACTGTGTGCAGGATCGAGTGAAGGAAGGAGAATCCGTAGGAGTGTTCCCTCGACCTGCCATTGCAGGGTCGCATTAATCTCCTGATAACCGTTGCCCTTCCCGACGATATCGTCCCATACCGTGGAGCGCCACAATGTCATGTCAGCTTGCAGGCTGGCTAGGTCAAAGGGCCAGAACGGTTCGGGGATGGTTTCGAGTAGGTGAACACCCTCAGGAGTCAGTTCACCGAAGGTGAGCGAGCGGCGATCGACGCTCTCAGAAAGGAACGGTTCGCTTCCTTGGAGCTCAACTGCGACAGCCGCGCTGTCAAGCCGAGACATGTTGGTATAGGTAAGGTGTGGAACAATGCTCAATGTTCCTTGTTGGATAGAAGACCAGGAGTTGTCGGGAGGGGCACAAGTATAGAAAACCGAGAGAACAATGGGAAATAGGGTTCGTATTTTCATTGTCATTACTCCGAAGGAGCTGGCTTCTTGATTGTCTCCCAATCCAGGAACCAACCCCGGCTGAGAGAATTCAGGCGGTGTTCGAGAGCTCGTAGTTCCAAGCCCGTAGAGGCAGAGACCTCGCCGGTGCATAGTTTCTCTCGTAGTTGGACCCAGCGTTGGTATAACTCCACGGCGAGATCTACCGCTTTGGTTTCTTTCTCGAGCACCTCTTCAATTTCCCAATGCAAGCGAAGGGTCTGACTGTTATGGTGAAGTTCAGCGAGGTTCCATGCCAAGGTAAGCGAGTAACTCACGCCTGCATCTTGGTCGATATCGGTCGAAATCCCTGATTTGCCATTGCTGAGCGTGAGATTACGATCTCTGTCCCGCGTCGCTTTCCCGTTCACTTCGGGTAACAGAGCCTGATACCGGGCGAAGCGGAGCAAGGAGGTAAGGCTTGTCTCTTGGCGGCGTGCATCCTCACGGAGATGCCCGATGAGGGAGTCCAGACTGGGGCGTTCGGCTTTGCAAAGAGGATGCTGCTCGGCCTGGCTCTGTGGACCGAGCAAGAGGCATAGAGCGAAGACCAGGGCTCTCATGGAAGACTCCTTGTTGTAAGTGATGGTGTCGAGAGTGTTCGATCGAGAGGAAAGACGGCTAAGATAGCGAAGGAGAAATTCTCCTGACGCTTATAGACCTCATTGCGGACCAGCGACGTGGTTTGCGTATGCTCGAGGGTGAACACCAGCCGAGGCAGAGAGGAGTATGTCAGGAACAACAGGACGAGGGGCAGATGTGCTACGGAAAGGCGATTCGGAGCGCCGAACAGGTAGGTCGGAACAATGGTCCGGAAGAACTTGTAACACATTGAACAACCTCTGTTGATGCTGGTTTGTTGGAACAATCTTATCGGGGGAATTCAAAGCGTGTGCCGGTTTGACATCGGAGCCAAGGCGTGCTAGCAAAAGATCGATTTCGCTCAACACGAGGACCGAAGTATGGTACGGCCCCTGCTTGTACTCCTTATCATCAGTTCCCTGGGGGCCGAGCTCGAGGCCCGTGTTGTATGCAAAAACAACCCCCGTGGCAGTGTTTTCGGGGTGCATAATCCGGCTACGGGGATCACCGAATGGCGCCTGAAGAACGCTGGGAGCGTGCATGGGGTGTATAATCCTGCCTTCCAGCGGGTCGAATGGCGCGGTCAATGGGGAGGCGGGGTCTTCGGTGTGTACAATCCGGCTGAAGAAGCTGTTGAGTGGAGAGCAGCCTGGGAATCCGGGGTTCACGGGGTCTACAATCCCTCGGTAAAGAAGGTCGAATGGAAGACTTCTTGGCATGGTGGTGTGTTCGGGCTCTATGTCGAAGCTTTCGGTGAGATGGTGTGGCACGAACGGTGGGCAGGAGGTGTCTATGGAGTCCTCGATCCACTGACCAACGAAGTGGTGTGGCGCACCCAGTTCCACGGAGACGTGATGGGAGTCTATGATCCCCGAGCAGGTCAAATCGAGTGGCGGACCATGGAATACGGTGATGTTTTCGTCATTTATGATAGTGAGCGGCAGATCGTTGAAACGCACACCGTGTTCACGGGGGACCTCTTCCCGGAGCAAGTGGAAGCTCCACTCCAGGAAGAACGGTGGTATCCATTTTATGGTCAGACCATTCACTGTCTCGAAGTCGACAGCGCGAGTCCTTATATAGAGGAGGTTAGTATTCTCTCCGAGGATCCAACCCTCCAACACAACCCCGAACCCCAGGATGCTTCGAGACCCGAGGGTGGACTATGTGCGATGTTGCCGGGCAGATCCGAGTTCTTCCTGTCGGGATGGATCACCCTACTCCTTGGTCTGCTGTTGTTCCGGACGCGCAGTACGCGTTGATCGAATAGATTCCTACCCGATTCCTCCGCTGCGCACGAAAATCCAGAAATAAAATCATGCGAGAAGAGCGTTATTCGAGGTCTTTACGCTTGAGTTCGTTAATAATGAGCTTGGCTACGGACTTGAAAGATTCAAAAACCCCCTGACCTTTGACGGCCACGGCCTCGAAGTCGGGATGCAGTTGGTGCGGGTTGATCAGCTCTTGGAGTTCCGGGGCAGCAGATACATTGGGAAGATCTCGTTTATTGTACTGGAAGACCAAGGGGATCTTGTCGACATCGTAGTTCTGCTCCTTCAAATTGATTTTGAGGTCCTCGAGGGTATCGAGGTTCGCTTCCATCCGCTCGACCTGGGAATCGATTACGAAGACGATTCCATCCACGCCTTTGAGGATCAGCTTTCGGCTCGAAGCGAAGAACTGCTGCCCTGGGATGGTATAGAGATGGAAACGCGTCTTGTACCCTTTCAGTTCCCCGAGGGAGAGAGGTAGGAAGTCGAAGAACAGGGTGGAGTCGTTCTCCGAGGAGAGGGAAACCATCTTGCCCTTGGCCTCTGGGCTCGTTTTCTTGTAGATGTACTGCAAGTTGGTGGACTTCCCACTCGAGCCTGCTCCGTAATACACGATTTTGCAGTTGATTTCCTTGGTCGAGTAATTGATGAACGACATCGGTTGTTTCTCTCCTCGTCAGGAATCCTGCTACTGCCACCTGAGGGGTACGAGTCCTTTCGTGCATGCACAAGAGGATGACCAGCGTTCCCTATGCGTTGGGTTCGTCTCGAGAGGTCGTTTTGGGGACCTCCGAGCGAGAGCATAGCGCTGGTGAATGCTGGAGAACGGCATGGACGATGATCACGATCCCGACATGACAGGATGCTCAGCCTAACAGGAATTCCCGAATGGCGCAAAGAAGAAAATTTTCTACCCCGAGGTTGACTCCCCGGACAAGGTGGTTACAAGTTGCCCGCGTTTGAACCCGAATGGTCAACAGCAACCAAAGTACAAGGAGGACGTATGAAGGTTCGACCGATGGCCGATCGTGTTTTGATCAAGAGGATTGGGGGGGAAGATACCTCGAAGGGGGGCATCATCATTCCCGATACCGCGAAAGAGAAGCCCATGGAGGGGAAAGTCGTAGCCGTGGGGAACGGGAAGCGCCTGGAGACCGGTGAGCGTCAAGCAATGGAACTGAAGGTCAACGACAGGGTGCTTTTCAGCAAGTATGCCGGCACCGAGATCAAGCTCGATGGCGAGGAGCATCTCATTCTCAGGGAAGACGATATTCTCGGTATCTTGGAGTAAATCTGGGTCGGAAGTACCCGGGACAAGCAGAATCACGTGAAGGAGGAACCTATGTCCGCGAAGAACATTTTTTTTGGAGAAGAAGCGCGTCGCAAGATGCTGCGTGGGGTTAATATTTTAGCCGATGCCGTGAAGGTCACCTTGGGACCCAAGGGCCGCAACGTATGCTTGGACAAATCGTTCGGGTCGCCGAATATTACCAAGGACGGTGTGACCGTCGCCAAGGAGATCGAGCTTGAGGACAAGTTCGAGAACATGGGTGTGCAAATGGTCAAGGAAGTCGCTTCCAAGACCAGCGATGTTGCGGGAGACGGGACGACGACAGCAACGGTTCTCGCCCAAGCCATTTTCCGCGAAGGTGCAAAGCTGGTTTCCGCCGGAGCCAATCCTATGGATCTCAAGCGCGGTATCGATAAAGCAGTCGAAACCGTCACCGAGCACATCAAAGGGATGAGCAAGCCGACCAAGGACAGGAAAGAGATCGCTCAGATCGGCACCATCTCAGCCAACAATGACCGTATGATCGGGAACATCATAGCCGAGGCAATGGACAAGGTCGGCAAAGAAGGCGTGATCACCGTGGAAGAGGCCAAGAGCATGGATACCACCCTCGAGATCGTCGAGGGTATGCAGTTCGATCGCGGCTATCTCTCTCCCTATTTTGTCACCGACAGCGAGCGCATGGAATGTGTGCTCGAGGATCCCTACTTACTCCTCAACGAGAAAAAAATCAGCAACATGAAGGACCTCCTGCCCATCCTGGAAAAGGTTGCCCAATCCGGTCGGCCCCTCCTGATCATCGCCGAGGACGTCGAAGGCGAAGCCCTGGCTACCCTGGTTGTTAACAAATTGCGTGGAACCTTGCGGGTTTCCGCGGTCAAGGCCCCCGGTTTCGGAGATCGCCGCAAGGCCATGCTCGAAGACATCGCGGTCCTGACCGGCGGTCGGGTCATCACCGATGATCTCGGGATCAAGCTCGAGAGCATCACCCTCAACGATTTGGGTGTGGCCAAGCGCGTGACCATTGACAAAGAGAACACCACCATCGTCGATGGCGCTGGAGCCAAGAAAGATCTCGAAGGAAGAGTCAAACAGATCAGGACCCAGATCGAGGACACCACGTCGGATTACGATCGAGAGAAATTGCAAGAGCGGTTGGCGAAGCTCGTCGGTGGCGTTGCCGTGATTAAAGTCGGCGCGGCTACCGAGACCGAGATGAAGGAAAAGAAAGCGAGGGTCGAGGATGCCCTTAATGCCACTCGTGCTGCGGTTGAGGAAGGTGTTGTTCCCGGCGGCGGTGTAGCCCTGCTGCGCGCAATTCCCAAGCTCGAGAAGATCGACCTGACCAACAAGGACCAGCAGTTCGGTTTGAACATCGTCAAGCGCGCACTCGAAGAACCGATCCGTATGATTGCGCAGAATGCCGGAGTGGATGGGTCCATCGTGGTGGACAAGGTCCGCAATGGGAAGGACGATTTCGGGTTCGATGCGAGTGCCGAGGAATACTGCAATATGATCGAGGCCGGTATCATCGATCCGACCAAGGTGGTGCGTATCGCGCTGCAGAATGCTGCCAGCGTTTCCAGTCTGTTGTTGACCACCGAGGCCATGGTTGCCGAGAAACCGGACGAGAAGAAAGATATGCCGCCGATGCCCCCGGGAGGTGGCGGTTACGGTGGGATGATGTGAGTTGACGACCCCTGATTGACGAAAAGCTCGAGGGGGGTGGAGTAACTCCGCCCCCCTCGTCGTTTCTTATCTCGACCAGGCCCCGTAGACTCCGATCAAGTTCAAAAGGCTGAGTGATGCCCGCGAAAATCCTTGCAATTCTCGGGGAAGGTGGTATATCGACTTACTTTCTGGGGAGCAACCCCTTGGGTTTGGAGGAGGCATGAGACTGTACGAGTGTCTGTACATCGTGAAGACCGATGTCAGCGACGATAAAAAAGAGACGATACGCAAGAAGATCGAAGAACTGGTCGCGGCTCGAGAGGGGAAGATCGTCAAGTTCGACGAATGGGGTAAGCGCAAGTTTACCTATGAGATCGCAAAATCCTTCAAGGGCTATTACTTCCTCATGACCTTCTGCGGAGGTCCTGAGTTAGTACGAGAGATAGAGCGGTACCTGAAAATCGACGAGGATGTCCTGCGGTACCAGACCATGTTGCTGGAGCGTGAGTACAACGCCGCCTGAGTGCGGATAGGTACAGGAGTAAGCAAGTTATGATCACGAAGAAGACGGACAAGAAACGCAGGACCTTCCGCAAGCGCGTATGCAAGTTTTGCATCGAGTCGAGTGAGGCGATGACCATCGACTATAAAGAATCGATGACCTTGCGCAATTTTGTCACCGAGCGCGGCAAAATCATGTCGAGGCGGATAACCGGCACCTGTGCGAAGCACCAACGTTTTCTGGCAAAAGCCATCAAACAAGCTCGGAATGTCGCCTTGATGCCTTATTCCACCACGGTCTACTGAGAACGATCCTCATACTCGATCGTCCCATCAATATGAACGGGAAGGGTACTTTGTCCCGAGGTTTTGGAACAGCAGGGAGAGAACTCCTCATCCCTGTTATTGGTCTCGTCTTCATCATCGCTTTTGGCCTCGTGATCTTCGTACCGTTACCGGTCGTGTATCTGTACCTCCGCTTTGGCCGAGTGTATGGTCTGAGTGCAGCGGGCCTCGGACTTGTGGTGGTGCTCGCAAGCGCTGCTCTGTCGGGCGGAATGCAGCTCACTATGCTCATAGTACCGCTGACCTTGGTCGCATACTCCGCGTTGATCGGTGAGTTTGCGTGGCGCACTCGGTCTTTCGTTGGTACGCTCTTTTTCGCCCTTATAACCCTGTGCATCACCCTTCTGCTTTCTGGTGGGTATTTCCTGTTCTTCTCGGAAGCGAGTCTCGAGCAACTCGTCAGGGATCAACTCCACATGCTCACGACCAACGAGCACCTCTTCCAGGACGAGACACACCGGCAACAGTTCTTGAGCAGTGTCACCGAACTTGCTCCTTCCTTGTTGTTAGTTAACGCCTTTGTCCTGAGTTGGCTTAATTTGGTAATCTTGTTCCGCCGTTTCCCAGGTTTGTTCCTGCCGAGTGATCTTTCAAAATGGCAGCTCCCCGAGAACCTGATATGGATAGTAGCGGCAGCCTTGGGGATCTTTACCCTGGGTTTCCTGGTCAATTCTCCCTGGGTCGATCGCGTTGGTATGAACCTGCTGGTTGGAGTAGGCATGCTCTACTTCTTCCAGGGCTTGTCAATCACCGCGTTTTATCTTACAAAGCTGAAGACGTTCGCCCTGCTCAAGCCGGTCCTCTACGTGCTGGCCTTTGTCCAGTTCAATGTAGTCCTGGCGTTGCTTGGCGTCTTCGATGTGTGGTTTGATTTCCGGGGGTTGCACCGGCAGTCCTGAACGAGGGAGGTTTCTGATGAAGGTCATGCTCACTGAAAACGTGAAAGGTCTGGGCAAGGTTGGCGATGTTCTCAATGTCGCGCGTGGGTATGCCCGCAATTTCCTCTTCCCGACGAATATCGCCCTTGAGGCCAGGGAAGGCAGCGTGCGCAACCAGCGGCATACATCCATGCTCATGGAGCATAAACGGAAGAAGGATCTCAAGAATGCCCAGGTTATGGCTGATAAGATCGCCAGCATGTCCTGCACCATTGCCAAGAAGGCCGGGGAAAACGAAAAGCTCTTTGGATCGGTGACCGCCATGGACATCGAAAAACAGTTGCTTACCGAAGGGATCGAGGTCGACCGGGGCTGGATTCAACTCGACGAACCGATAAAGAAACTTGGCATATATAGTGTTCCCATCCGCATTACCGCAGATGTTACCACGAAGATCAAGGTCTGGGTCGTCGAGGAATGAGCGAGGGGGCTACCACCGGCCGAATTCCCCCTCAGAATCTCGAAGCCGAGCAATCGGTGCTCGGCGGCATCATCCTCAAGGGAGAGGTGCTCGACCGGGTTGCTGAATTGGTTTCTCCCGAGGACTTTTACAAGGAAACACACCGGGTTTTATTCCGGACCATGCTTTCGCTCCACACCGAGGGGGAGAAGATCGACCTGATCACCGTGTCCGATCGACTACGGGAGACCGGGGAACTCGATCGAGTCGGTGGGGTGGAGTTCCTGACCTCTCTCTCTGAACGAGTCCTCAACCTGACCAATATCGAACACCATGCTCGCATCATACGCGAGAAGGCTTTCTACCGGACCTTGATCGACGAAGCCTCGGCCTTGATCGAGAAAGCGTTTCAGGGTGAGGAGGATGTCGAGCAGTTCATGCTGACAAGCATGAAAAATCTCAATGAATTAGGAAACCAGAAGAATGCGAAGAAAGTCCAACGCATCGACGAGGTTTTGCGGACGACGTTTTCTTACATCGATGAGAGGTACAAGCACAAACAACCATTTACCGGACTACCTACCGGATTTACCGACTTCGATCGTCTGACTGCGGGTTTGCAAAATTCGGACCTGATCATTCTGGCAGCACGCCCGGGCATGGGCAAGACCGCTTTTGCTCTCAACATCGCGGCGCATGTAGCTCTCGTGCAACGGCAGCCGGTCTTATTCTTCAGTTGTGAGATGTCTTCGCGGCAATTGGCCCTGAGGGTTATTGCAAGTGAAGGACGTATCGATGCGAAGAACGTCAAGACCGGTCAACTCAGCGAGCGCGAGTATCAGCAACTCATCGACACCATAGGTAGAATTAGCGATGGCAAGCTCTTCATCGACGATACCGGAGGGATAAAGCTGTCCGAGTTGGTGCTGCGGTCGCGTCGGCAGAAACGGGAGAGTGGGCTCGCCTTGATCGTCATTGACTACCTCCAGCTCGTGAGACTCGATCCCTATCTCAAGCGCAGCATCAACAACCGAGAGCAGGAGATTGCAGAAATATCACGCACCCTCAAAGAGTTGGCAAAGGAACTCGATGCTCCGGTGATCGCACTCTCGCAACTCAATCGCGAGCTGGAGAAACGAGGGGCGAAAGAAAAACGCCCAAAACTTTCGGATTTGCGTGAGTCCGGAGCCCTGGAACAGGATGCCGACCTTATCGCTTTTTTACATCGCGAAAGCTATTTCGATAAAGAACTCGATGATCAAACAGGAGCCGAACTGCTCATCGAGAAACATCGTAATGGTGCGCTGGATAAAGTACAGCTACGGTTCTTCGGTCAATTCACGCGATACGAGAGCTATTCGGATGATCGTTACCAGGCCTGAGGATTGGTGGTGAGAGAGCGTGAGACTCAGCCTTCTTCGGGAAGTTCGTAGAAGAGATAGTAACGGTTAATCTCAGCTTTTTCCTTGAGTTGTTCCTTCCATTCGTTGAAATATGCAGTTTTCTTCTCTTGGAGGAGGGTAGCGAGGATCTCATCCTTCCGCTGCTCGAAGTCTTTGGTATCGGCCGCGAGGTGGTCCTTCAACCACAGGCAATAATAGGTGTCGAGATGTTCGATCACCTCATCGATACGGGGCTTGTCTTTCGTGATGGATGCCAGTTTTTCCTTCATATTGGATACCGCACCAATCTTCGGAAGATAAGCGACCCGACGATAGAAGAAGGGTCCGGTCGTTTGAATCTGGAACGATTCTCCGGACAACGTTTCCCCTGCGCGAAGACGGGTGAGGATATCCTCTGCAGCGGCTTTTGCCAAGAGTTTGGCTTGTTTACCTACATGGTCTTTTTTGACCCGTTCGAGGGCGTCCTCGAAGGACATGGGGGCAGGTGGAATGATCTCGTCAAGCCGGAGCAGATAGATCGAACCCGAACTCGAGGATTGCGGTGCGGAGAAACGTCCCACAGCAGGGATGGCGAAAGCGGTGCGGGTTAAGACCCGTGCATCGGGGATACCTGGTTGATTGCCGTCCTTCGTGAAAGCTGGGGTCACCTGAACGGGTAAGCGTGCCTCGGCGAGATGTTTCTCGAAGAGATTCGGGGTATCCGTGACGGTCTTCCGAAGGTCGCGCAAGCGTTCTTTTGCTTGTTCGGCTGCTGCGTTAGACCGCAAGGAGGAGATGATTTCCTCACGATACCGTTCAAGGGTTGCGGGGACAGCAGCCCTCCGCTCTTCGACCTTGATGAGGTGATAGCCGAAATCGCTTTGCACGGGCTCACTGAGTGCACCAGGTTGCAGGGCGAAGGCCGCCTCTTCGAACACCTTGACCATTTTATCTCGGCCGAAGAAACCAAGATCACCGCCATCTCGGGCGCTTGCTGCGTCATCGCTGTGGAGTTTTGCCATGTCGGCGAAGTCGGCACCTGCGCGGAGTTTGCTTAACACCTCCTGGGCTTTCGCAAGAACCGCAGCATTGTCTGCGCCCTCTTCGGTCTTGAAAAGGATGTGCCTTGCCCGGACCATCTCGGGTTCATCCTTGGTCCCTTTGTACTTGGTCTCGAATTCCTTGAGGATGGCTGCTTCGTCCGGGATGGGCAGGGTGGAGATCAGGGAAGAGGGATCGAGCACGGTATAGGTGACCCTGCGTTGCTCTTCGCTCTGGTACGAGGCCGCGTTCTCTTCGTAGGTCTTGCGCAGCTCTTCTGGCGACGGTTCCACCTGAGCCTCAAAATTCTTGGAGGAGAAAGCGACATAGTTCAGATCGAGCTGTTCATTCTTCCGGAGGAAGTCGCTCTCGAGTTCTGCTGCGGAGACCTTGACGAAGTCCTCGACCGAGGTGCGCAGTTGCTCGATGAGAAGGTCGCGCCGACGTTCGAGTTCATAGGCTTCCGGGGTTAGCTGATTGGCCCTGAGAAGACGGGTGTAGAGTTCATACGAGAATTGCTGGGTCTTTTCATCTTTGAAGGAATCCTCGGCTTTGATGGCCTCGCTGACCGCGCTGTTACTGATAGCAAGCCCCATCTCATCGATTGTTTGCAGCAGCAGTTCGCGCTCTATCATCCGTTCGAGGAGACTCTTCTTGTATTCGAGTTCCATTTGCGGGGTAATATCTTTCTTGAGGATGGCCCGATATTGGGATCGATAGGTCTGTAAGAGTCGGCGAGCCCGGTTCTCGTAGTCTGCCCGCTTGATAGTGGTGCCGTTCACGCTGGCGGCGAGATCATCGGTACCCTGGAAAAAATCGGAAATTCCTCCGCCACCCCAGCCGATGAAGGCTAAGACCAGGATTACGAAGATCGCCCGGATGCCCCAAGATCCGGCATTTTCTCGCATGTACTTGAGCATGGTGTGTGCTGTCTCCTCGTGCTGATCGTACAGGTTCTCAACCGAGTTCCGGGTTGCCGTCAAACAAGCGACAACATGGCCTCGGACTTCTCCACGTCCTCCTCGAAGGAAGACAGAAGTTTTTCATACAATGCGCTCTTTTGTTTGAGCTTTTCCTGGGCCTCTTCGTCTAGCACAAGGTGTACTCCCTCTGGGGTCACTCCAGCGACTCCCTGCATGAGGCACATCTCGTTGGCGATCTTGACCACTCGGACGATAGGTTCATAGCGTCCTTGGTACTCGCGGATACTATGATGATAGCGAATTGCGGCGAGTATGTACTCGGGCAAGTTCCAGCGGCGAGCCACGATCTCTCCGACTTCTTCGTGGGTGATCTCGAGGATCTCCAGCTCCCGATCGAGCAGTTTGCGAGAGGCCGGATTGTCCCCGGCTTCGAGAACCTTAAGGTAGTAGTCAGGGAAATAGTGATCGAGGATGATGATGCCTATGTCGTGCAACAGCGCGGCGGTGTAGAGTTCCCCGGCGACCTTGCGTCCGAGGTTCTTGCCAGAGACCAGGGCAAAGGTTTTCACAGTGACCGATGCGCAGGTCAAGCAGTGTTTCCAGAAGGTACGGTAGTCGATGCGGTGCCCAAAATTGCCGAAGGTCTCGATAACGCTGAGCGAAATGACGAGTTTCTTGAATTCGAGGATACCCAGGCGGACCACGCCGGTCTCGATATCGGTCACCTCACGGCCCCCGGTCCTGAACACCGGAGAGTTAACGACGCGCAAGACCTTGGTCGAGAGGGCGAGGTCCCGTTTTGCCAGTTGGGCGATCTGTTCGATGTCCTGATCGGCATCGATAGCGTCCAGGACTTCCCGGTAGACCTCGGAAATGGTTGGTAAATCATTGACGCGGTTCAGAGATTTGAGGATCAGTTTTTTTCGCGAGACCATGGTCGTCCGGTACTGTCGCGTCGCGTCATCGGTCCGGGAATGCCCGCCGAGAACGAGCGATACTATCTGGCCTCGCCTAACCTTGTCAAGGGAGTTGCGCCGTTGGATTGCGATGAGATCAGGACCTTGCGGCACCTCGATATTACGACGGAGGAGTGCTTTTCCATGGCAGATCAGTTGTAGTAATTATATAAAGTTGCATGATTTTCGTGGGTGGTATTGATGGGCATGATCCCCTGCCTGTGCTACAGTGGGGACCGTGTTGATCGGGGGTGTCAGGAGGACGATGAAGACCTCGACCAAGATTCATGGCACCATCATTCTCTCGTGTGTTCTGTTTACCCTGTTCTTGGTCCTGATGATCCTGCGCTTTGGGTCCACGGAAATGGATCTGAAGGTACAGGAAATCGGTAAGCGTCAGATTCATATCAATGGCGCCGTGCTGTGGCAGACTGAGCAGGTGTTCGCCAGGGTCGAGGACGAACTCCTCGGATTGGGCAAGGAGATCGTCAGCGAATGTAACCGCGAGGTTCCGGAGTTATCCGCCGTGTTCCGGCGGATACTTGCTGAGGAACTCTTTTACCAGAATCTGGTCATTGTCGATGCCCAAGGACACGAGATCGTGCGCATGGTCGATACCGCGGAGCCTTCACCTGCTGCGTTAGAGGTAACAAGGTACCTTGCAGAACTCAACGAACGTTTCGATCGGCGACCTCGGCGCGACCGGGATCGCATCATCGTACCGATCGAGGATGTCTCCGGGAAACTTGGATATGTGGTCTTCGCGGTGCTCAACACCCAATATATCACGGAGAAGATCCTTCATCCAATGTTCCTCAAGCAGGCGAACATTCCACAAGGATCGAGGCATTTCATCGTGTTCGAGGGGGAAGACCCGGTTCAAGTGGAATTGAATCGTCTGGGGTATTTCCGAGAGGATGAGATCACGGTCCTGCTCGGACCGCTCGCGAAGAAACTACCGTATCACGAGCAATGGAACGATAAACTGGTCCACATCATCAACACCCCGACGCTCTCCTCGATCCTCGTTACCGAGATAGCTCCCTTACATGAGCAGCAGCGCAAGCAGAGCCTCTATCTCCTGATTGGGACCTTGATCCTCTTCGCGGTCAGTGTCCTGCTCTCCTATTTCCAAGTAGTACCGTGGTTCCGGAAACTCGAACTCTTGCTGAGCAAGTTCGAGGAAGGCTTGGCCCTGCAGCAGCTCGATCAGGTCAATCTCTTCGAGAGTGGGGAACTCGGAAGGGTCGCCGCATTGTGCAATCACCTCGTCGAGGCTGTCCACAATGCAAAAGGCAGCGGGAATGAAGCCGAAGTGGAAGTGTTGCGACAGGAGCTTACGAAAAACAAAGCCAGCTTTGCTCGGATGCTCAAAGAACGCGATTCCTTCACCGAAAAATTTGCCGAGTCCTTGAAGAATTCACTAAAATCAATGCTGTATTTTCTCAGGGTAGTGGAAGGGCAGGATGCCGACGAGGAAAAACGAAAGCTCTTCTTAACCTACCTCGACAATGAGCTCCTCAAAACAGAGGGTCTGGTAAAAAACGTGTTCCTGCTTATAAAAGTACAACAACTCGAACATGTCTCTCTTCCAGAGCCGGTTTCCATCAAGGAGGTTGTCGATCGAGTCCAGGCCACTGTCCAGGAGAAAGTACAGAAGAGGGGTCTGACCCTGACCCTCGCGCTCCCCGAAGAAGCCGGTACCATCTCCGGGAATAAAACTTCCTTGGTCATGATTCTCCATGCTTTGGTCGACAACGCGATCAAATTCTCCGATCCCGAAAGCGAAATAATCTTGGGGTTGAAAAGGCAGATAGAGAAGGTTGTCCTCTTCGTACGGAACCGCGGAGTGGTCTTGAGCAAGGACCATCTCGAGAGGGTCTTCAGCCCATTCTTCAAGGCAGATGAAAAGACCGAGGGGCATGGACTCGGCTTAGCCATTGCCAAGGAATTGATCGAACATCTCGGGGGACGGATCTTCTGCTCGAGCGATTCGGCGAATGGGACTATTTTCTTCGTGGAGTTGCCCTTGGTTTGAACTCACCCACAATGGTTCGGCCGCACTCATGGAATTCCTCGATGGGCAGAGCTAGGTGGTGTAGCAAGACGTTGAGAGGGCAAAGGCTCAAACCAAGGGCGAGCGTTGGTTGTTCCTGACGAAGAAGATGAGGAACAACACTCCGACCAGGGCAAGGAAGGTGGCCAAGGCCAGGTTCCAGAAGCGGGATTCGCTGAAGAATTTCTTGCCCTCGCTCTTAGCCTTCACTGCCACCCTATAGAAATGAAAGGAGGCGGCCTCGAAAGCGAGGAAGACCAATACCGCGATCAGCAGCAGAGAGGACAGGTCCATCGGTGACTCCCCGGAAGACGATTCAACCACGACCCTAGACGAGAGATGAGCCCAAGGCAAGCCGACAATACGGTTCTCTTCCGACTGGGGTCGAAGGAAGCAGAAGCCAGAAGGATGAAGTACCGCATTATTGCCCGTTCTGCAGGAGGTGTTTGAGATGTTGTCGCAGGGGATCATTCGTGGGGCGGTGACGGAGACGTTCGAGGAGAGGACCGAGGGTACCAACACGGCCGGTGCGAAACCCGAGTTCAATGCTCTGGGCCAATCCGAGTTCGTCCTCGGGGGACAGCTCGAGCAGACGGGAGAATGAGGTCCACGCCTCTTCATAGTTATGGAGAGCTACGTCGCAGAGCCCCAGATTGCGCAGCAGGGCGACCTGATCCGCGGTCGTGTCCTCCAGGGCGGCGAGGAAGTGTTGCTTGGCTTCGACGAAGGAACCTCGTAGGTATAAAACCGCTCCGAGATCCTGACGAGCAGAGGTGAGTTCGGGTGCCAGAGCAACTGCTCTTCGCAGCTCAGCTTCGGCGTCCTCGTGAAATCCTTTGGCCAGCGCTGCGCGTGAAGACTGGTGATAACAGCGGGCGAGGAGGCGACGATCAACGACCCTCTGACGTTGGAGGAAAACCTGTGCTTGGTGGAATTGCAGAGAGGCTTCTTCGGGTCTGCTCTGCGCCAAGAGCACTACGCCGAGATCGTACCGGAGCAAGGGGTGTTCTTGGAGTTCGAGGGCGTTCCGTAGCAAGGCTTCGGCTCGGGGTGCGTTGTCGCGAGAGAGGTGGAAGGCCGCGAGGAATGCGGCCTGGGTTGGTTCGAGAGGTGCGAGAGCGAGCGCGGTATCGAGGTGCTGCGCAGCAGTGTCGAGATCATTCCGTTCGAACATGGCGATGGCTAGGTTGGCTTGCGCCTTTGCCGAGCGAGGAAGGACTGAGACCGTCTGCGAGAACAGGGTGTAGGAATCCTTCCAAGCTCGGCCGGCGTGGAGAGTGAGCCCACTAAATAAAAGCACGATTGCGAAGAGGGTTGTATGTTGCATGAGAGAGCGACCGAACAGGCCGGCGGCGAGTAGCAAGGCGAAGAGGGAGGGTTGATACAGTAAGCGCTCCCCGAGATTCGTGCCCATGGGTACGAGATTGGCAATCGGCAAGAATGAGGCGAACACACAACTCACGGCGAAAGAAGCTCGATGCCGACGGAGCAGGGTCCACCCCATCGCGGAGATCAGACCGAGCAGCAGGGTAATACCGAGGAGATTGACCGGAGCGAGCGGATCTACGGTAGAACGCATTCCGCTGTAATCAGCACAGAGACGGACAGGGAGGAGGAGCAATCGGGTATAGACGAGAAAGACTTCCAACATTGCCCAAAATCGCGTAACGAGGTCGGTTCCCTGGTAGAAAACCGCCGCTCCTGTGGGACCGAGCGTGCCGAGGGTCTGATATTTCAACAAAGCTACGAGCAGTAGGGAGGGAAGCAGCGCAAGCACTCTTCTTTCCATCCGGCCATATCGATACCAAGACCACAAGGCGAGATAGACCGGCAGCATCGCGGCGTTCTCTTTTGAGAGCATGGCAAACCCATAGAGACAGGCAGCGAAGAACAGGGTCGAGATGCCTGGGGTCAAAGCGAACCAGCAGGCCAAGAGCGAGAAGGTTGTCGCCAATAACTCGGCCCGGCCGACAATGCCGACGACGGCTTCCGTGTGCACCGGGTGAACCAGGAAGAGAAGGGCTGCGGCCCAGGCGAGACGGCGGTTGTGTCCGTGCTTGAGGAGTAGGAACAGCCAGAGTAAGGTGTTGAGTATGTGCAGGATATGGTTGACGAGGTGGAAGGAGAATGGATCGATTCCGAACAAGTGAGCATTGAGTGCATAGCTGAGCATGGTCAACGGACGGTAATCACCGCTCCGATAGTGATTGCCCCAATAATCTGAGAGGAAGAAGAGCCAGGGTTCATCTACGTGTTCCAGCAGAGGATTGTCTTTGATAATCAGCGTGTCATCGAAGACGAAATCGTGGCCGAGGGTCGGTGCGAACAAGAGGATACCAACAAGCGCTAGGAGGACGAAAGCGCACGGCCGAGTAACAAGGGGAGGGCTGGGCATCTGTTCTGGCACACCAGTGCAGGACCTTCGTACCACCGTACCATCGAGGGTGTGGTCGGGCAATGACGGTGTGGTGCCGTTCTGGCCAGAGAAAGCCGGAAGGTTCCCGGATAATGCGTTGCGCAAATCGTTTACGATTTAATTTCAACACAGTAAATTTCGGCACGGGCCTTGCGAAGCCTACAATCAGGAACACGTGAGGAGAAACGATATGGAAAAGCAGCTTCGCGAAATTTCGCAGGTGACCCTGTTCTTCACCTTCCAGATCGTGTTCGTTCTTTGCAGCGTCTTACTCCTGGTATCCGACTGACCGACCACGTACTATCCCGGTCCTTGCTTCTCCTATAGATACTCTGAGCATCTCGTTTCGGCCTCGAGCCTTGACCTCTTCCCCTGCTTCCCCTCCCAGAATGCCTGAGGTATGATGAACGCCTCCGAGCGGCAGGACCCGAGCTGAATTATTTGAGGCTTGGACAGAGGAGGCACAAGGCGGTGGGTGAGCGACGCGGACGAGGGGTAGAGGTTGTTTTCATCCTTCTGCTTTCCCTCGGTTTGTTCCTCGCGGTTGCTCTCTTCACCCATACTCCTCGGGACATTTTCCTCGAGCATGGTCAACACAATTGGTGTGGCCCTGCCGGAGTGCAGGTCTCGCATTTCCTCTTCGAGCTGCTCGGTTTCAGCGCCTATCTTTTTTTGACCGCGGTACTGGCCGGAGCTCTTCAAATTGCCTTGCACGACGAACCTTGGACCGTCCTGCTCAAACCGTGTGCTTTGCTCGGAGTGGTCGTGTTCCTGGCCGCGTTCCTCCAACTCCATGTCGAGGAAGTGCAGCTCGGGGGGTTAGTCCTCTCGGCAGGAGGCAGGATCGGGCAGGGATCGGCTGAGGTGCTCCGAGAGAATCTCGGGACTGTCGGTGCCACGGTGCTACTCCTCGGCGGGGTTCTGGCTTTGATGGTCGCAATTCTGGAGGTCAGTCTCGTGACCCTGGCCCGTTTGGTCTTGCGTCTCGGGCGAGTGGTCGCAGCGGTTCTAGGAAGGTCGATCGGAGCGTTCTTGGCCCTCGGTCGTGCCCTTGCAACGTGGTTCGCTCGAGGATGGGAGCAACCCGAGACCAGACCCGACCACATACTACTGACTCCGGTCGTTCCGACCCGACCCCATCCTCCAGCCCGGGATCAAGCCGAAGAAGATGAGGAATGCGACGATCAGCCCGAGGAGGAACAGCGAACTCCACTCGATCCTCCCTCGGGTACTGTACCCGTCACCTTGCCGCCACTGGACCTCCTGGCTAACCCGCCCCAGGGTGGGACCGAGGTCGATGAAAGTACGTTACGAAGTAACGCCGAGATCCTACAGCGAACCCTCGGTGACTTCGGAGTCCTCGGGAGGGTTGTCAATATTCAACCTGGGCCGGTGATCACCCTCTACGAGTATCAACTCGCTCCGGAAATCAAGCTCAAGCAGATCATGGCACTCGGAGATGATCTTGCCATGGATCTCAAGACCGAGAGCGTGCGCATCTCCCCTCTCCCCGGTAAAGGAACAGTGGGGATCGAACTCCCGAACCGCGCTCGAGAAACCGTGTACCTGCGTGAACTCCTCGAGACCCCTGCGTTTCGTGCCGCTACTTCTCCCCTTACCTTGGCGCTGGGCAAGACTATCGACGGGCAGGTTTTCTTGGCAGATCTCGTCAAGATGCCGCATCTGCTGATGGCGGGAGCGACCGGGACCGGGAAGTCGGTCACCATCAATGCGATCATCGCCAGCATTCTCTACAAAAGCTTGCCGCATCAAGTGAAATTCATCATGATCGACCCGAAGATGCTGGAACTCAAGACCTATGAGACTATTCCCCATCTGCTCTTGCCCGTGGTGACCGATCCGCGCAAAGCCGCGGCGACGCTCAAATGGTGTGTCAAGGAGATGATGCGTCGATATACCTTGCTTTCGGAACATCGCGTTCGAGACATTTCCAGCTATAACAGGCGCTTCGGTGGTGCAGGAGGTACCGAGGACCTTCGCGAGGGAGAAGAACCGTTACCCTACATCGTACTGGTGATCGATGAACTCGCCGATCTGATGCTTGTCGCCTCCAAGGATGTCGAGGATCAGATTGCTCGGTTGGCCCAGATGGCTCGTGCAGCGGGGATTCACATGATCCTGGCCACGCAGACTCCGCGGGCAGACATCCTCACCGGTTTGATCAAGGCAAATTTCAAGGCGCGCATCTCCTTCTCGGTCTCTTCGAAGCTCGATTCACGGGTAATTCTCGATACCCAGGGTGCCGAGACGTTGCTCGGACGAGGGGACATGCTGTATTTGTCCCCTAGTTTTCAAAAATTACAGCGAATTCATGGCGCTTACATTGCCGAGCAAGAGATTGAAGCCGTCACAGGATTTCTTGGAGGGCAGGGGCGGCCCGAGTTTTCGCTCCTTACGGAAGTCGAAGACGTTTTGGTAACCGGTGAGGGGGAGGGTGTCCAGGAGGAAGCTGATGAGGACGAAGTCTACGAAAAAGCTTGTTCTGTTGTCCGTGAAACGAAGAAAGCGTCTGCTTCGTATTTACAGCGACGGTTGCGCATCGGGTACAATCGGGCAGCGCGGATTGTCGAACGTATGGAAGAAGAAGGATTAATCGGGCCTCAGGATGGGGTTAAGCAACGTGAGGTGCACCTTGAGCGATTCGGCCGCTGATCGAAGAGGGCAACAACTTGGTGGGAGGCACCGCTGGGGTAGCTGGCTCCAGCTGCTGTTGCCGGCCCTGCTTTTCTGGTCGAGTGTGCTCGAGGCAGCGAGCGAAGCTCCGGTGCTCTTATACGGGACCAACCTCTGGGGGGAACTCGAGGCTTGCGGTTGCATGACTGACCACCTCGGAGGTTTGACGAGGCGAGCGACGGTGATCAAACGCGAACGCGCCGTACGACCCACGCTCCTTGTCGAAACCGGCAATACTTTACTCAAGACCCGACTCATTCCCGTTGGAGAAGAGAAGGTCTATCTAACCCAAGCCGAGCGAGTGTTGAACCAACTCCGTCCCCTTGCTCTCGACGCCTTGCTTCCCGGGCCTTTCGATCTCATCAACTACATGCCTCTGCTCGAGGCTTCGGCTTTGCCGCTCGTCTGCGCCAACCTCCTGCGCAAGCATCCCGGTCCCTCACCCTGGGTTGCAGTGCGTCGAGTCAAGCTCGGACCCTTTTCTGTAGCCCTGACAGGTTTGCTCTCTCCGGGAACCCTGCTCCCGGAGCAGTACCTGGTTTCATCGCCTCAAGAAGCACTCAATGCTCTCCCCCTCGGAGGGCCGTGCGATGTGGTCATCCTGCTCTCCGGTCTCTCGGCCGATGAACTCGACCATCTGGAACGGCCTGCGAATCTCGCCGGGATCCCCATTCTGATCGTCAATGCCACGGGGGAGAGGAAACTCGATGTGCCCTTGCTGCACGATGGGATGTTCGTCCTCGAGGCGGGCACCCGCGGTAGGTATTTCGGCAAGCTGATCTTACGGGCGAATGCTGCACAAGGACTTCTCACTGACCGGTCCCAAGCGGTGCGACTGCAGCAGGAGGTACAGTTCTGGCGAGAAGAGTTGGATCGTTACCGCCGGCAGGCAATCGCCGAAGGGGTCAAGGACGATTGGACCGAGATCGGCCGTTTTTTCGCACGAGACCCTGTTGCCGCTGTTGACCTGGAAAATCTTCACCGACGAGTGAAAGATTTCGAACAACTCCTTACCGCGTTGCCTTCGCCTGAAGGGGAAGGATTGATCAACGAAGTGCTTCCACTCTCGATGGGCATTCCCGAAGACCCCGCCATGCGTGGCGAAACCTCGCGATGAGTTGTGCTCGGCAAGGAAGAGCGTGAGAACCGAGGGAAAGACGGGCACCTCCACGTGGAGAGGACAACTGTTCCACCTCTTTTCCGTCAGGGGGCGCAGTTTCTTGTTCGCCACAAGGACGCTGGAACTCTATGAACTCGATGAATCTACTGCTCGGGATTGTAAAGAACTCGGGCGTGGCACCTCCCGGTTGGACATGAACACGGTCGGCAACGATTCGCAGGGAGCCTTGCTTGATCAACTCCTCTCAGGCAATGCTCCGCGGCCGAGTCGAGAAGCCGGTTTGTCTGCGGTAGCGGTAATTCTGGCTCGGGATTGTAACTTGCGCTGTTCATACTGCTATGCACAGCAAGGAAGTTATGGCAGAGCGCGTGGATTGATGCCGTTGGACACGGTGGATTCTGTGGTGCAGTGGTTGCGCGGACGGGACCCGAAGGGGCGTCCGATATTACAGCCGGGAGCCACGATCTCTCTGTTCGGCGGAGAACCACTCCTCAACCTTGCAGGTATGGAACGTCTGATAGAGGGGATGGCCGATCAGGAGGTGCACTGGGCCTTGACCACCAATGCCACGCTGGTCGATGTCGAGATCGCCGCGAGGCTGGCGGCACTCGACCTCAGAGTCACCGTTAGTCTCGATTGTCTGCCCGAGATTCACGATCGGCATCGACGCTGGCCTGCCCAAGGGCGCGGGAGCAGCGAGGAAACCACGAGAGGATTGGCGCTGCTGCTCTCCGCGCTTGGACCCGAACGGGTCTTGGTGCGCAGTACCTTGGTGGAGGATCATTTCGACCTGGGGGCGTCTCTCACCTGGTTGTATGGGTGTGGAGTTCGAAGAGCGACCTTCAGTCCCGCGTGTCCTGGAGCCAGATATTCGGCAGTACTGAGCGAACTCGTCCGGCAGCTTAGGAGCATGCTCGTACAGGGGCCATCAGCGTTCGGAGGAATCGAGCCCTGGAATATCGGCAATTTGGGGACTTTTATCGAGCGACTGGATACGGCAGAAACACTACCTGATTTTTGTTCGGCAGGGAGAGGATACCTAGCGATAGGAAGCGAAGGGGACCTGTTTCCATGCCATCGATTCACTGAGCAGGTCGAACTGAACCTAGGCTCGGTGCGGAGCGGATGGCAACCCACGCATGAGGGACGGACAACGCTTGTGAGTAACGCGCGTTCGGCAGTCTGTAAGAATTGTTGGATCAAGTCATTGTGTTGGGGTGGCTGCCGTTTCGTCAATCGGGTACGTTGCGGCGTACGGGGGGGTAAGGACTCTGATACCTGTCAGTATTTCAGAGAATTAGCAGAACTGTCGTTGTTTTGTTGGCAACTCAGACGAGAGCAGTCCACAGGGGAGATTCCTTCGCGAGGTCTTTACTTTTCTCCCACGACATGGTATTGATCCGGCATGAACCGTGAGGAGACTTCGACATGAGCAAGCCAATGATTCGCAAGCTGACCACGACGAAGAAAGGTAAGGCCCTGGCAAAGTGTCCGTTCACCGACGAGCGCGGCTGAGTTCGGCTACCACAATTTCCACAACTGATTGTTATCAATAGTACGACAGGCGATTACCTGCCGCTAAGAGAGCCGTTGTCTGTATTCCGTGGATTGACCTCGGGAGCGTGAAGCACGTTCTCCTGGCGGTGAACTGACCGAAAATCGGAGCCACTGACCGATTTCCGGAGAGTAAGTCTCCGGAAATCGGAGACCTGCAGGGAAGTCTTCCGAAATCCTCATTGATATTCTTATTGAATTTTATGGCATTCGCTTTGCGTTAAGGCTGAGTATGAGGTCGGCCACCCGCCAAGGATGGTTGATCACGACAGGCAGGAGGAAACCGCCGATGGATGGTAACTATTTCGAGGTCTACACCATTGTGGAACGCGATGGTGGCGAGAAGAGTCTGTGGGTCAGGGTGGGTATCGCCTTTGTCAACAAGGATGAGTCCTTGACCATTTCCCTGAACGCGTTGCCGGTGAACGGCCGCTTACATGTTCGCAAGGCCAACAAAAATCAATAATAACAAGGAGCACGAGATGAATTACCACCGTACTACCTCGAGAATGATTCTGGCGGCCCTTGTGGCAGCCCTGCTGTGCAACACCGCGCTTGCTGCCGTGTCGCTGACCGGGCAGATCAACATCAACACCGCGAATACCGAAGAATTGGTACTCTTGCCCAACATTGGTCCTAAGAAAGCTCAGCAGATCGTCGATTACCGAAAGGTCAAGCCTTTCGAAAATCCTGAGGAAATCCTCAACGTGAAGGGAATCGGGCAAGCGACCTATTCCAAGATCCAGAAGTATTTGGTGGTGAAGGGCGCGACGACTCTACGCTGAAAGAGAGGGTCTGCTGACCAGGGGTATTGCCGAGACCGGCGACGTCTCGAACTCGGGCTGCGGAATAGTGGGTTCGAGGAAGAGATGGAGCCGGGCCTCGGCAAGGGCCAATGCTTCCGGAGTGTCCACGTCTTGCCAATACCCCGCAAGTATGTCCAGGGTACGCATACGCCCGAGGGAAGCGAGTTGTCGGACGCCATCGGACAGGGAGTACTTGCCCTGGGCTGAGGCGCAATGCAGTGCGGTGAAGATCGCCGGGGTGCAGAGGAAGATCCCGGTGTCGATCGCATCATAGACGCTCAGGTCTTTTCCGATGTCGGCAATGAGTCGACCGTTCAACTTGACTTTGGTTGCGTCGTCGAGGTCGTAGACCGCTTCGATGTGGTGGTCGACCAAGAGGAGTGCTTCGTCATGGTCGAGCTCGACGTCGTCCAGACGATGCAGGATCGAGGGATTGAAGAGATGATCAGCCATGAGGAGCAGGAAAGGTTCCTCGATGTAGGGAGCAGCGTGTAACACGGAAAGGCCGTTGGGTTTCTGCCAATCCGGGTTGTAGACCAACTGGATGTCGAGATCGTGCCGGTCACTGAAGTGGGCTTCGAGAAGGTGGTGGTTGAACCCGGTGATCACGATAAAGCGGTCGATGCCGTAGCCCTGTACCGTCGAGATAATTCGATCGATCAGCGTCCTGCCCCCTACCTTGAGGAGCGGTTTTGAAAAATCTTCTGGGCGATAAAACTCTTTGAATCTGCTGCCGTTGCCAGCGGCAATAATGACCGCGGTACGTATCATGGCGCTACCTCAGAAAAGTTCTCTCGCTCGAAGAACCCCGCACCCTTAACAGAGCAACTCGCTCAGGTCAAGAAGGATCAACGAATTGCCTCGCAACCATGCGAGATCGCAGCGTCTCTCCGGTGCATTGGGTCGCTTTCGCGCGACTCGATGGACTTTAGACAGCGGAGGGTCGGAGAATGGGCATATTTTTTCTCAGGTGTGCATTGACCCATCTTTTCGCTATCATAGAGCGCACCGTCCCGCGTGAGCGCGACGAATGAGCCGGAGGAAGGCATGGCAGCGAAGGCAGTAGTTTCCGATCACGAGGCCATTCTGAGCGTGGCCGAGTTCCTTCTCGACGGAGGACGAATCGAGGAGGGTGAGGCTTTGATACGGCGATGTCCTAGCGTGAGCGCTCGGGTCATGGCCTGTAAGGCGAGAATAGCGTTGTCCCGAGGGGATCTCGAGGCAGCGACCGACAGTCTCGACCATGCCCTTCGCCTCGACCGCTTTGATCTTGCCAACCTGGCACTCTCCGCAGTGCTCTGTCGGCGTCGAGGCTGGTATGAGCAGGCGCTCGATGCCCTTGTTGACATCCTCGTCCTAACCTCGTCTTGCCGCTTGCGACAGGACGAACATCGTCAGGTGCAGCAACGCATCGACGACCTTGCGGAGAGCCTGGGGTATTCCGAGGCGAGAAAGATGGCAAAACTCGAGGCGCGGGCTTCGGGATTACGAGTAGCCATGGACGAGTTGATCGAAAGAATGGGCGCTGAAGGGGTGGGCGAGGTACTTGGACCCTCCTCCACCGTTGAACGGAGCGTAGACGGTGCAGCACCACGTCAGCCCCTTCACGTAGAAGCTGTCCCGGAGGAAGCACTACCCGATACTGTGGTAGTATCACCAGAAATCACTTTTGAGAACGAAGGCTTATGTCTGTCCTACGGTGAAGGAGCGAGCCCTGCCCCGGTCTTCGAGGAACACGCGGAGCCCCTCGAATCAGAGGTAGAATACGCAGTGGAACAGAGAAGACGAGATGATGTGGATACAAGGCTCTTGTCCCGCCCTCCGAAGGTCTTCCAACCCGACTATGTCTCCTTGCTCGAGACCCTGGAACGATTGCCTTCGGCACGGCGCTTCCGATTTTCCGCCGGGGAGCAATTATTCAAGCACCACAAGCGTTGTCATGACCTGCGCTGTTTGCTCGATGGCGATCTCACCTATAATGGTCTTGAGAGCTTCTATTTTGCCGCACCCATACTTTTCGGAGAGGGCACTTTGGTCGGGCAGGAGCGCTGGGAAGCGTCCGGGGTCCTGGCCAGCCCAGTCGAAGTGTTACAGGTTGCAAGTACTGAAGTGGCTGCCTTGTTCGAGCAATCCGTAGACTCCATCCCCCATCTGGCAACGTTGGTAGCAAACCTCGAACGCAAGATCGAAGCGCTTCTCCCCTCCGCGCTGACGATGTTGCACACCCTTGTGCTCGATGAGGAGCTGTTCGACCCGGTGCTCGAGCAAGCTTTGGAACCCTATCGAGGTCCCGTGGGGAGCCCTCTCACCGGCGCTGCTCTCTATCGTGTCGAGAGCCAGGACAGTGTTTTCTACCGCTTTGGCGAATTCACCTATGCACTACCGGTTGGCGCTTTGATCCAGGAGCTGGTTTCCGGAGAAGCCTTCCCGGCCGCGGCATGTACCCTCGCTCGGGGCGCCGAGTGCCGTTGTCTGTCCTGGAGCAGCTTCGACGTGGCGGATGGAGAGGTAACAGGCAGGGTCTTGCGGGTCTTGTTGCGGCATCGATGGATCCTCCTGCACGCACTCTGCGAAATTTTGTTCTGATCCAGCAGGACCATACCCAGCATGACGAGATCCACCGTTTTATATGTGAACCAGTATTTGCATCACTTCCTTTCTCTGTGTGGGAAGTCTCTGCTTCCGGTCATCGCCGTGCTGGCTCCTTTTGGTAGCGTGATCGTCCTGCAGGGCTTGTCCCTGACCAGACAATACGGGACTGAGCAGTTGATCGGATCACTTCTCGCTGTGGCTTTAGTGCGAGAACTCTCCCCTTGTGTTACCGCGATCATGGTCGCGGCGCAGTCCGGCAGTATGGTTGCTTCTGAACTCGGGGCGATGCGTATCAGGCAGGAAATCGATGCCCTCGAGTTGATGGCAGTTCGCCCCTTTGCCTATCTCATAGCGCCCCGTGTACTTGGTATCACCGTGGCCTGCGGAGTGGTCAATCTTTGTGCCTTGCTCTCGGGATTGGCCGGCGGTTACCTGGTTGCGGTGCCTATTGCCGGTATGGACGAAGGGGTGTTCTTGGCGAATATGTTCACCCCGATCACCGGCCTCGATCTGCTTGCGACCGTGGTCAAATCTTTGGTATTCGGACTGATCATTGGTTCGGTCTCGGTTTGGCAAGGGTATCGGGCTACCGGTGGTGCGCTCGGGGTAGGTCGTGCGGTAAACCGAGCGGTTGTTGGTTCGATCCTGTGTTTCATCGTCGTCAATTATGGCTTGACCACCCTATTTGCCGAACTCGGAGCGCGGTGATCATGGCGGGACTGGTTCGTTTTTGGTCCTTCCTAGTCCGGGTCGGCAGCATGTTGGTCCTGGCTCCTCCAAGCTTTGCTCGTCTCTCCGAAGAGGTGACCGTTCTCGGTGGCCAATCCGTGGTTGTCGTCATGGTCGTGGCAGTGTTCGTCGGCTCCAACTTGGCCATCCAGGGGTATCGCGCGTTCGAGAACATCGGGGGGGACCAGTTGGTCAGCGTTTTCGTCGGGTTGGCGGGGGTGCGGGAAATGGCTCCGATCACGGCAGGAGCCATGGTTGCGGCCAAGGCAGGCGCCGGTATTACCTCAGCTTTTGCTGCCATGCGAGAGAAGAACCAGCTCGATGCCCTGGAGGTCATGGCAGTGGATCCCGTGGGCTATCTGGTTGTACCGAAATTCTATGCCTTCCTCCTCGTCATGCCGATGATGGTCCTGGTTTCCAATCTGTTCTGTTTGGCCTCGGGTTTCTTTGTCGCGCGCCATCAACTCGGGGTGGACCCGTTGGTTTTCCTCGAAGGCCTGCGGAGCTTCATCCAGGTCCGCGACCTATGGATCGGTGTGCTCAAGGGTTTGGTCTTCGGGGTCTTGATCTGTCTGGTCAGTGCTTATTATGGGTTCCATGCGGCCCGGGGGCCTCTTGGCATAGGCAACGCGACCAATGCTACCGTCATCGTACTTTGCGTGGTCTGTATCCTGGCCAATTGCCTGGTGACAGCCCTCTTCTACGGGTGAACCATGATCGAGCTGCAACAGGTTTCCAAGCGGTTCGGGAAGAAAGAGGTGCTTTGCGGGATAAGCTGTCGTATCGCGGCGAATCTGACCACCTGTGTACTGGGTCCGAGCGGGGTGGGGAAGAGCGTGCTCCTCAAGCTCATCACCGGATTGTTGCGGCCCGATAGCGGACGCATCCTGATCGAGGGCGAGGACCTGTTTGGAATGTCCAGGTCGAAGATGCGAGCCTGGCGCAACTCCTTCGGCATGCTTTTCCAGGACGGAGCCCTTTTCGATTCGCAGACCGTAGCCGAGAACGTGGCTTTTCCCGTCCAACATCACGGTACCCTCACGGATGGGGAGCTTCAGCGAAGGGTCGACGAAGTTCTCGAGCTAGTCGGATTACCCGGTTGCGGCGATCTCATGCCCGACGAACTATCCGGTGGAATGAGGAAACGGGTCGGCTTGGCCCGAGCGATCGTCTTGCGCCCACGCCTCCTCCTCTTCGATGAGCCGAACTCCGGACTCGATCCCCTGATGGCCGACACCATCGACCAGTTGATCTTGGAGATGAAGGAGCGCTTGGGCATTACCTTCTTGATCATCAGTCACGATATTGTCGGGACCCTGCGCATTGCCGATGTAATCGGACTGCTCGACGGCGGCCGTCTTGTCAGCTACCTCCCGCGAGAGGAGTTCGTGAGTTCGTCCGACGAGCGGGTGAGACGTTTCCTGGCCCGCGATCTGTATCGACCGAACTGGAAGGGCACGGCCTCTTTCCTCGGCACCTGACAGCGATCCCAGAACGCCCTCTAGGCGGGTTCTCTTTGGCCCCAATATGCTGCTGCAGAGCATTATTTCCTGTGTTGCCAAATGGAATACCAGAAGCAAATAATAATAAATATTATTAATGTAATCAAACAGTATAAACAATCCGAGGCCAGGGGATGGTGTTGTAGACAAGGGTGGTACAAAAGTTGATATATCGCGTCGTGCTGTGTTCATCGATGCCAGGTGCAGAGGTGAAAGGCTGCGACTGCTCGACCGCTCGGAAAACTATGGTGTCGATATGGCACCGCCGTGCGCTGAGCAGGCCATGAATGGATGAAGGAAGCGAAGAGCAAGTTCGATAACAAATGGTTTGGAGGTGTTTCATGAAACGTATGATCATCGCATTGTTGGGCTTGGCCTTGACCTTTGGCACGGCGAGCGCGAGCGGAGGCTTTGGCTTGGACGAGAGTGATCTCGACCTACGGGACATGGCGGGGAGTTTTACTAATTCCTCCCAGAACGGCACGTGTGTCAGGTTGGTCGAAGAGGCGGATGTTTATCTCGGCGCCGGGAGCCAATTCGGGACCCAGGCCCACGAGGTCATCTGTGACACCTACGAGAAACTCTTCATGCGGTGCGCTACGGCCATGAAAGAGAAATTCGGAGCGCACACTCCCGAACAGCGCGGAAAGATCGGTATGTACTGCGGGTTGGTCGTGGTGGGCTACAGCCAGGGCAATATCCAGTGGCAGCGGGCCAAGCAGACCTCGGGGGTCTCTCCTTCGGGTAAGCCCAATTTGAAGGAAGCCGTGCAAAAGCACAATGGACCTTTCTACTACGACAACTTCCTGTTCGACTTCACCCGCAGGGCCGAAGTGGCTCGCTTCATCCTCAGGGCCAAGGACCAGGACAAATTCGATTTCGAAAACATCCCGCGCAACGAGATGACCATGATTTCGCTCAAGCCGAGCAAAACCGCGCTTGAAGACCTGCATTTCCGCCTGGGTGCCATCACCCTCGGTTACAACAAGCTCAGGAGCTTCATTCGGGATCAGCACAACATCCCCGAGCAAGCGATGCCCGAGCTGCGCATGCAGGAGATGTTCACCCCGGACGGCAAGATCACCGCGAACTTCTGACGAACGAGAGCGGTCCCCTGGGCCGCTGAGGACTTCTTCGTAGTCTCCTTTCACGGGAGGCCGGGATACGTTCCTGGAAGAAGGAAAAAGGAGGAGCCAGGGAGGAGTGGTTTCGGCCGCTCCTCCCTGCACCTATCCCTGATTGGTGTCGAGATGCAACCATGCGGCGGCCGCATCCTGCTGAAAGTACGTGGCCTTGGGCGCTGGTGGTGTCGGAATGGCGCCGAATGTTGACGGCGATGATATCGATAGAGCGGCAGTTAGTGTAGATGATAAAAATAAATGTAGTGATATTGGTTCTTTGAAAGATATCGCGGGTGTTGTTTATTAACTGGCTCGCAATTTGATAGTGGGCCACGCAGTGTGAAGGTAACGTCGAACTACGACGATAACGAAGGAAGGAGGATGTATGGGTTGGCGTCAATCGTGGTTGATGATGGTGGCAAGCCTTGCCCTGGTGTTTGGCGGCTCGGCCTTGGCTCAGGATGATTGGGGCGACGGCGGCTGGGACGATGGTGGCTCCGATTGGGGCGACGGGGATGATTGGGGCGATAGCGGCTGGGACGACGGTGGCTCCGACTGGGGCGATGGCGGCTGGGATGACGGCGGCTCTGATTGGGGCGACGGGGATGATTGGGGCGACTCCGATTGGGGCGATAGTGGTGACTCGGATTGGGGTGACGGCGGCTGGGATGATGGCGGCGACTCCGATTGGGGTGATGATGGTGGTGACTCCGATTGGGGCGACGGCGACTGGGATGACGGCGGCGACTCTGACTGGGGCGACAGTGATTACGACGATGGTTGGAGTGATGACGACTGGAACAGCGAGACCGGCGAATTCTATTCGGACTGGGATGACGATTATTGGTACGACAGTGACTGGGACTACGGCGACACCTGGTACAACGAATACTATGGCTATGATTATTGGTCAGACCCTTATTACTGGTACGACTACTATGACTATAGCTGGTATTCGATCTACCACTATTATCCGTGGGAAATGATGACGGTGTGGCCATATGGGTACCTCACTACCACGTGTGTATGGTCGCCCTACAACTGGGGTTACGGTTGGTGCTATTCCGACCGGATCTATTACACATGGTGTGCATGGCACCCGAGCGAGTGCAGGGCTTGGCACGGGGACCCACGGGTCTATTGCCGTTACAATCGCTGCAACTACGTGGTGCGTTCTCGCGGAACGTGTGCGACCACGGTCGGCAGCGAGAGCCAGGCGGCGGTTGCCGGCTTGCTGTTTGGTCTGCTCGCGGTCGGTTTGGTTGTGACCGGCGTTCGCCGCCGCCGCCAAGGTTGAGTTCTTCCTCGACGTAGCTTCTCCCGCGTAGGCCCTCTCCCCGCCATTGCGGCGGTTGCTCCCTTCCCCGCGCATCTCGAACCGCTTTGTAGGTTTCTCGGGATTGCTCGTTCCTTAGGTTTCATCGTTACTAAGATCGAGATTTTACTTTTCGGCGAGAAGGTTCTTCCCTCAGCAGACCGAGAACATCTCTCGTCGTTGCGAGAGTAGTGGGATGTTCTCGCAAATCGGTGCAAGGACAGAAGCTCCAACCACTGGTGATAGTTAGGTTCTCTGTTCCGGTGTTGCGCCTGGAGCCACGGCGACACCGAACTAACAGTATGTATTTTATGCAGATAGCAATCGGAGTGTTTGGTGGTGGCCATTTCGGCACCGTACAGAGGCGGTGGATTTACAAATTTGTCGGAAATATGTTAATCAGAATTTTTTATTTTAAATTAATTCTGTTTGTTTGATTGTAAATTGGTGGCTCTCATGTTAACTGGTATGTTCATTGTATGCAAATTAGCCGCGTTATGTGCGAGTGCAACCCAAGGAGGAAATACCGATGAAGGCTCAGTGGCGTGGCTTACGGTCATGGGGTGTCGCGTTGTTTTGCGCGATGCTGTTGGCGGCATTCCCTGTGTCGGCCCAATGGGACGATGATGATTGGGGTGATGATGGTGGTTCGGACTGGGGCGACAGCGACTGGGACGACGGCTCGGACTGGGGCGACAGCGACTGGGACGACGGTTCGGACTCGGACTGGGGCGACAGCGACTGGGACGACGGCTCGGACTCGGACTGGGGCGATAGCGACTGGGATGACGGTTCGGACT
>Ga0156395_1066_pt1 | contig 54618 bp, 47 predicted proteins | sample RifOxyA3_FD_108039 | JGI IMG/M metagenome (GOLD analysis project Ga0156395, IMG submission 108039) | Deltaproteobacteria bacterium RIFOXYA12_FULL_61_11 | reverse complement strand
TGGACCGCAACCGCTCCGGCTTGACCTTCCGCGTCGGCCAAGTGCTCTACTCCGGGCATAGTGATTTCCAGCGCATCGAGGTCTTCGACACGCCGGCTTTCGGAAAAGTCCTGGTCATGTACGGTTCGGTCATGCTCACGGAGAAGGACGAGTTCGTCTACCACGAAATGCTCGCCCACCCCGCCTTGCACGTCCACCCCGCGCCGAAAAAGGTGCTCATTGTCGGCGGAGGTGACGGCGGGACCCTGCGCGAGGTGGTGAAACACGACCGGGTCGAACGGGCCACCCTGGTCGAGATCGATCGGGAAGTCTGTCGCATCTGCAAGCAATACTTCCCGTCCGTGGCTTGCGCCATCGACTCTCCCAAGACCAGACTGGTGTTCCAGGACGGGGCCGTCTACATGGCGGAAACCAACGAACGCTACGACCTAGTCCTGGCCGATGTCTCCGATCCGGTAGGACCGGCTGAGGTTGTATTCCAAAAGCCCTTCCACCTGAACGTATTCGATCGGCTCAATGACGACGGCATCTTTGTCGCTCAGACCCAGTCGCCCTATTACCACCACGACACCATCCGCAAGCTCTATCGCAACCTGCGGCAGGTCTTCCCGATCGTACGCATGTACTTAGCGCACATCCCGACCTACCCCGGTGCGATCTGGAGCTTCGCTTTCTGTTCCAAGCAGCACGACCCGCTCGAAGTCCTGCAGCCCAGCTCCATAGAAGGGTTGCGGTATTACAACACCGAGCTCCATCGCGGCTCCTTCGCCTTGCCCACCTATGTCGCCGAGCTGATCGAGGCATGAAGACCCTCCTGCCCGTGCTCTTCCTGGCAGCCGCACTGTGCGGTTGCGGGGAAGAGCCGTTCGCGGGTTTCAAGACCTTTCTTGCCGGGGAAGGCCGCTCTCTGGGCACGTTTTCGAGGACGCTCTACATCCTGGCGTTCGAGGCCGATTTCGAAGACGAGACCACCCAGGCTTACGACAAGGCAGGACTCAGCTTGGGCTGGTTTCCCGCGGGTTTCCTCGATGATCTCTGCCTGCAGGGCTCGGGTATGACCGCAGAGGGAGTGGTCATGAGTCTCTCCTGGTCCGGCTGCTCTGGCACCACGTTCAGTTCGCATTGGTGCACGAACCGTTGTTTCAGTGAATTGGACCCTCAAGCCTATCCCTACGGTTCCGGTGCCTCGGGCGAATCCCCTATACCCTTCCGGGGGGTAGCGGTGGATCGTGCGGTTATTCCCATGCACACGAGGCTGTATATTCCGCTCTGGGATGGCTATGTCCTTCCGAACGGAGCCACGCACGATGGCTGTTTTGCCGCGAAGGACACCGGTGGTGCGATCAAGGGACAACGCATCGACATCCACGCCGGCGTTGGGCGCAAGTTCTACGAGTTGGTCGCAGCCGAGGTCGGCGGTCGACGGGACGAACAAGTCTATGCCGATCATCCCAAGTGTGCGGGTACGCTTGTCGAACTCGTGCCGAAACAGGTGTTCCTCGACTCCTATCAACCGGGTTGGACCCCTGGGCAGGATCCTCCACCCGAACCAGAAGTGCCCCAGGCCGAACCTGAGCCGGCGGTAGAGCCGTTCCAGCCGAACCCTGCCCAGCCACCGGTCATTCCCCCTGCCGTCGAAGAACCTGAAGATCCTGAACCTCTTGTGTTCGGGCAGCGGGCGACCCCAACGGCTGTGCAGCCTAGCTATGAGCGCGAGGAAACCGTGTCGGGAGGGTGTGGTCTGGTCGCGATGGTTCCATCCCACGAGGGTAGCTGGCTCCTACTCGCCGGGTTGTCCCTCGGTTGGATCAGCAGGACCTGGTCGAGAAAGCGGCCTCCCGAAGGGGCCCCGAGGAGATGTGCGAGCGCACGCGCTTCAGCGTGACCGGATGTTGCTCATGAGCTCGCCGAGCGGCAATGCGCTGGCATTGGCCGCTCTGGCAGCCTCGGGGTCACGACAGTACTCGACTCCGAGGGTATCGACGACCTGCCTGTGCTTCTCGGGCAAGGCGAAGGTGAAGCGCGGGAGACCCTCGCCATAGGCCGGGACCATGGTCACGAACAGAACCTTCTTCTCGGAGAGCAGGTTCTCGGAGAGGTAGAAGGTGGCAAGATTCGCTTCTTCGGAGTACGAATAGTCGAGGATCTTGTGCAAGCTCGAGGGGGTGTTCATGCCCGAGGTAAACACGAAATGGCCGTTGTTGAAGGTAATGATCACGGCTGTTCCGGTGGCACGACTGCAGACCATCCAACTTGCGTCCTCGAGTTCCACGACCTCTTCTTGGGGCTCGGCATTGGCAAAGCTGAGCGTGGAGAGCAGGAGAGTGAGCAACATCCAGCGCATCGGTACCTTCCGCTGAAAACCTCGATCGTTCAATCAGCAAATGTTGTGCCGTTTCGATGACTAGCTAGAGCATTGTAGTATTTGTGGAAAATGAAGTTGTCGTGCGGGTGAGTGGGGACACTGTGCCCCCATTGCTGGAAGGCTTAGGGTATCAGGCGGAGGGCAAGGCCACGCAGGGGGCCGAGATGGCCGCGATCGCTGGTGACGAAGGACGCTAGAGTCTGGAGAAGCCCTGGGGAGGCCGAGAGGAGATGCAGAGAGAACTTGGGGTTATAGTAGACCAAGTCGGCTAGGAGGCGTGAACCGAGGAGATGGCGGCCTAGCCCGTGGTTGATGAGCGCGCTGTAGGCGGGTATTGCCTGGGCTTGGCCGGACAGGGAAAGGTGTATTGCCTTGGCAGCCTCTAAGCCACTGAAGAGTGCGTGTCCTATCCCGGCTCCGGCTAGGGGATCGAAGAGGGCAGCCGCGTCGCCGACCCGCAGCGCACGGAGGTCGGGAGTGTGCAGCGCTTGACGTTCCCTCCAGGCGAAGGTCGGATGAGCGGTGACCGGACAGTCCTTGGCGATGTGACCGTTGGCTCGCAGGAAACGTCTGAGTTGCAAGGCGAGTTCCGCTCTGCCGGTTTGCCGGACGACCGACACCCCGACCGAATACCCGTTCGCCCGTGGAAAACTCCAGGCAAGGCCGTTGCGTACCCACCCCAGATCCAGGTAGGCGATCTCCCGCGGGGGAACGTCGAGCGTCACCTGGGCTTCGAGGCCGGCCCCGACCTGGTGGACTCGGTGCGTGAACCCCGCCATGGCCGAGGCTCGACCCAGGGTACCATCGGCCAGGACGAGGTAACGGGCGGTGAAGACCTGTCCACTGGTGGTGATCCTCCACCCCTGACCCACCGGCAGGAGGGCTGTGACCTCGGCTCCTTGGTGCAGGGTTGCGCCGCGGGCTACGGCCGCCTCGAGCAGGAGTTGGTCGAAGTGCGGCCGCAGGACCATCCACAAGGGTTGGGGCAGACTCACTTCGAGGGGGTCTCGGAGACTCCAGGAGAGGCAGACCTGGTGGATGTGTCGGGTGACGACAGGAGTGAAGTCGAGGTCGAACCATGGGGTGAAGCGGGGAGAGACACAGCCCCGGCAAGGCTTGGCACGCGGCAGGTGCTCTTTTTCCAGCACGACCACATCGTAGCCCCGACGTGCGAGGTGATAGGCCGCGCTCCCGCCGGCAGGTCCACCTCCGATCACCACGCAATCATGCATACGCCGGTCCTCGCCGAAGCTCAGGCCTCACAGGAAATCTCGACCAGGACCTGGCCGAACTCGGTTTGTTGGCCGGGGACAACGTGCAGAGCGCGTATGGTCCCTGCCTTCGGGGTGGTGAGGACGTGTTCCATCTTCATTGCCTCGAGGACCACGCATTCGGCACCGGCCTCAACCCTTTGCCCGAGAGTCACGCATACCTTGACCACCTTGCCCGGCATCGGCGTGGTGATCGTGCCGTCGAAGCCGAGCTGTCCAGCTGCCGCCGGTGCGGCGTCGTCATCGGGGTGGGGACGGTGGAGGGTGTGCACCTGCCCCCGGTGCCAGGCAAGGAGGTCTCCGGCCTCGACCAGCGATACTTCCTCGACCGTCCCGTCCTCGAAGAACAGGGTGTAGAACCCCGGAGGAAGCCGGCGGAAGGTGCCGGCCAGCATGGTGTCGTCGATATGGGCGACGAAGCGTTCGCCCTCGAGGTCGAGGCGCACCAGATATCGATCCGTACCCGAGGTGAAGGTCAGTGCTCGTTCCATCAGGGTTGCCATGCTCCCAGTGAGGTCCAGGGATCGTGCTGGTGCGTCGCGGTCGAGGGGTTGGACCCGTGAGAGGAGAGGCAGGTCTCCAGAGCTGCAGCCAACAGGGCGATCCGTCGGCCGGTTTCATCGGTGGGGTCGTGCCATTGGCCGAAGTGAGCGGGGATGAAATCGGTGAAGGTGGTTCCCTCCCGGAAGGCCGGATGGTCGAGCACGTCGCGCAGGAAGGGGAGGGTCGTCTTGACGCCGAGGATCGTATAGTCTTGCAGCGCCCGGAGCATGCGCCTGCGAGCTTGTTCGCGGTCTTCTCCGTAGGTGATCAGCTTGGAAAGGAGGGAATCGTAATGCGGCGAGATGTGGTTCCCGGTGACGAAGCCGCAATCGTTGCGGATCCCTGGTCCCGAGGGTTCGACCAACAGGGACAGGGTCCCCGGGCTGGGCAGGAAGCCTTGGCCGGGATCCTCGGCATAGATCCGGCACTCGATTGCATGCCCGCGCTGCCGGAGTTGTTCCTGCGTGAACCCGAGCGGTTCTCCGGCCGCGATACGCAATTGCCACTGGACGAGGTCGAGACCGGTGACCAGCTCGGTGATCGGATGCTCGACCTGGATGCGCGTGTTCATCTCGAGGAAGTAGTAGCTCCCGTCGCGGGCGACGATGAACTCGACGGTCCCGGCGTTGCGATAGCCGACGCTGCGGGCTGCGGTGACGGCAATCTCCCCCATCGCCGCGCGGCGCTCTGGGTCGAGAGCGGTCGAGGGGGTTTCCTCGACGATCTTTTGGTGGCGGCGCTGGATCGAACACTCCCGTTCGAAGAGGTGGACCAGGTTGCCGTGATGGTCGCCCAGGATCTGGAATTCGATATGTCGGGGTTGCACGAGGTAGCGTTCGAGGAAGACGCTGGAGTCGCCGAAGGCTTGGAAGGCGATACGGCGAGCCGATTCCAACGCGGCCTGGAGTTCCGAGGGCTTGCGAACGATCTGCATGCCCTTGCCGCCGCCGCCTGCAGCGGCTTTGAGGATGACCGGGAAGCCGATTGCGGTTGCAGCCTCGGTCAAGGCATCGAGGTCTTCGCAAGAGCCCTGGTAACCGGGGACCACCGGGACCCCGTGGGCTGTCACGGTCTTGCGCGAGGCGATCTTGTTGCCCATCAGTTCGATGGTTCCGCTGGTCGGTCCGACGAAGGTCAAACCGGCTTGTTCGCAACGGCGGGCAAACGCCGGGTTCTCGGAGAGGAAGCCATAGCCGGGATGGAGGGCATCCGCGCCTTGGGTGGCGGCCGCGGCTAGCAAGCGTTCTTGGTTCAGGTAACTCTCCAGGGGGTTGGCCGGTCCCACGCAGACCGCCCGGTCTGCCAGGCGCACGTGCGGCAGGTCGGCGTCGGCTTCCGAATAGACGGCCACGGTCTCGAGCTCGAGTTCGCGAGCGGCGCGGAGAATGCGAACCGCGATCTCGCCACGGTTCGCCACCAAAAGGCGCTTCATGATTGCACCCAGGTCGGGGTGCGTTTCTCGAGGAAGGCGGTCATCCCTTCCTGGGCCTCGGCACCCACCCGGATTGCGGCGATCACCTCGGCGGTGAAATGCTTGGCATCGTCGAGGCGCGGCAGGTCGACCACGTCCTGGACCAATCTCTTGGCGCAGGTGACGGCCTCGGGACCGCTGGACTTGATCATCTCGAGGAGTTGCTCCATGGATGGGTCGAGGTCGCCCTGGGGCAGGGAGCGATCGCACAACCCGAGGCTCTCGGCCAGAGGTGCGGCGAAGCGGGCTCCGCTGATGAAATACTGGCGGGCCTTGGTTTCCCCCATGCGTTTGATGACGAAGGGCGAGATACAGGCGGGGACGAGGCCGATCTTGACCTCGCTGAGGCTGAACATGGTGTGTTCTTCGGCGAAGACGAAGTCGCAGGCGGCGACGAAGCCGACTCCGCCGCCGATGGCAGCACCATGGACCTTGCACAGGGTCGGGCGTGGGAAGCGGGCCAGGAGGTGGAAGCACTCGGCGATGGCCAGGCTGTCTTCCAGGTTGCGGCCCGCATCGTACTCGCGCATCCGCCTCATATAGTTTAGGTCGGCACCGGCGCAGAAGGCCTTGCCTCGACCCGAGAGGACCAGGGCTCGCAGATCGCCTCTCGCGGCGAGTTCCTGCAGCAGGGAGCTCAACTCGGCGATCATGGTCTCGTCGAAGGCGTTGCGCACCTCCGGCCGGGACAGGGTCACATAGCCGACTCCGGTACTCTCGTAGTATTCGAGCGTGGTGAGGGTGGTCAACGTGGTCATGGCAACCTCTCCTGTGGTCACATCCTGAAAATGCCGAAGCGATGGTCTGGAATGGGTTGGTTCAGACTGATCGAGAGTCCCAGGGCTAAGACCTTGCGAGTGTCCACGGGGTCGATGATACCATCGTCCCACAGGCGCGCTGTGCTGTAGTAGGCACTGCTCTCGTGCTGGTATTTCTGCAGGATGGGGCGTCTGAGTTCTTCTCGATCTTCCAGAGACAGCTCCCGGCCTTGTTCCGCCAGTTGGGAGGCCTTGACCGTGCAGAGGACGTCCGCGGCCTGCTCGCCGCCCATCACCGAGATTCGCGCCGCGGGCCACATCCACAGGAACCTGGGCAGATAGCCCCGGCCGCACATGGCATAATTGCCGGCGCCGTTCGACGCGCCGAAGACGACCGTGAACTTGGGGACCTGGGCGACGGAGACGGCATGGACCATCTTGGCGCCGTCCTTGGCGATACCGCCGTGCTCGTACTGCTTGCCGACGATGAAGCCGGTGATGTTCTGCAGGAAGACCAAGGGGATCTTGCGCAGGGAGCAGAGGTTGACGAAGTGGGCGCCCTTCTGGGCACTCTCTGAGAAAAGCACCCCGTTATTGGCCACGATACCGACCGGGTAGCCCATGATCCTGGCGAAACCGGTGACCAGGGTCGTCCCGTAGGTGGTCTTGAATTCCTGGAAGCGGCTCTCGTCGACGATGCGGGCGATGACCTCCCGGGCGTCGAAGGGTTTGCGCAGGTCGATGGGCACGATGCCGTAGAGTTCTTCGGGGTCGTAGGCCGGGTCGGCCGGGGGGGTTAGGTCGAGCTGGTGCTTGGGCGCCTTCGGTACTGCTTCCAGGATGCTCCTGGTCAGCCGCAGCGCGTGCTCGTCGTTCTCCGCGTAGTGGTCCGAGACCCCGGAGATGCGGCAGTGCACGTCGGCGCCGCCGAGTTCTTCCGCGCTGACGTCGACGCCCGTTGCCGCCTTGACCAGCGGTGGGCCGCCGATGAAGATGGTGCCTTGTTTCCGCACGATCACGCATTCGTCGCTCATCGCAGGGACATAGGCTCCACCGGCGGTACAGGAGCCGAGCACCACGGCGATCTGGGCGATCCCGGCCGCGGACATGACCGCTTGGTTGTAGAAGATCCGACCGAAGTGTTCCTTGTCCGGGAAGGTACCGTCCTGCATGGGCAGGAAGATGCCGCCGGAATCGACCAGATAGATACAGGGGAGTCGGTTTTCCAGGGCGATCTCCTGAGCCCGGACGTGCTTCTTGATGGTCATCGGGAAATAGGTGCCGCCCTTGACCGTGGCATCGTTGGCCACGAGCATCACTTCCTTGCCGTGGACAACCCCTATGCCGGTGACGATCCCGGCGCTCGGCGCGGCGTCGTCATACATACCGTAAGCGGCGAGAGCGGAGAGCTCCAGGAAGGGCGTGCCCGGGTCGAGCAATCCGGCAAGGCGTTGCCGAGCGGTCAATTTTCCGCGAGAGGTGTGCTTCTCGACCGCCTCGGGGGGGCCTCCTCGGCGCACCTTGGCCAGGAGCTCGCGGTAGTCGGCGAGTCTGGCCCGCTGTTGCCTGGCGTTCTCCTCGAAATCGGCGTTGCGAGTCACCTTCGACTGGATCTTCTGCATGGCAACGGCATCCAACTTGTTGTATGGAATGAAAAACAGGGCAACACTCTAGCATGTCGGACATAACCTGGGAAGGGAAAAGTCGGCAAATGGGGGGGAAGGCTCGATCTTCGGTGCTCCGGGTTTGCCATACCGTCGAGGGCAGGGCATAATCCCTGGTCGATGGAGGCTGAGGATCGAGAAGCCGCACGGGAGGAGGAGCCGATGAGCCTGTGTTTCGAGTTGTCCGACACCCAACACATGATCCGCGAGAGCATCCGGCGCTTTGCCGAGACGGAGATCAGACCGTTGGCCGGAGCGTTGAGCAGAGAAGAACGTTTCTCTGCCGACCTGACCCGCAAGATGGGGCAGGTCGGGTTATTCGGCATGACCGTGTCCGAGGAATACGGTGGGCACGGCCTGGATTACGTCTCGTACATCATCGCCGTCGAGGAAGTCGCCAGGATCGACGGGTCGCAGGCCGCCACCGTGGCCGCGCACAACTCCCTCGGCATCGGTCCCCTGCAGTATTTCGGCAATGAAGAGCAGAAGCGGACCTATCTTCCGCGGTTATGTACCGGCGAGCACCTCTGGGGTTTCGGTCTCACCGAGCCGGATGCCGGCTCCGACGCCGGAGCGTCGAAGACCACGGCTCGGAAGGAGGACAATGGTTGGAGCCTCAACGGCAGCAAGATCTTCATCACCAATGGTTCCTCGGAGGTCACCCTCGGCAATACTGTGCAGGCCATCTCCGGCGAGTTGCCGGGCGGGAAGAAGGAAATGTCCTGTTTTCTCGTCGAGAACGGCACTCCCGGGTTCGAGGCCAGGACCATGCACAAGAAGATGGTTTGGCGCGCGTCCAACACCGCCGAGCTGTACTTCGACGAGTGCCGAATCGGAGAGGCCGCTATTCTGGGCAAGCGCGGCGATGGCTTCAAACAGATGCTCCAAACCTTGGACAAGGGCCGCCTCTCCATCGCGGCCATGGGGCTAGGGTGCGCCCAGGGAGCGTTCGACGTCGCGCTCGCGTATGCCCGAGAGCGCAAGGCCTTCGGGAAGCCGATCAGCACCTTCCAGGCCAATGCTTTCAAACTCGCCGACATGGCCACCGAGATCGACGCGGCTCGCTGGATGCTCTATCGGGCCTGTTGGTTGCTCGACCAGCACCAACCCTTCAGCCGGGAATCCGCCATGGCCAAGCTGTACTGCAGCGAGGTGGCCAAGCGCTGCGCGGACCACTGCGTCCAACTCCACGGCGGCTATGGATTGCTCGAAGAGTACGAGGCCGAGCGCTTCTACCGCGACCAGCGCTTGCTGGAGATCGGCGAAGGAACCTCGGAGATACAACGGCTGGTAATTGCCCGTTCGCTGGGGTGTTTCGCATGAAGCTCTGCGCACTGCTCGGCATCACGTACCCCATCGTACAGGGCGGCATGATCTGGGCCTCGGGGCCTGCCTTGGCCGCCGCCGTCTCCAATGCCGGCGGGCTGGGTCTGCTCGGCAGCGGTTCGATGACGCCGGAGTCCTTCACCGCGGCTCTGGTGGAGACCCGGCGCCTGACGGACCGTCCTTTCGGTGTGAACGTACCGCTCCTGTATAGTCACGCCGGAGAGGTCCTCGACCTCGCGCTGGCCGCCGGAGTGCGACTGTTCTTCACCTCGGCCGGGAATCCCGCCAAGACCACCCCACGGCTCAAGGCAGCAGGAGCCACGGTGGTGCACGTGGTCTCAACGCCTCGATTGGCCAAGAAGTGTCAGGATTGCGGGTGCGATGCCGTGGTGGCCGAAGGTTTCGAGGCCGGAGGGCACAACGGCCGCGACGAGTTGACCACCCTGGTCTTGGTGCCACAGGTGGTCGACGCGGTTACCATTCCGGTCCTGGCTGCCGGCGGCATCGGTGATGGCCGGGGACTTGCGGCGGCCCTCTCCCTGGGGGCCTCCGGGGTCCAACTCGGTTCGCGTTTCGCCGCCTGCCGAGAATCCGGTCTCCATGAACGCTTCAAGCAGGCCATTGTGGCGGCCGCACCCGAGGATACCCGGCTGATCCTCCGCAAGCTCGTCCCGGTACGCTGCCTGCGTAACGCTTTTGTCGAGAGGATCCTCCAGGCCGAAGAGCGAGGAGCGAGCGGTGAAGAATTACTCACCCTGCTCGGGCGGCAGCGCTCGCGCCTGGGTATGCTCGAGGGCGAACTCGAGGAAGGTGAACTGGAGATCGGCCAGATCTCCGGGTTGCTGCGGGACCTGCCTACGGCCGGGGAGATCGTCACCGCCCTGGTCCGCGACTACGAACGGGTACGGGGCAGCCTGCCCGTTCTCCACGCGTGAGACCTCGGGAGAATACTCAGGCCGGAGTATCTGAGAGGGGCGCGAGCGCTTCGTAGAGACCCTCGGCATACTGCACAATACGCGGGTGTGGATCCTCCAACGGACGGGCACAAGCCTCGGCGAGCGCCGCGGCCTCGGCGCAGTGGTTCATGGTCGGGCCTTCGACGAGCAACGCCGGACCGGGCGCGTGGCGCAATACAGAGAGGTTGCGCAGGAAGATGCCGGGTTCCAAGGCAGAGAACCGGCGGCCAGTGGCGGCCGTGAAACGGTGGAGATGGTCTGTGCAAGGAGGCAGGCCGAGCCGGCGACAGAGCGTCGCTACCACGGTACGGCCGAGGGGGAGGGCGCGTGCGTGGCTGCCGTCGAGCATCCGGTGTAACAGCTCTTCGCGCTGCAGGGGCACTTCTTCGGGCAGGGGGTGACCGAAGAGAAACACCATTATTCCCAGGCTCTTCTCGATCCAGGGGCACAGGTCTGTGGCGTTGTGGTGCAAGGACAGGGTCAGGTCGGGACGGAAGGCCTCGAGAAGCCCGGCCCGGGCCTCGAGTTCTCTGGTCGCGAGGTCCTGGGGCGGTGCGGTGAAGAGCGGCTCTGCCGAGCGCCTGGTCAAGAGGACCTCGAAGCCCAAGTCCAGAAGCCGGCGCTCGAGGTGGAGGGCTACGCGCAGGTTGAGATCTCCTTCTCGGATCTCTTGTCCGCTCCATGACCATGAACGGTCTTCCGATCGAGCATGGGCGCCGCCGATATGGCCGGGGTCGAGGGCGATTTTTTTGATGCATTTCCGGCGCCGATGTGTCAGAAGCGAGGCCCTGGACAGCTCTGTCTCGATCCCGTCCGCGTCGGCGAGGCACAGGTGCGCGCCGTCGGCCGAGAAGCCCCGCGGCCGGGGAAGGACGGCCAGCGGATCGAGGGTCGCAAGTTCTGCCGAGAGCTGGTCCGGGGAGGGGACGTCGGGTTCGAACTCCTCTTCCATGGTCACCATTCCCTCGAGGGTAGTCATGCGTACCACGTTCCGTCTCCTCCTCATAGCCGTTCCGTGGTTGCTTGTCATCCTCGGGTCAACCGAGGCCCAACAGCCCGCGGCTCCTCCTCCAGCGCAAACCCAACCGACGACTTCCCGCCCAGGGACCTTCTCCGAACGAAGTCTGGCCCTGGTCCTCAAGACCAAGGACGCTGCCCGAGGGGTGGGCGACTACAGCGCCGTGTTCAACAAACGGGAGTACTATCGCGGCAAGGAGTTCTCGGCAGAGAGCATCGCCCTCTCGTACTCCGCGCGGCTGGGCAAGCTCGCGGGCAAGTCCTCGGGCTGGTCCGGAAAACAATTCGTCTTCGATCTCAAGAAGGGCACGCTCAGGGCCAAGCTCGCGGTCATGCCCTTCGCCCTCGAGCTCGATCCCTTCGACAGCCGCGCCTTGGCCAACAACCACCACTCCGTTCACAAATTGGGATTGCAGCAGTTCGCCGACACCTTTCACCGCTTCTTCACGCCCGCCTACGAAGCTCGCACCGGGGACATGGGCGAACCGGAAGAAGTGGTCAAGTACGGTCGCAAGCTGTGGCGTATCAAGTTGGTATATGCAACCTCGGGCAAGGGCAGGCGTTATACCCTCCAGAAAGGTGATACCTATCTGGAACTGGAACAGAAGCTCGGCACGAGCATCAACGTGCTGCTCAACGTCAATGACGGTGTGGACGACTACGCCGATCTTACTCCCGGGACCACGGTTTTTGTGCCCGAGGGCTACGGTTCGTGGCTCTACGTCTTCCTCGACCAGGAGCATGGGTGGTTGGTGGGGCAAGAAATCTATGACCACCAGGGCCGGCTGTTCAACAATTATCACTATGAAAAGGTCGAGACCGGCCGTACCTTCAGCGAGAAGGACTTTGACCTCTGAGCCGCGACCATGCGCTGTACCCTGTTCGGTCTGCCCCTCGACGTCCAACCCCTCGCCGCGACCCTCGAGCGCGTGCGCGAGGCCGTGCGCGGCAACCGAGGTCTCACCGTCGGCTATCTCAATGTCCATGTCGTCGAGCAGGCGTTGCAGAACTCACGTCTTCGCGACGCCCTCCATGGTACTGACCTGATCTACTGTGATGGTTTCGGGGTCAAGCTGGCAGCTACCGCGCTGTATGGGGTTCCCGTGGAACGCTCCACGGCGCTCGACTTCCTGCCCGCCTTCCTGGCAGAGCTCTGCGCAGCAGGTCTTGGCCTGGGTTTTATCGGGGGAAAGCGCGAAGTCAGTGCAGCCGGGATCGAACGGTTGAGGCGGCTCTACCCGGGACTCGCGTTGCAGTACCTTGCCGATGGCTATTCCGATGCTGTCGATGAGGCTTCACTTGCTGAAAAAGCTACCAAGCTCGAACTCCGGTTACTGCTTTGCGGCCTGGGCACACCGCGGCAGGAACTCCTGTGTTCGCGGCTCAAATCCCTCCTCCCGACCACGGTGCTCTGGAGTGTCGGCGGCTTGCTTGATTATTTTGGTGGTGCCGCAACCATGCCTTCGCGCAGGATCTCGGCGTATGGTGGGGAGTGGGCCTTGCGCCTGCTTGACCGACCGTTCGCACTCGGACCGCGTTACCTCGTGGACAACCCACGGTTCGCAAGTCGCCTGATAGTGGAACTGCTACGGCGCAGGGTCAGTCGATGAGGAGGAAGAGACGATCGAAGCGGACCCAACGCAAGGGGTTGGTGTTCTCTGTGTCGACCGAGAGCCAGACGATCTTGGCCAGGCCGCGGATGTTCTCGAATGGCACGAAGCCCCACCAACGGCTGTCGCGGCTGTCATCGCGATTATCCCCCATGACGAAGTAGTACCCTTGTGGGATACGGTCGTCCGGATCGTCCTTTGCAATTTTTCCCTGGGCTTTGAGTTCACGCACGAAGATCGAGACGTCGAAATCGTCGGCCGGTACCTGAGGATAGAACTGCACAAGGTGCGAAACTTCTCCGAGACGTTCGACCCCGATCTCGAGGCTGCCGCCGAAGCGGTTGGTCCGATCCCCGACCTCAACAGGGGTGCGCTGGACCTCTTGGTCATTGATGTACAAACGTTTATCCTGCAAGCGGAGTGTATCCCCCGGAACCCCGACCACCCGTTTGATGAAATCCAAGGAGGGATCCTCGGGGTACTCGAAGACGATGATTTGTCCGCGCCGAGGAGTGTCCCATTCGAGCAGGTTGAGGTTGGTGAAGGGTATGGGGAGCTTGAGGGCGAAGGATAGTTTGGAGACGAAGATATGATCTCCGACCTCGAGGGAGGGGATCATGGAGCCAGAGGGAATCCTATACGGCGCAGCGAAGCTGGAGCGGATGATCAGAATGACCACCACGATAATGGCCAGAGAACGGGCCTCGTCGGCCCGATTGAGCAGGCGCTGCAGGAGGGTTTTCGTGGCGAGGGTCCCGGTTGGTTCGTTCGATGGGGGCACGGGGTGGCGTCGGGCCATGAAGGTCTCCTCCGCAGGACGAAAGCGTTCGATGAGGACAGTCGGCCTTCGAGTAGGGTGCCGCGTTGCCTCGGACCAGAAATGCTATCCCAATGTGAAGACAATGCAAGTGCAATCGGCAATCCGAAAACGAGATCCTGGGGGATCCTTTCCGATCCTCTTACGGAAAACCCAGGATTGAGTTTGCCCGCGAGGTGAGAATTTGGTACCTGCTCGAATGAACCGGGGAGGGATGAGGCTGACGTGAAAGAGACGATAGGGCGACTTGTTGCACAATTCGAGCAAGGTGTTCGGTCGGATGAGCCCGAGCTGGTGCGTTTCAAAAGCATCTTTTTGGCAGCGCTGGAGGCTGGTCGCGTGCGAGCAGCCGAACCCGACGGACAGGGGGGGTGGAGGGTCAACACCTGGGTTCAACAGGGTATCCTGCTGATCTTCAAGACGGATCGCCTGGCAGGTTTTTCCCGAGGAGCTCGAGATAAGGCTAGTCTGGCGCCGCGACTGCTCGATCAGAGCTGCGGGAACGTCCGAGTCGTTCCAGGGGGGAGTACGGTACGAGCCGGGGCCTTCGTGGGCAACAACGTCGTACTGATGCCTCCTTCTTATATGAATATCGGCTCGTATCTCGGGGATGGCAGCATGCTGGACTCCCACGCGCTGCTCGGATCATGCGCACAGGTTGGTCACAAGGTCCACGTCAGTGCGGGGGTGATCCTCGGCGGAGTGTTGGAGCCCGTGGGGAGCAGGCCGGTCATCATCGAGGACGAGGTCCTGATCGGTGGTCAGTGCGGCATCTATGAAGGCGTACTTGTGAGACGCCGGGCAGTGCTGTCGTCCGGCACCATCCTCAACGGTTCGACCAAGGTCTACGACGCTGTCCGCGATCGCTGGTTGGAAAGGACAGAAGGTCACCCCCTGGAGATCCCCGAGGGAGCTGTCCTGGTTCCGGGCACCCGTCCGCTCACCGCTGTTGGGCCGCGGGGGCAAGGGGTAGCGCTGAGCATCGCGGTCATCGTGAAATATCGGGACGCCTCCACTGATGCAAAAGTCACCCTCAACGAAGTCCTGCATAGCGAGGTGACTCCATGAGAGGGACCTGCTTGATCCTGCTCTTGCTCTGGGGCGCGCAGGGGGGGCTGCTCTCGGCCCAGACCAGTCCTTACCTCACTACTGCCGAGGGCGAATTAGTCCAGTGGCAACCCTGGGGCAAGGCGACCTTCGAGCGGGCCGCCAAAGAACACAAACCCATCCTCCTGTATATCGGCGCAGCGTGGTGCAGTTCCTGTGGATTGATGGATCGAGATGTCTTCCGCAACGAAGCCGTGGCTCGCAAGGTCAATCAGCATTTCCTTCCGATCAAGCTCGACCGCGAACTACGTCCCGATCTCGATTACCGTTACCAGACCGTGATCGGCGCAATGGAAGAGGTGAGCGGTTGGCCGCTCACTGTCATGGTCGACCATGATAGCAAGGCCTTCTGGGGCGCAACCTATCTGCCGCTCAAGGGGCATGTCATGCAACCCTCCTTCGAGGATGTACTCGACGATGCGATCCAACAATACTCGAGCAACGCTCAGGAGGTTCGCAAGACCCGAGAACATTGGCACGAGGAAGCGCTCCTGTACTCGAACAAAGGCAAACGCTTCGTCCTGCCCTTCGATTTGCGTTTGGATGAAATCGTTTTTCGCAGGATGCAACGGGATTTCGACGAACGCAGCGGCGGGTTCGGACTGGCAAGTGGACCCAAAGCACCCAATACCGAAGCCTTGGCCTATTTGATGGCCCGCTGGGAGAGAACCGGTGACATCGGGGCCTTGACTATGGTCGAGAAGGCTCTCGGTTCCATGCAACGAGGGGGTATTCGCGACCATGTCGAAGGCGGTTTCCATCGTTTCGGCGCAGATCCCAAATGGTATGTGCCGCATTTCGAAAAATTGCTCGTGAGCAACGCTGAACTCCTCCGCGTATACCTCCAGGCCCATCGTTCCACCGGGCGAGCCGATTTCCGGAACACCGCGGAGGAAATCGCCTCCTACCTGCGGCGCACGTTGCTGCATCCTTGTGGTCTCTTTGCAACGAGTCAGGCCGCTGGTGATGAGCCGCAGCGTCCAGGTTGGTACTACACCTTCACCCGGCAGGAGATCGAGACCGAGATCCCGCTGCAAGCAGCAAGACTCGTCAAGGATTTTTTCCAGATCCGGGAAAACCCTCGCGATTTACTCGGGCACCCCACCGGCAATGTCCTGTATTCCGAGGTCTCGAGGATGGAGTTCGCGGTGCAGAAGGGGCAGTCCCCGCAAGAGTTCGAACGGATTCTCTCCACGGGGCTCGACGCGCTCAGGAGGATCAGGGCTTCCAGAAAAGCACCTTCAGTGGAACCGCTCTTCGTTGCCGCTTACAATGCAATGGCGTGCAGCGCTTTCGGGGATCTGGCCCAGATAACACAAGCCCCGGAAGATGAGGCTCTTGCCGCGAACTTGGCAGAGCGCCTCGTCTCCACGTTTCTTGTAGAGAATGGCAAGCGGGTAACGCATGCCGCGGTGCTCGGTGCCGACAAGCGGCTCGTCCTCCTCGACGAGGTGACTTGGCTCAACGATCAGGCTGAGGTGTTGCACTGTTTCCTCGATCGTCTTGCCGTGACCGGAGATCCCCTGTGGTTGCAACGTGCCCGGAGATTGGCCGAGGGGATCCTGGCCTGGGCCTTCGATGGTACACGGTTCCGGGATGCTCAACCCCCACTCGCCGAACGTTCGCTCGCGGTGAGTACCATCGACCGCACCCCGATGCACGATTCCCTGTTACCTTCGGCAGAAGCCCGGGCTATCCTGGCCCTGATCCGGCTGGCTGACCTGACCGGCGAACAGCGATTCCGCAGCAGCGCGAAGAAGGGTCTGGAACATTTCGTCGCTTTCGCCAAGCAAATCGGCTCGTTCCACGCGTCCTTCGCCGTGGCCTTGCGCGCTGCTCTCGAGGGTACCTTCTATCGCTTGCGCCCGATCGGCCAGGGGGCCAGTTGCCATACCTGGGGCCGCTCGATGTGTTTGTCGCTCGCTCCCGAGAGGAGCAAAGACTACCTTGCCAAGCTCGCCCCTGGTTTCCGTGTTCTCGCCGGGAAGGCGCTCAGCAAGAAGCACGAAGTCCTGATTGCCGTCGAGCATGGTACACCTCGCGAGGTGGTACCTCCTGCCCGGCCGGTCAAAGCCGAGGAGGCTCAGCGAGCCACGACCGAGACGCTCACTCCGGGGAAGTAGAAGGCCAGGATCTGTCGGAAGTCCTTACCGAGCTCCGCCATTGCGCGGCCACCCCACTGGCATAACCCCACACCGTGTCCCGAGCCGCTGCCGAGGAATTGTATCTCTTCCTCGGTGTGGAAGACCTTGAACCAGGTGCTTTTGAGGTTGAAGTAGCCGAGCAAGGCCCGGAATTGGTCCCCGGGGATCATGAGTTGGTGCTTGAAGTGTGCCTTGACCTTGATGGTGCGGTTCCGATTGGCCGGGGTGCGCTCTGCGATCGAGAGGTCGTAGAGCCGCCGCAATTCAGGGAACGAGGGACGGAGCCGGGAGAGGAGTTCGGTCCGGGAGAGCCGATATTCCCAAAAGAAATCTGGGGCTTCGGCGCAGTAGGGACAGGTCACCGAGGCATAGTAGGGGAGTTCGTTCCGCCAGACATTCTGCGGCAACTCGGTCTTGCCGCCGCAACAACTATGGAAGAAGGCTTCGATCGGAGAACCGCGGTGGACGAGCACGAGGCCCTGGGTATCGGCGACGGCTTGCCGTACCGAGGTGGCAGTGGTGTGGCCGCCGTAGACTTGGTCGAGGATCGTGGCCTTGAGGTCGTAGGGACGTTGCTTGTTTTGTTGCATTCGCTGGAGCGCGAAGGTGCGGGAGAGGACGGCCTGGGCTTTGAGTATTTCCAAGGGCCACGAGGTCGGTAGTTCGTGACTGACGACGCCTTCCAGGTATCGTTCGAGGGGAAGGTGATTGATGACCACGAGCTTTCGGTCGTTAACTCGGAGCTGGAGGAAACCGGGAAAGTGCTTTTCCCCCACCTGGAGGGTTTTTCCCTTTGCGGAGGTGAGCGTGAGTTCCTCGGCTTCGCCTCCCTCCCATCGAACGAGCTTCTCCTGGACCGAGAAGTGCAACACCGATCGTCCGGGTAGCGTTCTCTTCGGTTTGGTATCGCCTTGTCCCCCGCGAGAGGTCAGGCTCATCTCCTGCCCCGTGACCGAGACCTTCGAGGCCGCTTCCTCAACGGCAACCCGGATCATCGGTTCGCTCCATGCCGGCAAGGTGAAGAGGAGGCAGAGCAGGTAAAGTCCCATCCAAGGGAGAAGTAGCATCGAGGTCGAGTGACTCACTCGGTCAGGGGTTCGAAGTCGGACTTGGAAGCCCCACAGACCGGACAAACCCAGTCCTCGGGGATGTCGGTGAACGCCGTGCCCGGGGCAATTCCTCCATCGGGATCCCCGGTTAGGGGGTCGTAGACGTAACCGCAGGGAATGCAAACATAACGGAGCACGGTCTCGGCCATGGGCTCACCTCCTCGTGGGGGGCTGTCAAAGGGGTGCGTGTCGCGAAGGCGACGACGCGAAGCAAGGGAGTGTACCAAGGGGGGTTCGGCAGTCAAGTCCTCACGCTGTCGTCCGCTAGCACGAGTCCGGCCAGCCGGGCGAGGAGTTCCGCGTGCAGAGAGGGTGGGGCGGCCACGATGGTGTTGCTCTGCAGGAGGTCGGAGCAGCCTTGGAAGTCGCTGACGAGGCCGCCTGCCTCGCGCACGAGGAGAGTACCCGCGGCGATGTCCCAGGATGAGAGGCATTGTTCCCAGAAGCAATCGAGGCGGCCTGCGGCGACAAAGCAAAGATCTAGGGCAGCGCTTCCGGCGCGTCGGAAACCATGAGTGCCGGCAAGCAGCGTGGACAGGAAATCGAGGGAGCCGCGATACGTCGGGTAGCTGCGAATGCAGGCGAAGCCGGTACCGAGCAGGGCGGTGGAGAGGGAGGAACAGGCTGAAACCCGCAGGGGGCGACCGTTCAGCTCGCTGCCCAGCCCCTCGGCCGCTGCATACAGTTCTCCGAGGGCCGGTGCGAAGACCACGCCGACCTTGGGGACGCCATGTTCGCAATAGGCGAGGGAAACACAGAAAGATGGATGTCCATGGACGAAATTGGTGGTTCCGTCCAGGGGGTCGACAACGAAACAGGGGCCTTCGGGAATCGTTCCGGCGCTGAGTTCTTCGCCCACGTAGGGTACCCCGGGGTATCGCTTTGCGAGTTCCGCGGCGATGAGGCGCTCGCAGAGAACATCCAGCTCGGTGACGAGGTCCATTGCGGTGCGCTTTGTTGTGACCTCGAGCGGAGCGCGGACCTGATGATGGTCGAGCAGGAGTCCCCCCGCGGTGCGAGCGATCAGTTGCAGGTCGAGGAGGAGTTGCTGGAGTGGTTGCATCCTGGACTCTGGAGTGGTTGTCTCGATTTTTAGGTAGAGCACGGGTACTCAGGTTCGGGCAAGCATGAAAAAGTATTTGAACAGCGAGTGGCCATTCGCTATGGTACGGTCCACACCAGAATTGTGGTGGCAACCCGAACGTCGAGGCAGCAATGAAAGCAAGGATCATGGTCGTAGTCATGGCCCTGGGACTGCTCGTCCTGGCCTGTCAGCCAATCACTCCCCAAAACCAACAAACCAAGCAACAGGCCGCTGCTCCGGCTATGGTGTCGGGGCCTGACGATGCCGTCGCGACCATTGACGGCGCCAAGATCCTGCGTTCCGAGATCGAGGAGGAGGTCAAGGCCCAAGTATTCGATCTCGAGGACGAGATCTACAAGATCAAGAAGCGCAAGGTCGACGAGTTGGTCGAAGGACGCTTGCTCAAGCTCGAGGCGGAGAAGCGGAAGATCACCGAGAAGGAACTGCTCGATGCCGAGGTGGAGAACAAATTCAGCGAGATACCCGAGCCGGAGCTGCGCAAGTTCTTCGATGAGAATAAAGACCGGATCCAGGGGACCTTCGAGGACTCCCGGGAGCGCATCCAGCGGTACCTGGGTTCCATGCGCAAGGGCGACCTGAGGGCCGAGTTCATCGAAAAGCTGCGCAAGGAGCACCAGGTCGAGATCCTCCTGCCCAAGCCGTTACGACCTGCCTACACGGTTCCCCTATACCCCGAGGATCCAGTGCGTGGACCGGCGGATGCGAAGGTCACCTTCATTGCCTTCACCGATTTCCAATGCCCGTTCTGCAAGCGCTCCGAGGATACGGTGCATGAGGTCTTGAAGGCCTATGAAGGGAAGCTCAAGTTCGTCTACAAGAGCTTCCCCCTGGGCTTCCATCCCAAAGGCCGCCGTGCCTCCGAGGCTGCCCTGTGCGCCAAGGACCAGGGCAAGTTCTGGGAGTTCCACGACTCCATCTTCGAGAATGTGCAGAGCCTTGAGGACACCGATCTCTCGGCGCGCGCAGAGAAGCTCGGTCTCGACATGACGCAGTTCAAACCCTGCTTCGAGGAACGCAAGCATCGAGCCCTCATCGACCGGGACATCGAGGACGGTTCGAAGGTCGGGGTACGCGGCACTCCAGCGTTCTTCATCAATGGCAAGAAACTCTCCGGCGCTCAGCCCTTCGCTGCGTTCAAAGAGATGATCGACGAAGAGCTGGCCGGGCGCTGAGATAGCCGGTCGACCCGTAGTCTCCCTCTCTGCTGAAACCACGACTCGGATCTCGCCTTGACAATGGTGCCGGCAGTGATTACCTCTGGGTCGGGCTGATCGTATTATAACAAATTGTAAAGATAGATATTATTGAACAGGGAGGATCGGTCATGGGAAAGATAATCGGGATAGACCTGGGCACGACGAATTCGGTCGTGGCGATTATGGAGGGCAATGAACCGAAGATCATCACCAACGAGGAAGGTGGTCGCACCACCCCGTCGGTGGTCGGTTTCACCAAAGATGGGAATAGGCTGGTCGGGCAATTGGCCAGGCGCCAGAGCGTCACGAATCCCGAGAACACCGTGTATTCCATCAAGCGCTTCATGGGCCGTCGCTATGGTGAGGTTCCCGAAGAAATCAGGCTCGTACCCTACAAGGTGATCAAGGGCCAAGGAGATGATGCCCGGGTCGAGACCGGCGGCAAGGTCTATTCCCCGCCCGAGATCTCGGCCATGATCCTGCAGAAACTGAAGAAGGCAGCGGAGGATTACCTGGGGGAAACGGTTACCGAAGCGGTCATCACCGTACCTGCGTATTTCAATGATAGTCAGCGCCAGGCGACGAAGGATGCGGGTAAGATCGCCGGTCTCGAGGTCAAGCGGATCATCAACGAACCCACCGCGGCGGCTCTGGCCTACGGCATGGACAAGAAACGCGACGAGTTGATCGCGGTCTACGATTTCGGTGGTGGCACGTTCGATATTTCTATCCTCGAGGTCGGCGACAACGTGGTCGAGGTCAAATCGACCAACGGCGATACCCACCTCGGCGGCGACAACCTGGACCAGCGAGTCATCGAATGGTTGATCGACGAATTTCGCAAGGACACCGGTTTGGACGTGAGCAAGGACAAGATGGTCCTGCAACGGCTGAAGGATGCGGCCGAGAAGGCCAAGATCGAACTCTCCTCGACCGTGGAGACCGAGGTCAACCTCCCCTTCTTGACCGCCGATGCCTCAGGCCCCAAACACCTCAACATCAAGCTGACCAGAGCGAAGTTCGAGCAACTCGTCGACGACCTGATCCAAAAAACCATCCAACCCTGCCGTCAGGCCATCAAAGATGCCAAGGTTGAGGTTAGTAAAATCAACGAAGTGGTCCTGGTCGGTGGATCGACCCGTATTCCCAGGGTTCAACAGTTGGTGAAGGAGTTCTTCGGCCGTGAACCCAATCGTTCGGTTAATCCCGACGAGGTCGTTGCAGCAGGTGCGGCGGTGCAGGCCGGCGTGCTCTCCGGGGATGTCAAAGACGTACTCCTGCTCGACGTGACCCCGCTCTCCCTCGGTATCGAGACCCTGGGAGGGGTGATGACCCGCCTGATCGAGCGCAACACCACCATCCCGACCAAGCGCAGTCAGATCTTCTCGACCGCCGCGGACAGCCAGCCGGCCGTGGACATCCACGTTCTGCAGGGCGAGCGCGAGATGGCTTCCGACAACCGCACACTCGGCAAGTTCCAGCTCGCCGGTATCCCGCCGGCTCCGCGAGGCGTACCGCAGATCGAGGTTGCCTTTGATCTCGACGCCAACGGCATCGTCAACGTCACGGCGAAGGACCTCGCTACCAACAAGGAACAGCGTATCACCATCAGCGCCAGTTCTAATCTGAACAAGGACGAAGTCCAGCGCATGGTCCAGGATGCCGAGGGACATGCCGAGGAGGACAAAGCCAAGCGCGAACGCATTGAGGCCCGTAACAGCCTCGACACCTTGATCTTCAGTACCGAACGGACCCTCTCCGAACACCGGGACAAGCTTTCCGCGGCCGATGCGGGAGCCATCGACGAGGCTCTCGGCGAGGCCAAGAAAGTACTCGAGGGTGCTTCCGAGGTCGAAAATATCAAGGCCGCCACCGAGAAACTCCAGCAGGCATCCTACAAACTCGCTGAGGTCATGTACAAGCAGGCCAATGCATCCTCGAGCGGTGGGAACGGCGCTGCTGGTGGCACCGCAGGGAGCCAGAGCGGCCCGGCGGGAGAAAAACGCGATGACGGTGTGGTCGATGCCGAGTTCGAGGATGCAAACTGAATCCCGCCGCGTCTGCATTCCTTTTCGGGGTGAGTTTCTATCTCTGCACTAACAGGATTCGACCGAGAGATCCTTTTCCGGAGAAGGGTGTGGCCTCGGCCCTCCAACTTGTGCTATAGGCCCGCGGGTGACGGACTCGAGCGAGCGAGGACATGGCCAAACGCGACTACTACGACATTCTGGGTCTGGACCGCACCTGCGACGAAGGTGAGATCAAGAAGGCCTATCGGAAGATGGCCATGCAATTTCACCCCGATCGGAATCCGGGGGACAGCGAGGCCGAGGCCCGCTTCAAAGAAGCAGCGGAAGCCTACGAGGTCCTGCGTGATACTCAGAAACGCCGCTTGTATGACCAGTATGGGCACGAGGGGCTTTCTTCCAGCGGGTTCCACGGCTTCTCCGATGTCTCAGATATTTTCTCCAGCTTCGGCGATCTGTTCGAAGATTTCTTCGGCTTTGGTGGGCGTGGTCGAAGCTCCACGCGCTCTCGGCGCGGCGCGGACCTGCGGCAAACCCTGACCATCGACTTTACTGAAGCTGCCTTCGGAACTTCGAAAGACCTCGAAGTGGAGCGGAGTGAACCCTGCGAGACTTGTTCGGGCAGTGGAGCAAAACCGGGGACTTCTGCGGCGCGTTGTACCCATTGCGGTGGCACGGGTCAGCTCCGGCACGCCCAGGGTTTCTTCACCATTGCTACGGTATGCGCCTATTGTCGCGGGACCGGCAAGGTCATTGAACAGGCCTGCAAGACCTGCAGAGGTCAGGGTGTGGTCCAGAAACGCAAACGGCTCAGTGTCAAAGTACCACGCGGTGTGGACAGTGGATTGCGCCTGCGTTTGCCCGGAGAAGGTGATCCCAGCTCCGGAGGAGGTCCTCCAGGGGATCTCTATATCGACATCGAGGTGCAACCCCATGAGCTGTTCGAACGGCAGGGGGAGGATCTCGTCCTGAGGTTGCCGATCAGCTTCGTCCAGGCTGCGCTTGGTGCCGAGGTGGAAATTCCGACCCTGGAACAGCCGACCATGCTGACCATTCCTCGGGGGACTCAGTCGGGAGAGGTTGTGCGGGTCCCGGGTCAGGGTTTCTATGGGTTGCGCGGTAACAGCCGCGGAGAACTCCTGGTGCAGCTCCTGGTCAAGACTCCGACCAGATTGACGAAACGACAAGAAGAACTACTCGTCGAATTCGCCCAAGAGGGTGGAGAAAACCCGGACAAGAAGAAATCCCTCCTCGATAAGACTCTCGATTTCTTTGAGAAAAGCATCCATTAGGGGGTTAGAGAGGTGACCGGGTTCCAGGGGGCAATGATCGACCGTCTGCTCGTTATCCTCGCGAGGGGAGGCAGCACCTCGTACATCCGGCAGAGTTCACGCATCGCGGCGGTGTGACAGCGTTTCATACACGAGGGTGGAAAAGTCTCTGCGGGTGAGATGGGATCGGATTTGATACGCCCCCTTTACAAAGTGGGCTTCGTAATTGCTGCATCAGGCTTCCTACAACGGCGAACCGGCAGGCATGCACACCGCAACAAGGGACAAATCCCGTACGTTATCCTATCGGGCATAGCAATACGTTTTCCCCATCGTCCGCAGAGACAATTGGGAGTATAGCCCAGGCCTCTCGTTTGGGCAAACACTATTTTTCCTTCGACCTGCAGAAAACCCTTGTGGCTGGCGGACTTCCCGGCACGGCTTGTGCAAAATACACACTTCAGGCCAACTCGTCGAGGGCTACGGGCTCGCCGGGGTGATAGGCCTTGCGAGCTTTGCGTCCGAGCAGGCGATCGAGGTAGGTGGCATCGAGACTGGCTTTCGTGGCTCCCCGGCGCAGGACCTGGATAGCGGACTGGTCGAACACGTCGCCGACCGCGAGCTCCCTGCTGGCGAAGAGTGCGGGACGGGCGAAGTGGTGGAGCTCACGTTCGCACTGCTCGACCTGCTTGTCCTCGAGGCCGAGAGCTTGTTCTGTCTCGCGCACGGCTTTGACCATGAGTTCGAGTTGCTGCGGTTCGAGGGCAAAGGAGTGATCCGGCCCCGGCAAGGTGCGGTCGAGGGTGAAGTGTTTCTCCAGGACGCAGGCTCCCAAGGTACGGGCGATGACAGGAGCGAGCAACGGATCGGCAGTGTGATCGGAAAGGCCGGTCAGCACCTGGTAGCGCTGGTGGAGGAACGTGATGGACCGCAAGTTGGCCTGCAGCAGCGGCGCAGGATAGGCCGCGGTGCAATGCAACAAGACCAGTTCCCGAAGTCCTGCCGATCGATACCGTGCGATCGCCGTATCGATATCGACCAGGTTCGACGCGCCGGTGGAGGCGAACACCGGTAGACCGGTCGCGGCGACTGCCTCCAACAAGGGGACATGGGTCAACTCGTAGGAGGACATCTTGAAGGCCGGGACGAAGGGGAGGAGGGTTGCAACGGCTTCGGGGTAGAACGGCGTGACGAGGAAGAGGAGTCCCTGCTCGTGGCTGTGCTGGGCCAGTCGCGGTAGCCATGTTTCCGGTAATTCCATCGATTGGATCAAGGAATAGATGTCGGTACGGCCAGCGAGGTAGTCTGCCTGACCGGCGTCGCGAGGATACAGGTTCTTGGCTCGGAAGAGCTGGAACTTCACCGCGTCGGCATGACAGGTGGCGGCGACGTCGATCAGGCGCAAGGCTTGGTCGAGCTTGCCGTCGTGATTGCTGCCCGCCTCGGCGATGAGGAAACAGGAATGCGTCCGGCCTATCGCGCGACCCCCGACCAGGAAGGTGTCGGTGAAGTTCGGCCCGCGATGTTCATAGCGGTAGATATCGACCTCGTGTCCTTGCATGGTCGTGGTGGCGATGTTCCGGTAGCCCGCCTGGAGGAAGACCCGGGCCGAACGGGGATTGCTCTGCAGGACGACTGCTTCGAGGATGGTCCCTGGGAAGTGTTCCTCGAGCCAGGCCGCGGCCGCGTGCAAGATCGTGGTGCCGAGACCTTGCCCGCGCCAAGCCGGGGCAAGGGCGATGCTGAGGGTCATGACGTTCTCTTGTCCGTCCGTGCGGTCAAGCCGGAGGTAACCGATGGGAACGGCCCGTTCTTCGGCGATGAGGACAATGGTCCTGTCGGAGGCCAGGACCCGTTGGAACCAGGCGAGATGATCGGAGAAGGGAATGGGCTCTTGGTGCAACGAGGCTGCTCGGGTCTCCTCTTCGTTGCGCACGTCGTGGAGGAAGGTCGCGTCGGACGCCGAACCTTCTGTCCGGCGCAGGGTGAGCACACAACCGTTGAGCCCGGGGGCCTTTCTCCTTGTCTGGTCCATCATCGCTCGGTACAATACTGCGTTTCAAGGGGATCCATTATCGAGCATGGTCGGGGTGAAGGCAAGAGAGGCTACCTTCCTGTGGTACGACGAGGTCGATTCCACCAACGAACTCGCCACCTCCCTCGCCGAGTCAGGAGGGCTCGAGGGCACGGTAGTTCTGGCCGGCAAGCAACGTGTGGGACGAGGACGGTATGGGCGGCGCTGGGCTTCGCCCGAGGGCAACCTGTACCTTTCGCTGATCGTGCGGCCGACCCTCTCGGCTCAGCACGGTGGACTGTTGACCCTTCTTCCAGCCCTCGCCCTGTGCGAGGTCCTGGAGGGCATGTTCCAACTCAGGCCCCAACTCAAGTGGCCGAACGATGTGCTGCTCGACGGCCGGAAACTGGCGGGTTGCCTCCTCGAGGGCAAGGTACGCGGTGAACGGTACGACTATGTGATCCTGGGCCTGGGGGTCAACACCGCATGCTCCCCCGAACCTCAGCTCGAGCCCTTCCGCCGTCCGGTAGTCAGCCTGGCCGAGGCCGGCGCGCGCGAGGTGTCCAACCGGCACTTGGCCGAAGCAGTGGTTTCCTCATTATTGACGTGGTACCAACGTTTGGAACGAGGGGATGCTTGTGACTTGCTTACTGCGGCGGAAGCTCGTTTGTACCGGCGCGGTTGTGAAGTGTCGTTGGACCTGCCGGGAGGCAAGACCCTGGGGACCATCCTCGGGCTCGACGAGAGCGGTGGACTGCTGGTCGAATTCCCCGATGGCCGTCGTCAGGTCTGCCGTGATGCCGATGTCCAGACGTGATCGATGCGCATAGGGCTGATGGTCATGTCCCTCTGCTGGGCCGCCCTTGCCGAGGCCGGCTACCTCAAGATCGTCCCGGGCCTCGGATGGTTCGGCACCTTCAACGACAACCTCTACCAGAGTGACAATGCCCAAGCCCAGGAAGATCTCCAGCTCGGCTTGACCCCGGGTTTGAAAGCGTCCTACCGGCGGCCCTTCGTCGAGGTGGAGGACCTCGTCCGACTCTCCCTCTCGCGCTATCTCTTCGATGAACTTGCCGAGCAGCCCAGCGAGCTGAGTCTCAATGCCAGTTTCGGAGGCACGCTTGCGGTGGGTCTGGTCAATGCGTTGACCTTCAGTACCACGGTCGTGCCGAAGCTCGAGTTGAGCCTGCGCGACGATCTCGTCTACCAGCCGAATAGAGTCATGCTCGATCCTTCCGGGCTGGAAGCCAACCAAGGCATCGTGATCGGTGCTCCGCTCGACGTGCCGATCATCGATATGCTGGACAATACGCTGCTGGCGACCGCCAATCGGGTTTTTGGGCATTCTGGCCGCATGACCCTCGATACCAGCTATGCGTTTCGGCACTTCGAGGCCGAAACTCCTCCCTCTGGGGAGTCCTTGGAGGCTCGAGGTTTCCAAGATACCCATCGGCTCTCCTGCCAACCTGCCGCTGAAGTGGCCGATCCCCGCCGAAAGTTGTTCTATGGACTGTCGGGCGAGGTTGCGACAGTCCAGGGGTATACAATTTCGACAATGCTCTTGAGTACCTCCGGCCGCATCACGTTCCGGCCCGGTCGCTCGATGATTGAGTTCGAAACGGGTTTGGAGCGTATCAGTGATAGTGTGAAGGACAGCACGGACTATGGTCTGAGGTTCAATCTGAGGGGCGAAATTCCGCTCGAAAGGGATCGGGGTCGCTTCCGGTACGGACTGGTGAGGGAAATGACCTTTCTTCCGGTCTTCAATGCCTACTTCCAACGCAACGCTGTCTGGGCCGAGGGGGAGGTCTTGGCCCACCGGTTCACCTCGCGAAATATCTTGTGGGTTGCCGGGGGGGTGTTGTTGTCCCGGGTCGAGGGCGACCCTCTCTATAAGGTGAGCACGGGCCAACCGTCGCTCGAGCTGCGGTTGGTCGTGTTCCCCGAATTGGAAGCCGTCCTCGGAGCTCGCTATGTGCGGCAGTGGAATCACGCCGACGAGGTCTCGGCCTTGTCGGTGCGTAGCTTCAGCAATCTGATCGTGACCTCGAGCTTGAACTACCAATTCGGCTCCCTCGGGTTCCCGTTATGATCCTCGGGATAGACGGTCGGGAGTTGGTTCCGGGGCGCGGAACCGGGATCAAGCGGTTCTTGAGCAATCTCCTGCTTGGCGTCATGCAGGAGCGGCCGGCCTGGAAGCTCAGGTTGTATTCGTCCGAACCGATGGACAGGCCCGCCGGGCTCGAGTGCGAAGAGGTCGTGATGCCTTCCGGACCTCGCTTGTACTGGGAACAGGTCGAGCTGCCGGGCCGGCTTCGCCGCGACCGGGTCGATTTCTTCTTCTCCCCTTACCTCAAGGCGCCGTTGCGGTTGCCCTGCCCGGCCGCGGTGACGGTCCATGACCTACTGTACTTGAGTCAGCCGCGATACTGGTTGCGGCCCCGAGACCTTTGCCACAACCTCTATCAGCTCGCCCAGGGGCGACTCTCGTGCCGTCGAGCTACCCGGGTTTTTACGGTCTCGCGGTATTCCCGCACTGAGCTGTTGTCCTGGTTGGGGTGTTGTCCTGAGAAGGTCGTGCTCCTGCGTTTAGGGGTCGAGCCGAGTTTCCGTCCTGGCCCCGTGCAAAATGATGCGAGCGTGTGGGAGCGGCATGGGGTGAGACCCGGGTATGTCCTCGCGGTCGCGAATGAAAAACCGCACAAGAATCTCGATCGGTTGCGCCGTTGCCATGCTTCACTCCCCCTGGCTTTGCAGCAACAACACCCGCTGGTCCTGGTCGGTACCGGCAAGACGCAGGAGGGGTGCCCCTGGCAACGTGCGCTCGGACCCTGTTCGGAGCATGCAGTACCGGCTTTGTACCGAGGAGCGGACTTGGTCGCGGTCTTGAGCCTCGCCGAAGGGTTCGGACTTCCCGTCGTGGAAGCGTATGCCAGTGGTGTGGCGGTCCTGTGCTCGGCGAACGGAGCCCTCCGTGAGGTAGGTTCGGGTGGGGCTTGGATGGTCGATCCCCGGGACGATCAAGCCATCCTCGCGGCCATGACCAGGATGCTCCTGGCGCCGACGTTGCGCGAGGAATGCGTCGCGAGAGGGTTGCAGAGCGCAGCCTCGTACTCTTGGACCGAGACGGCGAAGCTCTTCGTGCGGGCTCTCGAGGAAGCCTCGAGCCTATGAACGATCAACGGCCTCTGCTCTTCGTGAGCGGCGACTTCCCCCCGGCCAGCGGAGGCGAGGCCCGTTTCGCGTCCGGCCTGGTCCGAGCCGATCGAGACGGGCATTTGGTGGTTTTGGTCCCGCACCTGGCCGAACCACCCGGCGGGGGACATTCCCTCCTGGTGCGCCGTTACCTGCCCCTCGGTACGAAGCCGCTGAACAGGATTCTGCGGGTTCTGGTGATGACGGTCTATGTGTTGTGCGAGACGAGGGGCCGGAAGCCGGTCGCCGTGATTGCCTTCCAACCCCTGCTCGCTGGTCTTGGTGGCTTGGTGGCACGTCGACTCTTCGGCACGAGGCTGGTCGTCTTCTTCCACGGAGGGGATTTCCTCGAGTATGTGAAGCATCCCCTACTCCGTCCCTTGGTCCTGGCTCTGTTGCGACAAGCCGAGGTCGTCGTCGCGAATAGCAGCAAGACCGCGGCGCTGCTCGCGGAATGGGAACCCAGGGTAAGGGACCGACTTGCCGTGCTCAACCCTCCCTTCGTCATGCCCCGGATCAAGGCCGGAGCGCGGCCTTCGCCCGAGGTCGGAGCCCTACTCCGGCGATTGGCAGGCAAAAAAGTCTTGCTCACCGTGGGGCGTTTGATCCCGACCAAGGGCCATCGCCGGGTCTTGGACGTTCTGACCTTCCTCGACAGCAGCTTCCATTACCTCATCGTCGGTGAAGGTCCAGACCGGATTGGGCTTGAAGAGGATCTCCGACGGCGAGGCTTGCAGGAACGGGTGACTCTGACGGGCTATCTCCAGGACGAGGAACTCCCGGCGCTCTATCGCATCGCCCTGGTGTTCCTCTTGCTCAGCGAACGCAGTGAGACCTGGATCGAAGGTTTCGGCATGGTCCTGCTGGAAGCCGCAGCTCACGGGGTACCCGTGATCGCGAGTGTCGACGGAGGCAGTGGGGATGCGCTCGTGGACGGTGAGAACGGGTATCTGGTCGCGCCGACCGATGTCCCGCGTATCGTAGCGTTGGTTCGCGAACTCGACGAGTCTCCCCGGTTGCGGCAACGCTTAGGACAACGAGGGCGGCGTTTGGTCGAAGAACGCCACACCCCCGAGGCAGTTCTGGCCAGCTTGAAGGACTTGGCTCATGGAGTCTAGACCGCGCATCGCCCATGTCATCACCAGGCTCGACCTTGGAGGATCTGCCGATTGCACGGTGCTGACCGTGCTCGGCACCATGGGTCGCTTTCCCAGTCTGCTAGTCCATGGACCTACCGTGGTACCAACCCGTTATCTGGGGCGCTTGCGCGAGCAAGGGGGGGACATCGTCCTCCTCCCCGCCCTGGTCCGCAACCTCTCCCCGCGACAGGATCTGAGAGCGCTGCTGGAACTCGTGCGTTTGTTCCGGCGCGAGCAGGTGACCCTGGTCCACACGCACACCTCCAAAGCCGGGGTGCTCGGCCGCCTCGCAGCCCTGTTCGCCGGCTGTCCGGTGATCGTGCATACTCCCCATGGCCATGTTTTCACGGGCTATTTCAGCACTCCTCTGGTCGCGGTCTTCGTCGTATGCGAGCGCGTACTCGCTCCCTTCACCGACCGGATAGTGACCCTGACCAGGCAGGGGATCGAGGAACACCTCGAGCGTGGTATTGGCAGACGAGAGCAGTATACGGCCATCCATTCCGGAATCGTCCTCGAGGAGTACCGCAGGCGGGAGCAAGACGAACGTCGCGAGGCCCGAGCTGCCGCGGGTTTCGATGACGAGACCGTGGTCCTCGGGTGGGTTGGACGACTGGAACCGATCAAAGATCCTCTCACCGCGCTCCTGGCCTTTGCTCGGGTTGCCGAGTCGCAACCTGCGGTTCACCTGGTGATGGTCGGCGACGGTCCCCTCGAGGCCGAGATCCACGCCTTTCTCACCGAGCACGGTCTTGAGGAACGGGTCCACCTGTGGACCGACAGGCCCAATGCCTCGGAGGTGTTCGCTCTCCTGGACCTCTTCCTCCTGACCTCTCGCAACGAAGGGATGGGCAGGGTGCTTGTGGAGGCCATGCTCAACGCTCTCCCGGTCGTGGCCACGCGGGTAGGTGGGGTCTCCGAAGTGGTCGAACACGGTTCGACCGGGTGGCTGGTCGGTCCCGGCGACGTAGAGGGGTTGGTCGCGCGGGTACTCACATTGGTCCGCGATGTTTCCTTGCGGCGACGCTTCGGCGAAGCGGGGAGACTGAGAGCCCAGAGCTACAGTGACAAGCTCATGGTCGAAGCCCATCTCGAGCTGTATGTGGCTCTCCTGGAAGGTGTTCCGAACCGCCGGAGTCCGGTCCGGCGCTTGGCCCAATTTGTGGGATCCTGGTTGCGGCCTGCCTGAATTCCTGGGGATATCGCCTCCGCAGGTGGATCATTGACGCGAGGTCAGCATGGAGCTCGTGGTAGACCACAAAGCGGCGGAGTAGGCTCCCAAGAGTCCGAGGGTGACCGGGAGTACGGAGTTCCACGAGGCCGTGACCAGGGGTCCCGAACGCAGCCACCACGCAAGTCCGAGGATCAGGATCGAGAGGCCGACGAGACGGCGCACCGGCGGTGAGAACGGAGAGACCGAGGTTACGTGCTGGGAGTGGATATAGAGGCTCAGCCTGCTGAGGATGAGAGCCAGGGAAGAAGCCAGCGCGGCTCCGCGCAGGCCGAACTCCGGCGTGAAAAGTATACCGAGCAGCGTGATCAGGATCATCTGGAGCAGGCAATACCAGGCGAAGAGCCGCGGTAAACCATGCACGGCGAGGACTTCGCCCGCCGGCCCGGCAAGGCCGGTCAGAACCACGCTCAGACAGAGCAAGGTCATGGCTTCATACCCCTGCACGAAATCCTTTCCGTAGAGCCCGAGCAGCAGCTCACCGTGGAGTAGCAAGACTAGGAAGAAGGGTACCGAGATCAGAGTCACGAAGTACGCCATATAGGCCGCGGTGAAGCGAACTCCTTGCAGGTCGCCTTCTCGGTACTGGTGGGACAGCACCGGGACCACGATAGGGGTGTAGGAGGCCCGGATCTTGGCGAAGAACTGCGCGAGTTCGGCTGCGACGCCATAGATACCGACCACCTCGAGGGGCAAGTAGTGATTGACGATGAACAGGTCGATGCGGCGGATGAACTTCGAGCCGAGTTGCGGCAGACTCATGTCGAGCCCATACACCAAGGCTTGGCGCGAGAACCACGGCCGCGCCGTCAGGGAGAAGAGGAGCCGGAGGGAGAACATCCTATCGAAGACGAGGCCGGCCGGGAGGAGCAAGAGGGTAAGGACCAGCAAGTGGCCCGAGAGCAAACCGTGCGTGGTGGCGCCCAGCCAGAAGAGCAGCGGCACGATCGCGAGCAGGAGTAGCGGTTCTCCCATGTCATAGATGATCACCTGCCAGCGCATTTCGCGCTTGCCGCGGGTGGCGGCGAGCAAAGCCTTGAGCAGGGTCAGGCACGGCACCATCAAACCGGTGAGCAGCAAGGCCAGGGTCACATCCTCTTCCAGTGAAAGTAGAGCCGTGCAGGTTCCGGGCACCAACCACAATGGAGCGGCGAGCAGGAACGAGAGGAGGATCGGCAAGAAGATGGAACTGCGTAGGACTCGGTATTCCTCGGCCTCGTCGACGCCATCATAGCGGGAGATGAAGTTCAACAGCGCGTGTTCCATGCCGAAGATGGCGAAACCCGAGAGGATCTCGACCAGGGCGTAGAGTAGGGTATACAGCCCGAAGGCGGTATGGTCGAAGAGGTTGGCCACGAGTATGAGATACAGTGGCTTGCTGCTGCGCAGAACCAGACCGACGAGGTTGACGCCGCTGCCGACGTTGAGTTCGCGGAAGATCGTGGTCATGTCAGCCGGTGTTGGGCACTCGGCGAAGAGCAAAGAAGTTGGAGAAGACGCGCAGGGAGCCGACGGCGATATAGGCTTTGCCGAGGAGCACATCGGGGTCGCCGGGGTTGACGGCTACCAGGTAATCGCGGAGGGCGCGTTCTACCCTGAACCAAGGGTTGCGCGGGCTGCGTCCGTAATTGAGCAACAGGGCCTTGGGGTAGGCATTGTCGATGTCCTCGCGCTCTGCCGGTCGCACGGTGTAGAACCCGAAGCGGTGGGGATTCTCCTCGCAGGGTTTTGCCATCCAGCGCTCGTGGAAGGCGGTCTGAAACACCGGGACGTTGTAGCCCTCGAGTTCCTCGCTGCCGGCGAGATGTCCCTGAGGATCGAAAAAGCCCTTGCGGAACTTGCGTATACCGAGCAGGGCGGCCATTGGGGTCAGATTGTAGCCGTCGTATTCGCGATCGACGAGGGCGTTGAGTTCCGGGGCCGCGCAGGCCTGGAACACTACTTCCAATTCTTTCTTTGTCTTGATGATCAGGTCTTCGAAGGTCATGAGACTGCTCCTGGTCTTGCGGCCACGAAATCGTGGACAACCCGGTAGAAGAAATCCATGCCCCAGCGGAAACCGGCAAGGGGAATCCGTTCGTCGTGTCCGTGGAACAAGGCGGTGAAATTCAGCTCGGGCGGGAGGTCAAGCGGGGAGAAACCGAGCGGCGCAATACCGAGGCGGTTGAGGTTAGTGCTGTCGGTGAAACCGAGGGTTAGATAAGGGGCCACGGTACTATCGGGAGCCTCGCGTTCGAGCATGGCCGTGACGTGCTCGACCAGGGTCTGGTCCTTGCTTTGTTGCACGGGTTCACTGCCTTGGATGAGTGAGACCTCTGCCTCGTCATCGAAGGTGGCTCGACAGAGTTCGAGGACCTCTGCGACCGAACCACCCGGAACGATGCGGCAGTCCAGGCAGAGGATCAGGCTCGAGGGCACTACATTGACGCTCTCGTCGGTCAGCACTACCGTGGGGTTGTAAGTGTTGTGGAACATGGCGGTGAAGGTGGCTCGCCGATCGCTCGGTAGGAGCAAGGCGATGAGCCGATCGGTCAGGATCGGCTTCTGGAGCAGCCGCAGGGCCAGCGCGGTGAGGGGGTTCTGGCCTCTGGCGAGCGTGTCGACGAACGCGCAGGCTGCGTTTGAGAGTCTGACCCTGCGGTCCGCCGCGTTGAGGCGGCCGACAATTTCGGAGATCCGGAGGATGACGTTGTCCCGGGTCGGGATCGAACCATGCCCCGGCGTCCCTCGGAGGACGAGGCGGACCCACGCGAAACCCTTTTCTTCGGTGCCGAGGAGGAAGTATTTACGACCCTTGAAATAGATGGGGAAGCCACCAACTTCATTCAGGGCATAGCCGGCGGAGAGCAATTCCGGGTGGTGGTCGACGATGAAGCGTGAACCCATGGCGCAACCGGCTTCTTCGTCTGCGAAACCGGCGAAACGAACGGTGCGGCACAGAGGAATACCCTTCCGGTGCAGCAGGAGTATGGTCATCAAGCAGTATACGAGGTGGTGTTTCATGTCCACCGAGCCGCGGCCGTAGATGCACCCATCTCGTAGGTCGCCCGAGAGAGGAGGGACCGACCAAGCCCGCTCGTCGAAGGGCACGGTATCGAGATGGGCGCTGAGCAGCAACCCGGGTTCTCCGGTAGGAACCTCCAGGGCGGTGAAGATATTGCGGCGGCGCGGGTGTGGCTCGACGACGGTGCAGGCGAGGCCGTCGGCCCGGAGCACGGCTACCAGATAATCGGCGACCTCGGTCTCGAAGGCTCCGGGATTGCGTGAATCGAGCCGCAGGAGCGCTTGCAGGTGCCGCTGGGCCTCGTCGAGGATGATGGAGTCGAGCAACTGTGGGCGAAGCATGGCGCCATTCCATCGGGAGTGCTTTCAATCAAATGAACGGACCACAGCCAGAGGGGAAAAGCAACTTGAAAGCAGGAGGGGTTGAATGCTTGTCTGGACTAATGTCCCCAGACATTACCCGCGGTGTCCGTAGGCGTATAAATGATCGGGACACCTGACACGGAAGCACCACCATCCGTGGGCGTTCCCACGGGTAACAAGGGGGTCACTCTCGGTATCTGGTGCTGGTCGGTGGTGACGGTCCATCCATCGTAATTCGCGCCTATTGTGGCGCAGTCCGGCGATTGTGTCACTGCTCCGACCTGAGCCGAAGCTATACTCGAGAAGAACACCATGATCACACAGGCAGAGAGGAAGCAGGGTATGCCTACACTGCGGTGAAGAGGGGTGTGGGGTAGGGACAGCAAACGACGGGCCCTGTCACGGGTTGCCAAAAACATTCCCGACGTCCGCTGCTCTCTTGGGTTGTTCTGTCGGCAGAACCGTTGAATCTGAAGCAGCGCCCGTCGCAGGATTCGTCACGACCGTGGACGCCCCAGTGCCGGTGACATCCGGGCAATTACTGACGGTGGTTCCCTGCGCACCACCCGTAGTCTGCGCCTGCAGAGTATCAGCCATCGCCATGCCAATGGTCACAAACAACGTCAGCGCAATGATGAACAAGCCCTTCATAATGAGAACCTCCCTTGCAGGATTGATCGACCGTGTGCAACACGGGCGGATCTATGCAAAGGCAATGCCGACCGAGGGTGGTATAAACTACAAAAGGTTGGTTGATTGTCTTGGCAGAGGTTGCGCAGCTCGTCCTTGCAGTGTCGCAGCCTTTGCACCTCCAGCGTCGCAAAGAGTGTCCTAGTCTCTTGCCGGTTGTTGGGTGAAGCAGAACAAGGAGGAAGAGGTCTGACCCAGGTCTGTCTTGAAACGCAACGCACGGGCAAGCACGATCTGACCAGGCCCTCCCGCTCTGACCGGGCCCTGGAAGGTCCCTTCCCGATCGAGACTTGCGAGTATCTTGTGAAAATCCTCCCTGAGGTCTTTGTCCGGAACCACTTCATCGAGGTGCAGACCTACACCTCCATTGAAGGAGAGGGAGAGGAGCAAGGCAGCTCGTTGGTTCACCCGGAGAACGATTCCCGCGGGGTCCAGTTCCAACACGCCCTCATTGATGGTTTGCAGGAGGAATTCCAGCCGAGGTTCTGCGACAGTGCTCGCAGACTGTGCTGAACTGGCATCAAGACCTGATGCATCCCTGTTGACGGCGAATTTCTTGGCCATGATGCGGTTGATACCCTCGACAATGCCGGTCAGTTCTTGAAAAGAGGAGGTCGAGAGGGTGAGCCGGGAAATATTCTCCTTGATGAGCAGTTCGGTCTCGTCCTTGAGGCGGCGTAACGGATAGATCGTAAAAACGAAGATGCCGAAGTACAAGAATATCGAACCCAATGATAAATAGAGGAAGGTTTCCAGCCGCAAGCGAAAAATTTGGTCGGGAGGAGGAAGGATATCGGTTGGGGCATAGAGCAGTTTTGCTACCCCTATGACTTTATAGGTAACCTCCTCCTCGATCCAGACCTTGACCGGATAGGCCAAGATAAGAGGTTGTCCCTGCTCTGCCAAGGCAACGACGTCGTTGATGTTCCGATAATTGGTCGCCAAGGTGCCTTGGAACAGAGAGGTTTTCGTGATGGTATCGTGCAGGGCTTGGCCTTGTTTCGAAGTCGGCACTCGAATTCGGCCTAATTCGTCCGCGAGATAGGCTTCGACGACGCCGGGTTCGTTGAGGATGCTCTCGAGGTCGATGAGCAGATCTCGGCCCTGGTAGAGATCGTAGCGGTGTTTTTCGGCGAGCAGCGAGACCAAGAGTTCTGCCTTCTGGGCGCCGCGGGTGATGATGAAGTTGTCGGCGAACTCGAAGACCCCGACGATGATGGTCTGATAGACGATGATGGTGAAGAGGAGGACCAGTAAGACGATCTTCGTCTTCCAGTCATAGGCTAAGATGCGTTCGACGAACCCGCTGAAGACACGTCGCGGTCGGGTGGTGGTTGAAGGCAGAGCGGTTTCCCCGGGACCGAACTGTGCTGGGCCGTTCGATCCCGTTTCTTGCAGAGCGCTCTCTTCAGGGGCTTCCTCTTCGACCACGCCTACTGAAAGGTTTGATTCTTCGCGTGATTGGTGAACAGCGGCTTGGGTGGTTCCAATCCTGCCAGGAAGTTCGTGTTGATAGGTAAAGACGAACTCGCCGATGCGGATACGATCGCCGGAACGGAGTTCGGCGTCGTGTACCCGTTGTCCGTTGACCTGGACTCCGTTGGCGCTGCCGAGGTCCTCGATATGATGACCGGCTTCGGTCTGTCGGACATGGGCATGATGGCGAGAAACCGTGGCCGAGGCGAGCACCACGTTGTTGTCGGGTCCTCTCCCGATCGTGGTCAGTTCACCCAGGAGCGGGAAGGATTCTGCCGAGGCCGGTCCGGCAAGTGTCTTGAGGCGCGGACCCTTCATGGGGGTTATTCCGACCGGCTGCAAAGAAACAGGGATGAGGTATGCGGGTGCATGGTGTTCAGTCCCCCATGAGATCGAGGATGATGGGGCCGAAGATAACCAGCACGAGGGCGGGCAGAATGAAGAAGATGAGGGGGAAGAGCAGCTTTTGCGTGGCCTGGGCTCCGGCTTTCTCGGCTTTTTGGAAGCGCTGTTCGCGGATGAGGTCGGATTGGATGCGCAGCACGCCGCCGATGCTGATGCCCATTTGGCTTGCCTGGATCAGTACGGAGAGGAAGGAAGATACCTGACTCACCTGGAGGCGTTGCGAAAGACTACGCAGAGCGTCAGCGCGGGAGGTGCCGAGTTTGACCTCGCGCAGCATTTTATCGAATTCCGAGACCAAGAGGTTGTCCTTCTGCTTTTCCACGATGCGGGTGATCGCGGCCAGGAAATCGAGACCTGCTTCGACCGAGAGGGTGAGCAGGTCGATGAACAAGGGTAATTCGCGCAGGATGCGATTTTCTCGGCGTTTGGTGATCATCGACAGCCAGATATCCGGCACGAAGAAGCCGACTACGCACCAGAGCACGATACTGCTCACATCGAGCGCCTCGGTCGAGGTGAGCGCAGAAATGATCTTGAAGACGAACACGAGGAGCAGCAGGCTGCATTTCAAGGCCAGGAAATCATCGACGTCGATGATATCTCGCAAACCTGCCTTGACGAGTGCGCGTTCTTTGCGTTCGCGATACCGTGGAAGGGCGAGCGCGGTCATATGAGGGGTTAGGAAGGTATAGATTACCTTGGTGTATTTGAGGAGGAGGTATTTGTTCTCCTCGGATTCGTCGCGCACCTTGAGCGCTCGTTGCGCCTTGAGGGTTTCCTGATCGGGAAGGAGCAGCAGAGCGACCAGGACGATGCTGCCACCGGTGGTCAGGAAGAGGAAGATTTCGACGATATCGAGGTGCATTCGCTCCTTCCGCCATATTGCTTTGTGTCAAAACGAATGCTAATATTCCCAAGTGTGTTGGTCAATGATCGTACATGAACTGCGGGAGTGTTGCAAACTTTTTCCAGTTGCGTGGGGCCCGAACCGTGGGCTATATTCCAAAGTGTCGGTAGGAGATTCGTTCGAGGGGAGGCCAGCATGTTGTTCGAGAGGCTTCGTTCGAGGCGTGGTCAGACGACCACGGAGTACGCCCTGATCGTCGGGGGGGTCGCCCTCGTCGTGTTCCTGTTGTTCAAGAGCCAACTCTACACGATGATCAGCACCGGGTTGGGCTTGTTGAGCAATCAGGTCAGTACCGGTATTTCGGGTGGGAACGTCATTCCTTGAGGTATCCGGAGCAAGGTGGGGGATACTCTCCGATCTTAGCAGGCTTTCTACCTCCAACCGTGGAGGAGATGTTGGGACGGGTCCTGGGGCATGACCTACGAGGTCTTCTTCCAATCGAGGTGAGCTGATGACCCTCTTCGGCATGAAACGTTCCTCGACCGTGGCGCTCTTCGGGATCCTCCTCGTCGGTGGTCTGACCGGTTGTGGGGGGTCCGGCTACGATTCCGGCACGGGGGTGAAAGCACCGAGCCTCGATCCGGAAGATCCATCGGTCAGCTCCCTTGATGACCCGATAGCGCGCACGGCCCAATCGTTCCCCGAACCCGACGCGGACGGCGACGGCCAGGTGACGACCGAAGAGGCCAAGGCCTGGGAAGAGCAGACCGGTATCGACACCAGCCAGCTTCCCAACCTCGCCCAGGTGAATAATCCTCAGGGAGACACCGACGGGGACGGAGCGCTGAACTACCAGGATGCCGATCCTTTCAGCAGTGCCCTCCAGACCACGGATCAGGTCGCCGCGGCCCAGGGATTGAACGAAGGTGGTCCCAATCTCATGAGCATCATGCAACAGGGCATGGGTGCGATGATGATGCCCATGCAGATGATGATGATGTACTCCTATATGAAGATGATGCTCGGCGGCAGCAGGGGTGTTTCCGGAGAGACCCCCCTGGCGGTCAGTCCGGCCACGGCTGGGGTCGGGGGAGCCCCCTTGCCCGGTAATTCGCTGCCCCTTGATGCCCAGCGCTTGATCGGTGTGGCCTTCACCGATCAGAGTGGCCAGCGCATTGTTTTTGGAGAGGGATACTCCTTCTCGTGGCAGCGCGGCAACGATAGCATCCAGGGAACGTATTCCCTGCTGCCCGTCGTCGGTCAGATCGCGCTGGTACCCATGCGCAGCCGCGCCACCGAGGTCTATACCTTCAGCGTGAAGGATGCGCCCTGTGCTCAGGTTACGACGTGGGCGGCCTTCCCCGGAGTCGTCGGCGATGCGCGCAACGGCTGGTGCGATCACGTCGAAGTCCTGCCGGAAGGCACCCCTACCATGGCGGCAACGGTGCCCCTCAATGGTTACAACCCGGTTCGAGGAGCCTCGACCTGCGCCGAGATTCCCGCCACGTCGACGGCCGGCGTGGCGACCGGCGATCCCACCGGCATGGTCGAAGCCAACAAGGCGCTGCCCAATACCATTATCGAGATCGCCCTCAGCGGCATTTCCCAGAAGAAGAACGAGGGCCTCAAGCCCGTGTCCTTCTACTTCCGCCGCGCCGCTCCTACCGCGCTCACGGGTCGGAACACGTGCAACGACGTGACCATGGCGCGCGGTACTAGTCCGGTTGCGGCAACGGGCCAGGTCGCTCCCTCGACCATCGGTACGCCGGCAGGTGCGGTGGCGGCTCCCGGTCTCCCCACGGCCCCCGGTTTCCTCCCCACCGCGGCAACCCCCCTTTCCTCCTCGGCCTGGCGATGAGGCCGGGAAATAATGCTGTGGTCCGAACCCGAGCCAACCGCTCCCGCCGCCGAGCCCAGACGACCACCGAGTACGCGCTCTGCGTCTGTGTGGCCTATTTGTTGGCCATGTTCTTCCATCAGTTGGTTGCGAGGCATCAGGAGAACAACCTCCTGTGGGGCCCTATTCACCAGACCAAGCGCGTGCAGGCGGGTTTACCCGAGCAGATGGGCTTCCTGGAGCTCTTCTTCTACCAGACCGAGCAGACCATCTGCGCGCCGTTTCCCTGAGCGCCGCGGCCAGACGGTCGTCGAGTTCGCCCTGGTGCTGCCCCTCTTCCTCGGGGTGCTCTTCCTCTTCTTCGACCTGGGCATGTTCTTCGTCGAACGCACCGTGGCCCAATATGCGGCCTTCATGGCTGCCCGATCCTATCAGGTGTACGGGCGCTTCCCCGGCACCCAGGGTGCGCCCCTGTTCAAGGAGGTCGGCTACGAGATCCTACTGCGGGCGCTCCCCATGGCCAGGAATAGTCTCCTCGGCCTGTCCTCCGGGGCTGTCGTCAAGGTCGATACCGAGATGTCGGACATCGAACTGGGGGAAACCTCTCTCGAATTCCCGCGGTATCGCACCGAGATGGACTTCTACCTCCCTCCGGCCGGGCTACCCGGGCATATCGCGGTGGAACATCGAGCGACGGAGAACATCGCCTTCGGGGGCTGCAACGAAACGAGAAGGCCTCGCTACGGGCTCCTCCGGGTGGCCTATCCCTTCAGGTCACGGTCCGGTCTCGGGAACATCTTCGGGGTCCTCGCTCAGGGATTGTGGCACGAAGTCCGGGTCACCTCGCCCTATCGGCTCGAACGCGGCGTGCTCGGATATGGGAGGTTCTGTGGACCCTGACCGTCGCGCACCGTGCAGGATCCGTCCTCTGCGGCGAAGGTCTCGCCCCGGCCAGACCATGATCGCCTTCATCTTTTCCATCTTCCTCGTCCTGGTGGTGCTGCAAATGGTGTTGAACACCGCCCAGCTCGTGACCTTCAAGATCAAGGTGCAGAATATCGTCGATCTGGCCGCCATGGTCGGGGCGCATGTCCGGGCGGTCTATCTCGATTCCGGAGTAGCCGATGCCTCGCTCATCGGCACGGTGGAACGGTATGCCGGGGTGGCGGGGCACATGGGTCTCGGCGGTTCCCAACTGGCCACGGTCCAACCGTCGCTCAAATCCAACCGCTTGACCCACATCAACGAACGCATCATGGACCTGTTCCGCATCCTGGTCCATCAGACCTCGGGGGTGCAGTGCTCGATGCCGGGGTTGACCCCGCCCCCCTTCGGTATTGCAGGCACGAATTTCATCCACAACGGCACGATTACCGGTTATGTCAATTGCCGTAACGTCCTGGCCATGAGCAATGCGGTCTATGCCCCCGGCACGGCGTGGCGCAATCCGGAGTTGCAGGACCTGACCTTCGAGCGGTACATTTCGAATTGGATGTTCTACAATTCCAATGCCGCTGTCGATCCAGGTTATTATTCCAATATATTGGGCGGCAATCCCGCGGTCACCTGCTGTGACACCAACGGCTCGAACGATTGGGATTGCCTCACCACCGATCCATCCCTGCCTCCCCCGAGACCGTTACCCGTGTACCAGAAGGCCTTGCTCAATCCCTGGATCCGCGGTCTGCGCTTCATCGAACAAGAGCTCTGGGGCTATCTCACCGAGCTCGACCAGTTGGTCTCCACCGCCTGGAGGAACATCGATACCGCTGCGGCAGCTTCCGCCCGGCGCATGGCATACTCCGTGGTTGCCAGCAATCTCCGCTCCTTGCGCGACGAAGAGATCTATGTCTATGCCGAACCCATGTACCGGGGTATCGGTGGGGCCGAGGGGATCAAGGTGGAATGTGTCCCTTTCGTACCCTTCACCTTCATCGCAGAGGGTACTCCCACCTATACCTGTGACATCCTGACCGGTAACATGCGCTACATCGTGCCGTATCATCTCTACGAGATGGGCCCGGGTATGTGCAGCACCGGCAACACCGCGCAGACCTGTCAGGATCCAGGGGTTGCCAATGAAGCTTGGCGCTTGGCCAGGAAATATTGCCAAGAGGGGATGATCCCCCGCCGTATTCTCTATGATCCCACGGTCCACGGCACCCCCTCGGTCACCGTGGGGGTTGCGCACGGCTCCACCCCGCGCGGCCGCGGGCTCATCAGCTCGGAACGCTCCCCTGCGCCCCTGGAGATGATCGAGCGCCAAGAGGTTCCGTTCACCTATTCCAACTTCTCGTCCACCTTCGGCCGGAAGTGGTCGCCGGCGGTGATGGCGTGGGCGTCGGCCGCAGCGTATCGCGGCAGCGCGAACCAGGGCATGACCCAGCACAAGGACGTGCAGCATCACAGTCCGATCGTGCAAATGCACCTCACCTCGGCTCTGGTGCAGCCTTTCGAAGTGGCCTCGATCAACCTGCCGATGAGGAGCACGAGCAAGAACGATCCTCAGAATGTCGCGCTGGTGGCTGGTATGGCTTTCCCGCTGACAGCCGCGACTCCTTCCTTCCTTCCCGGGGATCCGACAGATTTCTCTCAAGGAGAATACTTCTACTCCCAACTCATCAGTCGTCGGTGGCCCTTTCCTTGGGATTACGTCGGCCTGGACCAGGCCTTGGTCAACCCGCTGATGCCGGGGTTGATCCCGCTGCGCGCCGACCTTCCCCACCTGCTCGGCGGCTCGGTGCCGGTGCTTCCCGGGACGATCATGGATACCGCCCGATATCTTCTCAATGATCACGCTTTCATCGCGTATCATGGCCGCGCCGCGACAGGGGGAGGGTTGGCGAATCCGCTCAACGATATGGGGGGTAGTACCACCTTCGACACCCTGATGAAGCTGTTTCGAGATCAGGTTTGGCTCAATAACCGTCCGGTCCCGGCCGCCGAACTCAAGCACTGAGGTTCCCATGCTCGTGAGAGGGAAGAGAGGTCAGGGTACAAGAGGTCAGGCGGTCGTCGAGATGAGTTTTGTGTTGCTGTTCGTTTGGGTCTTCTTGCTCATGATGGCGAGTTTCTATCTACGTATCATGCGGCACGAACTCCCGAAACACCTGCTCCTGAGGAATGTGGTCATGCAGGAGCTGTTCAATCGTCCCGATCACTGGTCGGCGTTCGCCCCTGAATTGGATGCCGGGCTTGTCACCCGCCCGATCGCCTACACGCAAGCGGCTACCACCACGGGGACAAGTCAGGTCGGCCATTTCGATTTCCTGCGAGCAACGGTGACCCTCGAGTATCGGCTGCCGTTCTTCCCGTCTCACTTCGATTCCAGTTTAGCCGTGAAAGTGTTGAATCACATGGGGAGATACCTCGGACCTACCTCTGGCCCCGTGTTCATCCCCCCCTATCTTTCGAGTTACCGGTCCAATATTGAGCAAATCTCTGAGAGCGAACGCAACCTCTTGCGTGGTCAGGCTGATATTGTGGATACGTACTGAAAGAACCGCCGCACGAAGGTGGTGGGCAGCAGGTCGCAACCCCTCGGCGCAATTGCTTGGCGTCGTTGACAGTCACCGGCATTCGGGGTACACTCGGTTGTTTTTCAACGGGTTGATAATAAACAGGTAAAAGTGGTGGCACAGTCATGAAGAGTCGCCGGAAGTTACTGATCGCCCTTGCCCTTGGAGGCCTTGCCGTCTTCCTCCACGCCACGTATCTCCGGAACCAGATCGACCAAGCCCTGGGCCCCTACGAACCCGTGCCCGTGGTCGTGGCCACCCAGGACATCCTGTTCAACCAGCGCATCGAACCGACCATGGTCAGGGTCGACCAGGTACCCAAGCAGTTTGTGCAACCCCAGGCCCTCTCCGACCCCAATGAAGTGGTCGGCAGCCTGACCTCCCTGACCGTCAATGCCGGTGAACAGGTTACCAAGACCAAACTCAGCCGCTTCGAGGACACCCATCTCGCCCTGCGCGTGCCCGAAGGCATGCGCGCGCTGACCCTGGGGGTTTCCGACGTCAGCGGGCTAAATGGTTTGGTGAGGCCGGGCAACTTCGTCGATATCTTCGGTACCTTCAAGTTCAAAGTACCCACCTCGGCCGATCGCCAGCAGGGCCAGATGCAGGCGTATCGACCTCCGCAACTCGACACCAAGACCTATCTGCTCTTCCAGAACATCCTGGTGCTGGCCGTGGGCAGCGATTATCGGTTCGTCGACGCTCCGTTCTCCAAGGATCCCAACGACTCGCGGAACTATCAGACCTTCGCCCGCAACGTCACCCTGTCCCTGCGTCCCGTCGAGGCCCACAAGCTGATCCATGCGCAGGATCTGGGGTCCATCAGTTTGGTCCTGCGCTCGCACTTCGACGCGGGCCGCGAGGAAACCCTGTTGCCGCAGACGCCCTATACCATCGTCAACGAGAAGGAACCCATTCATGTGCCGGACAAAGCTCCTTACCTGGACATCCGGGGTGTTCGGTGATCGCGGTACCGCAGGAGCAGTGGGCCTCGTGAAACCTTGTTTGATTATCCTCCCGGTGATCTTCTCCGTTCTCCTCGGGGCCACGGAGGTCAGAGCCGAGGAAACGGTCAAACACACCCTGGTCGTGGGTAATCCCAAGAACCTCTTCTTCGCCTATCCCCTCGGGGACATCCACATCGGTAAACCCGAGGTCTGCAACTATCTCGCGGATCGCGAGACCAAGAAGGTCACCCTGGTGCCCGTGGCCAAGGGCGATACCGTGCTGATCATTTACGACGACAAGGGTAAGCAACGCGAGGTGATCAACATCACCGTCTTCTCCCGCGACCTCGAGCGCTTCACCGAGGAATTGCGCTTGATGCTCAAAGACATCGACGGGGTCGAGGTCCGGCAAGTCGGGGGCAAGGTCGTGGTCGAGGGTGAGGTCTTCTTCCAAGACGACCTCAAGGTCATCAACCAGGTCGTGGCCGGCAGCGATGACGTGGTGCTCAAGGTCACGGTGAGCCAAGACTTCAAGCGGATCCTGGCCCAGAAGATCAAGCGGGAAATTGGCGAACCCGATATCGAGGTACAGGCCTTCCGCGATAAGCTCATCCTCAAGGGTCGGGTCTACAGCGAGAAGGCCCGGGACCGGGCCATGCGGCTGGCCAAGCTCTATTGGGACCCACCCACCAGCGTGGTGGATGCCCTCGACGTGGTCGAAGAACAGAAGCGTCCGGAGCGCGCCGACACCATCCAGATCACGGCCCACTACATCGAGCTCACCAAGATGCTCAACCAGAACTTCCTCTTCAAGTGGACGCCTTTCCCGGATGCCAAGGCCGAAATGCACGTCTTCTTCGACCCGACCTCCAATTCCAGCACCACCACCGGCGGCGTCACGGCCATGTTCTCGGACCTGATACCGCGACTCAACTATATGAAATCGCTTGGTGTCGTTCGGGTCATGGAGAACCCTACCGTGTCGGTCAAGGACGGGGGGCAGGCCATGGTCTTCGCGGGCAGCAAGATCATGATCCCGGTGGCCACCGAGGAGGGTTCGAAGATGACCACCGAGGATATCGGCGTGACCTTCATGGTCTCGCCTCGCAAGATCCTCAACGAGATCGAACTCGGGATCCAGGTCAAGGTCGCCGCCCTCGGCACCCCGACCGCGGCCGGGACCTTTGTCGTGGACCGCAACGAGGTGTCCACGCACCAGATCGTGCGCTCTGGCGAGAGCGTGGTCATTGGGGGCATCCTGCGTACCAGCACGGCCAACGTCCGCGACCGGCAACCTCCTGAGACCGAGGCCGCGCCGGGGCTCTTCACCCTGTTCAAGACGCGCGACTTCTCCATGCACCGGGCCCAGTTCATGATCTTCATCACCCCGCGCATCCTGGAGTTCGCCAAGGACGCCAACAGCGAACTGAAGGACTACTTCAACCTCCAGGAAGTCTATCCGCCCAAGGCCACCACGGAGCGGGGGCAATGAATCCGGGGGTCTTCGTCGCCATCGGCGGCTCCCGCGACGGACTGGGCAAGACCACCTTCTGTGTGAACCTGGCCATCTCGGTGCAACGTGAAGTCTCGGACCCGGTGCTCTATCTCGACCTGGACCTCGACCACTGCGGGGATGGGCAGCAGGTCTTGGGCATGGACCGGGTGGCCACGATCGCCTCGCTCATCGGCAACATGAAAGGGGCCGACCACGGCCGCATCGCCGCGGGCATCACCACGCATCCCGCCGGCCGTTGTCACGTGCTGAAACTGTACGATACTCCCCGCGAGCTGGACCAACTGGACCAGAGTCTGCTGGGGCCCTTCTTCAAGTATCTCCGTACGCGCTTCAGGTTCATCTTCCTGGACGCCGGCGCGACCTTTACGGCCTTCAACCTCAAGGCCTACGAGCTGAGTTCGCTGATCTTCTTCCTGGTCAGCCCCGAGGTCATGGTCCTCAACGAGGCACCGGCCAGGTTGGCCGATTTCCAGGCCGCCCAGCTCTCCAAGAACATCATCAACATCATCTTCAACCGCTATCAGCACGGGGGGGCGATCGATCCGGCCATTGTCGGCAAGAAACTGCAAAAAGAGGTGCTCCTGACCATTCCCTTCGAACCCGGGCCTGTGGAGAAGTCGCTCTATGATGCCAGCCCCGCCGTGCTCTCGCAGCCGCGATCGCAGTTCACGGCCTGCATCAACCAGCTCTCCGCCTTCCTGCTCAAGGATTCGGTCTTGCGCAAGTTGCGGCAACCGAACCCGGAAGACGGAATCGACCTCGCCACGCTCCGTTTGCTCAACCGTTCTCTGGCGGGTTTGGAGATGGGCGCGGGTTCCGGCAGCACGGCCGATTTATTCAAGCTCCAGAGCAAGGAAGAGTTCGACCGCGAGACCGAATTCAAGCTGCGGGTCCACCGTCGGCTGATCGAACTCATGGACCTCAAGAAGATCGAGACCGAGGCGGAAGCCGCCAAGGACGAGAAGAAGGTCGCCGAGCTGTGGGATCGCACCCGAGCCGTGATCAACCGGATCATCGATGAACTCGGCACCAGCCTCGATCTGGCCGAGCGCAAGCGCTACGCCAAGGAAGTCCTGGACGAGGCCCTCGGCCTCGGGCCGCTCGAGGACCTCATCGCCGATCCGGACATCAACGAGATCATGGTGAATCGCAAGGACCAGCTCTATGTCGAGAAGGGCGGAAAACTGCTCCTGACCAACCTGCGCTTTACCTCGGACAAGCACTTGCGCGGGGTCATCGACCGCATCGTCCAGCCCACCGGCCGGCGGATCGACGAGAAGTCCCCCTACGTGGACAGCCGACTCAAGGACGGTTCGCGGGTACACGCCATCATCCCGCCGCTGGCTCTGCGCGGCGCCGTGGTGACCATCCGTAAGTTCAAGAAAGAGCGGCTGACCTATCGCGATTTGGTCAAGTACGGCACCTTCACCGAGCAGATGGCCGACTTCCTGCGCGCGGTGATCGAGTCGAGGTTGAACTGCGTCATCTCCGGCGGCACCGGCACCGGGAAAACCACGCTGCTCAACATCGTCGCCGGGTTCATCCCCAGCACCGAACGCATCGTTACGGTCGAGGACTCGGCCGAACTGCAACTCCCCCAGGAGCACGTCGTCATCCTGGAGACCCGGCCGCCCAACCTGCAGGGCGAGGGTGAGGTCTCGATCCGCGATTTGGTCCGCAACTCGTTGCGCATGAGACCGGACCGCATCGTGGTCGGCGAATGCCGGGGGGCCGAGGCCCTGGACATGCTCCAGGCCATGAATACCGGGCACGACGGTTCCTTGACCACGCTGCACTCCAACAATCCGCGCGATTGCATCCAGCGGTTAGAAACCCTCGTCATGTTCGCTGGGTACGATCTTCCCTCCAAGGCCATCCGCGAACAGATCGCGTCGGCCGTGGACATGATCATCCAGCTCAACCGGCTCTCCGACGGTTCCCGACGGATTACCCACATCACCGAGGTCACCGGTATCGAGGCCCAGATGGTCACCTTGCAGGACATCTTCCTCTACAAACAGACCGGTGTAGATACAAAGGGGCAGGTCAAGGGGGTGTTCCAGGCCACGGGCCTCATCCCCAAGTTCGTCCAGTCGCTCAAGGAACGGGGCATCCGGCTGCCTCAGGGTATCTTCACCGGCAGCATGGAGGTCTGAGCGATGCAACAAGGATTCGCGTTCCTGATCCCGGCGCTCGCCGGGGTGGCGATTTTCTTCCTGATCCTCGATCGTTACGATGCCGTCGAGCAGCGTCTCCTCCGACGCTACCAGCACCGGCTGAAGTGGTTCGCCGCCATGCTCGACAAACTCTTCCTGCCGCACGGGCAGAACCACGTCTATCTTCTCTCCTATGGCCCCCCGATAGGGCTCGGCCTCGGTTCCTTCAGCGCGATCATTCTCCTCGGGGGTGGGCTCCTGCCGGCTGCGATTCTCGGCATGGTGCTCGGCGTGCTGGGGTGGTTCGCCCCGGTGGTGCTGCTGACCGTGCTCTACAAATTGCGGCTCAAGAAGTTCGACGAGCAGCTTACCGATGCACTCAACCTGATGGGCAGTTCGCTCAAGGCCGGTTTGAGCTTTCTCCAAGCTTTGCAGATCATGATCGACGAGATCGGAGCTCCACTCTCGCAGGAGTTCAAACTCTTGCTGGCAGAACATCGTCTCGGATCGAGTCTGGAAGAGGCCTTCAACAGCCTAGCAGCGAGAATACTCAGCCGCGATCTGACGATCATGGTCAATTCCATCGTCATCCTCCGGGAGACCGGCGGCGATCTGACCGAGACCTTCGACACGCTCTATACGACGATCATGGGGAGACGCAAAGTCGAGGGCAAGATCTCGGCCCTGACCTCCATGGGCATGGCCCAAGGGGTGACCCTCTCGACCTTGCCGATAGTCCTGGGTCTCGCCTTCTACATGATGCAACCCGAGACCATGATCAAGATGTTCACGACCTTGCCCGGCATCGGCATGACCATTCTCGCCCTGGCCTTGATCGGTGTGGGCATGTTCGCGATCATCAAGGTGACCAGGATCGACGTCTGAGCGGGCACGAGGAGAGGAGGGGGGCTGACAGCCATGGCCATGGCCACCGACCAGCGCATCCAGTTCCTCAAGGGACCCCTCGCCGGCAAGACGTTCAAGGTCCTCGGCGACAGCATTCGTATCGGCCGGGGCAAAGACAACGACATTATCATCGATGATCGCAACCTCTCCCGTAACCATGCCGAGCTGCGGCGTACGGCCGAGGGGGTCCTGCTCCGCGATCTCGGCAGCACCAATGGTCTGTATGTCGAAGACCGGCGGGTCGGTGAGATCCTCCTCGGGGAGGGGGTCGTGGTCCGGTTCGGAGATTCTCTCCTCACCCTGAAGCCGAGCGGTGCAACCCAGGCCAGCAGGGTCACCGGGCTGAACCAGGCGGCAAACCTCGGGACGATCGGCCTGTCCACCCAGACGAAGCCGAAGGTCTCCCTCCCCAAGCTCTCCCTTGGCGGGGCCAACGCTAAGCGCGTGGTCATGTACGGTGGTCTGGGAGTCCTGTTGCTCTATGCCTTGCTGCGCTCCGAGGATCCCCCCCCTGACGCGGGAACCGTACCTGCCGGCGCGGCCGTCCCCGGGGGGATGGAAGCTGCAGAGATCGATTACGAACCGCTTGAGCTCATCCGCATCACCAAGGAGGAAGAGGAGCCGACCTTCCGCCGTGCTCTCCACCTCCATGATGTGGGAAAATTGAACCAGGCGCTGGACCTCATCGAATCCCTCATCCGACTCGATCCGGGCAACAGCCTCTATAAGATCAAAAAGGTGGAATGGGTGCGCACGCGCCAGGACCACGCCATGGAGGTCTTCCGGCAGGGCATGTTGCACTTCGACACCAAGTTGTACACGGCCGCGTTGGTCGATTTCAAGCGCGTCCTGCAGATCCTCCCCGAGGATCGCAATCCGCTGCATTTGCAGGCGAAGATGCGTATCGCCCAGATAGAACAGGCCATGCGCAGGTAGAGGGAGCATGGGCAAGGACGACGACAACCCGGTAGGGCTGAATTCCTCGGTGGACCTCTTCGGCGGCGAGAGCACCGATGCGGAGGCCGTCTCGGTCGTCGAACAGACGGCGGAGCCGAAGGCCGAGCGGAGCGAAGCATCGGTCGGCGAGGACACCCTGGAACGGGCCTATCGCGGCGAGGACCTCGATTTTCTCGGTGGGGGTGGGACAGACGCTCCGCCGGCCACCTCCGAGGCCTCGGTAGCACCCCGAGTTGGTGAGAACGAAGCCCCACCCGAGAGTCCTCCCCCCTGCGAGCCCCCCGAGGAACGGGAGACGACCCGCTCCCTGCCAGGCGCATCCATCGAACCGCCGCAGACCGTGACTCCGCAGGAACCTCACGGGAGGACGAGGCGGGCCGAACGGACCGCGACCCTGGAGCCGGTGGAGGAAAAGACCGGCATCCTGCCGCCTGAACCTCCTCCGACCGAAGACGTCGAGGTCCCGGAGCGGGCCACGGTCCGGCCGAAACCCGCAACACCCGCTGCGGGAGGCAAGGCCGAGAAGGGAGAGCGGAAGGGTCAGCGGCGGGATTTCGTCCTCCACGTCGAAGACGACGACGACGACTTGACCCTCGACCCCTCCTTCTTGCGCCACATCGACCACGGCAGTGCCCGGGTGACGAAGAAACGCAGGGATTCCCTGGAGTTGGACAGCATCAAGTGGAAGGAAAAAGTGGCGGGGCCGACCAAGACCCCCGTACCTCCCGAAGATCCGTCGTTGATCGTGCTCGAGGACAAGGATGCTCCAACACCTGCGCCGGCCAAGAACAGCGGGGTTTCGATCAACAAACTGATCGATCAGGCGCTCGATGGACTCGAAGGTTCCCACCCGGGAGCCGGGGGTACGTCCGATAGTCCCGCTCCTTTGCCGAGGGCAACCGGTGCAGAAGCGGGAACAGCCAGGACCGTAGCTCTGGGAGATGATCGCGAGGATGGTACCGAGAAAGTCACGGTGGGCGAACTCGAAGCCTACACGCGCAAGATTGTCGAGGGTCCTACCTCCTCGACCGCGACGTTCGCGCCGATAGAACCGTCCTTCCCCGAGTTCCCACCGCCGAGCCCCCCGGCCCTCCCCGTCGGTGAACCCGCAGAAGTACCGGACGATCGCGCGGCAACCCAGGTCGTGGCGCTCGCGGCCGAAGCCTATCTGGAATGCCTCGATGGGAAGCTGCCCTGGAAACGCCACAGCATCATCAAGGAGAAGACGGTGTTGGGCCGTTCCAGCCAGAACGACGTCGTCATCCCCCATACGAGTTGTTCGCGCCAACACGCGGCGATTCTCCACGCGGGCGGGGCATTCCACATCGTCGATATGGGCAGTACCAACGGTATCCAGATCAACAAGCAGAAGGTCCGTAAAGCGTTGCTCGGAGACGGGGACGAGGTCCAGGTCGGGGACTTTCTTTTCCGCTTCGTCCGCGTGCTCGAGGTCGGGACCGATGGTTCCACCCGAGTCGCACCAACGGCAGCTCCCGACGAGGAGCGCACGCTGGCCCAGGCGCCTCCGACCGCTTTTCCGTTGGAAACGAACCCGCTGGGGAACAACCCCTTGGGAAAACTCAAGGGATTGTTGGGCGGCTCCAAGACCTTATCGCCCTCTCCCGCGAAAGCAGCACAGAGCAAGGGGATGCTCAGTCCCAAGGCTCGGCGGCTGCTCTTCATCCTGCTGGGGTTGGGCTTCCTCTATGCCATACTCGATACCTTCGTCGGAGCGCCCCCGGGCCAGGGTCAGGGAGAAACTGGAGCAGGGCCCGGGGCTTCCACGGCGCAAGGAGCGACCTCCTTGCAGGGGGAGTTGCGGACCCGTTTCGATCTGTATTACCAGCACGGCCTGGAGAAGTTCGAGATCGGCAACTATCTCGATGCCAGGACCGAGTTCGAGAAAGCGCAAAAACTCGATCCCGCAAGCGTCATCGTCAAGGACTATCTTTCCAGGGCGAACTGCGGAGTGTTGCTGGAGAATGAGATTGCCGAGAAGCAACGGCTGCTCAAGGACGAGCTGACCCAGAAGCAGGAGATCAAAGACCTCCTGACCCGGGGAGAACAGCAATTCCGCCAGGCCGATTATGTCGGGGCGCTGGAAATGTTCCAACGGGTCCTCGAACTCGAACCCGAGAACCGCGATGCCCGGGAATGGGTCGAGAAGGTCCAGTACGAATTGACCGATGGAGAACGGAATCGTTCGCTCGAGGAATCGAAAAAGGTCTTCAGCGACTTCTTCGCCAAGGCCCAAGAAGCGGCGGAGAGCGGCGACCTGCACGCGGCCATCACCTATTCGCGGAAGCTGCTCGACAACGAGTATGCCCGGGAGAACAGCTTCATCCCCACCATCACCAAGAACATCGAATTGTGGGAGTCCTCGATCAACGACCTGCTCAAGCGCGAGATCAACCAGGCCGAGGCGATGTGGCAGGGCGGGGATTTCGTGCAGGCGCGCAAGTTGCTCGCCGATCTGCGCCAGAAGTATCCGGATAACCAGGATCTGGAAAAACGTTTCAATGAGTACGATGGGTTGCTCTTGGACAAGGCCAACGGTTTCTACCGCAACGGCCGATTGAAGGAAGAGTTCCTGAACGATTACGAGGCAGCAAAACAAGACTATCGCGAAGCCCTCAAACTGCTCGAACCCACGGCCGAGCTGTACAAGAAGGTGAGCGAACGTCTGGCCAAGCTGGAATGAACGATGCTTGAACGGCGTTCCCATGGACTCAGCGATCGCGGTTTGAAGCGTGCGGCCAATGAGGACTGCATCTTCCACGACGATCTGCTCGGGTTGTACCTCGTGGCCGATGGTATGGGCGGGCATGCCGGAGGAGCCTTGGCCAGCCGCGTGGCGGTGGAGACGGTGGTCGAGTTCTGGCGTTTGACGGCCGGGGATCGGGAGATCACGTGGCCCCTCCCGAAACAAACGGGGCTTTCCCACCGTCAGAACCAACTTTTCGTCGGCTATCATCTTGCCAATAGTGCCATTGTCGCGCAGGCTGAACGCAGGGGGCTGCAGGGCATGGGAACGACCATTGTCGCCCTGGCGCTCGACCCCACGACTGCCGTGATCGCCCACCTCGGAGACAGCAGGGTCTATCGGGTGCGGGACCGGCGCATCGAAGTGCTCACCGAGGACCACTCCCTGCTCAACGACGAGCGCAAACGCAGGATGATGACCCAGGCAGAGCTCGACGAGTTCCCGGACAAGAGCGTGATCACGAGAGCCCTGGGGGTCGAGGAGCACCTCGACATCCCCTTCCGCGAAGAGCCGTGGTTGCCCGGCGATCGCTATCTGTTGTGTTCCGATGGACTCACCAATCAGGTCGATGCCGAGGTCCTGCTGCGGATGATGCTGGAGGGAGAAACTCCGGCTAGTATCACCGAGTCCCTGGTGCTGGCTGCGAACGCCGGGGGTGGTGACGACAACGTCAGCGCGATCGTCGTGTTCTGCTGAACCACGGTTCCATTTTTCCTACCAGGGCACTCGAGATCCTCTCGCAGCCAAGGGCCAGAGGTATGCCGATCACGCCGTCGAGAAGGTAGTGCCACCCCAGCAGGATCGTCGAAGTCCAGACCAGTCCAAGGAGGGGCACGGTGACGTAGAGGGTTTTCCGGGACAGCCGGGCCAACCAGAGCGTGAACAACGCAAGCATGCCCATGTGGAGGGAGGGCATGGCCGAGATGCCTCCGACGAGCACCCCGCTGACCTGGGGCGTGAGAGTGCCGAAGAGTTGTTCGGAAATCCATTGCATAGTCTGCTCGGTCAGAGAACCTCGGAGATGGAGGAAGGCTTCCGGTCGATGAAAGGCCGGACCTCTCACAGGGAAGACCAGGTCGGCATAACGGCCTAACTGGTAGAAAAAGAGATAACTGGCAAGGTGACGCGTGGCTAAGGGCAGGGATCTGGTGACGACGACGGAGAGGAGATAGCCACCGATGAACAGGGACCAGGCAAGGGAGTAGAAGAATTCCCAGAAAACGGGGCGTGGGGCCCAGGCGAGGACGTACTCGAACAAGCCGGTCTCGAGCGCGTAGAGCAGCGCATCGTAGGGACCATGCCCGAGCCGGTGCAATTGCAGGCCGAGCAGAGCGATGTTGGACGTGTACAAGACGAGCACGGCGAGCACCCCGAGCAGCCAGAAAGGCCACCAGCCCAGACCGGAAAAACCATACGGCCGTGTTCCCGGTCGCTGATAATCCTGTGACCGACGGAGGCGCTTCGCGAGGAACAAAGCGAATTGCATGCTCCCACCCAGGGTCAGGGTGATCAGCGCCACGCCGAGCAGGAGGTAGGGTAGGTCGGGGAACCACCAGGCATAGCGAGCCCCGGTTAGGAGGGAGAGCGAGTAGGTCAGGATCTGGATCGGCGCGGCGAGGAGGAAAAGTATCAGCGCGGCCGATACCGGGGTCGTGGGCAGGGGTTCAAGAACTGTCGGAGTGGGTGCGGGTCTCATCGCGTGTGAATAGTAAGAGACGGTGGGGAGTCTGTCAATTCGCGCATCCGCGTCGGCAACTTGACGCAACGCGAAATCCATGGTAGGGGTGCATCCTCCATGATCTTGGGAACAATGGGGGAGTCGCTATGCGTGGCCGTCGTCTGTTTCGGTCGATCCTTACAGTGCCCCTCGCTCTTGCCGCTCTCGCCGGTTGCGGAG